>Ga0207884_1000162_pt1 | contig 64562 bp, 56 predicted proteins | sample MalvirmetaMSP144_FD_184236 | JGI IMG/M metagenome (GOLD analysis project Ga0207884, IMG submission 184236) | Marine viral communities from the Deep Pacific Ocean - MSP-144 (SPAdes) | ecosystem: Environmental > Aquatic > Marine > Oceanic | place: Pacific Ocean | collected 2011-07-08 | reverse complement strand
ACCCGATGAAGGAGACAGCGAACCAGAAAAGACAGACTTATCCACAGACGCCTAGGTATACTGGGCACCCATAACCCGGGTCAGAATTGGACGGAAACCCTGGGTCAGTTTTAAACGGCAACCAACAGTCTTCAAAGTGGAAGTGCTCGAAGACCTCCCGGGCAGCTTGGCTGAAGGACTGCACATAGCTCATCAGGTCATCAGCTGTCTGGGTGTCCGACAGGGTGGCTAAGGTGAGTGGTGACGCGTTGAAGAAGTCCTTGTCCGCCGCGCGCAGCAGAAGCCGTTCCCTCACCGCCTCAGTCTTATCGATGCTGGCCTTGGCTTGCGCCAGGACTTTCTCCCGCGTGGGCTCGAGAACGCACTCCAGGCGCCGCAGGAGGGTGAAAGGCAGGATGACCCTCCCGTACTGGGACTGCTTGAAATCCCCCCGCAGGAGGTCCGCCACGGACCAGATGAAGGCTGCTGTCTGGGAGTGGTTCTCAGTGTTCAAGTCGGCTGTCCTTGTCTGGCTTCGAATTCTGAACCAGATGATACACAGCAGGGGATGGGGTGTCGCGCACGTGGTGCGGAAGCGGACTTCCGAACCCCTGAAGGCCTTGGCTATCGAGTAGGGCCCCACCTACCCAGAAGGCAGGCCACTGATGTTACCCTGAACCGTGAGGAGAGTTGTAGACGCCAAGGCCAGGTCCACCCACTGGAACCAGGGAAATGACATCAAGGCCGAAGTGTAAGGTAAGGCCAATCCCGGTGATGACCAAGCAAGGGACAAGACGGTGACACAGGATGGCGGGCACCTGAACATCATCCAGCAGCATGACGACTACAATAAGTACCGGAGTAGCGTTGCCCTGTACTCTAGCAAGAGCTAGCACCAGCACAATGACGACAACCTCATAACCAAACTGGAGAGAGCGGCCCAATGCAACATATCAACCTGAAAACCATCAGCCTGAAGAAGCACCCGATACTCACGGAGCGATGGCTACAGGATGTGATCGCCGAAGACCCATCCATCCTGGGTATCGGTGAGGTTGTATTAAAGGACAAAGAACGGATGCATCCCGGTGCAGGACGGCTAGACTTATTACTACAGGACGCTGATGGCCATGGTCGCTATGAAGTAGAGATCCAGCTGGGGGCGACCGACGAGTCCCACCTGATTCGAACCATAGAGTACTGGGACATTGAGCGGCGCAAATACCCCCAGTATGACCATACTGCGGTCATCATAGCTGAGCAGATTACCTCTCGGTTTTTGAATGTCATCAGCCTCTTCAATGGTTTCATTCCACTCATGGCTATTCAGGTTGCTGCCATATAGGTCAACGGCGGTGTCGGCTTACAGTTCACCAAAGTCCTTGACACAATGAAGCTCGGCTATCTGGATGAAGACGAGGAAACAGCAGAGCTCACGGACCGCACTTATTGGGAAACAGTCCGGGGAACCAAGAAGACCGTGGCCCAAGCAGACGAGATACTGGAGATGACAAGAGAGTTTGAGCCCAAGGCTGAACTCAGCTATAACAAACACTACATCGGCTTCTGGGTAGAGGGCAGACCTTTTAACTTCGCCATTATGAGACCCCAGAAGAACGGTCTACGGCTTGAGATCAGACTACCCCAGTCACAGGAGACCGACGACTTCATCAGCACATCGGACCTAGATGTCCTCGATTATGATAAGCGCTGGGGTAAGTACCGGATCAAGCTGGCGAACGACACCATATCCAAAAGGAAAGAGGTGCTCGAAAAGCTCCTCTGTTCTGCATACGATGCCAGAAGGTGATTCAGGTCCGGGAGCCGACCCAGCCCTGGGACGGCGCTCGGCGCTTAAGTCATCTGCCCTCATCTGGCTTCGAGACCTGACATACACAGCATGGCTTGGGGTGTCGCGCACAGGGGGCGAGGGTCATGAAGGCAGACTGCTTGAACCAAGAGATAAGAGGCTTGCCCGAACACCCCTCCACCTCCGCTGAGTAAAAGGGGCTGGCCATCCGGGTTAGCCGCAGGCGGTCCCGGTTGCCAGGCTCTTTTAAGAAAAATATTAAGAATTATTTTAGCTCTCTATACCAGCCCAGCCCGTAGGCGCCGCCCCTGTGCCGCCTCGCGATGCGAGCCGCTTGGGGCTGTGCTACGACCTGGATCACGAAGCGAGTCCACCATGGGTGGGGCTTTACGTTCACGCTGCCAGACCCCGGGTAGAGGAAGGATATGACACCCGGGCGGGAGGAAGCCCAGAGCCCGGGAGGCGTACCCTTCCCCTACCTGAGAGAAATTTAAATATTATTAAGGTAACGTGCGATAAGAGTGAGCGGATTTGACGTCTTGTTAATTTCCCGGGGTTCCGCCTAACTCGACTGCCTTGCGAGCCCTGTACGACAAGCTGTTGATTCTGTGAGGGATGTTACTGCCGATCGTGCACCGCGTGCTGGCGTTAGCAAGCGTAGTATTATACGGTCTGGTCTTTCTAATAAGCTGTTAGGCTTACGCGTATGAAGCATCTATTGTTGTTCGTGGTATTGATTTTGACGGGTAATGCATTCGCCACAGATATCCCCTGCGAGCTTACACCTCAGCAAGAAATAGATAGGGCAGAGGTAATCGTTGTCGCTGAGATCATGTCACACGAACTCAATGACGAAGGTGTTGGTGATATAACATTTAAGGTGCTTAGGCAGTGGAAGGGCGAGCCGTTAAAAACAATGAAGGTGTACGCAAACGCAAGATTTCCATTTTCTATTGGGAAAAGCGGCTATTACCTTATTTATGCTAATTGGGCTACCCAAACTGGAAAGTCATTTTGGCAAATACCGTGGTGCAAACAAATAATAGATGTTGCTTATGCGTCTGAAGAGCTAGCAATATTGGGCACACCAAAATATGTTTATGAATAGCGCTCAAGTAAAAAAGCCTAACAAGTTGCTGTTGTCGCCGCTGCGCGGCTGGGACAACCTACACGCCGCTTCGCTCTGTTCCGGCTGCCCCAAAGCAAGGCGTTAGGCAACTTCCATGAGCGTCAACTACGACACACTGGCACCAGAGTATGTGAACTACAGAGTAGCGGATACTCGCATTGATGCGGCGATCCGCAGGCATATTGTACCAGGTGAAAAGGTCTTAAACGTTGGCGCGGGTCAAGGCTCTTATGAGCCGTCTGACTGCGATGTAACTGCCGTTGAGCCGTCACTTGAAATGATAGCTAGACGGGCTGCGACAAAGGTAAAAGCGTTGCAGTGTTCAGCTGAAGATCTGCCTTTTGACGATAGTAGCTTTGACACGTCCCTAGCGATCTTAACCATCCACCACTGGCATGACATTCAGAAAGGCCTGCGAGAATTGAAACGTGTCACGCGCGGCAAAGTTATCGTCCTTACTTGGAATGGAAATTTCGGTGATTTTTGGCTGCCCGACTACCTCCCCGAGATTGCTAGCATTGACGTCGAGCTATTCCCACCATTAAATCAGTTATCTGAATGGCTGGGGCCGAATACTACCAATGAGGTTCTGGAAATTCCGTATGATTGCACCGATGGATTTATGTGCGCCTATTGGCGGCGTCCTGAAATGTACTTGATACCAGCCGCTAGGCAGGCGATTTCGACATTTTCAAGAGTTAGTGACACTAGTGCTGGATTGAATCGCCTCCGTCAAGATATTGAGTCGGGTTATTGGCACAAGAAGTATGAACCCTTGACAGGGAAAATCAGCTTAGACTGCGGCTACAGATTGGTGGTACATGCAAAGAGCGTTGCCTAACAAAGTCATCAACTGCGCGCCTTCGGCGCCGGACACGGCCTGCGGCCGCGCCGGTTATGAACGGCGTTAGATGCCCATGAGGAACCAGCCATCGAGCCATATAGAATGAATCGTGCGCTTATCGGATTTTTGGTTGCACCATTAATCCCAGTGTTTCTCTTCTCCTTAACGGCGGGAGCGTACTTCTTCATAATTTTAATGATAGGAGTGCCGGCTGCATATGTTGGTGCTCTTGTTGTTGGTGCTCCATTACTATTTATCCTGCGCAAGCTCAATTGTCTGAGCTGGCACTATTTCGTTTTAGGTGGGGCTCTCTGTGCTATACCATTTGGTTGGTTTTATTCTGGCGGCGCAAATACACATCTAGAAATATACGGCCTCAGAAATATGATTGTATTCTGCGTTATAGGCGCAGCCGGTGGTATAACATTTTGGTTTCTATCTATCCGGGAAAGCGGTCTGGAACGTAAGTCGTCATGGCGTGAAGTGGTTGGGTTTGTGGGAGTTGGCCTCATAGCCTTTGCTTGTGTTTACATCTACTATTTGGGGGCTTCAGTAAGTTACGAAGGTAGAATGCTATCGCAGAACGTGGAGTTCATAAGCCCCTCAAATCGCGAAGTAAAAATAGAGTTAGCTGACGGTTCATTTGTTGAGGCTAATTTATCGGCGAACCTCCCGTTTCGGCCAGGTTGCCCGATATACGTCACGAGTAGACGCTCCTATATAAACGGGGCGAATCTGTATTGGGTAAATGGCTATGAAGACTCTCCATTTGTAAATGTTTGGCCAATACTGGAGCAAAGTAAGAAAGATGGCATCCCGAAGTCCTGCGAGTAAAGCATCTAACAAGCGCATGTTGTCGGACTGGTTTTCCGCTGCGCTCCAAACCAGCCGCAAAGGCGAGCGTTAGGTGCCACGATGCATACGTCGGAACGTGAATCCATTGGCCTATGTATTTGCATAGAGGCCCTAAATGGCATAGTAAATCACGCGCTTATTGAGCTCCGAGAGGTAAGTAAATACCCGGGTGAGTATGAAGTCTACTTTCAGGACTATGCTCACAAATACCTCTTTCTCATCCGTAGTCTCGACTTCCTTAAAGAAAAAGGCGCTAGCGATCTAACTGGAGTTGTGGGTTCCTGTATGGATGTGCTGAAGAGTGCGTGTAGAAGCGCGTCTTTCGATAGAAATGGTAGTGTCGTAGAACTCTCGGTCGCAGTAGAGTCGCTTGATGACTGGTTAAGCTATGAGTCTGCGATGAAGTTCTGGCTACCAGACCTGGACATAGATGCAACGCTTAACGTCTCCCGTCTCGAACTACTTCATATTTCGGGCAACTATTCAAAGCACAACCTCTCCAGACTAACAGCCGTATCCAAGAAATTTCATGCGATTCTTGAAAAAAATGGATATGAGGTTGAACTGGAGACTGTTCCTTTTGCAATCGATTATTTTTGCGAACACCTCAACGAAAACTATTTTGTTTATTACTGCACATGGCTCACGGAACTACTTAACAACCTGCGCTGGGCTATCTACGACTACTTACAGCCAGCATGGTCAGAATGTATTGTCAAAGAAGATGAGTTTCGTTATTCATATATATATCCCGATGAGGTCACTAGTGAAATTGGTAAGAAATGGTTTTGGTGGATGATGAATGGTGTTTTAACTAAGCCGTATTTACCGCGAATAAAAGGCGCGCACTATCTTAAGGGACAAAGCTCGCTGGAGTGGGGAGAGCGTCAAAATGACACCTAACAAGAACCGGCAGTTCGCCCCTACGGGGCCGGACGCCCAAACCGCTACGCGGTTTTCGCGCCGCTGCGGTAAGCGTTAGGTGTCATGGAGATTGATTCAGTCCCCAAAGTCTCTACGCGGCCAAGAGACGAGGTTGAGGAATTGTTCACGCATGCCTTAGCTTTTCGAAGAGCTGCAAAGCTCTGCCACAACCTACTGTTGCGTACACAGTCGATGCACATCGGGCCGCCGGCGTTAGCGAACACGGCGCTTGCAACCGAGTTGGCCCTCAAGGCTCTACTACAGCTTCGGTGGGGAAGATTCCCAAGGTCTCACGATCTCCTCAAGCTCTATCGTAAGCTTCCAGAAAGTGATCAAGCGGCACTGTCCGATTTGTATCAAAAGCGCTACTTGTCACCTGACTATGCGGCGATTTTTCAGATTCCCGGCGTGCCTACTCCTAAGACATATGAAGAATCAGTGAAACTCAACCGCGACGCCTTTGTAAACTTTAGGTACCCAGACGACACAGGTTCTCGTAGAAGTGCCGCATTGGCAATGACCCTCGACATTGTTCTAAATTACATGATCGAGGCCCAGCCAGGACTGTTGCTGTTCAAGCTTGAGACAGATGATCCGAATGAATTGGTACGTGAACCTAGTGACACCTAACAAGGGCTTTGGACGCACGATGCGCGGTAGGGCTGAAGCGTTAGCTCTCACTTGCAAGGCCATGCCGCTTCGTGAACTAATCTGGGTTCTGCTACGAACCGGTCGCGCCAGACTTAAATGGTTGTTTCATAAAGTAAAATCTGAGTAATGTTGCGCATATACTTCATACTGTCTCTAGAAAGAGTATTCTCAGCTATGCAAAAATTTTCCATCGTCTTCTTCGCTTGAGCGCTTCATCGATGGAAAAACTTTTTAGACTATTGGAGGTGCTGGTCGCAGCGGGGCCGTCGGTTCTCGTCTTCGTCATCTCATTTATGGGTTTGCTAGTGGCCGCGCTTGCACTGTTTGTCGTGCTGGAATCGATCCGCGGGGGTCGCAAGGGAGCAGAGCGCAAATGAAGGAGTGGGTACGTATGCCTTCGTATTGGCTTCGGGACGAGAACGATCCACCCCTTGCGAGATTGCGATGGATTGGTCAGGGCCGGGCTGATCAGATCGCTGCGCTTGCCATCTATGTAGTGCTGGTGCATCACGCCAACGATCAGCCAACGGCAAGATTCCCGGAGCAAGGTTGGAGCGACCTCACATACTCCCGGCTTGCTGACATCACAGGGTTCAGTAGGTCAAAAATTTCAGGTGGCCTGCGGGTGCTGGAAGAACTGGGTGCCATTGAAATTCACCGGAGCGGGCGGAGCAATAATTACTATGTAGTCGATTTCGGACAGCATGGTGGATGGGGAAAGCTCCCAGCGAAGGGGCTTTACACCAAAGACCTCCAGCGCATTCACGCATTTCATGCACTGCGACTAAGGTCGCGGGTCGAGCTTAATGCTCTGAAGGTCTACCTATTAATTGTGGCACTGAGGAACAATGCGACGAATTATGCTTTCGTTGCATACGACCGAATTGGCGACTACACGGGAATCAATCGCAACGACGTGAAGCCGGCGCTATCCTGGCTGGTGACACAGGCCCTGATTCAGGTAGACCAAGGTGCCACGGCTCTAAATCAATTCAGCACAATGAACATGTATCGGCTAAGACACTTGGAGCCATACAAGCACAGGGGCACTTCCGGTCGCGAACTGGGGGCGCTATAGAGGTGAGAGCTAACAAATCGCTGCAGGTGCTTTTGACCCGCCACCTATTTTTGCTGCCGCAAAAAAAAAGACGGGCGTCGCCTCAACCGCACCTGAGCTCAGGCGTTAGGCTCTAATCAAGTAAGTGGAGGCTAGGCTCTGCAGGCCGTAGAAAATAATGTAGCCCAGAAGAATCAGTATGGTTATCTCATAACACTTGATGGCCAGCGGGAATGCAGGGGGCGTCAGGATCTTCATCAACATGGTTTGGCGTCGCCTTCTTGAGTTGGGATGCCGGTTACCTTATCTATTCTCGGTGGGTTTTCCGAATCTTGTGATATGTTTGCCTGGCTTGAAGGAGGCTGCTCGGTAGCTGCTTGTCCTCACAGATGAGCGCTTCGCAAGACCTGAGTAACATGCTGAGTAACGGCAGTTCCCGAAAACTAAAAAAACGTTATGAAATAATAGGTTGTAGAATCCTATAGGGTCCCGCCTTCGCACCATTTGAGTTAGCCAGGAGTAAATCACCTCGCTCCGGCCCCACACAGAGCCCCGTTTTTACGGGGCTTTTTTGTATCTGTTCAAAGCGTTGTTGGGCTGCTCGCACACTGCCTTCCCGGATGCGAAAACTGCTGCCGGGACTGCCACTCGGCTCTTTCGGTGTACAACCCACATCACTGGCGCTATGGTCAGGGGCAGGGTTGTCGTGGTTGGGAGAAGCAATGCTCAGGCGTGGACGTGAAGTCAAAGACAGTGTGTCAACGCACTTTGGCAGCCGCCTTTCCAGCGGGGAGGGCGTGCTGCAACTGGCGCTGCTGGGCCTGCTGTCCGGTTTGGGTACCGGCGCCGTTATCCTGTTGTTTCGCAGCGCGATAGAGTGGCCCCTGGAATATTTCCTGCCGGGTGCTGACAGTGAGGCGTTCGAGCAGTTGAGCCAGGTCGTGCGCATGTGGCTGCCCCTTGCCGGTGCACTCGGGCTCGGTGCCTTTCTGCATTTTCTTTCGGTAAGCGACCGGCGAGTCGGCGTGGCGCATGTCATGCATCGGTTGAACTACCACCAGGGCTACATGCGCTTGCGGGGTGCGGCGATCCAGTGCCTGCTGGGGGTCGGCACAGTGGTTACCGGCCAATCCGCGGGGCGCGAGGGGCCGGCGGTGCATCTGGGGGCGGCCTTTTCCAGCCTGTTGGGGCAGTGGCTGCGGCTACCCAACAACAGTATTCGTACGCTGGTGGCCTGCGGCGTTGCCGCCGCCATTGCCGCGTCTTTCGATACGCCCATCGCCGGGGTGATCTTCGCCATGGAAGTGGTGATGATGGAATACACCATCGGGGTGTTTACACCGGTTATTCTCGCCGCGGTGTCCGCGGCGGTACTGACAAGGGCGGTATACGGTGCAGAGCCCGCGTTCGAGGTGCCGTTAGTCACTTTGCAGTCACTCTGGGAGATTCCCTGGATCCTGCTGGTCGCGGCCCTGATTGGCGTTGCCGCAGCCCTGTTCATCCAGCTGATTGAATCGGCTGGGCGCTTCGACAGTCGACCTATCATGCTGCGCCTCCTCATGGCGGGCCTGTTCATGGTGCCGTTTGCCTTGCTGGTGCCGGAGGTGATGGGCATCGGTTACGACACGGTGGAGCAGACGATTAACGGCCAGTTGGCGCTTTGGGTGCTGCTGGGCGTCGGTGTGGCGAAGCTGGTCGCGACCAGCGTGACCGTGGGGCTGGGCATGCCCAGCAGTATCATCGGCCCCACCCTGGTCACGGGTGCCACGCTCGGCGGGGCACTGGGTCTGGTTGGTGCTGCATTCATGCCGGAGCAGGCCTCCAGCGTGGGCTTCTATGCCATGCTGGGCATGGGCGCCATGATGGGGGCTGTGTTGCAGGCCCCGCTGGCGGCGCTGATGGCCTTGCTCGAATTTACCCACAATCCGCACATCATCATGCCGGGCATGCTGGTCATTACCGTGGCCAGTCTGGTGACCAGCGAGGTGTTCGGCAAAAAGGCCGTATTCCAGAGCATGCTGAAGGCGCAGGGCCTGGGCTATGACACCTCTCCTCTGACCCAGGCGCTGCGGCGGGTCGGCGTTGGCGCCATCATGGAGCGCAGCGTGAAAGTCACGCCCCGTCTGCTGGATGCGGAGGGTGCCGCCGCGGTGCTGTCGGCGGGAACCCGCTGGCTGCTGGTGGAGGGCAGCAGCGGACCGGTGTCCTTGCTGCTCACTGCTGATCTGGCGCGGTATATTGAGCAGGCTGAAGACCTGGCAGAGGAGGGTGCTGATCCGGTCTCCGCACCGCCGATTGACCTGCTGGCGATCCCGGCCAAACGGCTGGATGTGGCCCCGGTGTCATATCAGGCCACGCTGGAAGAGGCGCTGAAGACGCTGCAGCATTCCGGCGCGGAGGTGCTGTATGTGCGCCAGTATCTGTCCTACGGCATTGTGCGCATTGCCGGTGTTGTCCACCGGGCGGACATCGACAGCTACTACCAGGTGGGCTCGGCGACTATCTAACGCATTTGGGGGATGCCGGTGTCGTATGGGGGGCGTATGGTGTCGGCGATGCGTTGATGTATCAACCGATAACTAGAAAAGGGGATTCAAGAGTATGAATAAGGTTGCATCCAAACCTGTCCTGCAACACTTTCCGAAATTACTCATTGCCGCGGCAGTGCTCGCAACTACCCAGGCGCAGGCACAGGGGCTAGAAGAGGTCGTCGTCACCGCCCAGAAACGCGAGCAGTCACTGCAGGACGCGCCTATCGCAATCACCGCGTTCGGCCAATACGAGCTTGAACAGCGCGGCATCCGTGACCTGGTTGACCTCGCAACGATCGCGCCCAACGTCAAGGTCGCGCCGCTGCCGTCGAACACGGCCAAGGCAACGGTGGCCATTCGCGGCTCCGTGACGGCCAACCCCGGCATTTACTGGGAGCCTACCGTAGGCATTTATCTGGACGGGGCCTATGTAGGCAAGTTTTCCGGCAACGTCTTCCGGCTCGCGGAAGTGGAGCGTATTGAGATACTGCGTGGCCCCCAGGGCACGCTGTTTGGCCGCAACACCTCTGGCGGGGCGGTCAACGTGGTCACGCAGAAACCTACCGGAGAACTCGGTGGCCGGCTGCGTGCGGGCGTGGGCAATTTCGGTTATACCGAATTGGATGGCAGCCTGAACCTGCCTCAGCTTGATCTCGGTGGCGCGGGGAACCTGAAAAGCCGTGTGAGTCTTGCCTGGGATGACCGCGATGGCTTCTACGACAATGTACCGGCCGCACCAGGGACCACGATCACACACCCTTTCACCGGCCAGCCGATTCCGGCCAATCCCCCGGGTGCTGAAGATGAGCAGAATGCTGCCTCCAGTACGGTTGCCCGCCTGGACCTTCTCTGGGATGTCAGCGACCGCTTTTCGGTTAGATATTCGCTGGATGAGGTCGATGTCGAAAATACACCAGGCAAACCCCAGTTCACGAGTTTCGATCCGACCAGCCTGACCTTTGGCTTTCCCCTGCCGGGAGACCTTGCCCAGTTTCTAACCAGCGAGACGGATAATCTCGAGGCGAACAGTATCGACGCCGATGTCTATGAGGAGTTCGATTCCACCAGCAACACCCTGACCCTGGATTATGACCTGGGCAATGCCGGGATTCTGGGTGATGCATCGATCAAGTATGTCTACAACCACCGGGATCTGAGTTTTGCCCAGAGTCTGGATAACGACGGCACGCCATTTTCTCTGTTCCACTCGGCAATCGAAGAAGAGTACACCCAACAATCACACGAAGTGCAGCTCACCGGCTCACATGAGCGGCTGAACTATGTGATGGGGCTGTACTACTTCGAAGAAGACGCGGATGTGTACAACCCGCTGCAGCCTTTGAACTCCTTCTTTGGCCCACTGTTGTCACGCAACGCCTATGGTCTGGAGTCAGATCAGTTTGCCGTCTACGGTCAGGCCGACTGGCGCCCGCCGGTGCTGGATGACCGTCTGACGATTACGGCTGGCATTCGCTGGACAGAGGAGGAAAAGACGGTCTACATCGATCACCCGAACGACAATCCGCCCTTTGCCGGTGAAAACACTGATGATTACAGCAATGTGGCGCCCACGTTGATCTTCAACTACGAGTTCACTGACGAGTTCAACGCTTACGCCAAGTATGCGAAGGGCTGGAAGGCAGGTGGTTTCAACGGTGAAGCAGGCAGCATTGAAAACTTCAATGTGGGCTTTGATCCAGAGGAGATTGATTCCTACGAGATCGGCTTCAAGAGCCGTTGGCTGGACAACACGCTGCAGTTGAACGGCGCAATGTTCTACAACGACGAATCGGATATTCAGCTTTCGGTATTCATACCCCGCGATGGCGGTGTGGCATCGGTCATCGAGAACGCCGGTAAATCGGTTAAACAGGGCGTGGAGCTGGAGGTTGTCTACATGCCGACGGCCGATCTGATGCTGAGCGCGAACTACGGTTATCTGGACTCCGAGTTCACTGAGTTCCTGGAGTTCGATCCAGTGCTGGGTGAAACTGTCGATGTGTCAGATGAACGCTTTACACAATATACACCCGAGCACACGGTCAACCTGAGTGTCGAGTACACCATGCTGCGCAGCGACTACGGGGACCTTATGGGGCGCCTCGATTACAGCTATAACAGCGAATATACGCCCTATGTGAAGCCCGAGCAGAAAGCGGTTTCGGATATCGACGGTTACGGCACACTCAACGGTCGCCTTACGCTGATCAATATCCCGGTCGGCGATAACCAGCTGCAGGTTGCGCTTTGGGGCAAGAACCTGCTGGATGAGGAATACCGTCTGAACACCGTACCCTTCGGCCCGTTCACGGTGAGCTTCTTCGGCAACCCGCGCACCTACGGTTTGGAAGCACAGTTCACGTTTTGAGCCCCTTCGGTCCGGCGACGTCACGTCGCCGGACCGAAGCCGGTCTTCCCTGCTATTCTCCCCACATTTGCTGAGCCGCGTTCAGTACATGGCTGACCAGTTGAGGTTGCCGCTTGACCCCGGTCTTGGAAAAAATGGCGGCGAGCTGCGCACGGGTTGTATGCCGTGACCGGCCCAGACTGGTTGATATCTCCGCAAGGCTTTCGCCCTCGACAAGGCGCTTTGTCAGCACCGCCTCCGCTCGAGTCAGTCCGAACAGTTCCATCAGCAGTTCTTCGTTCACCTCTCGCGTACCCGCAGCATCGCGGAACAAGACCAAGACTGTGCGCGAGACGCGTTCGTCCAGGCCCGGGCGCGCCGCTGTGCATCGCATCAGCAGATTCCAGTGTCGACCGCCGGGCCGCGTTAGCTGCAGGGCCTCGCTGTCCAGGGGGTCGCGGTGGTCAAAAAGACGCGACAGGGCGTGCTGCAGCGCTGCCTTGCCAGCACCCGTGGCGACCAACCTGTCCTGATGCAGGAACAACCCGTCACGGGTTTCCAGTGCCCGCTCTGCTACCGGATTGGTCATAAGCACCTGGCCCCCCTCGTCGACAACGAGCGAGCCGATAGTCAGCTGACCGATGGTTGCCTCGGAAATACTCAACTGGTAGTCCTTGCGCGCCAGGCGTGCATACAGGCCAATCGCGGTGCGCAGCCAGGGGATCAGGGCCTCAAACTTGTCTCGGTCACTGCCGGAGAAATTGGCTTGACCCTTCAGGCGGGCACAGCGCAGGCGGAACACCATCCCGGTTTCCGGTTCTTCCAGGTTGATGCCGATGATGTCTTCGGTGGCGCCATATTCCTGAATGTAGGTGAAAAAACGGCTGTATTGTGAGGCCAACTCGTGCTCGCTGAGCATTTCTCGAAGGATATGCACCTGATTTGGGGGCATGTCGAGAATCGGTGACTCGCTGAACATCCCGTCCTGCAACACTGTGAGTGCGGTGGTATTGCTCTGGGTTGAGATCAGTGTGCCCGGATCCCCCGGTCGAGGTTTGCGCACCACCATGGTGGCATGGTGCCCGTCCAGCCAGTCGTCCAGCGCCTTGAGGAAGTCCAGCCAGGGAGGTGCGGCGAGCAGGCTGTCGAATAGTGCCTGGGTCAGGGTTGGCGGAACTGGTTTGGCCATTGATCGAAGTCCCTTGAGTGACGCCAGCTGCGTTGCAGGTTGCCCCTTGCCCGAGAGAGGATTTTTAGAGCCCCTCCGTGCATCGCCATACTATACATGGCCCGGCAACGCGGCCCAATGCAGCACAGCATGCCGTCGCTGAGGGGGCAAACCTGACTCGACAGTTATCCGCATCCCGAAGGGACTTCTTCTCGCCGGAGCCAGGGGCGTTTTTCGCCGGATGCGGTTAGACTTCCCGATTAACTCTCAGCCGGAGCGGTCCCATGGCGTTCTCGAATCCACAAGCTGTCAAGATGCTGGCCCTGGGTTTTCTTGCCCAGAATCTGGCGCTTGGCCTGACCTATGGCACCTACAGCGCCTTCGTGAGCCGATTTGTAGAGGAGTTCAATGCCCCGTTGTCACTGGCGGGTTCTGGGCTCGCCGTCACGGCGCTTGTGATGGGCCTTACGTCACCCCTTAGCGGTCGGCTGGTAGCCAGGCTGTCGATTGCCAAAGTCATGGTCACGGGTGCGCTTTGCGTGGCACTGGGCTTTGCGCTGTTGTCTGTCGCGACCTCCATGACCTGGGTTCTGGCCACTTTTGCCATCACCGGTTTTGGTATGGTCATTCTGGGGCCGATACCGGCTATGGCCCTGATTGCCAACTGGTTTCAGGCGGATCGGGGCAAGGCGCTGGGTCTGGGCATGCTACCGCTGGGTATCTTTGTCATGCCACCCGTCGCCACTCTGGTGATGACGGAGTGGGGCTGGCGTGTTACTGCGCTGGCGATCAGCGGGGTGCTGCTGGTCTGCATACCGCTGCTGTTGCGTGTTCAGGACCGGCCCGGTGAAACCGCGGCGTCACAGACGGCCTCCCTGGCTCCGGCAGAGCCAGTTGCCACGTTTTTGCGTGACCCGCGCTATGCCGTTCTGGTGTTTGCGTATGCAATCGTTGCGGGGGGAGGCAGCGCTATTACAGCGCATATGATTCCTTTGGGTACCTACATGGGGTTCGATGCGAATCGCGCGGCGGTGTTGTTGTCGATGTATGGCTTTGCGGCGGGCGCAGGTGCCTTTACCTTCGGTTGGATTGCCGACCGCAGTAACGGCATGACTGCGCTGCTGCTCAATGCGCTGCTGCATGTTGGCAGCTGGCTGTTGATGCTCGCGAGCGAGGGTTACACGACCGCCATGTTAGCGGCAGCCCTTATGGGCCTGGGCGGCGGTGGCTTGACAGTCGCCATCAGCAGCAGGCTGGCGGAAATGTATGAGCCGCAGCGCTTCAGTCAGGCCCTGGGCCTGGCCCTGGCGCTCAATATGCCTTTCACCTTTGGTGCAGCGCCTCTACTGGGGTGGCTGTACGATACCTCCGGAACGTTTGATGTGGGGCTGATGACGCTCGTATCGGCCTACATTATTTCGACAGTGCTGTTCATCTATCTTTTGCAGGCCGCGAAAAAGCCGGCCTTCTGATGGCGCATTTCGGAAGCGTGATATGCACAGCGAGTAATGCATATGCCTGATGCGGGTTCTCCGAACATGCGGCACATTGTCGATGAAGGTAAACCAACGGAGATGTGGATATGACATTTGATAACAAACCACTGCCAGGAGGTGTGGGTGTCGAGGTGATCGGGCTTGAGGTCAATGGCCCGGTTGCTTCGGATACTGCGGCGGCACTGAAGAAACTCTGGCTGGACAAGGGGGTCATTCTTTTTCGTGGCCTGGGTACGTCCCCCGAGGTGCTGCTGGAGCTGTCACGCTGCTTTGGCGAGCTGGAGCCCCACCCGATCGAGCATTTTCGTCTGCCGGGGTACCCCGAGCTGATCCTGCTCAGCAATGAAAAGGATTTGACCGGACCGGTCTATGAGTTTGACGGTGTGCCTACCTACGGGCGGATTCCCTGGCACACCGATCTCGCTTTTGCCACCACACCGAATGCAGGGGCTTTGCTGCGCATGGTGAAGAAGAGCGAGCACGGTGGTCAAACCGGCTGGCTGGACACGGCAATGGCCTGGGAAGCGCTGGATGCCGCAACAAAACAGCGTATCGAGGGGCTGGAGGCGAAGTACGTTTTTTGCCCCGATCTGAGCGCCATGCGCTTCAACCGGCAGAAAGGCAAGCTGCTGCAGCCTACCAGCAAGAACCTGCCCCGCTTCCCGCCGGTGGCCCATCCCCTGGTCTGGGTGCATCCGGAGACGGGGCAGCGCATTCTCAACGTCAGCACCCTGAATATCCAGTCAGTGCTCGGCATGTCCCAGTCCGAAAGCGATGCATTGCTTGAAAAACTGATTGCGCACACCCTGCAACCACAGTTTCAGTACATCCATGACTGGGAAGAAAACGATATCGTGCTCTGGGATAACCGGCGCACCATGCACTCGGCCTTCGGGCACCCGGTGGACGAGGTGCGTATCGTGCAGCGCAGTACCATCCGCGGTACGGTGCAAATGGGGAGGGTGATTGAAGAGGAGCAGCAGGAGCAGACAGCATGATTAATTATGATCTGGTGATTCGAGGCGGCACTGTCATGGACGGCAGCGGCAGTGAAGGCCGCGTGTGCGATGTGGCGGTGAAGGGTGGTCTGGTTGCCGCGGTGGGAGATAACCTCGCTGCCGGCCGCGAGGAGATTGACGCCAGTGGCCTGTTGGTGACCCCCGGCTTCGTCGATGTACATACTCACTATGATGGCCACGTCACCTGGGAGAGCCGACTCAAACCCTCCTCCTGCCACGGTGTAACCACCGCTATCATCGGCAATTGTGGCGTGGGTTTCGCGCCGTGCCGTGAAGCTGACCACGATGCGCTAATCCGCCTGATGGACGGGGTCGAGGACATACCCTACCCGGTGCTGGCGGAGGGCCTGCCCTGGACCTGGGAGAGCTTTCCAGAGTACCTCGACCTGATCGCGTCGCGGGAATACGACATGGATGTCGGGGGCTACCTGCCCCACGCGGCACTGCGGGTCTATGTGATGGGTGAGCGCGGTGCCGACCGCGAGCCGGCCACGGAAGAGGATATCCAGCGCATGTGCGCGCTGCTGGAGGAAGCGCTGGATGCTGGCGCCATGGGGATTGCGACCTCGCGCACCCTGTTCCACCGTTCCAGTGACGGCAAGCCGATCCCCACCCTTGAGGCCACCAACGAGGAGCTGCTGACGCTGGCGAAAACCCTCAAGCGCAAGGGCAAGGGTGTATTCCAGATCGTTGAAGATATCCACCTCCCAGGCAAGGACGTCAGTGTGCTGCGTCAGCTGGCCGAGGCGGCGGGCCGTCCGCTGACTTTCTCGATCGGTACTGGCAACACGGGCCCGCATATCTGGCCGCAATTGCTGAAGGACCTGGAGTCCGCCAATGCTGCCGGCATCACCATCAAGGGCCAGGTGATGCCGCGCGCGATTGGCATGATGCTCGGCGTGGAGTTGACCCTGAATCCCTTCTACACCACGGTTGGCTACCGGGAAGTGGCAGACCTGCCACTGGCCGAGCGCCTGCAGGCCCTGCGCGATCCCGAGCGTCGCGCCCGGATTATTGCCGAGCCCATGGATCCGGATCCGGCGCTTGTTCTGGGGCGTATGGTGCGCGACTTTGATCATATATTCCTGCTGGGTGATCCGCCCAATTACGAGCAGCCCTGGGAGCTGAGTATCGCCGGTCGGGCGAAGGCCCAGGGCGTGTCTCCGGAGGAATTGGCCTATGATCTCATGGTCCAGGGTGAGCGCGGTATGGTGCTGTATCTGGCGATGGCCAACTACGCCGACGGCAGCCTTGATGCCGTGGGTGAAATACTGCGCCACCCCGACGTCCTCCCCGGTTTGGGCGACGGCGGGGCCCACGCGGCGACCATCTGCGACGGCAGCTATTCCACTTTCGCCCTGTCCTACTGGGGGCGCGATCGCGATCACGGGCGTATGGCTCTGCCGGATCTGGTGCACCGTCTCAGCCGGGCAACGGCCCTGACCATGGGCCTGGAAGATCGTGGCCTGCTGGCCCCGGGCTACAAGGCCGATATCAACGTGATTGATTTTGACCGGCTGGCCCTGCATGTGCCGGAAATCACTTACGATTTGCCCGGCGGCGGGCGGCGCCTGGTGCAGCGCGCTGAAGGTTATGTGGCGACCCTCGTCAGTGGCGTTCCGGTTTACCGCAATGGCGAGGCGACAGGTGCCTTGCCCGGCAAGCTGGTGCGCGGTCAGCGGCCGGCGCCGGTACAGCGTTAGCGCCACCGGCGCCGGGTGTCAGTGCGCCGCCGGTGGCCGGTACCAGATCGGCGAGGTCCACGCGCGCTCCTGCAGGGTGGCGGGGACCTCCTCTGGCAGCGGCAAGCCAGTGCGCAGGCTGTCCCAGGTGCTCCAGCGGCAGGTGGGGTTCTCCAGTACGCGGGCGTAGTAGAAGGCCGGTTGCTCCGGATCGAAGCCCGGGTCGCGCCAGCGGACGGCGATCTGGCCGTCGCCCTTGTGACGATCATACTCGCAGGTCTCCAGGGACACGGCAGCGCCGTTGTCCGGGCAGCGGTGTGTACGTGGGTCCGGGTTCAGCCCGTCCGCACAGCCGACATCAAACACGGTCTCCCGGGTTGCGCCGTCCTCCACCCAGCCCTTGACGATCTGTACCCGCTGTAGCCAGGCGCTACCGGGATCTTTTGCGGCCCACAGCAGGAACTCGGGGCCGGCGCCCGTGGCCTGTGCGAGTTCACCGCCCATGGTGACGCCTGTCGCGTAGGCCTGTTGCACCCAATCCGGCCGGGTAAGCAGGTCGTCGGGCCAGCCCGCCCCGGCAAAGAAGCGCACGCTGATGCGCGGCCCGCTGGTGCCGAAGGTCTCCCGCCGCGCCAGCGCATCGTACAGGGCCTCGCGGGTGTTCTCGGTGGCCCAGACGCCGGCCAGTCCCGCCGAGCTGTATTTGATGTGATGGGTGTTGATGAAACTGCCACCCCGGCGTGTCTCCGGCGTGCCATCAGCGCTGCCGATCTTGCCGTGGTAGTTGTCCTCTTCCACCTGTGAGCCGGAATTATGGCTATCGCTGGCGGCGATCACGCCGAAGCGGTAGGGATTGTAGCCCTGCTGCGTCTGCAGCAGCAGGCCCGACAGCCAGGCATCGCGCACGTAACTTCCCTGCACTTTGCCCAGGGTGCCGCGGCCACCGAGCAGGTCTTCCAGCAGCTCGAAACTTGCCCATTCATCGTTGGGTGACAGCAGCGGATGCGTTTCAGAGCTGCCCTTGATCTGGGAAATTTCAACCAGTGGTTCGTTGCGCTGACGCAGGGCCGCATAGTCCGCATCGATGGCCTCGCCGCCAAACGCGACGTCGGTGGGAAACATCAGGCCGTTGCTCAGGTTGCTGTTGTGGGCAATGGCCATGCCTTCGATGCCGAGTGCGCGCTGTTCATCCAGCCAGGCCCAGAGCGCGCGTGGCTCAACACTGTCGAAGCTGGAGAAAGGCTGGGCGGGCACCCGGCTGCTGCGGAAGATGACGTTGCGGTGCAGGTTGACTTCCTCCATGGCGCCGGAGGAGGTCCACTCGTAGCCGATCAGGGTGCTGAATTCTCCGGGCCGGTAGTGGCGCTCGGCGCTGCGTACATACTCCTGCCAGATGGACTGGCGCAGCGCCTGGTCCACCAGTGCCGGCATGGGGTTGTTGTCGCCCAGGGTCATCAGCACTTCCAGCACCGCGGCCTGCCGCCGCTCCGGGTCCTCGTCAGCCAGGCGGGCGGCAATCGGCAGGCCCGCCAATGCGCCCTGCGGTTCGAACAGGCGCGGCAATATGCCCATGTACTCGGAGTGGTCGGTGATGGCGACGAAATCGAGTGGCGCACGCAGCTGGATGGTTACGCCGCTGATGTGGGGGATGGCCTCGCCCCGCGCAAAGCGGTAGGCATCATCGGGTGTCGTCCTCACGTTCAGCATGAACGCGTCGGGGGAGTTCATGGTGTGCACATGGAGCTCCCCGAAGAACGCCTGGGTACGCTGCGCGGCCGCTGAGGGGGTTGCCGCAACGTGCGCGGCGGCCTGTGTCAGGCCGAGGCACAGTGCCGCGCCCAGTTGCAGAATCGATCGCGTGGTGGTGTTCAATGGCATGGTGATCTCGCTGTGGAAGCCAGTCTGCAGAGTAGTGGCAGGGTCGATGGCGGGCGAGTCCCGCACCGCGGTTGCCCCCGCGTGGTTTGGATACGCGGACCGGTCCGTTGGTGGCATAGCAGACCCGCAGTGATAAAGTTTCATTTGAAACTATGTTGACCTGTGCCTATACTCGGTAGCGGTTGGCGATTTCGCGGCTGCAGCACCGGGAGGCACACCATGTCAGATCTGTTCGAGAACCCCATGGGCCTGGATGGGTTCGAGTTCGTCGAATTCACGGCACCCGCGCCGGGCGTGCTGGAGCCGGTGTTTGAATCCATGGGCTTCACCTGCGTGGCCCGGCATCGCAGCAAGGATGTGGCGCTGTGGCGGCAGGGTGATGTCAACTTCCTGACCAACTACCAGCCAGGAAGTCATGCCTGGTACTACGCTCGCGAACATGGACCGTCGGCCTGCGGCATGGCGTTTCGCGTGCAGGACGCAACGCTGGCCTACAACCGGGCGCTGGAGAAAGGCGCGCAGCCGGTTACGGTGGAAACCGGCCCGATGGAACTGCGCCTGCCCGCCATCCGCGGCATCGGCGGCGCGATTCTCTACCTGATTGACCGCTACGCGGAAGGGCAGAGCATTTATGACATCGATTTTCACTGGGTGCCCGGCGCAGACAGGAAGCCCGCGGGCCTCGGCTTTCACACCCTGGACCACCTCACCCACAACGTGTATCGCGGTCGCATGGCCTATTGGGCCCGGTATTATGAGGAGCTGTTCGGATTCCGGGAAATACGCTACTTCGATATCGAGGGTGAGCACACAGGCCTCTTGTCGAAAGCCATGACGGCACCGGATGGCAAGATCCGCATCCCGCTGAACGAGGAGTCCCGCGGTGGTGGCCAGATCGAGGAGTTCCTGATGGCCTACAACGGCGAGGGGATACAGCATATTGCCCTGGCCTGCGACGACATCCTCGCCTGCTATGACCGGTTGCAGGCGGCAGGCATGACCTTTATGACCGCCCCCCCGGCCACCTACTACGAGATGCTGGAAGGGCGCCTGCCGGGTCACGGAGAGCCGGTGGCGGAGTTGCAGTCGCGGGGTATTCTTCTCGACGGCAGCACCGAGGGCGGCAGCCCGCGGCTACTCCTGCAGATTTTCTCTGCCAACCTGCTGGGACCGATGTTTTTCGAGTTCATCCAGCGCAAGGATGACGACGGGTTTGGTGAGGGGAACTTCAAGGCGCTGTTCGAGTCCATCGAGCGCGACCAGCTCGCCCGCGGTGTACTCAACGTCACCCAGGCCGGGTGAGGAGGCGCCATGCAGATCCGCCGTATTCATCATGTTGCGTATCGCTGCAACGATACCCGGGAAACCGTGGAATTCTACCGCCGTGTGCTGAACATGCAGCTGCTCCTGGCCATTGCCGAGGACGAGGTGCCCTCCACCCGCGAGCCGGACCCGTACATGCACGTATTCCTCGATGCCGGCATGGGTAATGTGCTGGCGTTTTTCGAGTTGCCGAACTCGCCGCCGATGGGGCGCGACGGCAATACACCGGAGTGGGTGCAGCACATTGCCTTCGAAGTGGAGAGTGAGGAGGCCTTGCTGGCCGCCAAACGCGAGGTCGAGCGGCAGGGTATCGCGGTGGTCGGGCCCACGCACCACGGCATCTTCCGCTCCATTTATTTCTTTGATCCCAACGGCCACCGGCTGGAGCTGGCCGCCAATATTGCGCAACCGGGTGACCTCGATCGCTTGCGCGCGGTGGCGCCCGATATGATCGAAGAGTGGTCCCGCACCCGGCGCGCGCCGCGTCATGCGGCGTGGTTGCATGAACGTGAGCTCGGAGAGAATCGATGAAACTGGCATCCCTGCGTGAAGGTCGCGATGGCGCACTTGTGGTGGTATCCCGTGACCTGCAGCGCTGCCTGGCGGCAGGCATGACCCTGCAGCAGGCGCTCGACAACTGGGCACAGCACCAGCCCGCGCTGTCGGCCTTGTCGGCGCGGGTCAACGAAGGTGAGGGCGCTGCGTTTGACCAGACTGCCTGCGCTTCTCCCCTGCCTCGGGCTTTCCAATGGGCGGACGGCTCGGCCTACGTGAACCATGTGGAACTGGTGCGCAAGGCGCGGGGCGCTGAGATGCCCGAGAGTTTCTGGACCGACCCGCTGATGTACCAGGGTGGTTCGGACAACTTTCTGGGGCCGCGGGACCCGATCGTGATGGACGACCCCGCCTGGGGCATCGATTTCGAAGGCGAGGTGGCGGTGGTGACGGGCGATGTGCCCATGGGCACCAGTCCGGCTCAGGCCGGCGCAGCTATCCGCCTGATCATGCTGGTCAACGATGTCTCCCTGCGCAACCTCATTCCGGCGGAGCTGGGTAAGGGCTTTGGATTCTTCCAGTCCAAGCCCTCCAGCGCCTTCAGCCCGGTGTGTGTCACGCCGGACGAACTGGGCGCGGCCTGGGATGGTGGCCGGCTGCACCTGCCGCTGAGCGTGCGCTATAACGGCGAGCGTTTCGGCGAGGCGAACGCCGGGGTGGATATGACGTTTGATTTTCCCACCCTCATCGCCCATGCCGCGAAGACCCGCCCGTTGTGTGCGGGCACCATCATCGGTTCGGGAACGGTCTCCAATAAGGGTGCCGATGGGTCACCGGGCAAGCCGGTGGCGGAAGGTGGCCTGGGCTATAGCTGTATCGCCGAGTTGCGGATGATTGAAACCCTGCGTGACGGCCAGCCCGAGACTGCGTTCATGCAGTTCGGTGACCGGGTATGCATTGAGATGAATGATGCAGCCGGCCACAGCATTTTCGGCCGCATAGACCAGACGGTGATGGCCCCTGTCGCTGCCTAGGGTGGCGCGCCGCCGCCCCCGCGGCTGCCCCGCTGCGATGCTGGTTTAACTATGCATCAAACACGGAATATGCCGTAACGGTTTCCGCGTGTGGCGCGGTCGCTGGGTTAGCATGGTGCTCTTGCGCAGCAAAGGAGCAGGGGCATGAAATTCTGGCAGGCGCTGGTCTGGACTGAACCGGAGCAGCTGGTACCACTGGCACAGTTTGCCGAGGAACTGGGGTTCCACGGCGTGTTCAATGCCGACCACGCGGTATTCCCCGAAGAGGTGAAAACACCGTACCCCTACTCGGAGAACGGCGTGGCGCCGATGACGGCGGATGCGCCTTACCCCGACTGCTGGGTGAGCACGGCCTTCATGGCTGCCGCGACCCGGCGGCTGCACTTCACGACCTCGATTTACGTGCTGACCCTGCGCAACCCCTTCGAGGTGGCGAAGGCCACCGGCTCACTGGATATCTTCAGCGGCGGCCGCTTCGCGCTCGGTATCGGCGCGGGCTGGATGAAGGATGAGTTCGACATCTACGGCGTGCCGTTTCAGGGCCGCGGTCAGCGTATGGATGAGATGATCGATGTCATGCACAAGCTCTGGCAGGGCGGCATGGTTGAACACGACGGGCCCCTGTTCCCGTTTCCGCGGCTGTGTATTGAGCCTGCACCGGGACACAACGTGCCTGTCTTTGTAGGCGGCGCCAATGAGGCTGCCCTGCGCCGCGCGGCGGTGCGCGGCGATGGCTGGATCGGCGCCGGCAACCACCCGGATGAAGTCCCGGCGCTGATGGCACGCTTGCGCGCACTGCGCGCGGAAGCCGGGCGCAGTGCGGATCCCTTTGAAACCATTGTCGGTCTGACCACGCCGCTGGAGGTTGCCACGCTACAGCGTCTTGAGCAGGCGGGCATGACGTCGGCGGTCAACCTGCCTTTCAGTTACGTCCTCGGCAAGCGCTCGACGCTGGATGCCAAGAAGCGTTTTATGGAAGACTTCGAGAAACGCATCATGCGCCCACTGCGCGGTTGAACCCCACCCCAAACGCTGGAGACCCTGTATGGTCGAGTTGCCCCTGGTACGTATACATGCCCCCGGCCAGCTGTCGCTGGATGCCGTAGCCGCACCGGAACCCGGCCCGGACGATGTGCTCGTTGCGGTGCAGCAGTGTGGCATCTGCGGGTCTGACCTTGGGTATACGGCGATGGGCGGCCTACCGGGCTATCCCCTGCCCATGCCGCTGGGACATGAGCTGGCCGCTGTGGTCGAGCGGGTGGGCAGCCGTGTGCAGGGATTTGCCCCGGGCGATCGGGTGGTGGTGAACCCGACAGCGGGCGGGAATGCCATCGGCAACGGGGGTGCGGAGGGCGGGTTTGCGCCCCTGCTGCTGGTGCGCGGTGTCAGCCGGGATAACGGTATTCTCTTCAGGTTGCCCGACAGCCTCAGCGACGAAGAGGGTGCGCTGGTTGAGCCGCTGTCTGTTGCCATGCACGCCGCCAACCGGAGTGAGCTGTCGGCGGGCGACAAGCTGGTGATTTTCGGTGCGGGACCGATCGGTCTCGGTGTCCTGCTGGTCGCGCGCTACCTCGGGCTGGACCACTGTGTGGTGGTGGACCGCAGCGAGCGACGGCTGGCGCTGGCCCGGGCGCTGGGCGCCACGGCCGTGCCTGCCGGGGATGATGGGCTGGCGGCGCGCCTGTGCGCGGAATTTGGCAGCGTGCAGTACCTGGGCCAGACGCTGCCGGATATCGATGTGCTGATTGAGGCCACCGGCGTCGGTGCGGTGTTCGAGCAGTGTGTGCAACTGGCGCGCTTTCGCAGTCGGCTTACGGTGGTGGGTGTGCACAAGGCGCCCGCGCAGATCGACCTGCTCTCGGTGTTGGCGCGAGAGCTGCGCATCAGCGGTTCAATGGCCTACCCGGATGAGTTTCCGGCGGTGATCGATATGCTGGCCTCGGGCCGCGTTAACGCCAGCGCCCTGATCAGCCACCGCTTTCCACTGAGTGCGTTTGAGCAGGCCTTTGCGGTGGCCAGCAACCCCAACGAGGCCGTCAAGGTGATGGTGGACTGCCAGCGTTAGCCGCGCTCTGCGCGCGCAGGAAACTGTTGGAAATAGAAGCTGAAGCGCTCACGCAGGGCCTCCGGGTCTACGCCGAAATCCTCTTTCAGGTTGTAGAGCACCCGGCCCTCCTTGCCCCGCGGGTGCGCGGCGATGAACGCCTGCATCTCGGCGCGCGCCTGAGTTGTCAACTCGACGTCCGCGCAGGCGTAGATTTTCTCCACCATGCCCAGGTCGTCCGCCATGAACTCGTGGAACGGGACATCGATGGTTTGCGCTGGCGGCAGGGCTGCGTGGTCGCGCACGCAGGCCCGCAGCAGGTGCTCCACGCGGTCAGCCCAGTAGTCGACGATTGCCCCTGTGTCGATGCGGGTACGGCTCATCCGATAGCCGTAGGCAAGCATGGTGACTGCCGACTGGATAACAGCCACCGGGTCGCGGTGTGTTATCACGTAAGTGGCGTCGGGAAACACCGCTTGTAGTACGGGCAACTGCTCCAGATGCTGCGGGCATTTGAGTACCCAGCGATCCGGTCCCCGGTACCACTGCAACAGTTTCAGTACATCGCGCATGTAGCGGTAGTGTGGCGTCTGGTCATGCGCGTAGTAGTGGTCGCGCCAGCGCGGGCTGGGGGCGAGCCACTCGAAATTGTAGGAGGCGAAGTCCGGGCCCATCAGTTCCAGCTCTTCGTGGATATGCTCCGGGTTCATCGGGTGCATGGCCGCCAGCAGGGGTGTGACGGCCTGCATGCCCTCCCAGGCCTCGGCGCAGCGCCGCATTCGCGGGTCAGTGCCGTCTGCCAGAGTGGCCTCCCCGGGCAGGGGGACCGGCTCGTAGGACTCCCAGAGCGGCAACGAGCGAAACCGGGAGTCCGCCGCGAGCAGGTTGAGCAGGTGGGTGGTGCCGGAGCGTGGGAGCCCGGCGACGATAATGGGGCGCTCGATGGGCTGCGCCAGCGCTTCCGGGTGCTGCTGCCAGGCCTGCTGCAGCAGCAACCGGTTGCTGGCGTAGCGCACCAGATAGCCGAACAGGTTGAGACGCTGGCTGGCGGTCATCTCGGCATCCTGGCCCCATTCGTCCAGCAGCAACTGCAGGCGCTCCCGGAAATCCTCGGGCCCGAAGTCGCTGAGCCCGGTGCGACGGCGTGCCGCGTCGAGTACTGCGCTTTCCGTGAATTCCAGCGGCTGTTGCGCGGCCCAGTCGAGGGCGGCGCGCTGCACCTCGGTCAGTTGCGGGGCGCGAAGGTCGTCGATACGCAGGGTGTGGGTCATGGCGCTTGTCGCGCTCCTGTGTCGGTAATTTTGGTGCCGGTTCACCGCTCGGTGGACGCGTCCGGTGAAAGCGGGTGTGTCCGGCCATGCTAAATAGGCCTTGATTGCGATGGCAAGCAAAAATACCATCGAGTATCCATGTTGCTGCACTGTCCGGAGAAGAAAACGATGTCGCACGACCAGCGTCTGCAGGCTCTCGGTCTGCCGCCGATCGACCAGATCGGATTTGTGGTAAAGGATATGGATGCCTGGGTCGACCGCTTCGACCCGGTGTTTGGTCCGTTCTCCTTTATGGATGGCTCGGTGGCCGGTGCGGAATTTCGCGGCCGCACCGAAGACGTGCAACTGCGGCTGGGGTTCGGCCGCAGTGGTGATGTGGAAATCGAGTTGATCGAGTGGCAGTCGGGTGTCAGCCCGCACAGCGAATTTATCGAGTCGGGACGGGAGGGTATGCACCATCTGCGCTTCCGTGTCGAGGACACGGACCACTGGATAAACGAACTCGCCCGGCTGGGATACACCCCGTTCTGGTACAAGCGCTGGAACAGCGACACGGTGTTTGCTTATCTGGAGTGCCCCGGCTTCCCCCTGTATCTGGAGTTGTTGCAAATGCCGCAGGCCGGCGCGGGCGCGCCGTCGTCGTGATACGCCCCCCGGTGGCCAGCGGGGGCGTCGAAACAGGGCTTTTTTCTTTGCGGGGCTGTTGACCGGGAGGGCCCTGATACCTATAATGCTCAGCCTCGAATTTGGGTCGGTAACGTTGGTTTGGCCCACTGTGAAGTGCCAAGGGGCCTTCAAGTCGAGGAAGTTTTGATGCGGGGTGGAGCAGCCTGGTAGCTCGTCGGGCTCATAACCCGAAGGTCGTCGGTTCAAATCCGGCCCCCGCTACCAACATACGTGTCGTCCGCTCCGAATTGGCGGCACGTTTCGTCAAAGCCCCTTCATGGGGCTTTTTCGTATCTGCGAAAAATGTTTGTGGTGTATTCGCAAGGTTAACCGCCGCTGGCGGAAGTGGAGTCGGATTGACGGCCAGGCAACAGGAATTACAGGCGCTGCTGGAACCCACAGTGGTCGCCCTCGGCTTTGACCTCTGGGGCATCGAGTATGCCGCCCAGGGCAAGCACAGTGTATTGCGCGTGTACATCGACGCGCAGTCGGGGGTGACCGTGGACGACTGTGCCGCAGTCAGCGCGCAGGTGAGCGCCGTGCTGGATGTTGAAGACCCGATTACCGGTGAGTACACGCTTGAGGTGTCTTCGCCAGGTGTTGATCGCCTGCTGTTTCGCCTTGAGCAGTTCCCGCCGTTTTTTGGCGAGTGGGTCGAATTGCGTTTGCGCCGGCCTTTCGAGGGGCGCCGCAATTTCAAGGGTATTTTGCAAGGTATCGAGGGCGAGGACGTTGTGGTGCTTGTAGATGACCATGAATACCTGTTGCCTTACAGCGCCGTGGACAAGGCGCGTGTTCATCCCCGCATCGAGGGTGCGGCCAGCGTAACTGACGAGGCTACGAATGACTAAAGAAATCCTGATGGTGGCTGAGGCCGTCTCGAACGAAAAGGGCGTGTCCGAGGACATCATTTTCGAGGCGATCGAGCTGGCGCTGGCGACAGCGACCAAGAAGCGCTACGACGAGGATGCCGACATCGAGGTGACCATCGACCGCAAGACGGGCGATTACGTCACCGTGCGCCGCTGGCTGGTGGTTCCCGACGACGAAATGGCACTGCTGGGCACCCAGTTCACCACGGAAGAAGCCATCGAGAAAGACCCGGCGCTGAAGCCCGGCGACATCTATGAAGAAGCGGTCGAAAACGTGGGCTTCGGGCGCATTGCGGCGCAGACCGCCAAACAGGTCATCGTGCAGCGCGTGCGCGATGCCGAGCGCGCGCAGGTCGTCGAGCTGTATCGTGAGCGCGTGGGCGAGCTCGTTGCGGGTACAGTCAAGAAAGTGACACGCGACAACGTGATCGTGGATCTCGGCAACAATGCCGAGGGCCTGCTGCCCCGGGATCAGCTGGTCGGCCGCGAAACGTTCCGCGTGAACGATCGGGTGCGTGCCATCCTGCGCGAGATCAGTGCGGAAACCCGCGGCCCGCAGCTGATGCTGAGCCGTTCCTGTCCTGAAATGCTCATTGAGCTGTTCAAGATTGAAGTGCCGGAAATTGCTGAAGAGGTTATCCAGATCAAGGCCGCCGCGCGCGACCCCGGCTCGCGGGCCAAGATTGCGGTCAAAACCAATGACCAGCGTATCGACCCGGTCGGCGCCTGCGTCGGTATGCGGGGGTCGCGAGTGCAGGCGGTATCCAACGAGCTGGACAACGAACGCGTGGATATCATCCTCTGGGACGATAACCCCGCGCAGCTGGTAATCAACGCCATGTCGCCGGCGGAGGTCGAATCCATTGTTGTCGATGAAGACAGCGGGACCATGGACGTCGCGGTAGCGGAAGACAACCTGGCACAGGCGATTGGCCGCTCCGGGCAAAACGTGCGGCTGGCCAGTGAGCTGACTGGCTGGACCATCAATGTCATGAGCAATGAAGAAGCCGCCGAGAAGCACGAGGCCGAGGCGGGGCAGGTCATCCAGATGTTCGTCGAGCAGCTGGATATCGACGAGGAGGTTGCTGAAATCCTCGTTGAAGAGGGCTTTACCACGCTGGAAGAGGTGGCCTACGTGCCGCTGGAAGAGATGACCGCCGTCGACGGCTTCGATGATGAGATCGCTGAGGAACTGCGTGCGCGCGCCAAGGATGCGCTGCTGACCCAGGCGATTGCGTCGGAGGAGCAGCTCGGCGCCAACGAGCCCGCGCAGGACCTGCTGGAGATGGACGGTATGGATCGTCACCTGGCCTTTGTGTTGGCCAGCCGCGGTGTGATCACCATGGAAGATCTCGCGGAACAGGGTGTCGATGACCTGATGGATATTCCGGAAATGACCGAGGAGCGCGCCGGAGAGCTGATCATGACAGCGCGCGCACCCTGGTTTGCCGAGGAGAGTGAATAGGCCAGTACAGGCGGTTCCACTCTAGGCATCAGGGTTTCACGGGATTAAGGAGAATTTTGCATGGCGCAAGTGACAGTACAGCAGCTCGCGGAAACAGTGGGAGCGCCCGTTGATCGTTTGCTGACGCAAATGAAGGAAGCGGGCCTGCCTCACTCGGCGGCGAGTGAAGCTGTGTCGGAAGAGGACAAGCAGACGCTGCTGACCTATCTGAAGCGCAGCCATGGCGAATCCACGGCAGCGCCCAAGCGCATCACCCTCAAGCGCAAGACGATCAGCACGCTGAGAACGTCCGGTTCGCAGGGCAAGAAGACGGTGAACGTTGAAGTGCGCAAGAAGCGCACCTACGTCAAGCGCGACGCCTCGGATGCCGACTCCGAAATGCAGGATGCGGCCAAGCTGGAAGCAGCTGCGGCGGCAGAGGCCGAGCGCAAAGCCGCCGAGGCCAAGGCGGCAGCGGATGCGGAGGCAGCGGAAAAGGCGGCCCGCGAAGCGGCGGCGGCCGAGGAAGAAGCGGCTGTCGCAGCGGCAGCGGCGTCTGTGCCGGAACCCGAGCCGGAAGACGAAAAAGACCTGGATCCGGAGATCCTGCGGCAGCGTGCGGCGGAGCGGCGTATGGCACGCGAAGCGGCCGAGGCCGAGGCCCGCAAGGCGGCCATGGAAGCCCGCAAGGCCGAGGAAGAACGCGTCAAGGCGGAAGCCGCGGCAAAAGTCGAGCGGGAGAAAGAGGCCGCGGCGAAGCGTCCCAAGCGCCTGCACGATGCGCCGGCACCGCAGACCGAAGAACAGCGCAAGAAGGCAGCGCGCGGCAGACTTGACCGCAGCTCACCGGGTGGTCGTGGCAAGCAGCGCGGCCACAACCTGTCACTGTCTGACCTCGAAGCGGCTGAGTCCGGCATGATGCGGCGCCGCGGCGGGCGCAAGAAGATGCGTGGTGGTTCCCATGCGGAACACGGTAAACACGGATTCGAGATGCCCACAGAAAAGAAGATGCACGAAGTTGAGCTGGCTGACATGACCTCGGTCGGCGGTCTGGCGCAGCAGATGTCAGTCAAAGCCGGTGAAGTGATCAAGGAGTTGATGAAGCTCGGCGTGATGGCGACCATCAACCAGATGATCGATCAGGACACCGCGATCCTGGTGGTCGAGGAGATGGGGCACAAGCCGAAACTGATCAGTGCCGACGCCCTGGAAGAGAAGCTGGAAGAGACGCTGGCACAGCACGAGGGTACCCTGGAGCCGCGCGCCCCGGTGGTCACGGTGATGGGCCACGTCGACCACGGCAAGACATCGCTGCTCGACTATATCCGCAAGGCCAAGGTGGCCTCCGGTGAGGCGGGCGGTATTACCCAGCACATCGGCGCCTACCACGTGGAAACCGGCCACGGCATGATTTCCTTCCTCGACACCCCCGGTCACGCGGCGTTTACCGCCATGCGCGCCCGCGGTGCGAAGAGCACGGACATCGTGATCCTCGTGGTGGCGGCTGACGATGGCGTGATGCCGCAGACCGAGGAAGCCGTACAGCATGCCAAGGCGGCGAAAGTGCCCCTGATCGTGGCCATCAACAAGATGGACAAGGAAGGTGCGGACCCGGACCGTGTGAAGAGCGAGCTGGCGGCCAAGGACGTGATCCCCGAGGACTGGGGTGGTGACACGCAGTTCATCGAGGTGTCTGCCCACACGGGTGACGGCGTGGACAACCTGCTTGACGCGATCCTGTTGCAGGCTGAGGTGCTCGAGTTGCAGGCGCCGCGTGACGTACCGGCGCAGGGCATCGTGATCGAATCGCGGCTGGACAAGGGCCGTGGGCCCGTGGCGTCGCTGCTGATCCAGAGCGGCACCCTGCGCCAGGGTGATATCGTGCTGGCAGGCCTGCAGTACGGCCGGGTGCGCGCCATGCTGGACGAGAATGGCAAGAACATCACCGAGGCCGGGCCGAGTATTCCGGTCGAAATCCTCGGTCTCGACGGTACCCCGGATGCCGGTGACCTGTTCGCCGTGGTGGAGAGCGAGAAGCGCGCCCGTGAAGTGGCGCAGTTCCGTCAGGAAAAGACGCGCGACAGCAAGCTGCAGCGTCAGCAGGCCGCCAAGCTCGATAACATGTTCGAGAGCATGACGGCTGGCGAGAAGAAGACGCTGAACGTCGTGGTCAAGGCCGATGTGCGCGGCTCCCTGGAAGCGATCCAGACCGCCCTGCTGGATCTCGGCAACGACGAAGTACAGGTGAACATTGTGTCAGGCGGCGTCGGCGGCCTCGCGGAAACCGACATCACCCTGGCGATCACGTCGGGCGCCGTGGTGTTTGGCTTCAACGTGCGCGCCGATGCGTCCGCCCGTCGTCTGGTGGAAAACGAGGGCGTGGATCTGCGTTACTACAACGTCATCTACGATCTTATCGACGATGTGAAGCAGGCCCTCACCGGGATGCTGGCGCCGGAAATGCGCGAGGAAATCCTCGGTATTGCCGAAGTGCGCGATGTATTCCGCTCGCCGAAATTCGGTGCGATCGCCGGCTGCATGGTCATCGAGGGCACGGTCTACCGTTCACGCCCGATTCGCGTGCTGCGTGACAACGTGGTCATCTACCAGGGCGAGCTGGAGTCATTGCGTCGCTTCAAGGACGATGCCAGTGAAGTGCGCAACGGCATGGAGTGCGGTATCGGCGTCAAGAACTACAACGACGTCAAGCCCGGCGACCTGATCGAAGTGTATGAAGTCAAGGAGTTTGCCCGCACTCTGTAGGCGGCCCTGTTATGGCGAAGGAATACAGTCGGACCCAGCGGGTTGCAGATTACCTGCAGCGCGAACTGGCACAGCAGATCCAGCAGGAACTGCGCGATCCGCGGATCGGGATGGTCAGCATCACGGGCGTGGACGTGAGCCGCGACCTGGGGCACGCGAAAGTGTATTTCACGCGCCTGGGTAGCGACTGTGCCGACGAGGCGCGTGAAGCCGCGGAGGTGCTGAACAAGGCGGCGGGGTATCTGCGCAGCCAACTGTCCCGCGACAGCAATATGCGCAGCGTTCCGCAGCTGCGCTTCTATTTCGACAGCAGCGTGGGTCGCGGACGGGATATGGAAGACCTCATTCGGCGTGCGGAGCAGGCGGACCGGGCCCTGGGTCTGCGCGACGACGAGCCGGGCGACGCATCCTAGTGGGCCGTCAGCGTAAAGGTCGCCCGCTGGATGGAATACTGTTGCTGGACAAGCCTGCGGGGCTGAGCTCCAACCAGGCATTGCAGCGTGCCAAGCGCCTGTACTTCGCCGCCAAGGCGGGGCACACCGGCAGCCTGGACCCGCTGGCGACCGGGGTACTGCCCCTGTGCTTTGGCGAGGCGACGAAGTTCTCCCAGTACCTGCTGGACGCCGACAAGGCCTATGCCAGCACGTTTGTGCTCGGGGAGCAGCGCAGTACCGGCGATGCCGAGGGCGAGGTGCTGGCCGCGGCCGACGCCAGTGCCCTCACGCGTGAGCAGGTGGAGGAGGCGCTGGGCGCCTTTCGCGGCGCGATTGAGCAGGTGCCGTCGATGTATTCGGCGCTGAAGCACGGCGGACAGCCGCTCTACAAACTGGCGCGCAAAGGCCAGGAAGTGGAGCGCGCAGCGCGGCCGGTGGTGATACACCGGCTGGAATTACTGGATTTCCGCCCGGGCGAACGGGCGGAGGTCGATGTGGCCCTCGAGTGCAGTAAAGGCACCTATGTGCGCTCGATTGCCGAGGACCTGGGCACCGCCCTGGGCTGCGGTGGCTATGTGAGTGCGCTGCGGCGCACCCGGGCAGGCCCGTTCGGGCTGGACCGATGCGTCACGCTGGCCGCGCTGGAGGCATTGAAAGACGCCGAGCGCCTGGCGGATATGGACGCGTTATTGCTGCCCGCGGATACGGCACTGGACGCGTTGCCGACGGTGCGGCTGACCGAGTCAGGCGGGTATTACCTGCGCCAGGGGCAACCGGTCATGGTGCCAAATGCGCCCCACAATGGTATGGTGCGCGTCGCTCTGGAAACCGGCGAGTTTCTGGGGGTAGGCGAGATATTGGACGATGGGCGCGTTGCGCCGCGTCGCCTGATAGTCACCGGGAGGTGACGCGAACCTGTCTGTAAATCTGCACGGACAGGCTCTTTTTATTGATCTCCACCGGGCTGTGTAAAAGCGGGTGGAACACGCAGATTACTTGAGAGGAAACAGACATGGCTTTAGAAGCTGCAAAAAAAGCAGAAATCGTAAAAGAGTACCAGACGAGCGAGAGTGATACCGGATCGCCCGAAGTTCAGGTCGCGTTGCTGACAGCCAACATTATCCAGCTGCAGGACCACTTCCAGGCGCACAAGCACGATCACCACTCACGCCGCGGCCTGATCCGCATGGTAAACCAGCGTCGCAAGCTGCTGGATTACCTGAAGCGCAAGGATGTGACGCGCTACGCCGAGCTGATCAAGCGACTGGGTCTGCGTCGATAAGCGGTACCACATACCGGGGCCCTGTGCCCCGGTTGTCATATTCAGCATTGGAGAAATAATGTGAATCCAGTTAGAAAGACCTTCCAGTACGGTGGCCAGACAGTCACCCTGGAAACGGGTCGTATTGCCAGGCAGGCAACCGGCGCGGTTCTGGTTACCGTCGAAAACACCTCGGTTCTGGTTACGGTTGTGGCGGAAAAAAGCGCCAAGCCGGGCCAGCCCTTCTTCCCCCTTGCCGTGCACTACACGGAAAAGGCTTACGCGGTCGGCAAGATCCCCGGCGGCTTCTTCAAGCGCGAAGCACGCCCCAGCGAAAAGGAAACCCTTACCTCACGACTCATCGACCGCCCCATCCGGCCGCTGTTTCCCGATGGCTTCATGAATGAAGTGCAGGTGATCTGCACGGTGATGTCTGCGGACAAGCACATCGATCCCGATATACCTGCGATGATCGGTACCTCGGCGGCGCTGGCCATTTCCGGCTGCCCGTTCAATGGCCCGATTGGCGGCGCGCGCGTCGGCTTCAACGAGAGCACCGGCTACATGCTCAACCCCACCTATGACCAGCTGAAGGACAGCAAGCTGGACATGGTTGTGGCAGGCACCGAGCATGCGGTACTGATGGTCGAGTCTGAAGCGAAGGAGCTGTCGGAAGACCAGATGCTGGGTGCCGTACTGTTTGCCCACCAGGAAATGCAGGTGGTGATCCAGGCCATTCGCGATCTGGCTGCCGAAGCCGGCAAGCCGCGTTGGGACTGGCAGCCGCCGGCGGTGAATGAAGAGCTCACCGCTGCCGTTGAGGCACAGGTCAAGGCGGAGCTGGGCGAGGCCTACCGTATCACCGAAAAAGCGCTGCGTTACGAGCGCGTTGCCGAGGTGCGCAAGGCCTGTGTGGCGGCCCTGGCCGTTGAGGGCGGGCCGTCCGAGGACGACATCAAGGACGTCTTCAAGGCCGTCGAGAAGAACCTGGTGCGCAAGCGTATCCTCGCTGGCGAACCGCGTATTGACGGTCGTGATACACGCACCGTGCGGGCCATTGCCTGCGAAACCGATATCCTGCCCAAGGTGCACGGCTCTGCGCTGTTCACCCGTGGCGAGACCCAGGCTATTGGTGCGGTTACCCTGGGCTCGACCCGGGACTCACAGATCATCGACGCACTGGAAGGCGAGCGCCGTGATCCCTTCATGCTGCACTATAACTTCCCTCCCTACTCGGTAGGTGAAGCGGGCCGCGTGGGCTTCACCAGCCGTCGCGAAATAGGCCACGGACGCCTGGCGCGCCGCGGCCTGGCCGCTGTGCTGCCGAACAGCGAGGACTTCCCCTACACCATCCGTGTGGTGTCGGAGATTACCGAATCCAACGGCTCCAGCTCGATGGCCTCGGTGTGTGTGGGCTCCATGGCCATGATGGCGGCTGGTGTGCCACTGAGCGCGCCGGTGGCCGGTATCGCCATGGGCCTGGTCAAGGACGGCAACCAGTTCGCGGTACTGACCGATATCCTGGGTGACGAAGATCACCTGGGCGATATGGATTTCAAGGTTGCCGGTACGGCAGCGGGTATCACCGCCCTGCAAATGGATATCAAGATCGAAGGTATCAATGAGCAGATCATGGAGATTGCCCTGCAGCAGGCGCAACAGGCTCGCCTGCATATCCTTGGCCAGATGAACGCTGTGCTGGCCGAGCCACGTCAGGTGCTCTCGGACAACGCGCCGAGCATGCTCACCCTGAAAGTCGATTCCGACAAGATCCGCGACATTATCGGCAAGGGCGGTGCGACCATTCGCGCCATCACCGAGGCCTCGGGTGCTACCGTTGATATCGACGATGACGGCACGGTCCGCGTCTTCGGTCAGGACAAGGCGGCCCGCGACAAGGCGGTGGCCATGATTGAAGAGATCACGGCCGAAGCCGAAGTGGGTGCAGTCTACAAGGGCACCGTCGCGCGCATTGTTGATTTCGGTGCCTTCGTCAACATCCTGCCGGGCAAGGATGGTTTGGTACACATCTCGCAGATCGCCCACCAGCGCGTCGAGAACGTGTCCGACTACCTGAAGGAAGGCCAGGAAGTGGAAGTGAAGGTGCTGGATGTCGACCAGCGCGGCCGTATCAAGCTGTCCATCAAGGAATTGCTTGAAGACGATGCCGGCGCCGATGCTGAAAGCGGCACCTCCTCCGACGAGGGCTGACCCGCAAGCACCGGGACAAGGGCGCTTCGGCGCCCTTTTTTGTGCCCAACAGTTTGCCTGGCCACGTCTACCAGAGGCTGGCGACGGCCATACAGGTGAGCACCGCCAGCACCGGTATCACGACCGTGACAACACCCATGTCGCGGTAGGCTTCGCGGTGCGTCAGCCCGGTGATGGTCAGCGTGGCGACCACGGCTCCCGAGTGGGGTAGGGAGTCGAAGCCACCGGCGGCGATCGTGGCGAGGCGGTGCAGTGTCGCCGGCGCGATGCCCATGTTCAGGTAGCCCTCTGCCATGGTGGACATGAAGATCTGCAGGCCGCCCGAGGCAGACCCCGTGATGGCTGAAATCACACTGATGGAGGTGAACATGGACAGCAGCGGAGGCAGGCTGGAGTCCAGCATGACGCCAGTGAACTGGGCAAAGCCCTGGGTTTGCGTGACCACGCCGGCGAAACCGATCACGGCGGCGGTATTGATGAGCGGGATGATGGCATCCTGCGTGCCCTCGCCGATACTGTGCAGGGCGTGGCGACGTACTGCCGGGAACATGAGCACGGTCAGCAGGGTGCCGGCAAACAGCGCCAGGCTGGGCCAGATCACGGGCTGTGCATTGGCGAAAGCCAGCAGCGTGTAGGCGCTGCTGTCGCCCTCCCCCAGGAATGCGGTGAGCATCCGCGGGAGCAGGATTGCCCCCAGGACCAGAACCGGTGGCAGCAGTGCCAGTGTCCAGTGCGGGTAGCTCGCTTCGCCGGGGTCCTCGGCGATGTGCCGGTCACGCGGCCCGGCGACAAAGCCCTCGCCATTCGCGGTGGCCCGCAGGCGCTGACTTTCCAGATAGCACATGCCCAGGCCGAACATCAGGGCGCTGGCCAGAATGCCGAGCCAGCCGCCAGCGAACAGGTCGGTGCCCAATGCAACAGAGGAGATGACGTTGTGGATGGACGGGGTGCCAGGCAGTGCGGTCAGTGTGAATGTCCCCGCGCCGAGTGCGAGGGCGGCACAGAACAGTCTCTTGGGAATATTGGCCTGCTGCAGCAGTTTGATGCCCAGTGGATACATGGCGAAAATCACGACAAACACCACCACACCGCCGTAGGTGAGCAGTGCCGTTGCCAGCACCGTAATCCACAGCGCACGGCTTGGTCCCAGTTTACGGACCATGGCGAGGGCGATACTGGACGCTGCGTGACTGTCTCCCATGACCCGGCCGAACATGGCACCAGCAGCGAACAGCAGGAAAAACCTGCCCGCAAAGGTAAACGCGCCCAGTGGGCCGAAGGCGAAGTATTCCCCCAGGCCCTCCGCCAGAGGCAGGCCATTGCTGACAATTACTACACCCGCGCTGAGCAACGCGGCGAAAACGATATTGATACCGCGCAGGGCCAGCCACATGAGCAGTGACAGTGCGACGAGAAGCCCGGCGTAGCCGAGAGTGCTGCTGAGAGCCATGCGAGAGGTCCCTTGTTATTATCGTCCGTGTCGCAGTATATCCCCAGGCCCGCGCGGGGTAGGAATGTCGGCGTCAGTGGTTCGCGCAGGTGTTCAGGGTGAGGCGAGCATGCCCCAGTCGGAGACGGGGTTCAGGGTGAGCCTGACGTTGTCGATCAGGCGTGTGGAACCCAGCCGCGCGGCCGCGAGAATAGCGATCTCTTCGGTGTTTTCGTTCACCGCACGCAGTGTGCGAGCATCGCGAATGGCGAAGTAATCCGGTTCGAACCCGGCCTGCAACAGTTGCATGCGGGCGTGGGATTCAAGCTGCAGGAAATTGTCGAAGCCGCAGGCAACCGCGTCGCGGCAGCTGACCAGCGTGGCGTGGATCAACGGTGCCAGCTTGCGCTGCTCCTCCGACAGGTAGCCATTGCGCGAACTCTTCGCCAGGCCATCGGTATCCCGCGCGGTGGCAACACCTTCAATCTGGATCGGCATGCACAGGTCGGTGACCATCTTGCGGATGATGGTGAGTTGCTGGAAATCCTTTTCGCCGAACACCGCCACATCCGGCTGTACGATGTTGAACAGTTTGCTGACCACGGTGGTCACGCCGGTAAAGTGGCCCGGCCGGCTGCTGCCACACAGGGTTTCCGACAGGTCCGGTACCTGCACCTGGGTTTGCAGTGCCATGCCCTCGGGATACATTTCCTCGACGTCGGGCAGAAACAGGTGTTGCACGCCCTCGCTGAAGAGCTTTTCCTTGTCGGCAGCCAGTGTGCGCGGGTAAGCGTCGAGGTCCTCGTTGGGGCCAAACTGCAGCGGATTGACGAATATGCTGACGACAACGACATCGGCGAGCGTGCGCGCCCGGCGCACCAGTTCAAGGTGGCCCTCATGCAGATTGCCCATGGTGGGCACGAAGGCAATGCGCTGGCCCTGTTGGCGGCAGCTCCGCAGGGCGGATTGCAGCGGTGCTATGGCAGTGTACGTTCGCATATCTACATGACCCCCGAAACACGGTAAAGGGTGACGCAAGACCGGAACTAGCTGGTCGTTATGGGCCGCAGATGGTTACCCATCGACGAGCGGACGGGCAGTATGCCCCAAGCGCACACACCCGGCAATGGATCGAAATCAAAAGTCTGGACGATTTTGTTACCTGCGGAAGCAGGTTGAGGTGAGGGTAACACCGCTGTTACACAGGCCTGTGGTGGCGCGGCATGGCTCAGCTGTAGCTGTGTTCTTCACGTGGGTAGGCACCGGATTTGACGGCCTGCACAAAGGCGGCGAGCGCTTCCTGTATGCTGTTGCTGCCGGCCATGAAATTCTGCACGAAGCGCGCGCTGTGGCTGGAAAGTCCAAGCATATCGTGCATGACCAGCACCTGCGCGTCCGTGCCTGCGCCGGCCCCGATACCGATGACCGGGATATCCAGCTTGTCGCTGATGTCCGTGGCCAGGTGGGAGGGCACGCATTCCAGCACCAGCAGGCTGGCGCCCGCGTCCTGGATTTCGACCGCATCGGCGAGAATGGACTTGGCTTCCTTGGGCGTGCGCCCCTGCACGCGGAAGCCGCCCAGCGCATTGACTGACTGTGGCGTCAGCCCCAGGTGCGCACAGACCGGTATGCCGCGCTCCACGAGCATGGAAATGGTGTCGGAAAGCCAGGTACCGCCCTCCAGCTTCACCATCTGCGCGCCAGCCTGCATCAGCCGGGTCGCATTGGCCATTGCCTGCTCGGACGTGCTGTAGCTCATGAAGGGCATGTCCGCGATCACCAGAGACTCCGGTGCACCACGCACCACACATTCCGTGTGGTAGACCATATGATCCACGGATACCGGAATGGTGCTGTCGTGGCCCTGCAGCACCATACCCAGCGAATCGCCTACCAGAATGGTTTCAGCGCCCGCCTCGGATACCAGCCGGGAGAAGGTGGCATCGTACGCGGTGATGCACACAAACTTTTCCCCGGCGGCCTTCATTTTGTCGAGGGTGCTGATGGTGATCTTGCCCATGCGCTGCACTATCCAAAGAACGTGGGATTGAAGTAATGGCGGCCGCTGCGGATGTCCAGCAGGTAGTCGACCAGGTGCCGGTAATCATCCTCGCCCTGGGCGAGGTCGATTTCGCTGGCGTTGACGATAAGTAAAGGAGCTTCATCGTAATACAGAAAAAACTCACTGTACACTTCGTTCAGGCGCTCCAGATAGTCGCGTTCGATCGCTCTTTCATGCTCGATACCGCGTTGGTGAATGCGGTCGAGAAGGATGTCCGTGGGTGCCTGCAGGTAGATGACGAGGTCCGGCGTGGGTGGCTCGATTCGCAGTTGCTCGTAGACTCGCTGGTACAGCTGGAACTCGTCACTGTCGAGATTGACCCGCGCGAACAGCGGGTCCTTCTCGATCAGGAAATCAGACACCCGGGATTCGGCGAAAATGTCGCCCTGTCGCAGGTCGTTGATTTTCTGCGCGCGCTGAAACAGGAAGAAGAGCTGGGTGGCGAGCGCAGCGTGGCGCTGGTTGCCATAGAAACGTTTGAGGAACGGATTCTGGTGCGCCTCTTCCAGCAGCATGGGATAGCCAAAGGTTGCCGCCAGGCGGCTCGCCAGGGTGGTTTTACCAACGCCGATCGGCCCCTCAACGGCAATGTAGCCCGGTGGCGTGCGGCCCTTCAGGTCGACGCCAGTGGTGGGGGTGTCTGTACTCAAGGTCCGGGCTCCCGTGTGTCCTGCAAATGATAGTCCAGCGTGACCGCGCTGCGCGTCAGGCCGGTGGCCGGGCACTGGGCCAGCAGGGTTGCCAGCGAGCCGAGTCCGGGCACCACAAGGCCGTCCGGGTAAATATCGAGGAGAGGATAAAGGACGAAGTGACGTTCCGCCATGCCCGGGTGGGGAACCTGTAGCCTCGGCAGGCGGATCTGCTCTGCGCCGTACAGCAGGATATCGAGGTCCAGTGTGCGTGGCCCCCAGCGCACGGTGCGCTCGCGGCCCTGTGCCCGTTCAATGTTCTGCAGCGCATTGAGCAGGGGGAGTGGGCCCAGCGCTGTGTGCACCACTAGTACGGCGTTCAGGTAGTCGGGCTGCTGCCCCGGGCCCACGGCGGCGCTGGCATAGACGCCGGAGCCGGCAGTGATGTGCGTTCCAGGCAGCCTGCGAATGGCATCGACCGCTATTTGCAGCTGCCGCGCGGGGTCGCCGAGGTTGCTGCCCAGCGCGATACAGGCGTCGGGCATCAGGGCGAGGGCGGGCGCCGTTTGCGCGGGCGCCGCCGGCGCGCACGGCCGCTGCCGTCGTCCCCCGCGTCGCTGGGCGTTTCCAGCATCGGCAGATTCTGGTTCTCGGGGCGCTCCTGGAATTCGGTCCAGAATTCGCCCACCCCACCGGTGTCCTCTCCAGCCTCCTCACGCAACAGCAGGAAATCGTACGCGGCGCGGAAGCGGCGGTTCTGCAGCAGTTCGCGTGCCTTGCGGCTGTCGCCTCGCTGCAGGCGAAGCTGGAATTCCCAGATTTCGCGCATGGGCTGGCTGAAGCGGCGCGGAATGGCAATGGTGGCTACCGCGCTGGCGATCACCTGCTGCGCGGCGCTGTGCATGGCCGGCACGGGGGGCTCACCGCGCTCGCGCAGTTGTGCCGCAAGTCTGCTGGTCACGGGCCACAGCAGGGCGGCCAGCAGGAACGCCGGGGTAACGGGCTTCTCCGCCTTGATCCGCGTATCAGTGCTGCGCATCGCGGCCCTGACCAGCGCCATGGCGGTCGGGTCCCGTCGCAGTGCTTCATCGCTCTCGGGGAACAGATACACCAGCAAGTCGTGTTCCAGTAATGCATCAAAGGTACGCTCGGCGTAGCCGGACAGGAACAGCTTGAGAAACTCATCGAACAGTCGCGCGGAGGGAATTTCACGCAGCAGGGAGGCGCAGCGGGGAATGGCGGCAGCCGTCTCGCTGTCCACACCGAATTGGAGCTTGGCGGCAAACCGCGCCACCCGCAGCATCCGCACCGGATCTTCGCGGAAGCGCTGTTCCGGGTCACCAATGATGCACACGCTGCGCCGTTCGAGGTCCTGCATGCCGTGCACGTGATCGTAGACAGCGAAGCTGGCGGCATCGTAGTACAGCGCATTCACGGTCAGGTCGCGGCGCACGGCGTCCTCTTCCAGGGTACCGAACACGTTGTCGCGCAATAGCAGGCCCTGTTCGGACCGGTGGGAGGGGCCCTTGACCTTGCCTGAGCGCGCTGGTGGCTCACCATCGTGATGGCCGCGGAACGTGGTGACTTCAATGATTTCGCGGCCCATGCGCACATGCACGATGCGGAACCGGCGGCCGATGATGCGCGAGCCGCGAAACAGGGCATGTACTTCTTCGGGGGTAGCATCGGTGGCGACGTCGAAGTCTTTGGGGTGCCCGCCGAGCAGCAAGTCGCGCACGGCGCCACCCACGAGGTAGGCCTCATGGTCTGCCTGGCGCAGTCTCGCCATGACTTTCAGGGCGCCGTCGCTGATGTTCTTGCGGGATATACAGTGTTGGTCCCTGGGAATGACCTTCAAGCGGGAGTTGCCTTTTGCGATGGAAAAACAGCGGCCAGTTTAGCACAGGCGAAAAGCTGTGGTCTTCAGGGTTTGAGGGCGTATGCAAGCGACAGGGAAGACAGTTGTCTTCCCCATCCAGGTCACAAACGAATCGTTATTGTTAGGCGGGCGCCGTTGTTCTTATAGCGGCTTCTGAGCCTGGAAATCGAAGGGGAAGAAACCTTCCCCATCCAGGTCCACAGTGTCTCTGTTATTGTTATTAGGGCAAGGGTGTTATTGTTATTGTTGCTGCCGGGCGGAATAATGCAGGTGGCGTGCCAGAAAATTAAAAAATTAATAAAAACAGTGTGTTAATAAAATTCGAAGGAGTTCCCTGGCGCACAAAAATTTATGTTTGTTACGCATCTACTCCGCTATATGTTACAGCGGAGGATGCGGGTAACGCTCAGGAGCCCGTTTTCCGGCGACGGGTGGACGCTCCGCCGCTCTTCTTGCGCGGAATCTCAAAGCGCTGGCGGCGTTCCCAGAGGCACTTGCGGCTGATGCCGAGCTTCTGGGCAAGCTCGGTCTCGCTCATGGAATCCTGGTGTTCAAGGACAAAGCGCTGGAAATAGTCCTCCAGCGACAGGTCTTCCGCAGGATCCGAGGTGATGTTACGCGGCGCGTGGTAGGCGGTTTGTATCGCCTGTCCGCCCTGGCCACGAATGCGGTTGACGTTGACCAGTTCCAGGTCGATGCCCAGGGCTTCATTGTCGATTTCCGCATCTTCTGACAGCACCACAGCGCGCTCAATGGCGTGTTCCAGTTCGCGCACATTGCCCGGCCACTGGTAGGTGGTGATGGCCTGTATTGCTCGCGGCGAGAGTGTCATGTGGCCCTTGCCAAGGCGTTCGGACTGGATTTCCAGCATCCGCTCGGCCAGCTGCAGTATATCCTTGCCGCGCTCGCGCAGTGCGGGAAGCTGCAGGCGCAGGACGTTGATGCGGTAGTAGAGATCCTGTCGGAACAAGCCCTCTGCGGACAGGGCATGCAGGTTGCGGTGCGTGGCGCAGATCAGCCGTACGTTGACCTTGCGCGAGTGTACCGAACCAATGCGGCGGATTTCGCCCTCCTGGATAAAACGCAGGAGTCGCGCCTGGGCTTCCATGGGCAGCTCGCCAATTTCATCGAGAAACAGGGTGCCGCCGTCGGCTGCTTCGATAAGTCCCATGCGGCTGGCGTTGGCCCCGGTGAAGGCGCCCTTTTCATAACCGAACAGCTCGGATTCAATCAGCGTGTCGGGAATTGCCGCACAGTTGACGCAGATGAGGGTCTTGTCGGCGCGCTGGCTGTGCTGATGCACACTGCGTGCTACCAGTTCCTTACCCGTTCCGGTTTCCCCCTGCACCAGCACGGTGGAATCCGTGGGGGCGACCTTACGGATATGTTCGGACAGGGTCACCATCGCCGGGCAGTTGCCGATAATCCCCGTGACCGGGAGACTGCTGCCCGTAGTGGATGGCGCGGCGTCACCGCGGCGGGTGGGGTGGTCGGCGATGATGCGCTCTACGGCTGCAACCATGTCGCCGTGGTCAAAGGGTTTGGCGATGTAGTCCACGGCGCCCATACGCATGGAGTCGACCGCCGAACGCAGGCTCGCGTAGCTGGTCATGATCAGGACAGGGACGTCGCCGGCTTTCTTGATCAGGTCAGTGCCCGGCGCACCGGGCAGACGCAGGTCGGAGATAATCAGGTCGAAGTCTGTCAGTGTGTGCTTGGACTCCGCTTCCTGCACCGACGCCGCCTCGGCAACGCCGTAGCCATTGCGCTCCAGCAGACGCCGCAATGCCGTGCGAATGACCGACTCGTCCTCTACCACCAAAATCTGTTGCATGCGTTGTTACCTCCTGAACGCAAGCTACACAACATACCCTTGCTGCCCATTTTTTTCCAGTCGGTTCAGGCGCTTGGGTTGTCACCGAGTGTTACAGCATCGTGGGTGCCATAGTGCCCGCGCGGTAGCTGCAAGGTGAATCGTGTACCCGGTCGCTCTGCGGGCCCGACCGGGCTCTGGATGTGAACAGAGCCCTGCATGTCTTCCATGATGCTGTAGACCAGGGCCAGTCCCAACCCTGTGCCCTCGCCGGGCTCCTTGGTGGTGAAGAAGGGTTCGAATACCTGGCTCTGCAGGGACGCCGGGATGCCGCTGCCCTCGTCCTCAACCGCGATGGATACGCGCTCCGCTTGCGCAAGGGCGCTGACCGTAACCCGGGCGTCCGCCGGGCTTGCATCGCGGGCATTGCCCAGCAGGTTCACGAAGACCTGCAGCAGGCGCTGGGCATCGGCGTGTACCAGCAGTTCACGGTGACAGTGGTTCTCGAAGCGCATGGGTCTGGCCTGGTGGTCCAGTTGCAGCAGATGAATGGCCTCGTCCACGCAATCCGCAAGGTTGCAGGGCTCCAGGTGTACATCGCCGGCGCCGGAACCCACGTGGGAGAAATTGACCAGGGAGTCGACGATGCGGCTGATGCGGTCTGTCTGCCGGAGAATGTCCTGCGCCGCACTGCGCACTTCTGCAGGGTCATCCTCATAGGCGAGATTCTGCGCCAGGCAGGCGATGCCGGTAACCGGGTTGCCGATCTCATGCGCGACGCCGGCGGCGAGGCGCCCGATCGAGGCCAGTCGCTCGCTGTGCAGCAGTTCCTGCTCCAGTCGCTCGTAATCTGAGATGTCCTCGATCAACACCAGTTGATCACCGTTGTGTGCCCCACCTGCGCTGGCCTTGTGCAGGCTGACCCAGCGCGTTGCGCCATCCTCCAGCACCACCTCCCGCTTCAACACCGTGTCGGCGCCCTCGCTGAGAAATTGCCCGATGACCTGCCCCCAGGGTGGTGGCAGGGACTCCAGCAAAGAGCCGAGCACCGCGCTGGAGGCAATGCCGGTGATGCTCTGCATGCTGCGGTTCCATAGCAGCAGCTCACGGTCCGGCGCCAATGAGCAGACCCCGATGGGCAGGTTGTCCAGTGTTTTGCGGTAGTGCAGGCGCAGGTTGTCGAGCTCTGCGGCGAGGCCGGTGAACTGCCCCCCCGCCCGGTCCAGCCGGCGTTCGATGAGGAACAGGTCCTCGCTGCTGCCGCCCGGGTTGTTGTCGAAGGGGATGCAGCGGCTGACGATGGAATGGGCCACGGCAGGCCCCAGCAGGCCCGACAGATTGGCTTCGATACGGCTGCGCAGCCGACGCAGCGCGTAGGGCCGGGATTCGCTGTGGTCAAACTGCAACTCGCGCAGGGCCCGGGACACCTCCAGCTGCGCCGTTGCCTCACCCAGTGCCAGCGCAAGCTGCTCCGTGAATTCCTGCGCACTGCGCAGCGTCAGTGTGCGTCGCGGTGAGCGGCTCAACACATCCATGGAGCAGATTTCCGCAGCCACGCGCTCCTCATCCGAAGGTTGGCTGAGCAGTGACACCAGCACGAACAACGCCACGTTGACGCCCAGTGCGGCAAGGCTCGCTGCGGCCCAGGCGGTGTCGGTGCCGGCGAACCAGCGTTCGGCAAGGGCCGCCATCCAGGCGGGCTGGTCGATGCCCAGTACCGGCAGCAGCAGCAGGACGAACCACAGCAGCAACCCGCCAGCGAGGCCGCTCACCAGTCCCTTGCGATTGGCCCCGGCCCAGTAGGGTGTGGCGACGATCCCAGGCAGGAAATGCAGCGTTCCGGAGAACGCCACCAGGCCAAGCTGCGCGAGGCTGTGTTTGCCATTGACGGCGACGAAGAAGCCGTAGCCGGCGAGGATCAGCAGCGCAATCAGGGAGCGGCGCAACCATTTCAGCTGGTCGTACAGCGACTGGTCGGTGCGAATCTGCAGCAGTTGCCGGGGCAGAATCAGGTGGTTCAGGCACATGTTGGCGAGTGCCAGTGTGGCGACGATGATGGCGGTGCTGGCGGCAGACAGCCCCGCTACGAACGCCAGCGCGGCAAATCCGGGCGACTGCAGGCCGATGCCGATAGCGAGCCCGGTGTAGCCCGCTGGCAGGTCGTGCGGCAGCCGCATACCGGCCCAGGCCAGTGGCAGCACGGGCAGTGCCAGTAACAGTAGATACAGGGGCAGGCCCCAGCTGGCGGCCCGCAGGTCCTGCGACTCCTTGTTCTCGGCAAAGGCCATGTGGAACAGGTGAGGCATGCACACGGCGCCGGCGAAGAACACCAGCAGCAGCACCCGCGCCGCGTCTCCGGCGACGGGCTGTTGGATCACCGCCTGTGCTGCCGGGGTGGCCGCGAGCCAGGCCTCCAGCCCTGCAAATCCGCCGAACACCTCCTTCACCGCAATGGCCATCATCAGCAGCATGGCGGCCAGCTTCACCAGCGACTCGAAGGCCACCGCGGTCACCAGGCCGATATTGCGCCGCTGCGAGGTGAGGTTGCGGGTGCCGAACAGGATGGCGAAGATGATGATAATGAGGCAGAACATGAGTGCCAGGGTGTCCTGCCGCTGTGCTGCGGGCATCAGCCGGTCCGGTGCGCCCGCAAGAATGTGAATGCTGTCGGCCACGGCCTGGATCTGCAGCGCCAGCAGGGGCATCAGGGTCAGGCACATCGCCAGCGTCACCGCACCGCCCACGCGGTGACTGCGGAAGCGGAAGGTCAGCACGTCGGCCAGCGAGGCCAGCTGGTACACCCGGCACAGTCGCAGCAGTGGCAGCAGCAGGAGGGTCGCCATGAGAAACATCAGCACCACGCCGGTGTAGTAGAGAAGAAAGCCGTAACCGAAGCGGTAGGCGAGCTCGAAGATGGCATTGCTGGCGATGGCGCAGGCAATCACGGCCAGTGACAGCACGTAGGTGGCCGGGTGGTGGGTGATGCGGCGCGGCAGGATGCCGCGGTCTGCAAGGTGGGCCACAAGGAACAGCACCAGCAGGTAGCCGACGATGGCGAGCAGGATCTCCGGGAGGCTAAAGCTCATCGGTGTGGCGTCGGAACTGGTTGGACCAGGCGGCAACAATCGCCGCCAGCCAGAGCAGGAAAGGCCGGTACCAGCCGGCATCCGCGGCCCACAGCCACTGCTCTATGGCGGGCATGAAGATGAAGGCCAGCCCCATGAGCAGGAGCAGGGCGCGGTTGATGTACATGTAAAGGCCCCGTCGTCGCCGTGGTCATGGATACTACGCAAGCTGCATCGCACGGTAAAGCGCGTGTCAGTGCGCGGCAGTTGCTGACACCACAGGCTGTGCGGGCACCGCGGCAGGTTCCCAGTGCGCCAGAGCAAACGCGAGCAGCGCCTCGACACTGGAGACCTCTGCCGGTGGCGCTGTCTGGCCGAGGGCGGCAAGGGCGGCACGCAGGTTGTGAGCCGGCGCCGTGGCCTCGAGTGGTGGGGCCAGATTCTGCTTGCTCAGCTTCTGTCCGCTGCGGTCCGTGAGCACCGGGATGTGGGCGTAGCGGGGAGATGCGTAGCCCAGCAGCTGTTGCAGCAACCGCTGCCGCGGCGTGGAGTCGAGCAGGTCGGCACCGCGTACCACGTCGGTAATGCCCTGGGCCGCATCGTCAACGACCACGGCGAGCTGGTAGGCATAGAGCCCGTCCTTGCGTCGCACAACAAAGTCGCGCAGCGTCGCGCCCAGTGGCCAGTCCTGCTCTCCTTGCCAGGTGTCCTGCCAGTGAGCCGAGAATGTGGCAGGTACTGAGACGCGCAGGGCATATGGTGAGGCGGGTCTTTCCGGCGCGCCCCGCTGATGGCAGCCCCGCTGATGGCAGCCCCGCTGACGGCAGCCCCGCCTACAGTCACCCATGGGTCCGAGTTCACGGCGGCTGCAGGCGCAGGCGAACAGGTGTCCGCCCGCCTGCAGCGCGGCGAGCGCGCTGTCGTAGGCGGCACTGCGCTGGCTCTGCCAGAGCACGCTGTCATCCCAGTGCAGTCCGTGGCGCTGCAGGCAGTGCAGTATCGCGTCGGCGGCGCCCGCCTGTTCGCGTGGCGGGTCAATATCTTCAATGCGTAGCAGCCAGCGGCCCCCGGCGTGACGCGCCTCCAGCCAGCTGGCGAGGGCGGCGAGCAGCGATCCCAGGTGCAGGGGGCCAGTAGGAGAGGGGGCGAAGCGGCCGCGGTAGGCGCTGTGGCCGGCGGTGGACATGGAAGGGATGATACGTCGTCAGCGCAGGACGGCCGCTGGCGGCCCGCCTGCTGCGAGCCGCGCGGTGCCTGCGTTCGGGCTGTTAACCCTTTTCCTGCCTTTCCTTGATTTCATCAAGGGTCTTGCAGTCAATGCACAAGGTCGCCGTAGGCCGGGCTTCCAGCCGCTTGATGCCGATTTCCACACCGCAGGCATCGCAGAAGCCGTAGTCATCCTGATTGATGCGCTCGATCGTGCTGTCGATTTTCTTGATCAGCTTGCGTTCACGGTCCCGGGTGCGCAGTTCAAGGCTGAATTCCTCTTCCTGCGTGGCGCGGTCAGCGGGGTCCGGGAAGTTCGCGGCCTCGTCTTTCATGTGGCTGACGGTACGATCCACTTCCTGCATCAACTCCGACTTCCAGTTGAGCAGGATGCTGCGAAAATGCTCCAGCTGCTTGTCGCTCATGTACTCTTCGCCGCGCTTCGGCTTGTAGGGCTCGAAGTTCTTGAACTCCGTGCTCGCTGAGGTACTCGCGCTGGCGGTTTTTGCCGGCGCTTTCTTTGCTGCTTTGGGCATGGCTGGGTCCCCATATGGATCGGGTGGTTCGAAAACCCACCGGAGTGGGCGCGTCGACGCGGGGCGCCGGCGATTAAGCGCCGAGAAACTACCAGATATCACCTCGCTTCGCCACAAAATTCGCAGCTGCGGAGCGCGTCTGCAGGTACGACATTCCCGGTGCTAACACCACGCGCCCGGCGTTGCTAGAATGGGCTCTTTGCCCAGCGTGGGGAGCCAATGACAACACCTTCCAGGGAATTCCGTTTCGCCGACCGCATTGCCGATATCGAACCGTTCCGTGTCGTGGAGGTGCTTACCCGGGCGTCTGAACTTGCCGCCGCCGGGCGCGACATCGTGCACCTGGCGGCGGGGGCACCGGATTTTGTGACCGCTGCACCCATCGTCGAGGCCGGTCGCCAGGCGCTCGCCGATGGGCACACCCATTACTCGCCGTCGGGCGGTTTACCCGCGCTGCGGGAGGCGTTGTCCGCACACTATGCCCGTGAATACGGCCTTGATATCGACCCCCGGCGCATCATGGTGACGCCGGGCGCCTCGGGCGCCCTGTTGCTGCTGAGTGCGCTGCTGCTCAACCCCGGTGACGGCATGCTGTTGACTGACCCCGGTTATCCCTGCAACCGGCATTTCATGCGCCTGGTCGAAGGACGCGGACAGCTGGTGCCGGTGGATGCGACAACCCGGTTTCAACTCACCGGGGCCCTCGCCGCAGCACACTGGCGTGAGAACACCGTGGGCGCGATGGTCGCCTCGCCTGCCAACCCCACCGGCACTTCGCTTTCGCTGGCAGAGCTGGCGGACCTGTCTGCCGCGGTGCGCGCGCGCAACGGCCATCTGATTGTGGATGAGATCTACCACGGTCTGGGCTACGACGGCCCCACGCGCTCGGTGCTGGAGGTGGATCCGGACGCGTTCGTGGTCAACAGCTTTTCCAAGTACTTCGGCATGACCGGGTGGCGGTTGGGATGGCTGGTGGCGCCCGAAGCCGCTGTGCCCGGCCTGGAAAAGCTGGCCCAGAACCTGTTCATTTCCATGTCCACCATGGCCCAGCACGCGGCGCTGGCCTGTTTCCAGCCGGCTACCCGGGAAATTCTCGAGGCGCGGCGGGATATCTTCCGGCAGCGCCGCGACTTTCTGCTGCCGGCGCTGGAGAACCTGGGGCTCACCGTGCCCTGCCGACCTGACGGCGCCTTCTATATTTACGCCGATGCCGCGCGGTTTACCGACGACAGCGAAGCGTTCTGCTGGCGCCTGCTGGAAGAACACGGTATCGCGGTGACGCCGGGTGTCGATTTTGGCCACGTCCGGGCGCGGGAGCATATCCGGTTCTCCTACGCCACCAGCATGGAGCGTCTTGAAGAGGCGGTCAGCCGCCTGTCCCGGGTACTCGGCTAGTGCAGTTTCCGCCGTTGCTGCAGGGCCGCCTGCTGCGGCGCTACAAGCGCTTTCTGGCCGATGTTGAGCTGCCCTCGGGCGAGGTCCTCACCGCACACTGCCCGAACACCGGCGCCATGACCGGTTGCGCGGAGCCGGGTGCGCGGGTCTGGCTGTCGCAATCATCCAATGGCAAGCGCAAGTACCCGCACACCTGGGAACTGGTGGAGACGTCGCGTGGACTGGCCTGTATTCATTCGGCGCTGGCCAACCGGGTGGTGAGGGCGGCACTGGAGGCCGGGGTTGTGCCCGGCTTCGAGGGCTACCCGGATATCGCGGCGGAAGTGCCCTACGCCGGTGGCAGCCGCGCCGATCTGTTGCTCAGCGGCCCCGCGGGGCGCGTCTTCGTCGAAGTGAAAGCCGTGACCCTGTGTGTCGAGGGTGGGCAGGGCCTGTTTCCCGACGCTGTCAGCGCACGCGGCCGCAAGCACCTCGATGCCCTGCGCGAGGTACTCGACCCGCGCACCCGCAGCGTGCTGCTGTTCTGCGTGTTGCACAGCGGCGTTGTCCGTGTGAGCAGCGCGGGCACTATCGATCCCGGCTACCGCGACGCGCTGCGGGACGCCGTGGCCGCCGGCGTGGAGGTGTTGGCCTGGCAGGCGGATGTATCCCCCCGGGGGCTGGCGCTGGCACGCCCGCTGCCGTTTTCGCTGGACCCACCGGGGTCGCCGCCATGCTGAGCATTGCCCAGTTGACCGGTCGCGACGACAGCCATCTGGTCGAGGTCGACAGCGGACACCGGCTGCAGCCTGACGCGGCGGCCGCTTTCCAGCGCCTGCGGGTCGCGGCCCGCGCAGCGGGTTTTGAACTCGCCATTGCCAGCAGCTATCGCTCCTACGCGCGCCAGAGCCTGATCTGGAATGGCAAGGCCCGGGGGGAGCGCCCGGTCCACGATGAGGCGGGCGCCCCGCTCGATATTCGCAACCTGTCGGCGGCGGCGCGTCTGCACGCCATCCTGCGCTTCTCCGCCCTGCCTGGCACCTCGCGTCATCACTGGGGTACGGATCTCGATGTGTACGACGCGAAGGCCGTGCCGGCCGGGTACAGCGTGCAGCTGACGCCGGCCGAAGTGGCACCCGGTGGTCCCTTTGATGCGCTGCATCGCTGGCTCGATGGACGTATGGCTGCGCATGCCTCGGAGGGCTTCTACCGTCCCTACGCGCGGGACCGCGGGGGGGTGGCGCCGGAACGCTGGCACCTGAGTTTCGCGCCGCTGTCACGTGAGCTGGCCGGGCGCGTTACCGCCGCGACCCTCTGTGAGTGCTGGGATTGCGCCGCCGAGCCACTGGCCCTGCGCGATGAGGTTGAAGCTGCATTGCCGGCGCTGTTGGCGCGCTATGTTGACGTCGCGGACAACTGGTGTGAGTGAACCTGGTGTGCCGGGTTAGCGTCTGGCAGGCCGGGGCTCGGCACAGGGCCGGCCCCGGTGATCGCAATCGGATCAGCGGTCGATCTGGCTGGTCTCGTCGAAGTTGCGCACGGCATCGACGATCGCCTTGCGCGCCTCGTCGGCGGTGCCCCAGCCTTCGATCTTCACCCATTTGCCCTGTTCCAGATCCTTGTAGTGCTCGAAGAAATGCTGGATTTGCTGGATCAGCAGCGGGGGCAGATCGGTCGCTTCCTTGATGTCCTTGTAGGCCTTGCTGAGTTTGTCGGTCGGCACCGCGATCAGCTTGGCGTCGCCGCCGGCTTCGTCGGACATATGCAGGATGCCCACGGGGCGGCAGGGGATCACGCAGCCACTGATCACGGTGTGCGGCGTGTGGACCAGGACGTCCAGCGGGTCACCATCGTCTGCCAGCGTGTTCGGGATGTAGCCGTAGTTGCAGGGGTAGAACATTGCCGCGGTCATGAAGCGGTCTACCATGATGGCGCCACTGTCGTGGTCAACCTCGTATTTGACCGGGTCTGAATGTGCGGGGACTTCGATGATGACGTTGATTTCATCGGGAATGTTCTTCCCGGCGGGCACGAGGTGCAGGCTCATGGGCTTTCCTGTGGTAAGTGGTTGCTAATTGGGCTGCGGAGTATAGCAGGCTGTGTCTAAACCTTGAACGCCGACTTTAGCTTGCGTGGCACCGGCGTCAGGCGCAGCCGCACGTAGCGCGGCAAGCCGTTGCGGTAGTCCGGGTAGGCTTCGCCGGCGATCAGGGGCGCGAGGTAGGCTCGCGCTTCCTCGGTAATGCCGAAGCCGTCGCGGCTGATGTAGCTCCGGGGCATTTTCTTTTCCCGATTGGCGACCGCCTCCAAGGGGGCTTCGCCAATGTGCCAGCTGTACTTCTTTCCCTTGCCGCGCACGATGGCGGGCATGACAGCGTTGCGGCCCTGCAGGGCCATTTCAACGGCGGCCCGTCCGACGGCGTAAGCCTGGTCGAGATCGGTTTGTGAGGCGATGTGGCGAGCAGAGCGCTGCAGGTAGTCGGCAACCGCCCAGTGGTACTTGTAGCCGAGTTCCTGTTTGATCATGTCAGCGAGGGAGGGCGCTAGTCCACCCAGCTGGCTGTGGCCGAAGGCGTCGGTGAGCCCCGATTCGGCGAGGAAACGGCCCTCTCGGTCCTGCGTGCCCTCCGAGGCGACGATAACGCAGTGCCCCCAGCGCTTGACGGTGCGCTGCACCCGCGCGAGGAACCTGGCACGGTCGAACGCCACCTCCGGGAACAGGATGATGTGCGGTGCATCGCCTTCCTGCTCCGCGGCCAGGCCCGCGGCGGCGGCGATCCAGCCCGCGTGGCGGCCCATAACCTCCAGAATGAACACCTTGGTCGAGGTTGCACACATGGACGCCACGTCCAGCGCCGCTTCCCGCGTGGAGACGGCGACGTATTTGGCTACCGAGCCAAACCCGGGACAGGTATCGGTCAGGGGCAGGTCGTTGTCGATGGTCTTGGGAATGTGAATCGCCTGCAGCGGATAGCCCATGGACTGGCTGAGCTGCGATACCTTGAGACAGGTATCGGCGGAATCACCGCCGCCGTTATAGAAGAAGTAGCCGATGTTGTGTGCACGGAACACCTCGATCAGGCGCTCGTACTCGGCGCGGTTTTCTTCCAGGCTCTTGAGCTTGTGTCGACAGGAGCCGAAGGCGCCGGCGGGGGTGCTAAGCAGGCCGCGAATGGCTGCTGGCGTCTCCTTGCTGGTGTCGATCAGGTCTTCGCGCAGTGCGCCGATAATGCCGTTGCGGCCAGCATACACCTTGCCCATCTGTTTGCGGTTTGCCCGCGCGGTTTCGATAACGCCACAGGCGGAGGCATTGATAACGGCGGTAACACCACCAGACTGGGCGTAGAAGGCATTTTTGACAGGCATAGTGCGTCCGTAGTGAACCCGGCGCCTCTGGCGCGGGAAGTATCATTCTGGTCAGGTCGCGATGATACGGGAAACTGGCGCGCTTGTAGACCGTGGCTGTGACAGTTCCTGACGATGACTGCTGCGGCTGCCGGCTGCGTGCTAAACTGCGCCGCTTTAGAAACGGGAGCGGCGCTTGAGCGGGCACATTCATATTCTGGGTATTTGCGGCACGTTCATGGGTGGGATCGCCTTGTTGGCGCGGGAGCTCGGCTATCGGGTCACCGGTTCCGATGCCAACGTGTATCCGCCCATGAGCACACAATTGCAGGCCGCGGGCATTGAGCTCATGGAGGGCTACGCCCCCGAGCACCTGCAACCGGCGCCCGACACCGTTGTCGTCGGGAATGCGATGCGCCGCGGCAACCCTGCGGTCGAGTACCTGCTAAACGCAGGTCTGCCCTACACCTCGGGGCCGCAGTGGCTGGCGGAGCACGTGCTGCGGGGCAAATGGGTGCTGGCGGTATCCGGCACCCACGGCAAAACCACCACCAGCAGCCTGCTGGCCTGGATTCTCGAAGACGCCGGCCTGGCCCCGGGCTTTCTCATCGGCGGCGTACCGGCAAACTTCGGCCAGTCGGCGCGCGGCACTGCCGGCAATTTCTTTGTGGTAGAGGCGGATGAATACGACACCGCGTTCTTCGACAAGCGCTCCAAGTTCGTTCACTACCGGCCTCGCACGCTGACCATCAACAATCTCGAGTACGACCACGCCGATATCTTCCCCGACCTCGCGGCTATTCAGCGCCAGTTCCATCACCTGCTGCGCTGTGTGCCGGGTGAGGGGTTGGTGATTCACCCGCAGGGTGTGGGCGCGGTCGATGAGACCCTGGCAATGGGGTGTTGGACGCCGACCCAGGCGTTTGCCCTGAGCGGATCGCCGGACTGGGCGGCGACGCTGCTGGCGGCCGATGGATCCCGTTTCTCGGTGCGCGACCCGTCCGGGGCGACAGAGGAAATCGCCTGGGGGTTCCTTGGGCGACACAATGTCGAGAACGCGCTGGCGGCGCTGGCGGCGGCGCGTCATGTTGGTGTGCCGCTGCAGCAGGGCGCGCGGGCAGTAGCCGCATTTCGCGGCGTGAAACGCCGGCTGGAACTGCTCGGCGACGTGGGTGGCGTGATGGTCTACGACGATTTTGCCCACCACCCCACGGCGATTGCGACCACGCTGCAGGGGGTGCGGGCCAGCGCCACCGGGCGCGTGATTGCCGTGGTTGAACCGCGCTCGAATACCATGCGTATCGGTCAACACAGGGACGCCCTGGTCGCATGCACCCGCGATGCCGATGCCGTGTACTGGTTTCAGCCCCCGGGCATGGACTGGTCGCTTGACGCCCTCGCTGCCGAAAGTCCCGTGCCCGCTGCGGTGTCCAGTGATGTGGGCGAACTGGCCAGGCGGGTGGCCCGGGACACGCGACCGGGTGACCGGGTGGTGATCATGAGTAACGGCGGCTTCGGTGGCATCCACCAGCTTCTCCTCGACGAATTAAAGGCGGCAACCTCCTGATGCGCTCACACCCTCTGCTTCACGCCTACGACGCGCTGGTTCTGCGCAGACCCTGGCTCTCCCTGGGCCTGGTGGCACTGCTGCTGGCGCTCAGCGCTTCCCAGCTGGGCAAAATCAAGCTCGATGCCTCCGCCGATTCTTTGATGTTGCAGGGCGATCCGGCACTGGATTTCTTTCGCGAGGTCTCCGCCGAGTACGGGGCGGAAGACTTCCTGCTGCTGACCTGGCAACCGGAGGCACCGCTGCTCAGCGACGCTTCGCTGGACCCGCTGCGGCGGATGGCGGACGAGTTGCGGGCACTGCCGCGCGTGTCCTCGGTGGTGACGGTGTGGGATGTGCCCCTGCTGGAGAGTCCGCCGGTCAGCCTCTCGGACATCACCTCGGGTGACCCCCTGCCCAGCCTCAACGACCCGGATGTGGACCGCGCGATGGCGCTGGAGGAGTTCACCACCAGCCCCATTTACGCCGAGTTGCTGGCCAGTCGCGCGGGGGACCTGACTGCGGTGCAGGTCAACCTGCAGCGCGACACGCGGTACTTTGACCTGTTGCAGCAGCGTGACGCCCTGCGTGCCAAGGCGGAGGCGGGCACCCTGAGCGCTGCCGAGCAGGAGGCCCTGCACGCCGTTGAAGTTGATTTCAAGGCGCATACGGCGCAAGCCCTTGAGCAGCAGAGCGAGCTGGTGCAGTCGGTGCGCACGATCGCCGACGGGTATCGGCAGCATGCCCGGATTTTCGTCGGCGGGGTGCCGATGATCACCGCGGACATGGTTAGTTTTGTGCGCAGCGACCTGGTGCTGTTCGGCAGCGCGATACTCGGGGTGATGCTGGTGGTGCTGGCGCTCATTTTCCGCCGCGTCCGCTGGACCGTGATTCCGCTGGCAACCTGTATCGCATCAGTGACCGTGATGCTGGGCCTGCTGGGTTGGCTGGACTGGCGCATGACGGTTATCTCGTCGAACTTCGTCGCCGTGTTGCTCATCATCAGCCTGGCGATTGCGATACACCTGGTGGTGCGCTATCGGGAGTTGCACGCGGAGGACCCGGAGGGGGATCTGCACGATCGCGTGCTGCAGACTGTGGCCCTGATGGCGGTGCCCTGCGTCTACACGGGTATCACCACCATCGTGGCGTTCATGTCGCTGGTGGTGTCCGGCATCCAGCCGGTGATCGACTTCGGCTGGATGATGACAGTGGGCATTCTGGTGGCCCTGTTCCTGGCTTTCGTTATGGTGCCCTGCCTGATCGAAGTGTGGCCCAAGGGGCGCCCGTTCCGTTTCCGTCAGGAGGGCGAGCCCCTGACCCTGCACTTTGCCCGGGCCACGGAGCACTTTGGCAGGACCATCCTGGTGGCCACTGCGGTGGTGATCGGCCTGACCGCCCTCGGCATCTCTCGCCTGCAGGTGGAGAACCGCTTCATCGATTATTTCAAGGAGACCACCGAGATCTACCAGGGTATGGAGCTGCTGGACTCCCGGCTCGGTGGCACCATTCCGCTGGATATCATTTTTTCCGGTCCGGAAGCGGGCGCCCCGCTGCCCGGCCTGGAGGATATGCAGCCGGCTCCCGAGCCGCCCGCGGATGACGATCCGTTCCTCGAAGACGATATGGCAGATTTCGAGGTGGCCGGCGACCCGGGCGCGGACGAGTGGGGCGATGAGTTTGGCGGCGGCTTCGATGAGTTCAGCGGTGGCGGCGAAAGCTTCACCCCCAGCTACTGGTTCAGCCTCGAAGGCATGCGTGTGCTGGATGCCGCGCACCAGCATGTCGCCCGTCAGGAGGAGGCGGGCAAGGTGCTTTCCCTGTCCACCACCTTCGCGGTGGTCAAGGACCTGCTGGGAGAGGATATCGGCAGTGTGGAGCTGGCGCTGGTGCAGAAAAGCCTGCCAGCGGATGTTGCCGAACTGATGGTTGCCCCCTACTTTTCTGAATCCAAGGAGCAGGCGCGGATTACGGTACGGGTGAAGGAAACCAGTGAGGAACTGCGTCGGGATGCCTTCCTGTCGCGCCTGCACAGCGAGCTGGTGGAGGTGACCGGCATGGCGCCGGAGCGCATCCGCTTCACCGGCATGCTGGTGCTCTACAACAACGTGTTACAGAGCCTGTTCAAGTCCCAGATTCTCACGCTGGGTGCGGTCTTTGTTGCCATCATGCTGATGTTCCTGCTGCTGTTCCGCTCCCTGTCCCTCGCCTTTATCGCCCTGGCGCCCAACATTGTGGCGGCCGGTATGGTGCTCGGTGTCATGGGGCTCGCTGGCATTCCGCTGGATATCATGACCATTACCATCGCCGCGATCGTGGTGGGCATCGGCGTTGACGACTGCATTCACTATGTACACAGGTTCCAGCGCGAGTTCCCGCTTGATCGTAACTACCTGGCAGCCATGTACCGGTGCCACCGAAGCATTGGCCGTGCCATGTACTACACCACGGTCACCGTGGTGATCGGCTTCTCAATGTTGACGCTGTCCAATTTCAACCCGAGCATCTATTTCGGGCTGCTGACGGTGCTGGCCATGACCGTCGCGGTGATTGGCGCACTGCTGCTGCTGCCGAAACTGATTCTGCTGATGCGCCCGCTGGGCCCCGAGGCCGACACAGCGCCGGTGCCGGGGGGCGGCTGATGCAGTGTCGAGCCGGCTGCGGCGCCTGCTGTGTGGCGCCCTCCATCGTCACCCCGTTTTTTGGCATGCCGCAGGGCAAGCCTGCGGGTGTGGCCTGTGTCCATCTCACGCCGGGGCGTCTCTGCGCGTTGTTCGGGGACCCGCGGCGGCCGGCCGTATGCAGCGCTTTTCAGGCCGACATCGCGGTGTGTGGTGACAGCCGTGCGGCCGCGCTGGCCAACCTGGAGCAGCTGGAAATCCTCAGCCGCCCTGACTGAACAGGAGTTCCTGATGTCCGCAACAGAACTGCCCCTCTTTCCGCTCTCCGCGGTGTTATTGCCCTACGGCAAAATGCCCCTGCAGATTTTCGAGCAGCGCTATCTGGACCTGATTCGCGACTGTATGAAGAGCGGGACCGGCTTTGGTGTGGTCTGGCTGCGCCGCGGCGAGGAGGTGGCACCCAAGGGGTCCCGCCAGCAGTTGGGCGACCTCGGTACGCTGGCCCGTATCGTTGACTTCGATCAGCTGCCCAACGGCTTGCTCGGGGTGACGATTGAGGGGCGGGAGCGCTTTCACCTCAGTGGCACGCGGGTGGCCGCCAATGGCCTGGTGCTGGGTAACGTCGTGTTTGAGCCCATGCCGGAGCCGGCGGCACTTGATGAAGCCTGGCTGTCCCTGAGCGAAATTCTGGAGAACCTGAAGCAACATCCGCATGTGCGCCGGATGGGCCTGGAGATCGACTTCGAAGACGCCTGGCAGGTCGGTTATACCCTCGCCCAGCTGCTGCCGCTGGAGGAGTCGCTCAAATACGCGCTGCTCAACGCCGGCGATATCGAGGCGTTGATGGATCAGCTCGACCTGATCCTGAGCGATATCAGCGGCGAGGGTTGAGCGCCGCCGGCTCCTGTCAGTCCGCGGACAGCTTGCTGAGCAGGGCTTCAGCCTCGGCTTTGCGGGTGGCGTCGGCCGCGTCTCTGCCGGGGCGTGGCGCTGCGTTCAACACCCGCTGCAGGTGCGCCTTCGCGCGCTCGGTTTCGCCCTCGCTGACGAGGAATTCGGCGAGGAAGAAATTGCTGTCGATGCCCTCGGGGTTGGCCTCAAGGCCGGCTTCCAGGTACTTCAGGGCCTTTTTGCTGTTGCCAAAACCTACCGGCCAGCCGGGCACCCGGGCGTACAGCGTGCCCAGGCTGACCAGCGCAGCGCCTTCACTCACCGTCGGCTCAATAGCCACCGCGCGCTCAAAGTCGTCTCGCGCGGCCTTGGCGTAGCCCAGTGCGTCCAGACCACCGACAACACCGGCGAAAGATGAGCGCACGATGCCACACCAGGTGAGGGCCTGCGCGTCATCGGGCTGGGCCGCCAGCAGCGTGTCGCAGCGCTCCAGCAACTCGCCATAGGCCGCTTCCTGCTCCTGTGCGGCCAGCTCGAAATTCACATACTCCCACTGTGTGCGCAGTGCAGCCACTTCCGCCTCAACCGAGCCAAGGCTCGGCAGGGCGGTGACAGAGAGTGCAAGGGTGCACAAAAGAGCGGTGCAGGATCGGAACAGTTTCATGGCAGAAGTCTCCGTTGTTGTTGTCGCAACTATACGGATAAAACCTTAGCTCAGTCTTAGCCTTCTGCGGGAACAGCATAGTGCAGATACGGACCATCGTGGATCACTGCCACGCTGCGCAGGGTCTGAGTCCTGTAGTCTCGGCTCAAAATGTTGTCCACGCCGACGAAGTCGGCCCGAAGTTGCTCTTCAGTAACACGCACGCGGAGGTAACCGTTGCTGATACCGTCAGTCCACTGAACCTCTGGGTTGCTGGTAATCAGGCGACTGTCCATCAGGCGGGCCCCCTCTGTACCAAACTCCAGAAAGTCGCCGGGTGAGGTGATGCCCGTGGTCCCGAGTTCTACGCCCATCGGGTGCCCCTCGTCATTGTGAAGTGTATTTTGCCAGAAGCTGTGACTGTCTCCGGTCAGCACTACCAGATCGCTGGCACCTGCATAGCGACAGCTTTGGTAAAACGCCTCTCGCGCCCTCGGGTAACCGTCCCAGGGGTCCAGGTAAAGTGGCAGGCCGAGTTCGCCCAGCCGCTGGAAGTACCTCGCGCGCTGCAGGCTATCACTTGATACTCGAGCCTCGAGGTAGGCCATATCACTGTCCGAGAGCCTTGGTGAGGCCATCCTTGCCATGGGGATCTGGTTGCCGATCAGGCGCCATGGGCGCCCAGCCGCTACCGATTCGGCCAGTGCCCCCGCGGCGAAGGCTTGCATCTCCGCGGACAACATGTCCCGACCGGGTACGCCCACAATCTCACTGAGGAATCGCTCAGCAGCGGCCGGTGTCATCTCCCCCAGAGTCTCGATGTCGTAGTCGACCTGTTGCGAGCGGCCCGTATGCCGTGTCTCCAGGGTCACCAGCGACGCCAGGTTGCCGAAGCGGAAGTGCCGCCAGTAGGCTGCGGGGTCGTCATCTGGGCCGGGATCTCGCACGGGCATCCATTCATACCAGGCCTGCAGCGACACTTGGCGCCGCCTGTCCCAGCGTCCTTCCGTAGCGGGCTGGTGGTTCTCGGCTCCATCTCGCCAGGGATTATTGGTGGATTCGTGATCGTCCCAGAGTGGAATCAGTGGGTGCGCGGCGTGCATGACCTGCGACTGCGAGTCAGCCTTGTACTGCGCGTGCCGCAACCGGTAGTCCTCAAGAGAGACCATCTCGCGTGGAGGCACATGCTGGCGGCCCAGCTGTGCACCGATTCCCCCGCCGTAGCCGTCTGGCCCATATTCGTACAGATAGTCGCCAAGGTGCAGAACGAAGTCGATTGAGTCATCCCGTGCTATCGCTTCATAGGCGTTGAAATAGCCAAACGGGAGGTTGGAGCAGGAGGCGACCGCGAGTCCCAGCGCGTCCAGTGCGCCGCTGGCCAGGGTGCGCGTACGGCCTGTCGGTGATGAATGCTGGTTGAAATGAAAGCGGTAGTAGTAGAGGGCCCCGGGGGCCAGGTCACTGACAACCACTTTCACGGTGTAGTCGCGGTGCGGCCCGGTGGCGACGGTTCCGCTCCGCAGTATGCTGTCGAAATCAGGAGTTTGTGCCAGTTCCCACCGACATTCGGCAGGCTGTATCGTGGTGGTCAGGCGTGTCCAGAGCACAACAGAGTTGTTTTCCGGGTCGCCGCTTGCAACGCCATGCCGGAAGGGGTTTCCTGGGTCGGCCGACACCACGGGTACACGCAGACCTGCGGGTAGCAGCAGGCTGGCGGAAAGCCCCGACAGCATCTGACGTCGAGTGAGTGGCAGGCGCTTCATTGGTATCTCCTTGCGTCAATAAAAAAAGCCGACCCGAAGGCCGGCAAGCACGCTTTCTGGGGTCTTAAAGGTCTACGGTCAATGAGGCGGATACAGTACGTGGGGCCCCTATCCATGCTCCCTCACCGGCGATGCCGCCGAGGTAGTCCTCATCAAAGGCATTATTGATCAGCAGCGTAACGCTCCAGTTGTCCCCACCATTCAGCGTGAGATAGGCGTCAACAGTCGTGTAACTATCAGCAACCCAGCTGTTGTCGAGGCGTATGGGGCGTTCACCCGTGTGCTTCCCACTGATGCCTGCAGCCAGTCTGTTGCCGGTCCAGTCCAGAGACAACACCAATTGCTGGTCGGGGATGCCGACCACATCGTTCCCTGGCTGAATGCCCAGGCCTGCGTCAACCGCGGCGTCCCCTGTGCCGACGTAGCTGGCATCGTTCAGGGTGAAGGCGCCGTACAGGGAAAGGCTGTCGCTGATCTGGAAGTCGGCTGTGAGCTCAAGGCCGTCCGATTCAATGCCGCCGGCATTGAAGTAGGTGCCGTTGGTGCCAATCAGATAGTCCGGCCCCGCAGCGCTTTCCGGGCTAAGAAAAATAATGCGGTTCTCGAAGTCGATCTGGAATGCCGTGGCACTAAGCAGCAAAGGCCCATTGCGGTAGCGCAGGCCAGCCTCCAGGTTCTCCGCGGTCTCGGGCTCAAGGGCGTCGAGGTCAGACTCGGGACGCTCCAGGATTTCGTCGTATATGGCCTTGAAATTCTCGGCATAGCCGGCGAACACTTCGAGTCCCTCTAAGGGCGTTTCCCAGAGCACGCCGCCTGAGAACAGGATATCCGAATCAGAGTCCACTTTGACATCTGTGGTCTCGCCAAAGTTGTCCCGGCGCTCCAGGTCAACCAGGAACTGCTTGATGCCCAGGGTGAGTTGCAGCGATGCGATTTGCACGCTGTCTTCCGCGTACCATTTCAGGACCTCCTGCGGATAAGTGCGATCGTACTGCGTCCAGTAGGGCTGGTTGTCGAACTCGATACCCACACGCGCATCGGTAAGCTTCTGCCATGTGCGGGTTTCATCGCGCTGCTGATCTTCATACCAGAGACCGGCACGTAGCGTGTTGTCGAGGCCACCGAGGTCCAAAGTCCAGTCGCCGTCGAGCATGAAACCGTACCGCTCCTTCTTGTAGTTGGTGTGGCGATAGGATTGCACCGGAATGGCGCCGGCGGCGTAACAGGCGGGATCGTACTCGGATCCTGCGCCACCGTAGGGGAAGGTAATGGAGGATGTGCACCCCGGGCGCGGGCTGAGGGCGTTGCCGGCGCCGTCGACGAAGAAGATGCGTCCCAGTGCATTGCCGCCATTGACGCGGGCATTGCCCAGTACTTCTGATTGGGGTCCCGCGCCATCGTTGACCACATCCACCAGGTAGGGAGGAATCCAGTCGCCGCGACCTTCGTTGTCATGGTAGTAGCCGCCGACTGTCAGGCGCAGGCCGCTGCTGATTTCCATATTGGCCTTGACATAGGCCAGCATATTTTCGCGCAGTGTAGACCACCCCCGCCGGTAGACCTGGTCCACGTAGGGAACACCGGTCCAGATGTCTGTGAGTCGATCCCATTCGGGATTACTGATGAATTCATCGGGGCTAAACAGGCGCTGATAGTTGTCCTCGTGCGTATCATCGTAAGACGCATAAGCGGTGATATCAGTGTTTCCCAGCTCGATAATCATCTTGCCAGCCAGGTGATCCCGTTCGTTCTCTGCTGCTCCATTGACCCAGTCACTGGCACTTTGGTGAGAGGCAGAGAACCATGCACGAAGGCCATTCCTGAGACGACCGGTGTCTACACGCGCGTAGTAGCGTTCAGCGTCATACTCGCCGGCGGAGCCCTGAAAACGGACACGCGCCTCTTCCTCGGGGTCGTCTGATACAAAATCAATGGTGCCGCCCAGCGCATCGAGTGCGCGTGAGGCGATGTCTGCTGTGCCCTGGGAAACAGTCACGGTGCGCAGGTTGGCGGTATCCAGATAGCGGTTAGCCTTCGCGCCACCACCGTAGCTGCTGCCTCCATTGGGGATGCCATCCAGCGTTGTGCCGATCTGTTGTTCGTCAAGGCTGTTTTGGAAGCCGCGTACTGCAATGGTAGTAGACCAGTCGTCAAAGCCGTAGGCGTCGCCTTCCTGAATTGAAACACCGGGAAGGTTGTCGATAAGCGCGTTTACACTGGTCATTGGAGACTGCTGCATTTTCATGCTGTCTGTCACCATGTTGTTCCCGTAGTACTGGCTGCGAGCAACGACGGTGATTTCTTCCAGCGAGTTGTTGTCACCTTGCGCGCCTGCGGCGGCAGTGAATGAGAGGCCGCCGGTCAGCGCCAGGCGCACGAGAAGCACACTCGGACGACGAGAAAAATTCGGTTGATACATACCCTTCCCCAGTTCATTAAAACGTTGGTGTGAGGCGCGGCGTCAGGCTGGTGTATTTTTCGTGCAGCCCCTGTGCCGGCAACCAGCAATTTAGGGGTTGGATATGAACGCGCCGTGAAGCGGGGATGATGCTTTTGTGAAGCTAGTTAATTACGACAGAAGCTCAATGCAGGCGTGCGCCAGCGCTGTGCCTGCCCAGATTTGCAGCAGCCACAGTCCGGCGATGGCGAGTAGTACTTGAGGGGATGCTGTATTTCGGGGAGCTGTCAGGAGCGCCTTGATACGTGATCGCGCCGCGCTAACGGAGCCTGTGGCGCCGCCCTCGCTGGCTGCCGAGGCCGGCAGTCCCTCCAGTCGGGCAATAACCCTTGCCACGAGATCGGCATCGCCACTGACATCGACTGCGGCCCAGTCGCAGGCCATCTCGGTGGCCGTGTGGTAGTCGCTGAGCAGCTGCTGCCGGCGGTTTTTGGGCCAGAGTACGGTGGCGATGGCAAGGCCTGCGCGGCGCAGGTTATCCCTGCGCCTTTGGTGTGCGTATTCATGTGCCAGCACAACTCGCAGCTCCCGGGCAGAAAGGGCGTCCAGCATGCTGCGGGAGACGTACACCTGTGGTCGCCACCATCCGACGCACCAGGCCGCGGGCGTCGGCCCGTCGATCACCTGGAAGCGTTGCGTGGCGGCGGCCCGTGACAGGGAAAACAGTGTTCTCAAGCGCCGCTGCACACGCCACGCCAGCAGCGCTACGGCGGCACACAGGGCCAGGGCAAGCCCGCCGGTCACCGCCGCCACGCCGACGCGCAGGGCAGGGTGTGCCTCCGACAGTGGTGGATGCGGCGCGCAGTTCAGGCCGTGGCAGTGTACGGGTATCAGTGGCGCCGAAAGTGCCGGATTAAGCACCAGCCAGGTCACTACGCTTGCCGCAATCGGTGGCAGCAGCCCCCACAGCAGGCGCAGGTCCGCCGCGTTGGCGGCGGAGACTGCTGCACTACGCCGTTGCAGCGGGGGGTAGAGCAGGGCGTGCGTGATCGATGAGAGCGCAAACACGCCGCACCAGATCAGCACCGCGTCCGCCACCGGGGGCAGCAGTTCAGTCATCATCTGCAGCGTTTCCGTCGCCGCCACGCAGTGCCGCAATCGCCGATGCGGTCGCGGCGTCGTCGTCGGCAACATAGCGGGCAAAGCCGGCTATCACGGGTAGCAGGTCGCCACCGGCGATATCCTGCGTGATGTCGCGCAGGAGAATACGGATCAGTTCCTCGCGGTCGATGGTGTGGCGGTAAACGAAGGCACGCGCCTCCTTCCTACGGCTCACCAAACCCTTGCGGTACAGCCGCTCCAGGGTGCTTTGCACGGTGCTCAGCCCGATGTCCGCGGCTGGCATGGCATCCAGAAGCTGCGTTGCCGACAGGCTTTTTCCGCGCCACAACAGGCTCATCACGGCCAGTTCGCGCTCCCCAAGGTGGGGTGCGCGACGCGGGCGAATGCCAAGGTGACGCAGCAGGCTGTGTTTCTGTTCGGTCATGAAAACCGACCTGTTATCGGTGTTGGTGGGGTGTGTTACACAATGCCACTGAAACAGGGAGGAGTGTAGCGTGATCGGGAACGTGACGGAATCAACAGGATGGCGGGGGCTGGCCGGGAGCGCTGTGCGGGCGGGCGCGCTGCCGGCGCTGCTGGTGGGCCTCAGTCCGGCTGCTGCGGGGCAGACACTGGAGACCGTGACCGTGGAGGGGCGGCGCGTCAGCCTGGTGGGTGAGGCGATAACGGCGTCGGAAGGCGTCATCGGCCGCCGGGAGATCGCCCTGCGGCCGCTGCTGCGCACGGGCGAGGTGCTGGAACTGGTGCCCGGCATGGTGGTCACGCAACACAGCGGCACGGGCAAGGCGAACCAGTATTTCCTGCGGGGTTTCAATCTTGACCATGGCACTGACTTTGCCACCTTCATCGACGGCATGCCGTTGAACCTGCGTTCCCACGGTCACGGCCAGGGTTATACGGATCTGAACCCGGTGATTCCCGAGGCGCTCGCCACGATTGCCTATAAAAAAGGTTCATCGCGGGTTAGCGGGAATTTGGTAGAGGCGAACGGTCAATCGGTTTAGGTTGTAAGTGCGACCAAACAGCCGACCGAAGGACCGCCGCCATGTTCG
>Ga0207884_1000159_pt1 | contig 65171 bp, 67 predicted proteins | sample MalvirmetaMSP144_FD_184236 | JGI IMG/M metagenome (GOLD analysis project Ga0207884, IMG submission 184236) | Marine viral communities from the Deep Pacific Ocean - MSP-144 (SPAdes) | ecosystem: Environmental > Aquatic > Marine > Oceanic | place: Pacific Ocean | collected 2011-07-08 | reverse complement strand
AACCGCGCCGCTTTTTTGGCATCGTCGAAGAACAGCTCGTAAAAATCGCCCATGCGGTAGAACAACAACTCGTGGGGATGCTGGGCCTTGATGCGCAAGTATTGCTGCATCATGGGGGTATGCTGGGACAGGGTATCCGTTTGGGCTGTCATCGGCTTGCGGTGGTGCCTCTTTTTTGCGCGGGAAAGCCGTCCATTCTACGATAAGTGCAGTGCAGTAAAAAACTGCTGATTATGAGGGCAACTCCGAAATGCTACCGGTTCTGGCATCGGACCGTGCAACACTCAATTTGCATGGCCACCCGGTAAAATGTGTTTACGGATTGGCAGGCCCACGGCTATTGCGTCATGCTTATTGATCACACAGCGGGAAACCGGTTTCGGGAGAGCATCATGGGATTGTTGGTGAACGGGACATGGCAGGACAAGTGGTATGACACCAAAGCCAGTGGCGGGGAGTTCAAGCGGCAGGAAAGCCGGTTCCGGCACTGGATCACTGCGGATGGCGGCCCCGGCCCCGATGGGCAGCAGGGGTTTGCCGCCAGCAGTGGCCGGTATCATCTGTATGTTTCGCTGGCGTGCCCCTGGGCCCATCGGACGCTGATTTTTCGCCAGTTAAAGGGGCTGGTGGAGCATGTTGGTGTCACGGTAGTGGAGCCACTGATGCTGGAGAACGGTTGGGAGTTCAGCGCGGAGGGCGATGATCTCTACGGGCTGGATTACCTCTATCAACTCTATTTGAAAGCGGCCCGTGATTATGAAGGGCGGGTGACCGTGCCGGTGTTGTGGGATAAACAACAGCAGACTATCGTCAGCAACGAATCTGCCGACATTATTCGAATGTTCAACAGTGCCTTTGATTCGGTGACCGGTAACCGGCTGGATTTTTACCCGGCAGCTTTGCGCGGGGAGATAGATGACATTAATCAGCGGGTGTACGAGGAAATTAACAACGGCGTGTACCGGGCCGGATTTGCCACAACCCAGACCGCCTATGAGAAGGCCTACACCGGGCTTTTTGAGGCGCTGGACTGGGTGGATGGCAGACTGGCAAGCCGGGATTATCTGTTGGGCGAACAGGTCACAGAGGCGGACTGGCGATTGTTCACCACGCTGGTGCGTTTCGATGCGGTTTACCACGGTCACTTCAAATGCAATCGCAACCGCCTGCTGGAATTCTCGAATTTACCCGGCTATCTGTCCCGGTTATACAAAACCACCGGTATCGCAGAAACCGTCAACCTGGATCACATTAAAAAGCACTACTATGGCAGCCACAAAACCATCAATCCCACCGGTATCATCCCGGTGGGTCCGGCCCGGTTGTTCGTCGCTGATTGATCGATTGTTCAGTGCTGCTGCCTTTTGATAGGTTGCAAGTGACGAAGCAGGTGCTGTTCACTGCTTTCGCGAAGGGGGTGGAGCCATTGAGAAATCCCAAAGGCTGTAAAACTAGGGCATACTTGAACGCTGTTTTAGCGTCGGCCGGTTTGTCTGCCGACAGTCATATGTAAGGAATCCCATTGAAACCCAGAAGACCTCACGCCAAAGCCAAGCGGCAATCGCCAAACCGCCCGATTGAATTCCTGATTGAGAGCATCGACCCGATGGGGCAGGGGGTGGCAAAGATTGACAACAAACCCTGTTTCATTGCCAAAACGTTGCCCGGTGAACAGGGTGCCGCAACTATTACCCGCGCCAGCAAAGGGGTGCTGTTTGCCCGGATGGACAGCCTTTCCAGCAGCGCTGAAAACCGTATTGCACCGGCCTGCGAGCATTTTGAGCAGTGCTCCGGCTGCCACTTTCTGCACACGGACTATGAAAGTGAGCTGACCTACAAGCGCAATGCCCTGGCGGATCATCTCAAGCGGCTCAGTGTGGAGACCCCGGACATTCGCGTGGCGCCTGCCGCGCAGCGGCTGGGCTACCGCAACCGCATGCAGTTGCATTACCGTCACAAGTACCTGGGTATGATCGATCCGGTCACCGATGCTGTGCTGGAAATTCCGCACTGCCAGGTGATCGATGAACGCCTTCGCGAGACCTTTGACAGCCTCTACCAGGACAAAAGCTGGACTGAAGATCACCAGGGCCAGGGGCACTGTGAGCTGTATTTGACCGATGACGGTGTCAGCGTGCAATGGGATCAACCCTATGCCCATGGCGGTTTTACCCAGGTCAACGGGGCCATGAATGAGGTGCTGCGGGAGACCGTCAGAGCCCAGCTGGACGATCTTGAGGTCAGCACGCTGCTGGATCTGTTCTCCGGTGAGGGCAACCTGTCAGATTTGATTCTGCCGGAGCACCCCGGCATCGAGCGGGTGATGGTGGACTATGCGCCGGAGCGGGCGAAGCTGAAGGAAGTGTTGAGCTTTATTCATCTGGATCTTTTTTCCGACACGGCGTTGCGGGCCTTCAAGGCGCGTACCGAGCACACCCGGTTCGATGTGCTGCTGGTGGACCCACCCCGCAAGGGCTTTGTTCATCTGGCACAATGGGTCAAAGCCTATCGGCCCAAAAAACTGATTTACGTCAGTTGCAGTGCCCCCACCATGGTGCGCGATCTGCAGTTGCTGGGCGGTGATTTCCGGATCGAACAGGTGAATCTGATTGATCTGTTCCCCGGCACCTATCACTATGAAACAGTGGTTACCATTACCTTCAAATAGGGGTATTTGTATCGCCTCTTTAATCAGCAGATCAGTTGCAGTAAGTTGTCCGTATGGATAATCAAACGGTTTCGCTGTCGGCCCGGCTGGGAGAGCTGTTGCTCAATCGCCATGCTACGGTTACCTGCGCGGAATCCTGTACCGGTGGCGGCATCGCCAGTGCCATCACCGAAATTTCAGGCAGTTCCCAATGGTTTCAGCTGGGGCTGGTGACCTACGCCAATAGTGCCAAGCAGCAGTTGTTGGGGTTGTCCCCTGACGTGCTCGCCGCTGAGGGTGCGGTCAGTGAGGCGGTGGTCATCGAAATGGCGCGGGCTGCCCTGGCCCTCGCCGATGCCGATATCAGTGTGGCGGTGAGCGGTGTGGCGGGGCCGGATGGCGGCACCGAGGCGAAACCGGTGGGGACGGTCTGGTTTTGCTGGATGCTACGCGATGGTTCTCCGGTCGCCCGCTGTTTCAGGTTTCCCGGTGACCGGGCGGCGGTGAGAACGGCCGCAGTACAGCAGGCGTTGTTGGGGTTGATTGAGTTGCTGGATAATTAAATACTGTATGACTATACAGTGGTTTTGCGTTGCGTTAAGCTAGCGCCATTCTCTACACAGAAGATAGCAAAGGAGACCTTTCATGGATCCAAACAAGGAAAAAGCGCTGCAGGCGGCGCTCGGTCAGATCGAGCGGCAATTTGGCAAGGGAACTGTCATGCGGATGGGTGACCGGGAACATGTGGTTATGCCATCTATCTCAACCGGGTCGCTGGGTCTGGATATCGCATTGGGCATCGGTGGTTTGCCGAAGGGTCGTGTGGTGGAAATTTATGGGCCTGAATCCTCCGGTAAAACCACGTTGACGCTTCAGGTGATTGCCGAGGCGCAAAAGAAAGGCGGCACCTGTGCTTTTGTGGATGCGGAACATGCGCTGGATCCGGACTACGCCGAAAAACTGGGTGTCAATGTGGACGACCTGATTGTCTCCCAGCCGGATACCGGCGAACAGGCTCTGGAAGTCACCGATATGCTGGTGCGTTCAGGGGCCATTGATGTGCTGGTGGTGGATTCGGTGGCAGCCCTGACGCCCCGTGCAGAAATTGAAGGTGAAATGGGCGATCATCATGTGGGCTTGCAGGCCCGTCTGATGTCCCAGGCACTGCGTAAACTCACCAGTAATATCAAGCAGGCCAACTGTCTGGTGATCTTTATTAACCAGATCAGAATGAAGATCGGGGTGATGTTTGGCAACCCGGAAACCACCACGGGTGGTAATGCCCTGAAATTTTACTCTTCGGTGCGACTGGATATTCGCCGTATCGGTGCCGTCAAGGAAGGCGAGGAAGTGGTGGGTAACGAAACCCGCGTCAAGGTGGTTAAAAACAAGGTGTCTCCCCCGTTCAAACAGTGTGAATTCCAGATTTTATACGGTGAGGGTATCAACCATCTGGGCGAAGTGGTCGATCTGGGGGTCAAGTGTGGCCTGATTGACAAGGCGGGTGCATGGTATGCCTATAACGGCACCAAAATTGGACAGGGAAAGGCAAACGCCTGCGAGTACCTGAAGGAAAATCCGGCAATTGCCGTTGAGGTGGAACAGAAAATTCGCCAGCAGTTAATGGCCCCGGCCAAACCCCCAAAACAGGAGCTGCCAGCGGATCCTGCAGAAACGGAAGAGATTCAAAACTGACCGCTGTGAACAGCTGATCGCAGGAGGTTAAAAAAACCGCATCAGGTTCCGGGTGCGGTTTTTTTGTTTCAGCATGACTCCAGCACCGAACTTCGCTGGACTACGCCTAAGCCCGCTACAGCAGGTTTATCAATAACTTAGGCGAATTCATCATATGCCGGTGCTTTCCGAAACTTGACCCGGCTTCCGACCGCTTGGCTCCCAACAGGCTCCTGGAAACGGGTCTTCCAAAGGAGTCAGCTATGGCCAAGATCAAACTCACCAAGTCCGCAGTCGATGCGGCACAACCCCAGGCGCAGCCCATCGAGCTGCGCGATACCCTCGTTCCCGGCTTCCTGTGCAAGATCACGCCAGCGGGCCGCAAGGTGTTCATGCTCCAGTACCGGACGAACGCCGGCGAGCGTCGCAAGCCCGCCTTGGGCCTGTACGGAGAACTGACCGTCGAGCAGGCCCGCTCGCTGGCGCAGAACTGGCTGGCCGAGGTTCGCCGGGGCGGCGATCCCGGCGCCGCCAAGGCCGAGGCGCGCAAGGCGCCGACAGTCAAGGAACTGTGCGCGAAGTTCATGGAGGACTACTCCAAGCACCGCAACAAGCCCAGCACGCAGAAGGGCTACCAGGGCAACATCGACCGCAACATCATTCCGATCCTGGGCCGCATGAAGGTGCAGGACGTGAAGCGCCCCGACGTGGCGGCGATGATGAAGAAGCTGGACTACAAGCCGGGCGAGGCGAACAAGGCGCTGGCCGTCCTGCGCAAGATGTTCAACCTAGCCGAAGTTTGGGGCTATCGCCCGGACGGCTCTAACCCGTGCCGGCATATCCCGCTGTACACCGGCGGCAAGACAACCCGTCTCATCACCGACGACGAGATGGCCAAGCTGTTCAAGCACCTTGAGCAGATCGAGGCCGAGGGTCTTGTCCCCTATGTCATCCCGTTGGCGATCCGCCTGCAATTCGAGTTCGCGGCCCGGCGCTCCGAAATCGTGCTGCTCGAATGGGAGTGGATCGACTTGGAAAACCGGAGGGTGGTCTGGCCGGACAGCAAAACCGGCGGCATGTCCAAGCCTATGAGCGAGGAAGCCTACCGGTTGCTCTCGACGGCTCCCCGGCAGGAAGGCAACCCCTACGTGCTGCCGTCTCCGCGTCATCCGGGAGAGCACCTAACCACCGGCGAGTATTACAACGGTTGGAGCCGCACCCTCAAGGCGGCCGGCGTGCCGCACGTCGGCACGCACGGCATCCGCCACCGCTCGGCCACCGACATCGCCAACTCGGGCATCCCGGTGAAGGTAGGCATGGTGCTGACGGCGCACAAGACCGTAACCATGTTTATGCGCTACATCCACACCGAGGATGACCCGGTGCGCCAGGCGGCTGAGCTGGTAGCAAACCGGCGGCAGACCATCACTGGTGCCCGGAAGCCTGCGGAGGCCACAACATGAGCAAGCGCAAAACATCCTTTGCGTCGTCCGCAGCGCCTTCGGCGCTGCTGGGCGACATCCGGGGACTGATCGAGGCGTCGCGGCAACGCGCCGCCTCGGCGGTCAATGCGGAACTGACCCTGCTGTTCTGGCGTATCGGCCAGCGCATCCATACGGAAGTGCTGGCCGGCCAGCGGGCTGGCTACGGCGAGGAAATCCTGCCGACCCTGGCCGAGCAGCTTGCCCGCGACTACGGGCGGGGTTTCGGGGAAAAAAACCTGCGCCGGATGGTCAAGTTCGCCGTCACCTTCCCGGACGAGTCAATTGTCGCGACAGTGTCGCGACAATTGAGCTGGTCGCATTTCGTCCTACTGCTGGCCCTCAAGGAGCCCATACAGCGGGACTACTACGCGCAGATGGCAGGCGCTGAACGCTGGAGCGTGCGGACGCTACGCGAGCGCATCGACTCAATGCTATACGAGCGCACGGCGCTGTCCCAAAAGCCGGATGAAACGATCGCGCAGGAACTGGCGAGCCTGCGCGATACGCAACGCATGTCGCCATCACTGGTGATGCGTGATCCGTACATCCTCGACTTCCTGGGAATGCAGGACACTTGGCAGGAAGGCGACCTGGAGGCGGCGATCATCCGGGAAATGGAATCCTTCCTGCTGGAGCTGGGAGCGGGCTTTTCCTTCGTCGCCCGGCAGAAGCGCATCCAGATCGACGATGAGGATTTCCACCTAGACCTACTGTTCTACAACCGCAAGCTGCGGCGGTTGGTGGCGATCGAGCTGAAAGTCGGCGAGTTCAAGGCGGCCTACAAGGGTCAGATGGAGCTTTACCTTCGCTGGCTGGACAAGCACGAACGGGAGCCGGAGGAAGCCTCGCCGCTGGGCATCATTCTTTGCACCGGCAAGAAGCGCGAGCAGATCGAGTTGCTGGAGTTGGACAAGTCCGGCATCCATGTCGCCGAATACCTGACCACCTTGCCGCCGCGTGCAGTGTTAGTGGAGCGGTTGCAGCAGGCGACCCAGCGGGCGAAGTTGCAGATCGAACAGCGGCAGTCTGACGAAAAATCCTAACCGCAACATCCGTGCGTCCCGGCGTTCCACCGCCGGGCTCGCGGGCTGCGCCCCGCGCTTCGTGCCGAATCGCGGCCATCCGGCTTTGATCCCTGACGCCTTCGGCCCTTGAGGGCCTGCGCGCTCCGCTTGCCGAAAGCCGGGTGTGGGCAGTGGGCGGGGTGTGGGCGGTCTTGCTGTTCCCTTCACCGTATCACGGCGTTCTCGCCGTCAAGGGCTGCGCGTGCCTTGCACGCTGGCGGCCGTGGCCGTCCATGACCCTGTGACGGCTTGCGCTGCGCCGTGCTGGCGCCGGTTCCGGGCAATTCCGCCCGATGCAACCGGAGCACGATCATGACGCAACTGTCCTTTTCCTCGTTTGATTCCTCTTTGCTGGTACGTGACGCGCAGGGGCGCTACCTGCCGGCATCGGTGGATCAGATTCTTGATGCCGCGCGCCAGGTCATCGACCAGAAAATGCAGCGGGGCATGTCCTTCACCTCACCGACTGTCGTCAAGGAGTACCTGCGCACCAAGCTGGCTGGCTTCGAGCACGAAGTCTTCGCGGTGCTGTTCCTCGATACGCAGCATCGCCTGATCGAATACATCGAGATGTTCCGGGGCACCATCGACGGTGCTTCGGTGTATCCACGAGAGGTGGTCAAGGAAGCACTGCGGCTCAATGCGGCGGCGGTGATCTTCTCGCACAACCACCCCAGCGGAAATCCCGAGCCGAGCCGTGCTGATGAAGCCATCACCAAGCGGCTCAAGGACGCGCTGGCACTGATGGACGTGCGCACGCTGGATCATGTCATTGTCGCCGGTAGCGACACCACGTCCTTTGCCGAACGTGGCCTGATCTGAGCCTGGGGGCTTCGGCCCCTTTTTGCTGCGCCTTCGGTCGTGACTGCCTGGGTTAGCTGCCGATGATCGCAGCCAGTGCAGCTTTACCCAACGCCTTAACCGCATCAAATGTTAATTCAATGCCTTTATCGTTTGCCGTAGCCTTGATGCGCTCCCACACGACTTTGCTTCGAATCGTTTCCAGCAGGTCATGACCAGCCCATGTTAACCCTTGTGCGTGGATGGCATCGCCATCCATGTCACTTGCGTCAATGCCCTCAATAAATCCAGCCTTCCATAGAAGAATGCTATGCGCATCTTTCTCGGGCTCGTCGCTCTCACTGGCTGGACCGTATTCAATGGTCTGCCCCTGTGCACTGTCCAACGCTTCGACTTCGATCAGTACATCACGAATAACGTCCCAATCTCTTTTCATATGGTCTCCATGCAGCCAACTGGGTGTGACTATTCAATTAGGTCTTGGCGCCTTCTTTTAACGCAAGCAATCGCCTCTTCAGTGGCGCGGCTTTTCCTGGGTGAAATCGCTCCAGATGTAGCACCCGCCCCATTGCTTGGGCATAAGGGCCACGTTCAAACGACAGCACCTCACCGAGCGCTATGCGCTCCTCTATGTCACGTACGGCAGCACGAGTCTTGCTGTACACCGCTTTCCCCAAGCCAGGCTTGGCATTCACGGAAAGCTTTGTGACTTCCATTCGAGTGCCGGAGGTAGAAATCTCATGCTTGGCTCGCTTGGGCTGATACCCATGCTTGAGCAACATGCCGTATATCTTCCGCATCACTTCCGATTTTTCCTGATTGCTCAGGAAGGTTTTTGATGACACGGCGATGTCATCGACATAGCGAGAGTAGACAAGTCCTTCGGCTGCGAACCTTGCATGTAGCGTCGGTTCGTCCTGCCAAAATACAAGATTCGCCAGGAACGAGCTGGTGATAGCGCCTTGTGGCAGCTCACCTTGCCGAGTAGTTAGCTGGGTCAGGCATTGCGAAACCTCCTGACTGAAGCCGAAAAGTCCGTGCCAGATATTGAATACATGCTCTGCGGAAGTAGAGGGGAAAAATCCGCTGATGTCTTCGTTGATGACAATTCTGGCGCTCGTATGAAGTGAGGCGTTTACTTTGTAGTCGCTGCCTTTGATGCTTCCAGTCAAATAGGCTGGGTAGACCACATGATCCAAAATCTGGCTTTTGATCCTTCGGTGGACTGCCTTCAGCGGCGCCAGGGCATCGTAGGTGTTGCGGATACTGCCGTCCGGCTTGGTAATGGACTTTGCGACGCGGTATAGACCATCGGCCCGCTGGGCAAGCGATAGCAGTTCATCGACAGACAGACCTAACGGCAAACGCAGGGCGTTTAGCGTACCGATACGGCGTTGGCTATATGAGGGCGCGCTGGTTGCTGGCGGGCTCATTGAGCAATTCCAGTGCGGTACGTGCAAGCTCTCCTTGCAGCGTTTTGTCAATGCCGTCCAGGTCGCCGCCTTCTGCGCCCAGGAAAAAGAGGATACCCACGGGCACGCGCAATGCGTGTGCGATCTTGGTCATGGTGGAAAGCGTTGGGTCACGCTTGTTGTTTTCCAGCATGGACAGGTAGGAGACAGAGCACTCAGCCTGACGTGCGAGGTCAGCCTGGGAGACTCCCCGCCGAGTGCGGCACAGCTTGATTGCTTGTCCAAGGTTCATGAGCTACTCCGATAAATCAAATATTGGGCTTGCTGCGTCTTGGCTCACTCTCATCACTTCATCCAGTCAGTGAGATTACTCACTGCGCGGATGACGATGTCGGTGATGCGCAGAGCCCGGAACACGAGTTCACCGTGTTCAAGCTCCCGCCTTTCCGAACCGTCAAGCATGTTGCGCAGTTGCTGCAACACATCATCCAGTTCTGCCAGAGCGCCAGCATCGAGTTGGCTGTAATGCACATCGCGCAGCTTTTGTAGCGTTGCGATGGTGTTCCTCAAAGTTTCGTACTTCATTGGAGTGCTCCTTTTAAACTCGGCAAAAACGCCGAAGCCCCGTAACAAGGCGATTGGCCGAAAGGAGCCAACTCGATGCGCAAGCCCAACACCAGTCTTCGCGGCTTTTGAAGCCCCGTCTCTGTGACCACCTGCTGCAGCTACCGATTAGCTGACTGCACGTCGCTAATGGCGGACACACGGCGGCGAGAGAGCGGACCTTCGCGGCTGACCGATGCTGCCGGCCTGCCTCACCTCAAAATCTCCAACACTGGATGAAGGAGCGGCCTGAATCGCTTCAGGCAATACACGCTGACCTTTCGCTTTTACGGTAAGAGCACCACTTCAAAGAACAACTACCTAGGCGGTTCGCCTAGCCACAGTCATTACAGCACAAGCAGCGCCATTCGTCAACAAAAATTCACTGTCAGTGAATTTAGTGCGTCCCATGTGCGTGTCTGTGACCAAGAGGCAATCCGTCCTGGTTTCCCTCCGCTTGGTTTCTGCCACCGAGACATAACCCTGTGCGTCCCGGCGTGCCGCCGTCGGGCTCGCGGGCTGCGCCCCGCGCTTCGTGCCGAATCGCGCCCATCCGGCTTTGATCCCTGACGCCTTCGGCCCTTGAGGGCCTGCGCGCTCCGCTTGCCGAAAGCCGGAGGTATGCAGTGGGGTGAGGTATGGGCAGTCTTGCTGTTCCCTTCACCGTATCACGGCGTTCTCGCCGTCAAGGGCTGCGCGCCGATGGCGCTTGCGGCCCGTGGCCGTCTGCGACCCCTGACTGCTTGCGCTGCGCCGTGCTGGCGACGGTTCCGGGCAATTCCGCCCGAGTAACCGGAGATCGTCATCATGAACGACAAATCGCATGTTTCGCTGGAACGTCACGTTTGCCTGGTTTGCGGCGTGGCTTACGACACAGGCAGCATCCTGCTCGACAAGCGCCTGCGCCAGAGCCTGGAGCGCTACACGACGACGGGCTGGGGCCTGTGCGCCGAACACCAGAAGCTGTTCGACGAGGGTTTCGTCGCGCTGGTCGAATGCGACCCTGAGCGCAGCGGCAAGCCGTCGGGCGCTGATCGCTTGAAGCCCGAACAGGCGTATCGCACGGGCCACTTGGCCCACCTGAAGCGCCAGGTGTTCACCGAGATATTCAACGTCCAGATCGCGGCCGATCAAGTTTGCGTCTTCGTCGAACCCGGCATCATCGAGCGCATCCAGACGATGGTGGCACCGGCGACGAGCTGAGCGCACGGCAAACAACCGGCGCGCCGTCCTGCGGGGCGGCGCGCCTTTTTTTCTGCTGCGCCTGGTGTCGAGTTCTTCGGCCCTGCGGGCTGCGCTTGCACTCCAGGGGAACGGCTTGCAGCCGATCCCCGCCGCGCGTTGCTTGGCGCCCCTGACAGCCGCCGAACAGGTTGCACCTGATCGGCCTTCGCGCCTGCGGCGCTGCGCGCTTCGCTTGCGTGGGGGCGGCGCCATCTGCGGCCGTTGCCACAAACGCCGTCTTCCCTCGCTCATCACCTCATCCGCGACTGTAGCCCGTGCCCGTGTGCCGTCAAGGCGCGCCGGGCCGTGTCCTCGCTGCGCTGCGGGCCGCACCAACCCGGCGCTTGTTCCCTTGACCGCCCCCGTTCACGGACTCCCTTCCGTCGCGGGCGATGAACTCAGGAAAGACGGTGGCAACGAGGCCGGCCCAGGTCTCCGCGCCGACCCCACCGGAAAGCCGAAAGGCGGGCTCCGAATCTAGGAATCCGGTGTGCGGTTTCAACAGCAAACCCTTATGTCAGGAGTAACACCATGAACGCGATTACCCAAACCGAAACCCGCGCCATCCACACCGCTGCCGCGCTGGAAGTGGCCGACCCGACCAAGAACCTGCTTTTTGTCCCGCTGTCGCAGTTGCTGCCGCGACAGTCCAAGCGCAACGTGCGCAAGACCCCGCGCATGTCCATTCCCGAACTCGCCGCGAGCATTGCGCGCGTCGGCCTGCTGCAAAACCTGATCGTCATCCTTGCCCCCGATGGCGAGCATTACGAAGTGGTGGCCGGAGGCCGCAGGCTGACCGCGTTGAAGCTGCTGGCGAAGAAGAAGCGCATCGCCAAGGATTGGGACGTGCCTTGCCTGCTGGTTGCCGATGCGTCCGCCCGCACCGTGAGCCTCACCGAGAACGTGCAGCGCGAAGCCATGCACCCCGCCGACCAGTTCGAGGCATTCGCCGCGCTGGTGGCCGAAGGCCGCCCCATCAAGGACATTGCCGCCGATTTCAGCGTCACCCCGCTGGTGGTGCAGCGCCGCTTGAAGCTGGCGAACGTCTCGCCGCGCCTGATGACCGACTACCGCGCCGGAGCCGTCACCCTGGAACAGTTGATGGCCCTTGCCATCACCGACGACCACGCCGCGCAGGAAGCCGCGTTCTACAGCGCGCCGCAGTGGCAGCGTAGCCCGTCCGCGCTGCGCGAGCACCTGACCGAGCGCGAGATTGACGCACAGCACCCGCTGGCCCGCTTCGTCGGGATGGACGCCTACACCGAAGCAGGCGGCGGCACCCGCCGCGACCTGTTCGCGGAGGACGACAGCGGCATCTACCTGAACGATGCGGCGCTGCTGGAACGGCTGGTGCGCGAGAAGCTGGCGGCGCTGGCCGAGGACGTGCGCGCCGAGGGCTGGGCATGGGTGGAGGCCGTGCCGCACCTGAGCCACGCCGACCGGCAGGCGTTCCAGAACGCCCCGCGCCAGCAGCGCGAACCGAACGCCCGCGAAGCCCGGCGCATCGCCTCGCTGCAAGACCGCCTCGACAGGACCGATGCCGCGCTGGAAGACGCCTACGAGGCCGAGGACGAAGACAAGGCCGAAGCCCTGCACGAACAGCGCGAACGGCTGGCGCAGGAACTGCACACCTTGCAGGCCGGTTTGCAGCACTACACCCCGGACGTGCGCGCCGTGGCCGGTGCCATCGTCACTATCGACCGCGAGGGCGAGGCCACGATTCATCGCGGGCTGCTGCGCGAGGCCGAGGCCAAGGCGTTGCGCACGCTGGAAAAGCTGCGCCAAGGCTTCACCGGCACCGAAGGCGCGGACAACGACGCGGGCGAAGAAGCCGAGCCGCCCAAGGTCGCCAACCTGTCCGACCGGCTGGCGCAGCGCCTGAGCGCGCACCGCACCGCCGCGCTGCAAATCGAAGTAGCCCGGCATCCGCAGGTGGCGCTGGCCGCGCTGGTGCATGGCATGGTGCAGACCGTCTTACAGGAAGGCCACTACGGCCACGACCTGCCGCTGGGCGTGAGCCTGAAAGTACAAGACCGGCTGGAAGGCATGGCCCCGGACTGGCCGGAGTCGTCCGCCGCCGTCGCCCTGCGCGAACTGCAACAGGCATGGGGCGAGCGGTTGCCGCAGGACAGCGCCGAACTGTTCGCCGCGCTGCTGGCAATGGAGCAAGGCGAACTGGTGCGGCTGCTGGCCGTGTGCGTAGCCGCCAGCGTGGACGTGGTGACGCCTCGCGCCACGCCGCACCAGCCCGGCGCGGAACTGGCGCAGGCGGTCGGGCTGGACATGGCCGCATGGTGGCAGCCGACCGCCGAAGGCTACTTCAAGCACATCCCCAAGGCCGCGATTCTGGATGCCGTGCAGCAGTTCGCGCCGGAGCACGTCACACGGTTGGCGAAGTTGAAGAAGGCCGACATTGCCAGCGAAGCGGAACGGCTGGCGGACGGCACCGGCTGGATGCCCGCCATCTTCAAGGCTGAAGGCCCGGAGGCTGCACGGGAGGAGACGCAGGCGCGGGACGCACCCGAGGATACCGAGGCGCTGGCCGCATGATGTAACCGCATGGCACATCGCCCCGGCGCAGATCGCGCCGGGGCCATTCCCTACACTTCAAAATTCGGGCGCGGCAGGTCTGCCGCGCCCGGTTCTTAACGGCCAAAGCAGAACGTGCCATAGACCACAACACGTATCATCAAAAATCTGAATCTCGCTAGCTCATTGTTGATGGGGCACTAATTACGACACATCCATCAATTCCGTCGATCTTTAAGACACCTTCTTGGAATTTCGCATGTTCCTGCGTCGCGCGAGTGCGGTCCCACAGGAAGCTGATGATCCGCGCATCCTTGTATCTCGTGTCGACGCGATAGAGAGACGCATCTTCGGCGATCTCACCAATGAGCGCCGGGAAGGACTTTTTCACGTCTTTCCGGTATTTGACCTCGATGATCGTATGCAGCGACGGCAGATAGAGATCAATACGCGGATTCTTCTGCCCGACAGGCTGGAGATTCACTTCGTCCGCGATGTCGTTGAAGATCGGCGCGAGCAGGACATAGAGCAGATTCTGGACGTGGTATTCGTTTTCAACCTGCCACTTGACGGGTTCCGCACCTCTCGTGCGCCCCGCGTCTTCCAATGTCCACCGCTTGAGGCCGACGGGAATATGCTCTAGGAATCCAAGAAGATCGTCGAGGCTCCAGCCTTTCGGCGGCACCACAGCCACGTCCTGATTGACCTGATCGAAGACGTAGACCATCAGACTCAAGAGCGCCGTCGAAGCGTCTCCTTGCGCCTGCGCCCGGAACTCAGCCATGAAGCGGCTGATCAGGGAAAGGCGAATCTGGTGATCGTCGATCCGCCGCATCTTCCGATAATGAAGAAAGAGCGGCACGCAGGCGCTTGCATAGACGGCGGGCTCGTTACTGCGAACATACGCCGCGATATCCTTCTCAAAGGGATTGAGATGGTCGCTGCTGACCTGCTGCGCCAAGAATCCTGAAATCCAGTTCTCGAACTCACGGGCGATGCGCGCGTCGTTCATCTGCCCGACAAGCCACTGCACCGCCATCACGCCGAACATGTCGGATACCCAAGGCCGGGGTGTGGAGTCGATCTTCGCGGCCTGACCGAGAAGGCGCGAGACATCCTGGCTTGAAACGGTTTCGTCCAGAATGCCGAGGCCCGCAATCGCGCACCGCTGATACAAGGAGAGCGTCGCAAAGTCGAAGGTCAGAACGCCGTCCTTCGACAATCCCAGGAAATGCAGAAAGGAGGATTTGAAGGGATCGGCGTGCGCGCTCTCGATCACCTTGCGGTGCAGATACTCGCGCAACTGATACGCATTTTCCTTCTCTATAGGAACCATTGGGATTGCCCGATCTTCCCGATCATCACCGAGTCATTCCAGCCCGGAAGCTGGTTCAGCCATCCGAGATTCCGGGCGATCAGGTCGGAATAGCTGATTGTGACCGGCATTGGATTGGGGAAGTAGCTGCGCCAGGAATGCGATGCGAAGCTGTAGAGCTGGGCGCTCAGATACTTGATGTCCTTGAACGTCGAGTCCTTGTGGACATCGAGGATGATGCCGCGCGGATGCCCGTCCGTATCCTGCCGCAACTCCCGCTGGCCGATCAGATAAATGAGCATTTCATGCTTGGAAAGCTTGAACGTCTTTCCACGTGGCGGAGCGAGCCGTCCTTTCTGCTCCTCGGCCGTCGCGGAATCGAACATATGTAACCCGTGCTCTTCCGAGATTTTCAGGAAGGCGTACTCGATCTGATATTCGCGGTACTTGTTGATCACGGCGCGGACAGCCTCGATCTCTTCCCTGTTGAACTTCTTGACCTGCGCATGAAAGATCAGGCGAATCGTGTCACCTTTCTGCCAGTTCATGCGCTTCTGAATTTTCTCAATGGTTTCACCGAGAACCGAAGTCAACGCCTCGCAGTAGGCTTCCGGCACGACGGCCTTTGACGTGTTCGAGACGATATAACTACCGTCCCCGGAGAAGACGGTGGTGATTCCCATGATCCGCTGATTGTCGGCGCTGCGCTCCTCTCCTATATTCGCGCTACCGATGCCGATTACGAGTTCGTGCGAAAGCGTCGGCGAGGATTTGAGAAGCCACGGGACGCCGCCCATCTTCGCGTAGCAGGCCAGCGCCATATTGTTGAGCGAATACCCGAGCGAATAGTCGGACTGCGCAAGAAGCTCAATCGTAAAATCCTGAACTGGGACCTGATGCAGGAAGAATAGGCTCTTTCCAAGATAGTACGGATTCTCCGTCACCTTGAGCTTCTTGAAAGACTGCCGCACCTGCACGAGGGCCAGGTCCCAGCGTCCCCCGTCATCGGCTTTCTTGCGGATCGCGGCCTCGATGGCGGTTTTGTATGCCTCCACGCTATCCGTGGCCGTCGCGAACACTTCAACGCGGCTGGTTCCGAGGGTGAACTTTCCCTCAAGCCCGTTGCTAAAATACTTGCTGGAGGAAATACCTTTCAGAAACTTGCGGACGAACTGCTCGACGCGCCCCTTGTCGTGCTGGGCGCAGATCACGCAGATCGACGGATCGTTCCTATCGAAGGTGCGCTTCGTATAGGGGCCGCTCTGCGTCAGACCCTTCTCGGCCCAATTGGCCTCGCCGTTGTCGTTGAAGACGAACACCGGCTTCTGCATCTGTCCGCAATCCCTCTGGATGTCCGGTGAATCCTCGATCTCGATGCGCGTTCCGTCGATCAGCGAAATAGTCTTTGACTGGATGTACTTCTTGAGCGTGTCGATGCGGGCTTTCTTGTTTTCGCCGCCATTAAATATGGAAATGGATTGCCGGATGCACTCGACGATCGCATCTTTCTGCGCGCCGTGGGTATGCAGGATGTAGTCGTCGAAGTTTGTCCGGCTGGCCTCCAGGTAGATGTCTTTTGCATTGACCTGCTCGACCTGCCCGTCAGGCTGCGTGACGTGCAATGTCTCACCCTCAATCGCGCTGACCGATCCAAGAAGCTTTCTGTACCCGTCCTCCTGTTCGGTGACGACATAGCGGCCCATGACATCGAACCCAGCGCGGAGGAAGAAGAGGCTGTTCTCCTTGAGTACGCGTCGCGTTCTGCAATCTATGATGAGGCACGGGCGCCCCTGAACGGTTCGGGTGTCGATTGTGTATTTGGCACAGATCTGAAAAGGGTATGCGTCGCCAAGAATCGGGGCCAGAAGATTGTCTTCCGGCTTGGTGCTCACCAGCTCGATAGGATTGAAACCGGAGGGATTGCGCCCTAAACCGACGAGATGCCGTGTCAGCCCGTCCTTGACCAGGGAACAGAAGATGCCAAAGTTATCCTTGAGCGCGATTGTGTGAGGCGTACCGGATACCGGGAACGTGCCATCCCCCGAGAAGATCAGGATGTTGTCGGCCTGCCGACGGAAGGAGTGTGTTGCTCTATGCCCGGCGCGAAGGCCATCCAGCGCTTCCTTATCATAAGGAATTTGGCGGGCATCAATCTCCAGGTCCGGGACTTTCAGCGGGAACGCGTTCAGGACAATCGGCAAGGCTTGGTCCTCTTATGTCCGTGACGCTTCCGCCGCGACATGTCCCGCAAGTTCGCTGACGAAGGTTCGCAGGCCGGTCATGTCGGAGAGCTGCGCGTAATCACCTGAGCTCACGGCAGCGCGCGGAGAAGTGAGAATCGAAGCCACGGTGTAGAGCTGTTCCTGCATGAGCTTTCGGCAGAGAACGTTGTAGCGCTGCGCGTAGGACGCATTCTTAAACTCTGCGAATACTGGAAAGTGCGGCGAAGCGTCCCTTACCGGTGCGCTGGATTTTGGGCAATCTTCCAGAAGCATGAGCCAGCCGACGAAGGGCTTGGTCTGCTCGCCGAACGCACCTTCGCGGAACGCCGTCCACAAATCATGTGCCGTGCCAATAGCCTCTTCGGTGCGGTTGTTAAAGTTGTTGCCGAAGGACGGCCCGACCTGGCTCTTGAACTCGAAGGCCGCGATCAGGCGCCCCTCATTCATCACAAGTAAATCCCAAAGCTTGGTCGGCCGGAAGTATCCGGGCAACGTCAGGACGCGGCGTTCTTGATATATATCGGCGTGCGCAAGGCCGTTGGCATGCACGATGTCCTTCACCAGCGCGACGAACCCGTCCATATTTTTGCCGCCAGTCACACCGGCGCGTTCGCCCTGATCGACTTTTCCGGCCTCGATCTGCTTTTGCCGCGCCTTCTCGCGATTGCCCCAGAACGCCATGACGGCGTCCCGCGCTTTCGTTTCATAGTCTGCCAGATCAAGCGCCATGTCTTAGTCCCCGTTTCCGCCGAGTGCCGCTTTTTCTTGGCGGCTTAATCCGTAGAGCGCGAAGGTCGCTGCATTGCAGGCCGCGAGGTCACGCGTATCGGCTGCGCTTACAAGCGCACTCCTGATGGTCTGCGGCACGTCGCTCCAACGCGGTAGACGCAGACGGCGCAGATATTGCGCCTGAAAGCGCAAGAATCCCCCGTGCATCTTGGTCGAGTATGTGGCGATGAACAGGCGCGTAACGGACGAGAGAAGAACGGCCTGCAAAGCCTTCAAGTCCCACTGATCCGACGTGATGTAGTAAAGATTGTGATGAGGGTAGAGCTTCCCTTCCTCGTACACGATGTGAGCCTGCCCCTTGATGTCGGGAATCAGAAGCTTCGGCGTTCTGGCTATGGACGGCGTGATCCGGTCTATGGTGCGATACCAGTTTGCAGGCGTTTTTTTTGCGCAATGCCGTTCGGCGATCTGATCCTTCCGGACCTCCAGGTAGAGCTTGAGCATCGGATAGCACGCAAGATCGACGAGTCCGCCTTCATCGGCGAACGGGTTGATCACACCCAGGCCGCGCCACTTCACAGTGCCGTCCGCAATGTCCTTTGTCATGACGAGCGGAAGCTTGCGGTCCTCTTCCACCGCCAACTCATCCATTGGACCGATAAAGGCTTTGTCCGCTCCGGTCGCAACGCCGATTCCGACCTTGCAGCCAGTTTCCTCGAGAAGTGGAAGTGCCGCCTCAAGCCGCCTGATCACCGCTAACTGATCGGAGGAGTCCAGAATCCACGGTTCAGCGCCGCTCGCTACACCATCAATGACCTGCACAGCGCTGCCCTTGCTAGGGAGGTGCGGTGAACTCAGCTCCAAGGCGAGCGAGCGCAATGCCTTGCCCTCTACAGGCGGGCGATGCGCGATCCGCGTGCGCTTGCCGCGCTCCCGCGCAATGACGGTAATGGCAGGATAGGCGATCACCTCCGAATGAAAGGCCGGCGTATCGACCATATCGACGTAGACTTTCAGATGAAACTGTTCGGAAACGAGGTTCCTGAGCGGCCCACCATAGCGGTTCTTCATCCACCGATCCGCGCAGATGAAGCCGAGAACGCCGCCATCCGTAAGCGATCGCAAGGACCGCTCGATAAACGGAATGTACAAATCGGCGCGGTCGTAGATTGTTGTATATCGCGAGCGGTATTCCGCCAGCAGGACATCGGGAACCCGTTCCTGCCGGACATAGGGAGGATTGCCGATCACGACATCAAACACGTTTGGAAGATCGGCCAGTAGAAAATCCTGATTGATGAGCCAGGTATCGGTCAGTTCTACGGCATGACTCGCCTCAATACCGTTCTGTGAGAGAAGTGTTATGACTTCGGCTCTTGTCTGTTCAAAGGTTGAGCGATGCAACTCCACTGCGCAAATGCAGCCGGACAAAGCCTTAACCGGCGCTTGCGCCTTACCCGCCGCTTTCCAGGCCGTCAAGAGCCGTTCAACCGCTGGTAAGAGAAAGTCCCCGCCGCCGAAGGACGGTTCAAGGAGCTTAAGCGTGTGCAGCGGTCGATCCGATGAGTATCCGCACAGATCAAGGAGGAATTCGACCACTTCACGCCGGGTGAAAATCGCGCCGCGTGCCTCGATTCCTCCCTTCGTCGCAAGTATCTCGACTGCCTGCGTGATCGCGCACAAACCGGGAAGGGATTGCTGCCCGGTCGGCAAAGACATCTGTTCCTTGACTGGCCTTCCTATGGCGGATACGGCGCTCATTGCGGCTTCTCCAGAAGGGGCCACTGTTCAGCGACATATTTCTCCGCCGCGTCGCGCACAACCCATGCTACGGAGACTTTTTTGCTCCGGGCTATGGCTTCCAGCATCTTGTAGGTCTCGGGCGGGAAGGTCACGGACGCCCTCGGGGCCGGATCACGCGTGGGTTTTGAGGTTGAAGTGTGTTTTGTTGCAGGCATGGCCTACTACTCTCAAATCATGTTTGCACCACTTTACACCAAAGTGATGCACTGTTCTAGCCATGACCCGCTGGTGCTCGGCGCTCCACCACAACAATAAGGGCCAGGCCTGTGAGCCAAGCGCGCCTTGACTTGCTGCGGCAGGTTGTGCAGAAGCGTGCCGTCCTCAACGCTGGTGGTTCTTGCCCATAACGTCACGAAGGACGGTTCACGGACAACCCGCCCGGCATCGCTATGGAGCTTCCACACCACGCCTCAAGACCGGCACCACAAGGTACGGCTGGGGCGTTCCCGCCAGTCGTCGGGTGGTTGACCTGCCCGCGTCAGGGTGCGAGCCGGAGCAGTCTTCGTGCGGGGATGCCGAGCCGGCCACGGCTCCTTTCGGTGCGGTTCGGCCCAAGACGTCCTTGGTTCGTTGTGAATCCTGGCGGTGGCGCGGCTGCGCCTCGGGCTTTGTGACTGCAACCGTCCGGCGAGAACAATTTCCCCGCCGCTGCGCGGCTTCCTCGCGCAGCAAATTCTTTTCGCCTCCCGGTTCTCCACTGCGTTTCGACCGCAGGCGGTGCAGCCAGCCCGTCCCCCGCCGGCCGGATCACAACAAGGACGCGATGGGCGCGAACCTTGTTCAACCGAAAGGAGCAAACATCATGGCCAACATCGGCACCTTCACCGCAGAGAAAGACGGCTTCACCGGCTCGCTTCGCACCCTGACGCTCAACGTCAAGGTCAAGCTGGTTCCCAACGACAAGGGCAGCAGCGAGAACGCCCCCGACTTCCGCCTCCAGGCGACCGGCCACGACATCGGCGCGGCGTGGAAGAAGACCAGCGAGGCCGGGCGGGACTACCTGTCCGTGACCCTCGACGATCCTTCGTTCCCGGCAACGGTCTATGCCCGGCTGATCGAGAACGAGGACGGCACGCACGACCTGATCTGGTCGCGCAGCAAGCCACAGGCGGCCTGACCGCTGCCCGCAGCGCCCCGCACATTGGGGCGGGGCGTTGTACCGCTAACGCAGCACGTCACGCGCAAACCGGCCAGCATTGCCATCTTGCTTGTCTCCATGTGTTTATCAGCTAAAGCTGATTACGAAATATCAATTTCCAGAATGCGAACCAATATTCGCTTATCCGGGAACCCATACTTTCCAGCCGGATAGTTGGTATTAACCGGAACGGCTGATCTCAGAAACAACTCTGCACCAGCGGCAAACACAACTTCATTTTCATGGCCTAGATTCGTACCTTTCCGCCTGTAAGCGAAAGCCTTGGTCTTCGGATTGGTTACTCTTAGTACGAACAAGTCAATCCGGCCAGCGTCATACCCCTTGCCTTTATGGTCTGCGTTACGCAAGGCAACCTGAGGACAGAATGAGGTGGAAAGCGGACGATCTGTTAACAAACGATTGCCATTGGTGGGCCATAGCCCTGCATGGAAAAGACATTGCCCTTCACTGAGCACATGGCCAACCGCTTCTATCTCCGCGGAAACCTGCTCGAAATTGCAATGTGGATAGCGCTTCTGATACCGCGAAAGTTCGTCTGGCGTCTTGGATGGCATCGATTGCCTCCAAGACTTGTATGCGACACTGCTGTCCAAGGCATCGTCAATAAAATTACCAAGCCTATTATCGGCGCTGACTTTTGCCATGTGAGTGGCAGCATCGTAGGCGTTGGAGATAGATGCTTCCAACCTGATTGGGATACGAAGGTGAACATTTCCTGCTGCGAGCATTTCATCAAACGTAGGATCTCTTGTTTCCCAAATCTCACAGGGGGGAGAGAACGTATCTACAAGCGGAAGTTTCACCAATAAAAGCCCTGTTCAATGGTTATTCTGAGGGAATTACATGCCACATTCTGCGAGTAGTTTCAGCTACTGCCGCACCTGCTCCAGTAATTGATCTGCCTTGCGTTCGCTCTTGCCGGCATACGCCAGCGTCAGCAGCGTACTGTAGTATTGCGAGACTACCGATCAGGGTTGAGAAAAGGCATGGCATAGCCTAAAAACTCCGAGTGAGGCGTTCTGTTTTCCTTCCACCTGCGAGGATTGGATGGTGGGGTGTCTCGGCGATCACTGACGGTCAACATCAGCCGTTTCTTTGCCCGGGAAATGCCGACAAAAAAAGCACAACGCTCCGCATCCTCCTCCCCCCAGAAGGACTGATCTTCAACACCGAGAATGACAACCGTATCGAATTCGAGTCCCTTGCTCTTGTGGATAGTCAAAAGACGCACAGCCTGATCGTCGGAAAAAAGCTCTAATGCCTTGGGCAAATTGGGTTCCGACTTTAGTAGTTCATCTATGCGGGTCTTGGTGTCGTTGACGACTTGGACTAGTCGCGTTTTTGACTCGTAATCATGGGAAAGCGCAGACAGGGTATTGATACCCACTTTGTTCAGAAAAGCGCGGACAAAATCCCACCAGCCTATAAATGGTTCGCCCAGTAATGCGACCTGTGCTGCACTTTTCCGCTGCCCAGCAATAAAGCGCTGGAAGTCCTGTCGCAGGCTGGACTGTACATCGTCGTCGGCGAAAGGAATGAGCTGTGCCATCAACCGAATCCAGGCTTTGGGTTCACGCTGTCCATAAAGACTGGACAGATAGTCGACGATAAGCCTTGCGGCCGGTTCGACAGAGATGTCCTGGATCTGCTGCTCGTTGCGAAAGGGGATGCGCCGCCGTTCCAATGCCTGGATCAGGTGGTCACCATAGAGGTCAGGTTGCCGGACGATCAGGACCGCAATTTCCGAGGGAGGAAGCTGCTCATGGTTAACCCATGTATTGATTGAGTCGGCCAGGTACTCGGCCTCTTCCTGACTACTCGAAAATCGCCATGCGAAAATCTGGCCTTCCTCCCCTGCGAGTTGTTCATCGGGCATGACTGAGGTCGGGTCCATCACCTTGATGATCTCGTTCTGCATACGCAATAGGCGAGGCTTTGAGCGAAAGTTGCGATACATGTTGAGCGGTTCAGCAGCAAAGTCCGCTGCGAAGGTTTGGAAGATGCCGTCGAGGGCGCCTGCCCATCCCATGATCTTTTGCTTGGTGTCGCCGACTGCTGTCAGGCGGATACCCGTGCCTTGGAACGCTAGCTTCACCAGCGCGTACTGGTGGTCAGTACAATCCTGAAATTCGTCCAGAAAGACATCGCTGTAGGTCTGACGGACGGCGTTGCGGGCCACAACGGATGTATTGAGGATCTGGATGGCTAGGGGCACCAGATCGCTGAATTCGATCTGCCGTTGCGTTACTCTCCGGTCGCCGATCTGGTAGTCGACGTCGAGGGCATCCTGTCCGGTCAGCACCGGTCGGAAACGGTCGATGACCCGCTTGGCAAAAGCATGGAAGGTGTAGCTGTCGAAACGTGCTGCCAAGTCGGAACCACAACGGCGTTGCACACGCTCCTTCAGGTTTTTGCTGGCATCAACCTTGAACGAGATGGCTAGTATTCGTTTCGGGTAACGGCAGGTCCCTGTACGCAGCAGGAAGTCGGCGCGCTGTGCAAGCATTTCCGTTTTGCCTGCCCCCGGCCCGGCTGTCAGCGCAAGACAGCACTCTGTCTCCCGTGCGGCACGCAAGGCATTGGGTTCAAGCATCAGCCCGTCCGCCGGTTGCCAATCGCCTGCGGCGATCATTCGGGTAGTTCCTCCAGCTTGGCGATCACCGCGTCCGCCAGTCGCGCCAGTGATTCAGGCATGTCGTCGAGAAGTTCTTCGTCACTCAACTGGGCCAGTGCATCGATATGGGCCGCTGGCTTGCTGCCTAGCTTGAAACGCTTGTGATAGGTCTTGAAAAGTGCGCGCTCATCGTCATCGTACTGTGCCGCGTCGAAATGGCTGTCGCCGAGGACAGCTTTGACCGTGGCCTCACTCGGCGGATTAGACTCGACACCGTACTCATCGGGAAACGAGAGCAACATCGCGAAGTCGAGGTCCAGCGGATAGGAGAAAAAAACGTCTCGATTCTCCAATTTTTCAAGGTAGTTGAGATAGTTACGAACCTTCTCTTTCGCATCGTTCCAGGCGGGAATTCCGTGGTCCGGCGGGAGCTTGTTGGCAGGAGCGTATTCGCCTAACTGATCGTTGACGTACTTGATCCGGCCCCAGCCTCCTTGATGTCGGGCGACATCCAAATCGAGCAAAGTGAGATAGGGGATTTCAAGGGCCGAGAGCAGGCGCCAGAAGTGATTGACATGGCGACCGCCCAAGGGCGCGACGGTCACAGCAGACTCATCGACTGGAATACCTTTGGCACGTAGGATACGGGGTAGAACGATTTCCTCGCTATCACCTTCTCCAAGGATGACCAGCCGGGAGAAGTAGATTTCAGGATATGCCTGCACGGCTTCGCGGACGAACTTGTGGGCTTCATCGGACCTTTTTGGCAAGCGAATGCGCGTGGTCTTGGTGGTTCGCTCGCTGGTAAGCCGTAAGTAGCGAATGTGCCTAGGGTCTACTCGCCGCAGCATGGAGGGTGCATGGGTGGCGATCAGGGCTTGGGCATCCTCGTTACCCGCCATGGTGACCAGAGCATTCACGATTCGTCCCAGATAGTGGGGCGAGAGGCTGTTCTCAGGCTCCTCAAGGGCGACGATCGTGAACACCGGGGGGCGTAGCTTGTCCGGGTCGAAGGTATCGTCGTCACCCGCAAGGACCGCACGCCCGATTGATTGCGCCGAAAGCACCAGTGACAGATAGAGCATGGACTTCTGGCCATCACTTAGCCTGGAGAAATCTACCAATTCCTCGTCATGCCCAGGAGAAAATGAGACGGACAGATGTCGCAATAGGGCTTCGATCTCGGATGCGACGAAGGTGATTTGGGGGTCGGCGAAGAAACTGCCTTTGTGCAAGGTGCTCCAGGTTGTCTTCAGACTCTCGCTCAGAGTCGCGATCGATGGATTGCCAGCAAGGCTTTCGCTGATTTTGTCCGTGAAACCTTTGATTTCTTCTCGCTCGTCCTCCCAATTTACAGCTCGCAGCATGCGGCCGAGCAAAGCATTGGCACTGTAAGCGATGTGCTCGGCGGGATCTCGTCGTGCAGGTAGATAGTGAACCTGCACATGGTTGCGTTCCGCTCGCGTAACCTGTGCAGTCGTGAGGGGAGAACCATCGGCATCGAGGTCCAGTACATGGATCAGGGTTTCCTCGATGTCGCCATTCACGCCCATCGTGGCATCCAGGCGATACCGGACACGAGGCGGGTCATCGGCGGAATCCAACCGCATATGGCCGAAGTGGGGAGCTATCGTCGCGACATCATCGTCATCTTCAAGTTCGGGAAAGATAAAGTCGGCTTCGATCCAGAGCTGCCTTTCCTCAGGAACTTCCTCTTCATCATGGGGAACGTGGAAGTCCGACCGCCGGATGCGCCGTAGTGAGGGATCGAAGGCAAACAAGCGACACAGCGCCTGAAGTGCTGCCGTCTTGCCTGAACCGTTCGGGCCGATCAGATAGGTGATGTCATTGAGGGTCAGTTCGGTGGGTTCTGGCCCAAACGACTGAAAGCTGAACAGTCGGATACTGTGTAGTTTCATGTGACGCGCTAGTTCCTTTGTTTTGACGCGGTATTTTTTGAATGCGCGTTTACTGAACTACACGCAACCAGCTATGGGTCATCGCTCGTTTGTGGCCGACTGTAGCTCCTCATAAACCATCGCCGGCAATCTCTTTCAGCTCCTCTCGTATTTGTGCTAGGAGTTGGTCAGCCTGCGTCTCGCTGTTGCCGGCATAGGCCAGCGTCAGCAGGGTGAGCGGATGCACCTCCATCACCTCACACAGCTCGGCTAGTTTACTGAGGGTTGGGCTTTTCAGGTCGCGCTCCAGAGTGCTCAAGTAAGTACGGCTCGATACATCCGAGAACGCTTCTTGGCTCAGACCACGGGCCTTCCTGATACGCCGTAGCGCGTCTGGCAAAGATGGCTTGACCGTTGTCATGCTGGACTACCCCTAAAATCCAGAATGACAACCGATTGCACCCTATAGGGCTACAATCTATAGTGTTCATTTGGTGCTGTTCTACGCATCCGTGCCTTTACGGAAATCCGAGGAATCGTATCCGTGTCTTTCCTGACTTACGCCAATGCGCTTGCACGCTTCTACGTTTCGGTGAATTCGTGTGGTTGCGCTTTTGTGCTTTCACGTGCAAGCGCAGATGCGATATGGCGGCTCCGTGCATCGGAAAGGAAGTGTGGCCATGAACCCGCTTATTACTGACGAACAACGTGCGCGGCTACTCGCCAACGGCGAGGCGCGTACTGCCGGCCAGGACACCGACCCGGTGCCGGTGGTACGCCTCTTCACCCCGGACGCCCACGCCACTTGGCTGCTGGCTTCGCTCGATCCCGCGGATGGCGATACGGCCCACGGCCTGATCGACCTGGGAATCGGGATGCCTGAGCTGGGAACGGTGAAGCTCTCCGATCTGGCGTCCATCGTCGGGCCGCATCAGCGGCCCGTGATGCGCGACCGCTACTTCCAGCCGGTGCGGAGACTGTCGGAATACCTGTGGCTGGCCGAGGAAAACGGCTCGATCATCGACTGAACAACCACAGCCAGCGGCAACGCGTTGTGTCTTTTTGGGTCTGGCCCCAGACCGTTCCGGTCTCGATGGGCAATCTTGCACTCAAGTAGTGCGTGCCTGATCGAAACAGTCATGATGCCCGGCGCGGCTTTTGGCAGGCTGGCCGATGCGGCATGCCATTTCGGTGCATTGTCGCCGTCGCATTCGGACGAAACCAGCAACGCATCGGAGCCAATCGGTCTTGACGCTAACAGTTTATCGTCCCACCCATGACGTTTCGATGATGGCTTCATAGCGCGCCTTTGCGCCGTGGCGACGTACCTCAAGCCGAGGGAGGTTGCGTCATGGCTGATCGCAGCGCCGAGTCCTGGTATCCGACGGCGGCCTATCTCTACGTTCTGCACCTGGATGGTCCGGCGCTGGCCTGGGAATACCTGCGCCGCCATCCCGACTACCGCCGCGACTGGCTGCGCCGTCGCCGTCGGTCGGACGCGGCGCAGCGTTGGGGGCTGCGCCTGCTGGAAGACCCGACTCTGGATGCGCGCGACGCGCATCCGGCGTGGTTTCCCGACCATGATGCCGTGCTCCAGCTCTATCCAGATGCCGACCCGCTGCCCGACGCGGTGGCTTTCACGCTCTGGCGCCTTCCGGGCCGCAAGCACTTGATTCACGACGGCCGGCGCCTGCTGCTGATGACCCGTTGGCCGGGTGGCTGTCTGCGCTTTGCGTTGGCGCCAGACTTGGCCGATGGCATGGCCTACGCCTATGCCATCCGGGCTTGCGACAGGCCCCAGGCACGCTGTCAGGCACTGGCGGTCTCGCTGAACGAGCTGGCCGCCACCATTGGCATCACCCCCGTGGCGCGGACAAGGCCGCGGCCATCCCTGACGGCCTTGCTCGAACTACACACCTTGCAGGCGCTCGACGCGACCCTGGCGGGCGCGTCCTTGCGCGAAGTGGCCGAAGGACTGTTCGGCGGTGATGCCGTTGCCGATGGCTGGTATGCCGACGGCGGCCTGCGCTCGCGCGTACGCCGCCTGGTGCGGCGCGGCCGGTCGCTGATGCACGGTGGCTACCGCCGCTTGGTGCAGCTCGAATGATCCGCAGAGGGTCGTTTTGCTTTCTCTGCAAAACGACCCTCTGCGGAACGCACTGCTTTTTTCAGACTGCCTCCATCCGGCCGCGTTGTGTGGCCGGGGCGTTTTCAACCGATGGAGGCTCATCCCATGCGACCCGCTCCCTTGCGGCCTGCCGCCGCTACTGCCGCTGCGCCTGCGCAGCCCCAACGCTACCTGACCAACGACGAAGCCGCCGAGTACCTGCGCCTGTCGCCGCGCACGCTGGAGAAACAGCGCGTGATCGGCGGTGGCCCGAAGTTCCGCAAGTTCGGCCGCCGCGTCATGTACGCCGTGGCCGACCTCGATGCCTGGGCCGATGCGCGCAGCTACGAGGCCACGTCCGATCCCGAATACGCCGAACGCCACGCGGGCGACTACCGTGATGGCCGCTGATCGTCGGCGCGCCGGTGGCCATCGTCATGTCCAGCCCGTCGCTGCCGCCCCGGCAGCGGCCAGCGCAGCAGCGGGAACAACTCGACCTGTTCCGCGCACTGCCGGGCGAGGACATGGCACCGCGCGATGCCCAGGACCTGATGGCCTATCCGTTCTTCTCGCTGGCCAAGTCGCGGCGCACCGCGCCGATCGACTTTCGCAGCGGCAACGTCACCCTGCGCGTGGAGGGCACACAGGAACACGGCATTGCCACCATCTGGGACGCCGACATCCTGATCTGGGCCGCCAGCCAGATCGTGGAAGCCCGCGATGCAGGCATCCAGCCGTCGCGCCGGATGCAGGCCACGCCCTACGAGATCCTGCGCTTCATCGGGCGGGGTACGTCACTGCGCGACTATCAGCGCCTCAAAGCTGCGCTCGATCGGCTGCAATCGACCACGGTGGCCACGTCCATCCGCGAGACCACCGGGCGGCGCCTGCATCGTTTTTCGTGGATCAACGAGTGGAAGGAACTGGCCGATGCCAGCGGCAAACCGCTGGGCATCGAACTGATCCTGCCGGACTGGTTCTACGCGGGCGTGCTCGATGCCGTTTTGGTGCTGACCATCGACCCGGCGTATTTCCGCCTGACCGGCGGCATCGAGCGCTGGCTGTACCGGCTGGTGCGCAAGCATGGCGGCCGGCAGGAAGGCGGCTGGCAATTCGACGTTCCCTACCTGTATCGCAAGTCGGGCAGCCTGGCGCAGCCCCGCGATTTTGCCCGCGATCTGCGCGCCCTGGTGGCGCGGCAGTCGCTGCCCGGTTACGAGCTATCCATCGAACGCTGGCCCGGCGCGCCGGAAATCCTCGCATTCCGGCCCGTGCCGCAAACGGCACGGGGATAAGCCTGGGGATGAAAACGGAACAAGCTGTGAATGGGCTCGTGCTATCGGGCGCGCCAGGACTCGTGCTATCAGGCGCACCGGTATCGTGCTATCAGGCGCGCAAATCGCGCGTAAGTCCAATAACCGCAAGGATTTTTCCGGCCCTTAACTTTATATCTAACTTAAACATCTTTCTAACGAATGATAAAACCCTGTTATTGGGCCGGTGGATAACCGCCGACCACCAACCGCAAAAGCGTTTTTCAAGTCGTTTATGGCGTCGCTTTCCACCATGGAGGGCTGCGCCATGATCGTCGCACTGCTCAACCAGAAAGGCGGCGTTGGCAAGACCACGCTCGCCACCCACATCGCCGGCGAACTCGCGCTGCGCGGTCAAAACGTCATCCTGCTGGACGCCGACCCGCAGGGTTCATCGTTGGACTGGGCGCAGCGCAGAAGCCAGCAAGGCTTGCCAAGGCTGTTCAGCGCCGTGGGCCTGGCAAGGGAAACACTGCATCAGGAAGCGCCGGAACTCGCCAGGCGGGCCGATCACGTCATCATCGACGGACCACCCAGGATCGCCGCCTTGGCGCGCTCCGCGCTGCTGGCGGCCGAGCGCGTGCTGATCCCGGTGCAGCCCAGCCCCTACGACCTGTGGGCCAGCGCCGAGATGCTGGCGCTGATCCGCGAGGCGCAAGTCTTTCGGCCTGCGCTGCGCGCGGCCTTCGTCATCAACCGGCGCGTCAGTACCACCGTGATCGGGCGCGAAGCGCGCCAGGCGCTCGCCGACCAGCCGCTTCCTGCGCTGCGCGCCGAGGTGCGCCAGCGCATCGTCTTTGCCGACAGCGTGGCCGCTGGCCGGCTCGCACGCGAGACGGCGCCTGACAGCGCCGCCGCCCGAGAAATCACCGCCCTGGTGGATGAACTGTTGCGGTGGCCGCCATGAGCAAGGAGCGCGGCAAACGCATCGCCATCGGCGCGCGCCCGCCGGCGAATCCGCAGGCCGAAGCGTGGATTCGCCAGGGCGACGCCGATGCCTTGCAGAAAGGCGACCTCTACACCGCGCGCCTGACCCTCGACATCACGCCCGCGATGCGGGCACGCATCAAGGTGTCGGCCTTCACACAGGGCGTGACGGTGGCCGAACTGCTGCGCGGCCTGCTGGAACGGGAGTTTCCCCCGGAGAACACACCATGACCACATCCGCTTCGCCTGCCGCGAACGCGGCCGCATCGTCGCCGTCGCTTTCGGTACTCGCCGGCCAAACCGACAACGTGCCGCTGACCCGCGTATCGCTGGCCTATATCGAATCACGCTTCAAGCTCTACCTGCGCTTCGGCGAACCCGTGCGCACCATCCGGCTCGACCGCTGGCGGCGTGTCGCAATGTTCCTGCCGAACGTCGTGTTCTGCCGCGTCCACTGGCAGGCCAACGACTACGGCACGATCCGTTGGCAGCTCATGGTGATGCAAGCCTGCACGCCACTGGATGCCATGCAGCGCATCCCTGGCGTGTGGCCGGGCGCACGCCTGTTGCTGTGCGCCGAGGGCGACAAAGCTGTGCGCGCCGTGCTGGAATGCATCGACGCCATCGAAGCGCTGCACATCGCACCGGACAGCGCCTCGCCCGCGTACTGGCTTACGCTGGGCAACCGCCTAGCGGCGCGCTTGCCACTGCCCGACTACACTGCCGAACGGCACGCCGCCTGGCTGACCGGGAGGGCGCTGCCATGACGCACCAATCCGCCATGATCGGCGCGGCTGGCATCCCGCCGCATCCTCGCTCGCCCCTGCGCGCTCGCCTCGTGCTGGCGGCCCTGTCCGTCTGCGGCCTCGCTGCGCTGGCCTGGGCATCCTTCGTGCAGCCGCTGCCGCGCCTGATCTACAACCCGTCCGACAGCGTGCCGGTCGGCTGGTATCTCGTCGAACCGCTCGACCATCGGGCTGGTTCACTTCCGGTTGGTAGCATCATCCTGACCACGTTGCCGCCAGCAGCAGCCATGCTCGCTGCGCAGCGCGGTTACCTGCCGACGCACGTTCCACTGCTCAAGCGCGTGGGTGCGATCGCACCGCAGGAGGTGTGCATCGTCGGCGGGATCGTACGCATCGACGGCGTGCCGGTGGCCTCCGTGCTGCCCGCCGACCGACTGGGCCGACCGTTGCCAGCCTGGCCGCAGTGTCGGCAGCTTCGGCCTGGTGAACTGTTCCTGCTCAGCATGACCAATCCGGCGTCGTTCGACAGCCGGTATTTCGGACCGGTCAGAGCTTCTGCCGTGATCGGCACCGCGCGCCCGGTCCGGCTGGAGACACGCCCATGATGGCTGCCGACTCGCTGAGCTTCATCGTGCCATCCGGGGTGTTCTTCCATTGTCCGTCGCCGTGTTGTCGTGCGTGCAGTGCGGGCGTATCCACGCCGCACGTCGCGCTGCCTCCGTCGCAGCCGTCCCACGTGCAGGCGTCTTGCCTCGAATGCGCGCGGCCTGTGGCCGTCGCCGCGTTCGCCGGCGCGCTGGCTGCTCGCGCAGCAGCGCCGCCGGGCCGCCGCTGCCCGGAGCGTCAGCGAGGGGCAAAGGCGGAAGGCAAGACAAAAGGACGCGGCACCGGGCCGCGTCGAAAGCCCGTCTGCACATGGGGGTTGCGCGGCACGCAGCGGCTTCGCCGCCGTGCCGCTTGTGGCGCGAGGCCCGCGCCGATACGGGCATGTCCGCGTGCTTCGCACGACCGGACACGCCAGAGCTTGCAGAGGGCATAACCATGACCGATCACCGCGACGACGATTTCCGCATCCGCCCCAGCGCCCCGAAGAACCGGGGCCAGGGCTTCGTCTCCAAGGTGCTCAAGCAGGCAGGCAAGGCCAGCGGCGGCAAGTCCTCGGTGCGCCATCCGACATCGGCGCGTGGCACCGGCCAGCGGCCCGGTTCGCGCCTGGGACGCGGCCACACGGCGGCGCGCTTCGCGGGCGCGAAGCTGACGCCCATGTCGCGGCGCGTGACCATCAAGACGCTGCTGTTCAACCAGCGCCAGGCCAGCCCGCAGTCGCTCGCCAAGCACCTGCGCTACATCGAGCGCGACGGCGTGGGCCGCGACGGCGAGCCGGGCCAAGCCTACGGCCCGCAGACCGATGCCGCCGAGCTCGACGCCTTCAAGGAACGCTGCGCCGACGACCGGCACCATTTCCGCTTCATCCTCTCGCCCGAGGATGGCGCGGAGCTAGAAGACCTGCGCACCTACACGCGGCACCTGATGGGCCGCATGGAGGCCGACCTGGGCACGGGTCTCGATTGGGTGGCCGTCAACCACTGGAACACCGACAACCCGCACACGCACATCGTCGTGCGCGGGCGCGACGACACCGGCAAAGACCTCATCATCGCTGGCGACTACATCGCCGATGGCTTCCGCCATCGCGCCGCCGAACTGGCGACCGAATGGCTGGGGCCGCGCACCGAGCTGGAGATCCAGCAGACCTTGCAGCGCGAGGTGGAGCAAGAGCGGTGGACGAGCCTGGATCGCACCTTGAAGCGCGAGGCCGGCGACGATGGCCTGGTGCATGCCGAACGGCTCAACGAACCCCGCTTGCAACGCCAGCGCCTGCTGCTGATCGGCCGCCTGCAACGCTTGCAGCGCCTGGGCCTGGCCGACGAGATGCAGCCGGGCACCTGGGCCGTCCATGCCGACGCCGAAAAGACCCTGCGCGCCCTGGGCGAGCGTGGCGACATCATCCGCACCATGCAGCGCGCCATGCGCGGCGATCCGCGTGAGCTGGCGGTGTTCGAGCCAAGCGACGACGGCCGAACCATCCTCGGCCGCGTGGCCGCGAAGGGGCTGGCCGACGAGTTGCGCGACCGGGGCTATCTGGTCATCGACGGCGTGGATGGCAAGGCCCACTACGTCGCGCTCAACGCCCGCGACGAACTAACGAACTACCCGACCGGCGCCGTAGTGGAGGTGAAGGGATCGGCCGACGTGCGTGCGGCCGACAAGAACATCGCCACGCTGGCGAGCGATGGCCTGTACCGCGCCGACCACCACCTCGCCATCGCACAGGGTCAGGCCGTGCCGGGTCGCGATCCGCAGGAAGTCGTCGCGGCTCACGTTCGCCGCCTCGAAGCCCTGCGCCGGGCCGGCATCGTGGAGCGCGTGGCCGAGGGGCTATGGAAGGTGCCGGACGACCTGCCTGAGCAGGGCCGCCGCTACGACGCGCAGCGCCTGGGCGGCGTAGCCGTGGAACTGAAATCGCACCTACCCATCGAGCGGCAGGCCCGCGTCATCGGCGCGACCTGGCTGGATCAGCAGTTGATCGGAGGCGGCAAGGGCCTGGGCGAACTGGGCTTCGGCGGCGAAGCCCGACAGGCGCTGCAACAGCGCGCCGACTTCCTCATCGAACAGGGGCTAGCCGAGAAGCGCGGCCCGCGCGTGATCCTGGCGCGCAACCTGCTGGCGACCCTGCGCAATCGGGAGCTGGCCCAGGCCGCCAAGGACATTGCCACCGACACTGGCCTGGAGCATCGGCCCGTGACTGACGGGCAGCGCGTGGCGGGCATCTACAGGCGCTCCGTCATGCTCGCTAGCGGGCGCTACGCGATGCTCGATGACGGCATGGGGTTCAGCCTGGTGCCGTGGAAGCCGGTGATCGAGCAGCGATTGGGACAACAACTCGCTGCGACCATTCATAAAGGATCGGCTTCCTGGGAACTCGGAATTCGTCGAGGTATATCGATTGGATAGAAGTTAGTCTTTCGTCAACAGGTGTAGCCATCCCTTGCTAGCGGCTTCCATAGAACTTTTCCACGAACGAGCGACGGTAACTCTGGTGGCAGGCTAGGCAGCTTTGCTGGGTTTTGGAGAAAGCCGCGATGACTGCTTGGCCGTCATTCCGCTGTGCAGCCTCGCCCATGGCGGTCGCGGCGTCATGAACCTGTCCATCAAGACCCCGAAACTTTCCAGCGTCTGCCCCAAGCCAGGCAAGGATGCGCATCTTTTCCGACATGGGCGGCTCGGCATGCTTGGCAATTCGTGGTGCTAGCTCGGCGACCAGTGGCCAGTCTTCTTTGGAGATCGCGCCCGTGACGACTTGCATGTCGCGCCCGAGTCTTTCCATTATGGTACGAAGCGCCATTGGCTTTGCCGCCTCTACGGACTGCGCACCGAGTGCCGTGGCGAAGGTTGCCAAGAGCACGGACAGCGAGACTGTGAAGAACGATCTGGGTTTCAAGGGCTGGTTCACGAATTTCTCCATTGATGTTGTGACGAATGCTTTGGGTCTAACGAATGGTTGCAGGTGTCCTCAAAATTCCAAGCTCAGCGCGATCGATCCGAATGCGTGATAGCCCGCCTGCTGGTCGAACTCGCGGGTTCTCCAAACGCGCATCACGGCAAGCCGCACGCCACGTCCAGCAATGATCCATTGGCTGCTGATGCCGAGAGCTGCTTGCGCGACCCAAGGCCGCCGGCTGACATGGTGGCTATTCCGGAACATGTTTCCGTCGAGTGAGAAGTCCCAGGCGACGGCTTTACCCTCCAGGTTCAGGAAGACATGTGCCCCAGGTTTGGGCGCCAGGACCGATTGCGGCGTTGTCGTGCGCAGATCGGCAACACCAGAGGGCGGGCGGTTCTCCGCGCCAGGGCGGATCGGATAGCTGCCGAAGTCGTTCGGTATGTTCCAGCCCGCGCGAAACTCCACGCCGGTACTGGCGGCGGTTTCGATGTTTCCGACCCGCAGGGCATAACTGCCGATCACGTCGCTGCCCCATCCAGGGCGGACCGCACCCTCCGTGTACGGCTTGAACTTGCGTTCCATGGCCATCTGAAATGCCGGCTCGTTGCGCAACTGGTTGTCCCAGCCGCGAAAGCGCTCAATGCCGCGTGCCCGATGCACCAGATCCTGAGATTGCTCGGCCAGCGACCAGGGGCCGATCACGCCCAGGGTCAGCTCACGCACGTCAAGCATTTCGTAGCTGGCGGCTTGTGGGTGGATGCGGCGATTCCACGCCAAACCCAGGTAGAGCAAACCAGCGTACGGTCGGTCATCTGGAATCACATCGGTGCGCGTCTTGTTCTCGGGCGTGTACATGGCTTGGCCAAAGCGCACAACGAGGTTTTGCGACGACGAGTGGGCGCCGGCGTCGTGCCAGAAGCCTGGATCAGCCCAGCCGATGAAGCGGGCATACAAACCAATCGGCTGGGGCAGGCACTCCGGACGGAGCCCGCCTTGCAGATCGCGTGAGACTGCTGTTAGCGCGACACCGTTGGTGTAGTTGCGATCGGAGCCGGTGAACAAATCGTTCTCCAGACGCAGGGTGCCGCCCCGCAAGCGCAGGGATTGCCCTGGCGAGCAGGAGGTAGGATTTGCAGAGAGCGAGAAGTCGGAACCGAAAGCAGAAATCGGGCTGAACAATGCACAGGCAATCAACAAGGTGGCGCACTGCATCGACTGCTGCACCTTGGTGCCGCACAGGCTCCGGCAATACCCGTCGACGCCGATCATGTCGCCCCATCGCCTGCTGCCCTGTTGACGTAAAAGCGTTCGAGGGCACTAACGATTTCCTCGGCTTCGTCTACGCAGGTGAACAAGTCCAGATCGGATGGAGAGACATAGCCTTCGTCGAGCAGAAGATCGAAATCAACTACGCGACGCCAGAATGCACGGCCGACCAGCACCACCGGAATACGCTGCATCTTTTCGGTCTGGATCAAGGTGAGCACCTCGAACAGCTCATCGAGCGTTCCATAGCCACCGGGGAAGGCCACCAAGCCCTTGGCGTGCAACAAGAAGTGCATCTTGCGCAGCGCGAAATAGTGGAATCGGAACGCCAAATTTGGGCACATGTAGGGGTTGGGTGCCTGTTCGTGGGGCAGCGTGATGTTGAGGCCAATCGAACGTGCGCCGACCTCGAAAGCACCGCGGTTGGCGGCCTCCATGATGCCGGGCCCACCCCCGGTGACGACGACGAAATCACGGCGGTTTTGCTGCTGGAAACGCGCCGAAATAAGGCCCGAGAAACGCCGCGCTTGCTCGTAGTGGCGTGCCTGTTCGACCCGGAGATTGGCTCGGGCAAGCTCTTGCCTCAGCCCGACATCCTCCGGAGTGACGCGCGCCTGACGCTCCAGCGCGCCAAGACGGGCTTCTGCCGTCTCGGCATCGCTCACGCGTGCGCTGCCGAAGACCACTACCGTCGAGCGAATGCCTTGCTCGTGCAGGATGCGGTCAGGCTTGAGCAGTTCGAGCTGCAGTCGCAGCGGCCGCAGTTCTTCCTGGCCAAGCAGCTCGATGTCTTCGTACGCAAGACGGTACGTTGGCGACTCGCGGATGGCGCGCAGGCGTTCATCGAGATCTTCGGCGGGCTTCATCACTCGTGCGCCAGAAAGTCCGGCCAGCGCAGCGCATGACCATGCTCGGGCACCGTGACCTGCCAGCCGAGTTGCTGTTGCAAGAGTTCGGCGAAGGTCTGGGCGGCGGACAGTTCCCCATGCACCACGAAGGTTTGCGCCGGGGGGTGAATAAAACCCCGAGCCCAATCCAGCAACGCCTTTTGGTCGGCATGCGCCGAGAGGCCATCCACGCTGTGGATCGCAGCACGTACCGGAATGTCCTCACCGAAGATGCGCACGCGTTCGGCCCCCTCGATCAGGCGCCGGCCAAGCGTCCCCTGCGCCTGGAAACCGGGAAACAAGATGCTGCATTCGCGGCGTGGCAAGTTGTGCCGCAGGTGGTGCCGGATGCGTCCCGCATCGCACATGCCGCTGGCAGAAATAATGATGGCCCCGGAGCGAATCCGGTTCAGCGCCATGGACTCCTCAGCGCTCGCTGTGAAACTCAGGTATGGGAGGTTCTCGCCGCGCGCGTGCCAGCCGGCCAACCGCTTCGCCTGTTCGTCGAACAATTCGAGATGCTCGCGCGTGATGCGCGTGGCCTGCGTGGCCATCGGCGAATCGACAAATACCTTCGGTTGCCGCAGCCGCCCCTCGCAGGTGAGTCGGTGCAGGTGATAAAGGATTTCCTGGGTTCGGCCGACCGCGAAGGCCGGCACGATGACATTGCCGCCGCGTTCGAACAATGTCTTTTCGACGATGCCGATCATTTCCTCTTCGGTCGCCGAGAAATCCTTGTGCTGGCGGTTGCCGTAGGTGGACTCGATGACGAGGATGTCGGCGTCCTCGATGGTTGTCGGGTCGCGCAGTATCGGGCGCCCCGGCTGGCCGAGGTCGCCACTGAAAACGAGCTTTGTCGGGTCGCCATGTTCGGTGACCCAGACCTCGATGATGGCCGACCCAAGAATGTGCCCGGCATCGCGGAATCGGGCGCGCACCCCGACGCGGGGCGCGAACTCCCGGTCGTATTCGATGCCTCGCACCTGCTGCAAGCAGTCGCTGGCATCCTGCAGCGTATACAGCGGCGGCAGTGCGTCCTTTCCGCGGAGTCGCTGCGCATTGCGTTTTGCATCGCTCTCCTGGATGTGGGCACTGTCGGGCAGCATCACGCCCAGCAGATCAACCGTGGCGGGAGTGGCGTAGATGGCCCCCTTGAACCCGGCGCGCGTGAGTTTGGGCAATAGCCCACTATGGTCGATATGGGCATGGGTCAGGAGCACGAAATCAATCGACGCCGGGTCGAACGGGAATGGCTCATGGTTGCGCGCCGCCGCCGTGCGGCCGCCCTGAACCATGCCACAATCCACCAGGAAGCGTACGTTGAGCGCTTCCACCAAGAAACACGACCCGGTGACTTCGCGCGCAGCGCCCAGAAAATGCAGTTTCATGGGATGCTCACTCCGGTTTTTTCTTTTGTATCGGGCAAGTGCTCAGGCCAAGCAGACGGTAGCCCGGACAGCGGCCAGCCAGGCCGGTGATGAGCGGCATGAATCCAATGAGTCCCAGCCAACGCCAGGATGAATCCAGCCACAGCGGGAGGCTGAGCAGAACCAGTCCGACGACGATGCGGACAATGCGGTCGAGACTTCCAACGTTGATTTGCATGACGGTCTCCTTGTGTTGAGTCAACGGCTTGAAAACGCGACGGGGGCGGCAGCGCCCCGCAGCGGATGGGTTGCGGTCGATGCCGTCGTGGATACGTCCCAGCCGCCACCAAGGGCCTTGTACAGCGCCACCAGTTGCACGGCGGCGTTGGTATGTGCGCGCGCGGCTGCGGTTTCGGCTTCGTGCAGGCTGCGCTGGGCGGCCAGCAGTTCGACCAGCGCAATGTCGCCTGCCGCATAGCGCGCCTTGGCGTGGCCGTAGCTGGTGCGCGCGGCATCCAGTGCCATACCGCGGCGCTCAAGCGTGTCTAGCCCGCCGTGGTAGTCGCCCAGCGCGCGCTCGGCGTCGCCCAGCGCCGTCAGCACCGCCTGCTCATAGGCCAGCGCGGCCTGCCGCTCGGCCGCCTCGCGTGCCCGAATTTCGGCGCGCACACGGCCGCCGTCGAACAGGCGCCAGGAAATCAGCGGCAGGATGGAAAAACGCGAGCTGGATGCATCGAACCAATCGCCCGTACTGAGCGCTTGGAACCCGCCGCCGACACCGATGGAGAGTTTGGGGAACAACTCGGCCGTGGCCACGCCGATGTCGGCGGAACTCGCTGCCAGGCGACGTTCCGCAGCCAGCACGTCCGGGCGCCGGCGCAGCATCTCTGCGCGCTCGCCCACCGGCAGCGCCCGCAGCGTGCTCGGCGTCAAGGGGCCATCCAGTAGTGCCAGCTCCCGCTCCGGCGGCGCGCCCAGCAGCACGCCCAGGCTGAGTATCGCGGCGCGCTGTCGCGCCTGGATATCCGGGATGAGCGCGTTGACTGCTGTCCATTGGGCGTACGCCGCGTCCACGTCGGCGGCCGACGCGTCGCCCAGCGCATGCCGCAGGCGCACCAATTCCAAGGTCTGCTGCAGCGTATCCAGTGTGGCCTGTTGTGCGTGCAACTCGTAGCGGGCGCCGACGGCGGTGAACCAGGTGCGCGCGACCTCGGCCACGACGCGCATGCGTACGCCCTGTGCCTCGGCTTCGGTCGCCTGCAGGCGGGCGCTGGCGCCTTCCAGCGCGCGCCGCTTGGCCCCGAACAAGTCAGCCTCCCAGGCCGCGTCGAAGCCCGCGTCGTAGATGGTCTGCGTGGCGTCAAGGCCGGGGATCGAGCCTACGGGCAGGGGTCCGTTCTCGCTTTGACGGCGCCGGTTGACGCTCGCGCCAGCGGCGGCGGTGGGCAATGCCTCGCCGGCCACACGATCGCGCAGGGCGCGTGCCTCATCGATGCGTGCCGCAGCCTGGCGCAGATCCAGGTTCTGTGCCAGCGCCGTGGCCATCAGGCGATCGAGGATGGGATCGTCCAGTGCAGACCACCATTGGCTCAAGTCTGCGGACTGGGATTCGCTTGCCAACGGCAAGCTCCAGCCGCTGCCGACGTCGACCGGCGGCGGCTCGCGGTAGTCGGGGCCCACGCTTGCGCAGGCAGTCAGCAGCACGCAGGACAGGGCCAGCGCGAGCGGACGCGCGCGCCCAGGGGTCAGGCCGGTGACGGTTGCGCGAAGAAAGGGAGTGCGGGGCTTGGATTTCATTGCAGGCGTCCTCGGACGAATACGGTGGCCATCGTCAGCGTGGCCAGGGCGATGACCGCCAGCGGCCACAGGCTGGCGAGAATGTCACCGGGCGGCATGGCCTTGAGAAAGCTGCCTTCGACGATGATCAGGAAGTGGGTCAGCGGAATGGCCTGAGCCAGCCATTGCAGGACGACGGGCATGTTTTCCACAGGCGTGGCAAAGCCGGACATCAGCACCGCCGGAATACCGACGGCGAACGCGCCCAGGATGGCCTGCTGCTGCGTCATGCTGACGGCGGAAATCATCAGGCCGATGCCAACCACTGAGGCGATGAACAGCACCAGGCTGGCAAGCAGCAGCGCGAACGAGCCCGTGAACGGGATGCCGAACAGGAAGACGCCCGCGCTGATCATGAACAGGCCCAGTAGCGTGCCGATGGCCAGCGCCGGCAGGGACTTGGAAATGATGATTTCCGGCGTCGAGGTGGGCGACACCAGCAACTGGTCGAAGGTGCCGAGCTCGCGTTCGCGCGCTATCGATAACGAGGTGATCATCAACGAACTGAACAGCGCCAGGATGCCCGTGAGGCCGGGCACGATGTACCAGCGATAGACCAGGTTCGGATTGAACCAGTGGCGCACGACGACCGGCGTCGGCGCTTGCGCGTCGGGCACGACCTCAGCGCCGACCTCAGCAGCGATGGTGGACAGATAGGCCACAGTGATTTGGCCCGAGTTGCTGCGCCGGCCATCGACCAGCACCTGCGCGCGGCCGCTGTCACCGGCGGCGATGGCGCGCGAGAAATCGACGGGAATAGCGAGCGCGGCGATCACCTCGCCGCGGTCGATCAGTTCGTGCAGCTGCAGCTGGCTGTCGACATGCCGGACGTGGGTGATGAAGCGGGCACTGTCGAGGCGCTGCACCAGTTCGTGTGACCAACGCCCGGCGTCCTGGTTGTAGACGGCAATGTCGACGTTGCGCACCTCCAGCGTCGCGGCAAAGGCGAAGACCAGCAGTTGCAGGATGGGCGGCGCGAACACCACCATGCGGCTGCGCGGGTCGCGCAGCACGCTGAGCACTTCCTTGATGAACTGGGCGCGCAGGCGGGTGAACGAGAATGCAGAGAAGAACATCGGTTCACTCCAGGTTTTTGCGCGTGGCGCGCTTGGCGATGACGAAGAACAGCGCACCGATCGCCGCCATGGCCGCCAGGTTGGGCAGGAAGACGGCCCAGATGTCGCCGGCCAGGAACACTGTCTTGAGCGAATCGACGAAGTAGCGCGCCGGAACCGCCCGGGTGATGGCCCGGATCGGTGCGGGCATCGCGTCGATCTCGTACAGGAAGCCCGACAGCATGAAAGCCGGCTGGAAGCCCGAGAACAGCGCGATCTGCGCCGCCAAGAACTGGTTGCGCGCCAGTGACGAGATCAGCAGACCCTGGCCCAGCGCCGGCACCATGAACACCGCCGACAGCAGCAGCAGCGCTGCCAGCGAGCCCCGCATCGGCACGCCGAACACGAACACCGCCAGCGCCGCCGCGCCAAGCGTGGACAGCATGCCGAGCACGAAGTACGGCAGCAGCTTGCCGATCAGGATTTCGGCCACCGAGGCCGGTGTGGACAGCACCGCCTCCATCGTGCCGCGCTCCCATTCGCGCGCCACCACCAGCGCCGTGAGCATGGTGCCGATGATGGTCATGACGATGGCGATGGCGCCAGGAATCAGCGCGCGGCGGCTTTCCAACTCGGGGTTGAACCAGTAGCGTGGCTCCAGCACGATGGCTTGCGCCGGCGCTGCAGCATCCAATCCCGCACGCCAGGACTGCACCACGCCGCGGGCATAGTTTTCGACGTAGTTGGCAGTGTTGGGGTAGGAACCATCGGTGACGATCTGCACCAGCGGTTCACTACCGCGCTGGGCCAAACGCTGCTCGAAGTCCTGCGGGATCACCACGTAGCCGCGCAGCGTGCCTGAGATGAGCTGCTCGGCCACTTCGCGGCGGTCATGGGCGAAGTGTGTGTTCAGGAAGCGCGTGCCGGAAAAGGCTGCGCCCAAAGATTGGGCCGACGCGCCGGGCGACTCCAGCACCACACCGACGCGAACCTCCTTGGCATCCAGCGATACCGCATAGGCGAACAGCAAAAGCAACACCACCGGCAGCACGAACGCGATCAGCAGCGTCGAGGGATCGCGCAGTGCCTGGTAGCTTTCCTTGGTGACCAGGGCCACCAGGCGCCGCAGGTCAAAGCGGCGCAGATCGCCCTGGGTCGGGCCAGCGTCGGCCTTGTGCTTCTCAACGGCGTTCATGCGGCAACCTCCATCTGACGGTCGGCAGACTCCACCAGGTGAATGAAGGCGTCCTCCATGGTCGGGTCGGGCCGCTCGGAATTGGCGGCGATTCGCTTGAGCGCATCAGGCGTATCCAGGGCGATTAGACGCGCGCGCGAAAGCATGGCGACGCGGTCGCAGTATTCGGCCTCGTCCATGAAATGGGTGGTGACCATGATGGTCACGCCCTTGCGTGCCAGTCCGTTGATGTGGGTCCAGAATTCGCGCCGGGTGATCGGGTCCACGCCCGAAGTGGGTTCATCCAGAAACAGCACGGGCGGCCGGTGCATCAGCGAACAAGCCAATGCCAGGCGCTGCTTGTGCCCCAGCGGCAGGGAATCGGGTGTCGAGGACAGCCAGCCGCCCAGATCAAAGGTGGCGATCATTTCCTCGATGCGTTCGCGGCGGGTTTCACCTTCCAGCCCGTAGACGCCGGCCGAGAATTCCAGGTTCTGCCGCACCGAAAGCAGGCCGTAGAGTGAGAACTTCTGCGCCATGTAGCCGAGTCGGCTCTTGGCTGCGCCGGTGGCGCGGCGCAGATCGTGCCCCACCACTTGCGCCTCGCCCGCAGTGGGCTTGAGCAGGCCGCACAGCATCTTGAAGGTAGTGGATTTGCCGGCGCCATTGGGCCCAAGCAGGCCGAAGATTTCACCCTTTTGCACTTCGAAGCTGACGTTGTCGGTGGCCGTGAATTCGCCGAAGCGCTTGGTGAGATTGCGGCAAGACACCGCAATGTCGGAACCCAGCTCGACCGGCGACAGGCGCTCGGCGAGCTGCGATGTACCGCCGGGGCCGCCGCCGAGAAGATCGATGAAGGCGTCTTCGAAGCGGGCCGGCACTTGGGCCAGGCGCACTTGGGCCTGATCCGCCAGCTGTTGTACGTCCTGCACGGTCGCGCCCTCGCGCAGCACCACGCGGACACCAGCGCCCTGAATCACACCATCGCTGACACTGGGCAAATCCAGGACTTTCGTCAGGACTGCTCGGCGTTCGGTGCCGACATCTTCAAGACGGAAGCTCCGGCCTTTGAGCTGCGCGGTCAGCTCTTGCGGTGGGCCGTCGAAGAGCAACTGGCCTTCGTTGAGCAGAAGCACGCTTTCGCAACGCTCGGCCTCGTCCAGATAGGCGGTGGACCAGACCACCGCCATGCCCTCATCGGTCAGGGCCTGCACCATGCGCCACAAATCCTGGCGGCTGACCGGGTCCACCCCGACTCCAGGCTCGTCCAGCAGCAGCACCTTGGGTCGCGCCATGAGCGCACAGGCAAGGCCGAGCTTTTGTTTCATGCCGCCGGAGAGCTTGCCGGCCAGGCGCTTGGTGAAGGGCGCGAGGCGCGTGAAATCTAGCAGTTCGGCGAACAGCGCGGCGTTGCGATCCGCATCCATGCCGCGCAACTGCGCATACAGCCGCATGTTCTCCATCACCGACAGGTCTTCGTACAGGCCGAAGCGCTGCGGCATGTAGCCGCTGGCGACGTGGATCGCGTCGTTGTCCTTGACCACGTCGAAGCCGGCCAGAGTGACACGGCCAGCATTGGGCACCAGGAGCCCGGTCAGAATCCGCATCAGCGTCGTCTTACCGGCGCCATCGGGGCCGACCAGTCCCGTCAGCCGCCCATAGTGGATGCGTGCGCTCAAGCTCCGCAGGGCCTTTACGTCGCCAAAATGCTTGTTCAGGCCTTCGATGACGACGGCGGCGCTATCGGCGCTGGCGCTTGTAGGCGTGGTGGCCATGGCCGTGTTCGCCTGCATCTCAACGCTCCCCCACGCGCGCGCCAGAGACTGGTTTGGCATCGACCGCTATCGTCACGGGCATGCCCTGGCGCAAGGCGGCGTCGTCATCGGCTTCGTCGATGACGATGCGCAGGCGATAGACCAGATCCGTGCGCAAGTCCGTTGTCTCCACCGTCTTGGGCGTGAACTCGGCGCGCGGCGAGATGAAGCCGATCTGGCCGCGATAGACCTTCTCCGAAGAATCGCTCTTGACGCGCACCGCCGTGCCGGGCGCGATGCGCCCCAGATCCGACTCACCCACGTAGGCGCGCACATACACAGGCTTATCCAGACTCAGGCTGTAGACCGTGCTCTGGCTCGCGACCATGCTGCCGGGTTCGCGCACCCGCGCGATGACGGTTCCGTCGCTGGGCGACGTCAATTCGGTGTCCGCCAGGGACGTGGTGGCTTGCGCTGCTGCTGCCTGCGCGGCCGCCAGACGAGCCTCTGCCGCGGCGATGTCCTCTTTGCGAAAACCTTCGATTGCTTGCGACAAGGCGGCCTTGGCTGCTTCGGCGCCCGCGGCGGCCTGATCCCTTGCGGTGCGGGCGGCATCGACCGTACGCTGGCTGCTGGCGCCCGATGCCAGCAGGCCGCTCTGGCGCTGAAAATTGCGCTCGGCCTCGGTGACGAGCGCCTGAGCTTTCTTGAGCGCCTCGCGCGCCTGGGTGATTTCCTGCGGCCGCAGGCCACGGCGCAGCTTGGCCAGTTCCGCCTGCGCCACCTGCACCTGGGCCTGTGCCGCCACAAGGGCGTCCCGATACGGTTGCGCGTCGAGCGCGGCCAGGCGCGCGCCGGCGCGGACGGCATCACCCTCATCGAAAGCCATTTGCATCACGCGCCCGGGCTGGCGGAAGGCCAGTTGCACCTCGCGGATGTCTACGTTGCCGTAGAGGCGCAACGCATCTTCCTTGTTACGGTCGCGCGATAGCCAGAACGCCAGTGCGCCGCCAAGAGCGATCACGACGACAGCGATCACGGCCCAACGAATTTTTTTGATGGAGAGGTTTGGAGTGGTCATTGAAGGGTTTCCGCTAGATAAATATGTTCAGTGCTCGCGCGCGGTCGGCACATTCGCCGCTGACCGGCGCCAAGCCATGGCCGCTATGCCCGCCCACACCAGCGTGCGCAGCGTCATGGCCGCCGCCGTCCGCCGCTCCCAGGCGCCACCCAGAACCACATGCACTCCGAAAGCCAGGAACACGAGCGCACTCGCCACCGCGATGGCAACCGCCAACCACATAGCCCAGCGCCGGCGCATCCACAAGCCAACGCCCGCGACGATGTAGGCGAAACCGGCCAGAAAATTGAACCAGAGCACGAACGGCACATAGTGCCCGGCTGCCTGGCGCGCCGCACCGTCGACAAACAGCACTGCGCCACCTTCCTGGAGGGTCAGCAGGCCAAATCCGATGGCAATCAAGGAAATCACACGCATCCAGATCGCGCGTCCGCTGTGTGCCATCATGTTTGTTGCTCCCGATTTATCGAAGGGTTTGGAGGTCGTCGCAGTCGCGCTTGCGGAGCAGACGGATCCTTCATTTGGTGCTTTCGATGCCACGCCGATAGATGGCAAACACGCCCGGCGCGTCTCGCCGAATGCGACTGACCTTGCCGGCCAGCAGCGACTGCATGACGAGTCCCTGGATCGTGCCGATGAACAACACGGCGGCGGCATCCACATTCAGATCCGCATCCAACTCGCCCTGCACCTTGCCGGCTTCCATCACACGGCGCAGGCGCTGTTCGTATTGACGAATCAAGGTCTGCACCATCCGCTTGGCGAGCGTCTCGCTAGAGCGCTGCAGTTCTCCGAACAGCATGCGCGGCACGCCTGGATGCTTGGCCACGAAGTCGATATGCGCCATGAACATGGCTTCGAGCGCCGCGGCAGGCGACTTAGTGCCTTCGGCCGCCTTGTCCACGCGTACCAGCAGACGCTCGCCGACCCAGGACATCACCGCCTGCAGGATGGCGTCCTTGGTCGGGAAGTGACGAAACAGCGCCCCCTGGGTCAGCCCCATACGCTGTGCGATGGCTGTGGTCGTGATGTCGCTGGGGTTCTGCTCGGCGGCCAAGTTGACCACCGCCTCGACTGTGGCCGCGCGCCGCTCATCGGCCGGTAGATGCTTGGAGTGTCCACTCATTGCTTGCGCCTTCGAAAGTGAGTAATCTATTACTATCTTAGCACGATGCAAGCTTGCCGCAAGAGGGGAAGCGCGAAAAGGAGGCCGCAATGGACAACAGAACCGTGATCTCAGACGACGGGCAACGGTCGATTTCGGGCAGACGCAAACGTCGCTCTCCGCGCCTCATTGGCGGAGGGGAGCCGGTTCATCACAAGTCCGGCGGGGTGTAAATGGAGCTGCGCCATCTTCGGTGCTTCGTCGCCGTCGCCGAAGAACTCCACTTCGCGCGCGCCGCCGAGCGGCTGCACATCGAGCAGTCGCCGCTGTCGCGCACCATCAAAGAACTGGAAGAAGACTTGGGCGAGCAGTTGTTCGTCCGTACCAGCCGCAGCACGCGGCTGACGCGGGCAGGCAAGCTGTTTCTGGAGCACGTCCCACGAATCTTCACCGCACTGGAACAGGCCCGCGACAGCGTTAAGGCGGCAGCAAACGGTTTTCACGGCCAGTTGCGCATCGCGCTGTCCGATGGCATCACGCCTTCGCGCCTGCCGACCTTGCTGGCGCTGTGCCGGCAGGAGGAGCCCGAGGTCGAAATCCGTCTGTTCGAGGTGCCCCTGTCGCAGCAGATCAAGGGGCTGCATGACGATCTGTACGATGTGGGATTCGCCCAGTCAGACGAGGTAGGCGACGGTATCGCTGTCGAGCCGATCTGGAGCGATCCGCTCATGGTTGCTGTTCCCGCACGGCACCCATTGCTCAAGCACAAACGCATCCCGCTGGATGAAGTGCTGCGCTATCCGCTGGTGCTGTGCGACCCACAGGTCTGCGAAGGTCATGCCCGCCAGGTCGAGCGGGTGTTACGGCGAGCGGAACAGGAACCCATGATCGCCGAGCGCGTGGCTTCCTGCGATCTGATGATGGCGCTGGTGTCGGCGGGTTTCGCCCTCGGCCTGGCTGGCGCGCCGCATATCGTTTCCAGCCGCGAATCCGGTGTGGTGGCCCGGCCACTGGCGGGACGTTCGCCGATGCTGACGACGTATCTGCTGCATCGGGAAGCGGAGACATCGGAAGTCCTGGCCCGTTTTATCGAGCGGGTGCAAGCCATCGAATCGGCCAAAGGCGTCAAACCTGTGCTGCCGCCCGAACCTGACCAGGAGGAAATCGAGCCATGAAACAACTCATTCCGCTACTGTTGGTCGCGGCGCTGGCCGCCTGCGGCCAATCGGAGGCACCGAGGCAGGAGGCACCCAACCAGGCCGACGTGCCGACCGTGGAGGAACTGGCCGCCGATCCCGAGCGATTGAGGGAGCTGCGTGAGCAGTGCAAGACCGACCGGCCACGACTGGGCGACGTACTGTGCAACCGCGTGGCCGAGGCGACGAATCGGCGCTTCTTCGGTGACGGCAACGTGCCCTATACGCCGCCGGAGACGCCACCGTCGTTCTGATTCGTCGGCCACTCGCAACAAATTCCGCTTTTCTCTGCTGACACGCCGCAGCGCGCCCGCGCTGGCGGCGTTTTTGTCGTGTTCGCCCCTGCCTGAAACGATGTTTTTTGCATCACCTAGGTTCCGATAACGGTCTTTGACCGGCACTGGCCCGGCACCGATCCTCGCATGACAGGCACATCCAAGTGCCGCTTTTTCATGGGGAATCAGAGCAGGAAAAGTCGGAGGCCAAGTCATGCAAGGGACGAACGTGCTGTTCGGGCAGATCGCCGTTGTATTCGGCATCGTGATTGCCGGTGTGTGGAGCGCCACACAATGGACAGCCGCCGCCCTGGGCTATCAGCTACGCCTTGGCTCGCCCTGGTTCGACTTCTTCGGCACGCCGGTCTATCACCCCTGGAAACTGTTCGAGTGGTGGTTCTTCTTCGGCGCCTATGCGCCGGAGGTCTTCGACATCGGCGGCGCCATCGCGGGCGGCAGCGGTCTTGTCGCCGTGCTGGTCGCCATCGGCATGTCCATCTGGCGTTCACGCCAGGCGCGCAGAGTCACGACCTACGGTTCGGCCCGCTGGGCCGATACCGGTGACATCCACAAGGCCGGACTGACCCAGCCCGTCGGTGTCTTTCTCGGCCAGCATGAGCGGCAGTACCTGCGCCACGAAGGCCCGGAGCACGTCCTGGCCTTCGCGCCCACGCGCTCGGGCAAGGGTGTCGGCCTGGTGGTGCCCACCTTGTTGAGCTGGCCCGCATCGGCTGTCATCCACGACATCAAGGGCGAGAACTGGCAGATCACCGCCGGCTGGCGCTCGCGGTTCAGCCACTGCCTGCTGTTCAACCCGACCGATGCGCAGTCGGCTGGCTACAACCCGCTGCTGGAAGTGCGGCGCGGCGCGCATGAAGTGCGCGACGTGCAGAACATCGCGGACATTCTGGTCGATCCCGAAGGCGCGCTGGAACGGCGCAATCACTGGGAGAAGACCAGCCACGCGTTGCTGGTCGGCGCCATCCTGCATGTGCTCTACGCCGGCGAGGACAAGACGCTGCGCGGCGTCGCCAATTTCCTGTCCGACCCGGCGTGCCCGTTCGAGCTGACCCTGCATCGGATGATGACGACGCGGCACCTAGGCAATGCGCCGCATCCGGTGGTGGCATCCGCCGCGCGTGAAGTGCTCAACAAGGCAGACAACGAGCGCTCGGGTGTGCTCTCCACCGCCATGTCGTTCCTGGGCCTGTACCGCGACCCCACGGTGGCGGAAGTCACGTCACGCTGCGACTGGCGCATCGCTGATCTGATCGCCGCAGAACATCCAGTCTCGCTGTATCTGGTGGTGCCGCCTTCGGACATCAGCCGCACCAAGCCGCTGATCCGGCTGATCCTCAACCAGATCGGACGACGGCTCACGGAATCGCTCGATGGCTCCGACGGCATCGAGCGTCGCCACAAGCTGCTGCTGATGCTCGACGAGTTCCCGGCGCTGGGGCGCCTGGATTTCTTCGAGACGGCGTTGGCCTTCATGGCGGGCTACGGCATCCGCAGCTTCCTGATCGCGCAGTCCCTCAATCAGATCGACAAAGCCTACGGCCAGAACCATTCGATTCTGGACAACTGCCATGTGCGGGTGACGTTCGCCACCAACGACGAACGCACCGCCAAGCGCATCTCCGAGACGCTGGGCACGGCCACCGAACTTCGCGCGCAGCGCAACTACGCCGGCCATCGGCTCGCGCCCTGGCTCGGGCACCTGATGGTGTCGCGCCAGGAAACGGCGCGGCCACTGCTGACGCCCGGCGAAGTGATGCAGCTTCCGCCCGATGAAGCCGTGGTGATGGTCTCCAGCGTGGCGCCGATCAAGGCCAGGAAGCTGCGCTACTACCTTGACGCCAATTTCAAGCAGCGTGTGCTGCCGGCGCCCGTGCTCGCGGCCGGACGCTACGCCGATGCGCCGCCGGCCCGCACTGACGACTGGAGCGAGTTGGCGATTCCGGCTGTGCCCGCCACATCGGCTGCGGCATCCGCCGATGGCCTGGGCGGCACGGATGACGGCGGTCCGCGCCGCCAGCCCGAATTGCCCGAGACCGTCGCCTACAGCCCTGAGCCGGAACACCCGGTCAGCGACTTGTCGCTGCTCGATGACGACGACCTGCCGCCGGTTCTTCCCGGCCAGCTCGACCCTGCCATGCAGCGCGTCGCACGGCTGGCTTCCCTCAATCCCGATGACGGAATCCAGCTATGAGTCGATACCGCCTGAACCTCTTTATCCACCCCGAGCACGCCAAGCGCCTGGACGAGCTGGCCGCCAAGAAAGGCGTCTCGAAATCCAGCATCGTCGCGGCGGCGCTGGCGTCCTGGCTGTCGCCGGACGCGGCCGACCAGCGCGAGGCCGCCATCGCCAAGCGCCTCGATCGTCTGTCGCGCCAGTTCGAGAAGCTGGAGCGTGACCAGAACATCGAGATCGAGACGCTGGCGCTGTTCGTGCGCTACTTCCTGACCGTCAGCCCGCCGGTGCCCGAAGCGCATCAGGACGCCGCCCGCGCCCAGGGCAAGGCGCGTTTCGAGCAGTTCGTCGAACAGCTCGGCCGCCACTTGCTGCGCGGCCGCAGCCTGGTGCGTGACGTGGTGGAGGAACTGCACCCCCAGGATCATGAGTTCGGGGTGCGCATGGAGGATGCGGTGGCACTGGCCGAGGCGCGGGAGCGTGCCTCATGAGCGCCGTTCCACAGACATCCACCGCAGCCTCTCTGGATCGCCGCATCCAGATGCTGCGCACGGCGATGGGGCCGGTGATCGCCGCCGCGCTCGAAGACCCGGACGTGGTGGAGATCATGCTCAACCCCGACCGGACGCTATGGGTGGATCGCCTGTCGTCCGGCCGCGCGCCCCTGGGCGTGGAACTGTCCGAGGCCGATGGCGAACGCATCATCCGGCTGGTGGCCGCCCATGTCGGGGCGGAAGTGCATCGCGGCCAGCCGCTGCTGTCCGCCGAACTGCCCGAGACGGGCGAGCGGTTCGAGGGCGTCCTGCCGCCGGTGGCGCCGGGGCCGGCCTTCGCGCTGCGCAAGCGCGCCATCAACGTCATCAGCCTGGATCGCTATGTGGCCGACGGCATCCTGACCACGGCGCAGGCCGAGTTCCTGCGCCGCGCCACGCGCGAACGGCAGAACATCCTGATCGCGGGCGGCACCAGCACCGGCAAGACGACGCTGGCCAATGCGCTGCTGGCCGAAATCGCCACCACGGGCGACCGCATTCTGGTGCTCGAAGACACGGTGGAGCTGCAATGCGTGGCCCGCGACCATGTGCCGCTGCGCACGCACAGCAACGTGGCCTCCATGCGGGATTTGGCGCGGGCCACGATGCGGCTGCGCCCCGACCGCGTGGTAGTCGGCGAGGTGCGTGGCGGCGAGGCACTGGATCTCGTCAAGCTGTGGGGCACCGACCATCCGGGCGGCATCGCCACCATCCACGCCGGTTCCGCGCAAGGCGCGCTGCTGCGCCTGGAGCAACTGATTCTCGAAGTCGCCGCGAACGCGCCGCGTGCGTTGATCGCCGACGCCATCAACGTCGTGGTGCGCATCGCCGGGCGTGGCCGCAATCGCCACGTCGAAAGCATCACCCGTGTCGTCGGCTTCGACGCCACGGGCTACCAACTGGCGGACGCGCTGGAAACGCCGTTTCCCGAGCTGTCGCCGGCTGCCTCCCCGTCCCCTGACCCCACTGGAGAACTGACATGACGCCTTCTCATGCTTTGCGCGTTTCTGACAATCCGCCTTTCCGTCTTGCCCGCCTGCGCAGCCTGGCCGAGCCGGCGCAACAGGGGCTGCTGCTGGCGCTCGTGTTCCTGCTGATGGCCGGCACGGCGCACGCGGCCGGTTCCTCGATGCCCTGGGAAGGGCCGCTGCAAGCCATCCTCGAATCCATCCAGGGGCCGGTGGCGCGCATCGTCGCGGTGATCATCATCATCGCCACGGGCCTGGCGCTGGCCTTTGGCGACACGTCCGGAGGCTTCCGCAAGCTGATCCAGATCGTGTTCGGGCTGAGCATCGCCTTCGCCGCGTCCTCGTTCTTCCTGTCGTTCTTCAGCTTCTCCGGCGGGGCCGTCGTATGAGCGCCGCCAACGAAGCAACGCCGGGCTTTGCGCCCGGCTTCGAGATTCCGCTGCATCGCTCGCTGACCGAGCCGATCCTGCTGGGCGGCGCGCCGCGCACGGTCGCCATCGCCAACGGCACCCTGGCCGCCGCCGTCGGGCTGGGCCTGCAACTGTGGATTCCGGGCCTGGTGTTGTGGATCGTCGGCCATTCGCTGGCGGTCTGGGGCGCGCGCCTCGACCCGCAGTTCATGCAGGTCTTCGCCCGGCACATCAAGCACAAGCCGCTGCTGGACGTGTAGGGGGATGCCGCCATGCTGAACCTCGCCGAATACCGCCAGCGTCCCGCGCTGCTGGCCGACTGGCTGCCCTGGGCCGGGTTGGTCGCGCCGGGCGTGGTGCTCAACAAGGATGGTTCGTTCCAGAGAGCGGCACGTTTTCGTGGGCCGGACCTGGACAGTGCCACGCAGGGCGAAATGATCGCCACCACGGCGCGGCTCAACAACGCGCTGCGCCGGCTGGGTTCGGGCTGGGCGCTGTTCATCGAGGCCCAACGCCAGCCAGCGGCGGATTATCCGCAAGCCGACTTTCCCGAGGCTCTGTCCTGGCTGGTGGATGAGGAGCGCCGCGCCGCGTTCGAGGAAGCGAGCCAGCACTTCGAGAGTGGCTATTACCTGACGTTGGTTTTCCTGCCGCCGGAGGAATCCCGCGCCCGCGCGGCCAAGGTGCTCTACGAAAACGCGCCCGGCGAGGGAGTGGATTGGCAGGGACGGCTGGATGCTTTCGTGGCGGAAACCGATCGCGTGTTCGACCTGCTCGATGGCGTGATGCCGGAAATCGCCTGGCTGGATGACAGCCAGACGCTGACCTACCTGCACTCGACCATCTCGACGCGGCAGTACCGCATCGGCGTGCCGGACGTGCCGTTCTATCTGGATGCGCTGTTGGCCGATGTCGCGTTGATCGGTGGCCTCGCGCCCGTGCTGCACGATCAACACCTGCGCGTGGTGTCGGTGCGGGGCTTTCCGACCTCGACCTGGCCCGGTCTGCTGGACGACCTCAACCGGCTGGGTTTTGCCTATCGCTGGAGCACGCGCTTTCTGTGCATGGACAAGGCCGAGGCGGAAAAGGAGCTGGGCCGCCTGCGTCGCCAGTGGTTCGCCAAGCGCAAGAACGTGGTGGCGCTGCTGCGCGAAACTATTTTCCAGCAGGAAAGCCCGCTGGTGGATACCGATGCCAGCAACAAGGCGGCGGACGCCGATGCCGCCTTGCAGGAGCTGGGCAGCGATCAGGTCGCCTTCGGCTACCTCACCGCCACGGTGACGGTACTTGATGCCGACCCGGCCCTGGCCGACGAGAAGCAGCGCTTAGTGGAGCGCGTCATCCAGGGCCGGGGCTTCGTCACCATTCCCGAAACGCTCAACGCCGTGGATGCCTGGCTGTCGTCCGTTCCCGGCAACGCCTACGCCAACGTGCGCCAGCCCATCGTCTCGACGCTGAACCTAGCGCACATGATGCCGGTATCGGCGGTGTGGGCCGGGCCGGAGAAGAACCGGCATCTCGATGGCCCGCCGCTGATCGTCACCCGCACCGATGGCGCGACACCGTTCCGGCTGGTGACGCACATCGGCGACGTGGGCCACACCCTGGTCGTGGGACCGACCGGCATGGGCAAATCCGTGCTGCTGGCCACGCTGGCGATGCAGTTCCGCCGTTACGCCGGTTCGCGCATCTTCGCCTTCGACATGGGCCGCTCCATGCGCGCCACCATTTTGGGCCTGGGTGGCGAGCACTACGACCTGGGCAATGATGGCGAGATCGCTTTCCAGCCGCTGGCCCGCATCGACGCCGAGGGCTACCGAACCTGGGCGGCGGAATGGATTGAAGGCCGCCTGCTGCACGAAGGCGTGGCCGTCGGCCCCGACGAGAAGGCCGCCATCTGGTCGGCGCTGGGCAGTCTCGCCGGCGCGCCGGTGCAGCAGCGCACGATGACCGGGTTTTCCGTGCTGCTGCAATCTAACGCCTTGCGTCAGGCGCTGGCGCCCTATGTGCTCGGCGGTGCCCACGGCAAGCTGCTCGATGCCGATCATGACCGGCTCGGCAGCGCCGACGTGCAGGGCTTCGAGATGGAGGAGCTGATGCACAGCAAGGCGGCGGTGCTGGCCGTGCTGGGCTACCTGTTCGCGCGCTTCGATGAACGCTTCGACGGCGCACCGACACTGTTGATTCTCGACGAGTCCTGGCTGTTTCTGGACGATCCGGTGTTCGCCGCGCGCATCCGCCAGTGGCTCAAGACGCTGCGCAAGAAGAACGTCAGCGTCATCTTCGCCACGCAGTCGCTGGCCGACATCAAGGATTCGAGCATCGCCCCGGCGATCATCGAAAGCTGCGCCAGCCGCATCTTCCTGCCCAACCCACAGGCCACCGAGCCGCAGATTCGCACGATCTACGAAGGCTTCGGGCTGAACGCCCGGCAGATCGAGATCGTCGCCACCGCCGAACCCAAGCGCGACTACTACTACCAGTCGCGCCTGGGCAATCGCTTGTTCGACCTCGACCTGGGGCCGGCAACACTGGCCTTCGCGGGCGCTTCCACGCCGCAGGACCAGCGCGACATCGACCGCGTGCTGCTCAACGCAGGCACGCCGGGATTCACCGGCGCCTGGCTGCGCCATCGCGGCCTCGACTGGGCGGCCGATCTGCTGCCCGCGTTCCCCGGCCTTGCGCCAGTTTTCCCTCGTATCGCTGACCACCCACAGGAGAACCTGCCATGAAAAAGCGTCTTCTCGCCGCCGCCATCGCGGCCATGCTCTGCACCGTCTCCACCGTTCAGGCGCAATGGGTCGTGATCGATCCCACGAACCTCGTGCAGAACACGCTGACGGCCGTCCGTACGCTCCAGCAGATCAACAACCAGATCAACCAGCTTCAGAACGAAGCGCAGATGCTGATGAACCAGGCGCGCAATCTGGCGACGCTGGATTTCAACATCGTCAATCGCCTGCGCTCGACCCTGGCGACCACCGAACGGCTGATCGCCGAGGCGCAGGGGCTGGCCTATGACGTGCAGAACCTCGACCGCGAGTTCGCACGGCTGTATCCCGAGCAGTACGCCGCGACCGTCAGCGGTGATCAGATGTACCAGGATGCGCAGGAACACTGGAAGCACACGCTCGACGGCCTGCACACCGCGATGCGGATGCAGGCGCAGGTATCGCAGAACCTGCGCGAAGACGAAAGCGCACTGGCCGATCTGGTGAGCCAGAGCCAGTCGGCGCAAGGCGCCTTGCAGGCCATGCAGGCGACCAACCAGCTTCTGGCCTTGCAGGCCAAGCAGTCGATCCAGGCGCAGCAACTCCAGATCACCCAGGAGCGGGCCGCCGCGCTGGAACTGGCGCGGCAGGCCGCCGCCATCGAACGCGGCCGCGAGGTAACGCGCCGCTTCCTGGGCGACGGCACGCCCTACACGCCGCAGCGCGTGGATTTCTACGGCAACTGACGGGAGACGGCCATGCGATGCGTTCCCACCTTGCCGCTGTATCTGCTGGCCGTGCTGCTGACCGCTTGCGGCCAGCAGCCTGCCGACGATCTGGCCGATGTCTTGGCCGCCGATCCCGCGCGGCTCAAGGCGCTGCGTGCGCAGTGCGCGCAAGACCGGCAGGCGGCGGGCGAGGACGCTTGCCTGGCCGCCGCCGAAGCCTTCCGGCGCCGTTTTTTCGCCGGCCAGACCGGGCCGGACGAGTACGACGCTCTGACCGAACTGCCGCCGATTCCGCCGAGCTTCGATACGCCCGACGATGAGAGCGGCGAGACGGCGAACGCCGCGACGGAGGACGTGCCATGAACGACGTCACCGTCATCGACCGCTTCCTCAACACCTTTTCCACCTACATCGACTCGGGCTTCGGACTGCTGCAAGGCGAAGTGGCGTTCCTGACCGCCACGCTGATCGTCATCGACATGACCATCGCCGGGCTGTACTGGGCCATGAGTCACGCCACCGGCCAGGGCGATGACGTGATCGCCAAGTTGCTGCGCAAGGTGCTCTACGTCGGGGCCTTCGCCTACATCATCAACAACTTCAACTGGCTGGCCGGCATCGTCTTCCGCTCCTTTACCGGCCTGGGCCTGACGGCCACCGGCTCGACCCTGAGCATGGACGAGTTTCTGCAACCAGGGCGGCTGGCCAAGACCGGCATCGACGCGGGCATGCCGATTCTGGAGCAGGTCAGCGATCTGTCGGGCTTCCCGGAAGTGTTCGTGAACGTGACGCCCATCATGGTGATGTTCCTGGCCTGGCTGGTGGTGATCGTCACGTTCTTCGTGCTGGCGATCCAGCTCTTCATCACGCTGATCGAGTTCAAGCTGACCACGCTGGCGGGCTTCGTACTGGTGCCATTCGCATTGTGGAACAAGACCAGCTTCCTGGCCGAGAAGGTGCTGGGCAACGTGGTGTCCTCGGGTGTCAAGGTACTGGTGCTAGCAGTGATCGTCGGTATTGGCACCGGGCTGTTTGCCGAATTTCAGGTGCATCCGACCGAGCCGTCCATCGACCATGCGCTGGTCATCATGCTGGCCTCGCTCGCCTTGCTGGCACTGGGCATCTTCGGGCCGGGCATCGCCACCGGGCTGATTTCCGGCGGGCCGCAGTTGGGTGCCGGGGCGATGGCCGGCGCCGCTGTCGGCGCTGCCGGAACCGCCGTTGCCGTCGGTGCTGCCGCGACTGGCGTAGGTGGGGCGGTGGCCGCCGGGGCACGCATGGCGCCGGCTGCCGCCAAGCTGGCCGGCAGCGGCGCGCGTGCCGCGACGTCCGCGGCCAGTGGTGCCCGGTCGGCGTTCCAGGCAGGTTCGTCCGCGGTTGGTGGCGGCCTCAAGGGCGCGGCGGCGGGCCTGGGCAACGTCGCCAAGACCGGCGTGCAAGCCGCCGGGCGAGGCGCGGCCTCCCGTGCTTCCACCGTTGGGCAGCGCATGGCGGCGCCTTTCCGCACCGGCTGGAACGGCCCTGCGGCCGAAGGCGGATCGGGGACCGGTGCTGCCGCTTCCGACCCTGCCACCGCGTCGTCGCCACAACAGCAGCCCGCATGGGCCAAGCGCCTGCATCGCCGCCAACAGATCACCCAAGCCGCCACGACCACCGCGCACACGCTGCGCGGGGGCGATAGCGGTGGATCGGGCAGCGCCCCGAGCCTGCGGGATTCAGATTCATAAGGAGGACAAGCCATGCGATTCAAACGACCGCAGGTGCGCTATACCGACACACCGCAGCCTGCGACCCCTTACCAATCCGCTGCCCAGGTGTGGGACGAGCGCATCGGCTCGGCCCGTGTACAGGCGAAGAACTGGCGCCTGATGGCGTTCGGCTGCCTGGTGCTGGCCCTGCTGATGGCCGCTGGCCTGGTGTGGCGTTCGGCGCAGTCCATCGTCACGCCCTATGTGGTCGAGGTCGATCAGGCCGGCCAGGTACGCACGGTCGGCGAAGCCGCCACGCGCTACCAGCCCGACGACGCGCAGCAGGCACACCACGTTGCCCGCTTCATCACGATGGTGCGCTCGCTGTCCATCGACCCGATCGTGGTGCGACAGAACTGGCTCGATGCCTACGACTACACCACCGATCGCGGTGCGGCGGTGCTCAACGACTACGCCCGCACCAACGACCCGTTCGCCCGCATCGGTCGCGAGTCAGTGACGGTGCAGATCACCAGCGTCGTGCGCGCCAGCGACACGTCGTTCAACGTGCGCTGGACGGAACGCCGCTACGTCAATGGCGCGGCCGCAGGACTGGAGCGATGGACGGCCGTGGTGTCCATCGTGTTGCAAACCCCGCGCACCGAAGAACGGCTGCGCAGCAACCCACTGGGCATCTACGTCAATGGCCTGTCGTGGAGCCGCGAACTCGATTCCGAAGGAGCCCGGCCATGAATCCGTCTTTCCGCTTTTACGCTGTACCGTTGATGCTGCTGGCCCTGGCCGGCTGCGCCACACAGGGCAAGCCGCCGCCGACGATCTCGCTCGATGAGCCGGTACAGGCCCAGCCGTTGCCCGAACCGCCCGCGCCGGTGGAAGTCGTCGCCATCCCCGAACCGCTGCCGTTGCCCGGACAGTTGAAGCCGTTGCCGGACACCGAGGAAGCCAAGCCCGCCCCCGAGCCGGCCGACGAAACCGTGCGCGTCTCCCGCGCCAACGCCGAGGCGCGGGTTGCGCCCACGCGCGAGGGCTACGTCAATGCGATTCAGGTCTGGCCCTACAGCGACGGCGCGCTCTATCAGGTCTATGCGGCGGTCGGGCGCGTGACGATGATTTCGCTCCAGCCGGGCGAGGATCTGGTGACGGTGGCGGCCGGCGATACGGTGCGCTGGATCGTCGGTGACACCTCCAGCGGCAGCGACGACGAGCTGCGCGTCAATGTGCTGGTCAAGCCGATCCGCTCGGGCCTGAAAACCAATCTGATCATCACCACCAGCCGCCGCACGTACTTGCTGGAGCTGACTTCGACCGAACGCGCCTGGATGGCGTCGGTGTCCTGGGACTACCCGCGCGACCGGATGCTGGCCTTGCAACGCCAGGCGCAGGCGGCCAGCATCGCCGCGCCGGTCGATACCGGGCTCGCGCTGGAGGACCTGCGCTTCCGCTATGCGATCAGCGGCAGTAATCCGCCCTGGAAGCCGCTGCGCGCCTTCGACGATGGCGAGAAGGTCTATATCCAGTTCCCGGCCGGCATCGCCCAAGGCGAGCTGCCGCCGCTGTTTGTCATCGGCGCGCAGGGCGACGGACAACTGGTGAACTACCGCTTCCGCTCGCCGTACTACATCGTCGATCGGCAGTTCGGCGCGGCCGAACTGCGCCTCGGCGGTGACAGGGGTGACGTGGTGCGCATCGAGCGCACCGACGGCGTGACGCGGAGGAACTGACCATGAGCCAGGACGACACCCCGGATATCGCCACGCCGCAGGCCGACAAGGTGGCGCCCGAAACGGTGGCGCTACGCGCCCAGCCGCGCCCGGTCACACGGCTGAACCGGCGTACCCTGGCCGCGCTCGTTGGCGGACTCTCCGTCGCGGTGTTGGGTGCCACCATCTGGTCTTTGCAGCCATCGAAGCCCCGCAGCGGCAACGGTCCGTCCGAGCTATACAACGTCGATCGTGTGTCGCGCTCCGAAGGGCTGGAGCGACTCCCCACGGACTATTCCATGTTGCCGACGCTGCCGCCCGACGTGCCGGAACTGGGGCCACCCCTGCCTGGCGATCTCGGGCCGGCCATCGTCCATTCACAACAGCCGGCAGTGGCCAGTTATGCGCCACCGGGCCATGATGCCGAGGCGGCCGAACGCGAAGCCTTGCGCCAGGAGGCCGAAGCAGCGGCGGCTTCGTCGGTGTTCTTCAGTACGGGCCAAGGCCAGACCACCGCGGCAGTGGCGCAGGCGACACAGGGAGCCCCTGGCATAGGCAGCACCCTGGCGGCCTTCGACCCGCTTGCTGCCGGCCCGGCCTCGACGGCAGCGCAGCCGACCGACCCGACTGTCGTCCAGAACCGGCAAGATCAGAAAGAGGCGTTCCTGCAATCCGGTTCCACGGAAACCCGTAATTCCGGCAACCTGCAATTGCCCGGTTCGCCGTATCAGGTGATGGCCGGCACGGTGATCGCCGGGGCGCTGGTAACGGGTATCCATTCCGACCTGCCGGGCGACGTGATCGCCACGGTGACGGAGCCGGTCTATGACACGGCCACCGGTCGGCACCTGCTGATTCCACAGGGATCGCGCATCCTGGGCCGCTACAACAGCCAGGTGAGCTACGGACAGAGTCGCGTTCAGGTCGTCTGGAACCGGGTCATCCTGCCGGACACCTCATCACTGACACTCGACAACCTGGTCGGCACCGACCCGGCCGGGTATGCCGGCCTGGAGGATGGTGTCGATTGGCATTGGGATCGCATCTTCGCCGGCGCCGTGCTGACCACGCTGCTGGGCGTCGGCGCCGAACTGGCCGCCCCGGAGAACCGCCAGGACGGCGACCGGATCATCATCGCCGGCCGCGACAGCCTGCAAGACACGGTGAATCAGGTCGGCCAGGAAGTGACGCGCCGCAACCTCAACATCCAGCCCACGCTGACCAACCGGCCCGGCCTGCCGGTGCGCATCATCGTCAATCGGGATCTGGTGCTGCGGCCTTACCAGCCAGTGATCTTCAACCGAGGAGCTTCGCAATGAACACGACACGCAAGCTGCGGCTGGGGCCGCTGCCCAAGACCGAGACCATCAAGCTGACCTTCGCGTGCCCGGCCAGCCTGAAAGCCGACCTCGACCGCTACGCCGCGCTGCACGCACAGACGTATGGTGAGACGGTTGATGCAACGACGCTGATTCCGCACATGCTGGAGGCGTTCATGGCCGGGGACAGGGGATTCAGGAAAGGGACGACGACCCCGAAAGCCCCGCCAGCGCCCCGACGTGATGCGTCGCCCACATAGGCGCGGTGCCGTCCGCTGCAAAGCAAAAGCGCAGGCCATCGACCTGCGCTTTTGCTTTGGGCTATGGCTTGAAGGAGCCTTGTCGTATCATGATCGCAGCCGCCATCAAATACCCGCCCGGACACTCTGGAGCCCGCAACCGCATCGCTCCCATATGGCTCCCAGCCTACAAGAGCAGGACTGCCCGGAGGGCTGGTATAAAGGCGCAAATCCTTGCCACACTTAGACTTCAGCCGACAGGCTCGCACTTAGAGAGTGCTTGACATCGGCCATTTTTTGTGGCCATCTGGATTTCCTGATTCAATATCCGTCTGATGGTTAGGGGGATCGCGCTGGCGGTTCTCCGGGCAGGTTCCCTGAGGGGGCGGTAAAACGATTGATGGATATATCAGAGCTGGTTCTCTACAAAAGTATTCTGGTGCTCGGGTTTCTGATGCTTTTGTTCGTATCTGAACGCAAATGGCCTGCTGCGCAACGGCCCGGTGCCATTGCCACTCCCCGTCGGCTCGGCAAAAACCTCTCGCTGTGGCTCTGCAACAGTGCTCTATCGCCGCTGATCGTCCTGCCCATTACCCTGTTCGCCGTGAACCAGAGCGCAGATTGGCGAACCGTTTGGCCGGGGGGTGGCTGGGGCCTTGCATTGGATATCCTGTTGCTGGATCTGTGGATCTACTGGTGGCACCGGGCCAATCACCGCCTACCCCTGTTATGGCGTTTCCATCGGGTTCATCACCTCGATCAGTGGCTGGACGTGACCTCAGCTGTGCGGTTCCATTTCGGTGAGGTGGTGTTGTCGGCGCTGGTGCGTGGCGCCGTTATTCTGCTGATCGGGTTCCCGCTGCTCTCGGTAATTCTCTTTGAATCGCTGGTGCTGGCAATGGCGGGTTTCCACCATTCCAATATCCGGCTGCCAGCGAATCTGGAGCGGTGGCTCTCGCGGGTGATTGTGACGCCCTCCATTCACTGGGTGCATCACCACATTGACCAGCGCGACACGGACAGTAATTATGGCGCTATATTCAGCTTCTGGGATCGCCTGTTTGTCAGCCGCTCGGACAAGGTTCGCGAACCGGCCATGCCCATCGGCCTGGATCAGGCAAAGGATGAGGGGTTGTGGTCCCTGTTGTTGGCACCGTTTCGGCGTTGATCGCTGGGACGACTGTACAGTGCTTTTACCCATAAAATAGTCAACCACCGGATTCGTCCGGCAGGAGTGGATCGATGGATAGTTATCAGGAACTGATCAGCGTGATTGCCCTGACGGCAGGTGTCGGCTGGGCCAGCGGCATCAATCTGTATGCGCTGGTGTTGGTATTGGGCATAGCGGGGGCCACCGGCAACATCCAGTTGCCCGCGGAGCTGGCTGTGGTGCAGAGTCCGCTGGTGATCATGGCCGCCGGCGTCATGTATGTGATTGAATTTATTGCGGACAAAGTGCCGGGGGTGGATACCGGCTGGGATACCCTGCATACCTTCATCCGCATCCCCGCAGGGGCCATGCTGGCTGCGGGGGCGGTGGGTGATGTCACGCCAGCGCTGGAAATTGCGGCGGGGTTGATGGGGGGTACTCTGGCCGGTGCCAGCCATCTCACCAAGGCCTCCACCCGGGCGCTGATCAATACTTCCCCCGAACCAGTCAGCAACTGGACCGCATCAATCAGTGAAGATCTGCTGGTGTTGGGAGGGCTGTGGACGATGTTTAATCACCCGATACTGTTCCTTTGCCTGATGGTACTGTTTATTGCGCTGGTGATCTGGCTGTTGCCCAGGTTGTGGCGGCTGATCAAAAAGATTTTTGTCAAGATCGGCCAGTGGCTGGGTATGGTCGAGAAGCCCGTCCCCCAGACCGTCCCTGATGCCGAGCCGCCGGTTGCGCTGCCGCCGGAGGAGCGGTCGCCTTGAAGAAAGCCGCCGAATCGGATCCGCAGCGTTTGATCCGCTATCGGGCCATGGATCTGCTGGCTCGCCGTGAGTACTCCGCACATGAGTTGCAGGCCAAGCTGGTGGAGAAGTTTCCCGAACACGCCCCGCTGGTGGGGCCAGTGTTGGCGGGGCTGACGCGGGACAACCTGCAATCTGACCAGCGTTTTGCTGAAGCCTATGTTCGCGCGCTTATTCACCGCGGGCAGGGGCCCTATCGGATTCGTCAGGCATTACAGCAACGGGGGGTTGATTCGTCCCTGGCCGAGCAGACGATAGCCGATTGCGGTGAAGACTGGTTTGAACTGGCCGTTCAGGTGATGCACAAGAAATATGGTCGTCAGCCCTGCACCGGTTTTGCCGAGCGCGCCAGGCGCAGCCGTTTCCTTCAGTACCGCGGGTTCAACGCTGAACAGATTCAGGCCTGCTTTACTGATGATGAAAAGGATGATAGTTGAAAATTTCCGCCAGACAGCGATCGATCCAGCAATCCAGGCGGTAGTTCTCAATGAATCCGCAGTGTCCACCCAGTGCCGTCACGACAAACGTCAGCGCATCGGGCCGGTGAATCTTTTCCAGATCGGCTACCGGCACAATGGGGTCATCCTCACTTGTGATGAGGTAGGCCGGGACACTGAGATTGGATAATCTGTCGCCGCTCAGTGCGTAGGCCGAGAAGTATTGGCTGGCATCGCTGAAGGGGGTGAAGGCGGGTACAAAGAAGTCATTCAGGGCAGTCAATGATGAGAACCGGGGCAGTGGCTTGTGATTCAGCAGGTCGGGGAAAAAATACAGTTTTTTCTCCAGTGAGCGGGTCCACTTGTCAAAGAAATGGTTGCGGTAAAGCGGGCCGTCCATAATGCGTTCCATGGCATGTGCAGGGTCCACGGGTGGGCAGATGGCTACTACTGACGACAGCGGTATCTCGGTGCCGACATCGGCGGCAATACGCAGGGCAAAATTGCCCCCCAGTGAATAGCCGGCCAGGGAGCAATGGCGGTGAGGTTGTTGCCGTAAAAAGTCCATGATGGCAGTGGCAACCTCCTCGGACAGGGTGGAGTTGAACGTCCCGCTATTGAGATGCAGGCTCCCGCCGTGGTCGCGAAGATTGAGTCTCAATACATTGAAACCGCGTTGGTAAAGATAGTGGGCGGCGGAGAGTATATAGGTGGACTCTCCGCTGCCCTCCCAGCCGTGCAATAACACAGCCAGTTTGTTGTTGTCGCGATCTGCCCGATCAAACGCTGCCAACAGTTTTACCGCCTGTCCATCGTGTGAGCCGTTGAGCAGCAGGGTTTTGCTGCGTGCCTTCATGGCCAGACATCGATTGTTAACCAGCCACTGCCTGGGGCCGGTGTTGCTGAGCAGGCTCTGCAGGTGTGCATTGCGCAAACCGGCTGGTGGGCAAAAGTCGGTCAGCTGGAGGTGCATGGCTACTACTTGAACTCCCGAGGTGAATACGGGCTATCATAGCACCCATAGAATTAAATACATGATCTCAGGAACGGAGGCGTCGGGATACAATCTAACAGGCAGGTTTGAACCATTTTAGTTGGGGTGTTGAATTGAAATCGTGGAAGCGTTGGACCATATTCTGTGTCGTCCTGGCCTTCGGGCCTCAACAACTTCTGGCTGAGGAGCGGCACCGGTATGGTGTCTCGCAAACCGGGCAGCAGGCAAAACCGGAAATGGTTACTGACGCGGAACTGGCCCTCTGGGGGATTGTGGATGGCTGCCTTAACAGTAGGCTGGTTCATTATTTTTACGTGTTGAATTCCCACGCGGCGGTACTCGAATTGGCCGGTGGTAAAAAAGTGCTGATGCGCTTCCATGGCGACTGCCAGGGTGTCGAACAATACGGTTTCGTTCACACGGCGCAAAATGATAAATTTTGTGCGGATTCCCACTCAATCAGAGTACTGCAAACCGGTGATCGCTGTAAGGTCGAGTCGCTCGAACCCTACCCCTGATCTTGCCACCACTGCTAACCCCACACGACGAGTCGATCATGTTATTGAGATGTCTTTCCCTATGTCGTCGGCCGCTTGTTCTGCTGATATGTCTGCTGCCGATGGGTTCCTTTTCGCTGGAACTTAAAGGCGAGCTGGTGCAGGGCGGCATGCTGATCGGTCGGGTGACGCCCGGCGAGCAGGTTGAGGTCATGGACCGTGCGATCAAGGTAGATGATCAGGGTTTGTTTGTGTTTGGCCTTGGCCGGGATGCCCCTGCAGAAATCAAACTCACCCACACCAACAGTGGCGATGAGGTGACGACATATAGTTACGCAGTGGCGCAGAGAGTCTATCGCGAGCAGCGTGTGGAGGGCGTGCCACAGAAGACCGTCACACCGCCGCCCGAGGTGCTGGAGCGAATCCGCCAGGAGGCGGCGCTGGTGCGTGAGGCGAGAACCGTGGACGACCGGCGAACAGATTTTCTGTCAGGCTTTGTCAAACCCCTTGAAGGGCCGATCACCGGCGTCTATGGAAGCCGGAGGGTATACAACGGTACGCCGGGAAACCCTCACTACGGCCTGGATATCGCCGCTCCCACCGGTACTGAGGTTTTTGCACCGGCGCCGGGAGTAGTGACACTGGTGCATCGCGACATGTTTTATTCCGGCGGGACCCTGTTGATCGACCACGGTTACGGCATCAGTTCCACCTTTATCCACCTCAGCGAGTTGCTGGTTGAAGAGGGGCAGCAAGTGGCCCCCGGTGACCCGATTGCCCGCGTCGGAGCGACTGGTCGTGCCACCGGCCCGCATCTGGACTGGCGGATCAACTGGTTCGATGTGCGTCTCGATCCGGCGCTGGTGCTGGAACACTTCCCCGCGGCAAAGTAATGCAACCGGATACTGAATCCTGATACTACAGGCGTAGTCTTGGGACCGCCTTTCCCTTAAACTTCGTCCTTGCAACTTTCGCTACGCTCCGGATTCGTGATGATTGATAAAAAACTACTCAGTATCCTGGTATGCCCGGTGAGTAAGGGATCACTGGAATATGACAGGGAAAAAGACGAGCTTGTCTGCCGGGCCAGCGGTCTGGCCTACCCGATTCGCGATGGTATCCCGGTGATGCTGGAAAGTGAGGCCCGCCCACTCAGCACCGACGAAAAACTCGGTGACGCTCACTAGCCGGAGGTCAACAAACCATGTCAGAAGAAACCATCTTCAGCCGAATTATCAAGGGTGATATTCCTGCCGACATCGTCTATGAGGATGAGCTTTGTATCGCCATCAAGGATGTTGCCCCCAAGGCGCCTACGCACATACTGGTGATTCCCCGGAAACCGATTCCCCGACTGGTCGATGCCTCTCCGGAGGATCAGAAAATCCTCGGACATCTCATGCTGGCGGTCGGTGATATTGCCCGCCAAGCCGGTATTGGTGACGCCTTCAGGGTCGTGATCAACAACGGCGAAGGGGCTGGTCAGACGGTGTTTCACCTCCATTTGCATATTCTTGGCAATAAATCATTTTCCGAGGCTGAACTCGGATTCTGAGAATTGCCGGACACACGATTGATTAACCGACCCCGATCAGGGTCATGGAACCTGCCTGTTTATGAAAAGTGCTGAAATACGTGATGCTTTCCTGAAGTATTTTGCCAGCCAGGGGCATGCTGTTGTGCCCAGTAGTAGCCTGGTGCCCGACAACGACCCAACGCTGCTGTTTACCAATGCCGGCATGGTGCAGTTCAAGGATGTCTTTCTGGGCGTTGAGCAGCGGCCATACAGTCGCGCCGCTTCTTCGCAGCGCTGTGTCAGGGCGGGAGGCAAACACAACGACCTGGAAAACGTGGGCTACACTGCGCGTCATCACACCTTTTTTGAAATGCTGGGTAACTTCAGCTTTGGCGACTATTTCAAGCGCGACGCCATCCGCTTTGCATGGACGTTCCTCACCGAGGTGCTCGGGCTGCCGCAAGAGCGCCTGTGGATCACCG
>Ga0207884_1000158_pt1:62500-65433 | contig 65433 bp, 61 predicted proteins | sample MalvirmetaMSP144_FD_184236 | JGI IMG/M metagenome (GOLD analysis project Ga0207884, IMG submission 184236) | Marine viral communities from the Deep Pacific Ocean - MSP-144 (SPAdes) | ecosystem: Environmental > Aquatic > Marine > Oceanic | place: Pacific Ocean | collected 2011-07-08 | reverse complement strand
GCACCCAACTTACTTGGGGTTATATGGTCAAGCCTCACGGGCAATTAGTATTGGTTAGCTTCATACATTACTGCACTTCCACACCCAACCTATCAACGTAGTGGTCTTCTACGGCCCTTCAGGAGCTTAAAGCTCGGGGAAATCTAATCTTGAGGGGGGCTTCCCGCTTAGATGCTTTCAGCGGTTATCCCGTCCGTACATAGCTACCGGGCAATGCCATTGGCATGACAACCCGAACACCAGGGGTACGTCCACTCCGGTCCTCTCGTACTAGGAGCAGCTCCTCTCAAATTTCCAACGCCCACGGCAGATAGGGACCGAACTGTCTCACGACGTTCTAAACCCAGCTCGCGTACCACTTTAAATGGCGAACAGCCATACCCTTGGGACCGGCTACAGCCCCAGGATGTGATGAGCCGACATCGAGGTGCCAAACACCGCCGTCGATGTGAACTCTTGGGCGGTATCAGCCTGTTATCCCCGGAGTACCTTTTATCCGTTGAGCGATGGCCCTTCCATTCAGAACCACCGGATCACTATGACCTACTTTCGTACCTGCTCGACGTGTCTGTCTCGCAGTCAAGCACACTTTTGCCATTGCACTAACCGTATGATGTCCGACCATACTTAGTGTACCTTCGTGCTCCTCCGTTACTCTTTGGGAGGAGACCGCCCCAGTCAAACTACCCACCATACACTGTCCCTAGTCCCGATAAGGGACCGAGGTTAGAACTCCAAACATACCAGGCTGGTATTTCAAGGTTGACTCCACAAGAACTGGCGTCCTCGCTTCAATGTCTCCCAGCTATCCTACACAAGTAGGTTCAAAGTTCAGTGCAAAGCTGTAGTAAAGGTTCACGGGGTCTTTCCGTCTAGCCGCGGGTATACGGCATCTTAACCGCAATTTCAATTTCACTGAGTCTCGGGTGGAGACAGTGTGGCCATCGTTACGCCATTCGTGCAGGTCGGAACTTACCCGACAAGGAATTTCGCTACCTTAGGACCGTTATAGTTACGGCCGCCGTTTACCGGGGCTTCGATCAAGAGCTTCGCCGAAGCTAACCCCATCAATTAACCTTCCGGCACCGGGCAGGCGTCACACCCTATACGTCCACTTTCGTGTTTGCAGAGTGCTATGTTTTTAATAAACAGTCGCAGCCACCTGGTCACTTCGGCCAGCCCAGGCTCAGGGAGCAAGTCCCATCACCCAAACCGGCGTACCTTCTCCCGAAGTTACGGTACCATTTTGCCTAGTTCCTTCACCCGAGTTCTCTCAAGCGCCTTGGTATTCTCTACCTGATCACCTGTGTCGGTTTACAGTACGGTTCCTTCATAACTGAAGCTTAGAGGCTTTTCTTGGAAGCATGGCATCAACCACTTCGCGCTACCTCTCAGTAGCACTCGTCATCAGCTCTCGACCTGGGCCGCCCGGATTTACCTAAGCAACCAGCCTACTGCCTTAAACGCGGACAACCATCGCCGCGCTGGCCTAGCCTTCTCCGTCCCCCCATCGCATTATGAAGAAGTACAGGAATATTAACCCGTTTCCCATCGACTACGGCTTTCGCCCTCGCCTTAGGGGCCGACTCACCCTGCGCCGATTAGCGTTGCGCAGGAAACCTTGATCTTCCGGCGGGGAGGTTTTTCACCCCCCTTGTCGTTACTCATGTCAGCATTCGCACTTCTGATACCTCCAGCAAACCTCACGATTCACCTTCAACGGCTTACAGAACGCTCCTCTACCATGCGTGCAAGCACGCATCCGCAGCTTCGGTTACCAGTTTAGCCCCGTTAAATCTTCCGCGCAGGCCGACTCGACTAGTGAGCTATTACGCTTTCTTTAAAGGATGGCTGCTTCTAAGCCAACCTCCTAGCTGTCTAAGCCTTCCCACATCGTTTCCCACTTAACTGGTATTGGGGACCTTAGCTGGCGGTCTGGGTTGTTGCCCTCTCGACGACGGACGTTAGCACCCGCCGTCTGCCTGCCGTGATTGTACTCCTGGGTATTCGGAGTTTGCATGGGGTTGGTAAGTCGGGATGACCCCCTAGCCCAAACAGTGCTCTACCCCCCAGGGTAAGACACGACGCTCTACCTAAATAGATTTCGAGGAGAACCAGCTATCTCCGGGCTTGATTAGCCTTTCACTCCGATCCACAGCTCATCCCCGCATTTTTCAACATACGTGGGTTCGGCCCTCCAGTTAGTGTTACCCAACCTTCAGCCTGGCCATGGATAGATCGCCCGGTTTCGGGTCTATTGCCTGCAACTGTACGCCCTATTAAGACTCGGTTTCCCTACGCCTCCCCTACTCGGTTAAGCTTGCTACAGACAATAAGTCGCTGACCCATTATACAAAAGGTACGCAGTCACCCCACGAAGGGGCTCCCACTGCTTGTACGCATACGGTTTCAGGTTCTATTTCACTCCCCTCTCCGGGGTTCTTTTCGCCTTTCCCTCACGGTACTGGTTCACTATCGGTCAGTCAGGAGTATTTAGCCTTGGAGGATGGTCCCCCCATATTCAGTCAAGATAACACGTGTCCCGACCTACTTGTCGCAAGCTCAGTACCACAACGCAGTTTTCGTGTACGGGGCTATCACCCTCTATCGCCGGACTTTCCAGACCGTTCCACTAACCGCACTGCTATTACTTGCAGGCTTCTCCCCGGTCGCTCGCCGCTACTGGGGGAATCTCAATTGATTTCTTTTCCTTCAGGTACTTAGATGTTTCAGTTCCCTGAGTTCGCCTCCTTAACCTATGTATTCAGTTAAGGATACCTGGCTTACACCAGGTGGGTTTCCCCATTCGGACATCTCCGGATCAAAGTCTGTTTGCCGACTCCCCGAAGCTTTTCGCAGGCTACTACGTCCTTCATCGCCTCTGACTGCCAAGGCATCCACCGTATGCGCTTAGTCACTTGACCATATAACCC
>Ga0207884_1000158_pt1:0-60000 | contig 65433 bp, 61 predicted proteins | sample MalvirmetaMSP144_FD_184236 | JGI IMG/M metagenome (GOLD analysis project Ga0207884, IMG submission 184236) | Marine viral communities from the Deep Pacific Ocean - MSP-144 (SPAdes) | ecosystem: Environmental > Aquatic > Marine > Oceanic | place: Pacific Ocean | collected 2011-07-08 | reverse complement strand
TGAATCGATGAGTCACTTGTTGTGTCTGAATAGTCGTACAACTATCCCAACAAGTGCCCACACATCTGTCTTCGTTTCTTTGTTAAATAACCCAGGGCCGCCGGGGCCGTGGTGACCGCCAAGATACTCTCTTGAACGGGGACGCGTATTATACCGATGAGCGCCTTATTGGCAACAGCTTTTCGCAAATTTTTGCGTGCTGCGGAAGCCCAGACTTCATCTTACTTATACCCCCTAACCACTTGAAAGATTTGGGATATGAGCGTCTCTCCGCTGCAGCGCGTCAGGGCCACTGCGAAGGGAGGCGAACTATACGCAGCGCTCCGGCAGCGCGCAAGACCTGTGGTGAAAAATAGTTGGAGAATTTACTCCGGGGGCTGGCGCTGCCCCGATGACAGCCCCAGCCACCGCACTGTCAGGCTGCTCTGCCATAAAACAGGTGGTACTTCTTTTTCCCCAGGCGAACCACGAAATACCGCCCATGGAGTGCATTATCCGGCGTCAGGACCGCCGCCGGCTGCTCGTTATCGCCCCAACCCAGCGGCCTGCCGTTGCAGAGTACCGCGTTGCGCGCCAGGGCATCCTTCACCTGTTTGCCAGAGGGCGCCATTCCCGCCTCGGTGAGCAACTGTGTCAGCGTGGCGGGCATCGATGCGGCCTCCGGCAGCTCGGACGCCGGCAGGCCATCGAGACGCAGCTGCTCGAAATCAGCCGCCGACAGGGTCGAGAGATTGTCACTGAACAACGCCTCGGTAATGCGCTGCGCAGCGACCAGCCCCTCATTACCATGCACCAGCCGGGTGACTTCGCGCGCCAGCACCGACTGCGCCTCCGGGCGCCCCTGGCGCTGCTCATCCGCCCGCTGCAGCGCGTCGATCTCTGCGACCGGCAGGAAAGTAAAGTATTTGAGAAAACGATAGACATCAACATCGGCCGTGTTCAGCCAGAACTGGTAAAAGGCATAGGGCGAGGTGCGCACCGGGTCCAGCCACACTGTGCCGGATTCGGTCTTGCCGAACTTGGTGCCGTCAGCCTTGGTGATCAGGGGCATGGTGAGGCCATAGACCTGATTGCCATACATGCGCCGGGCAAGATCGATGCCGCCTGTGATATTCCCCCACTGGTCCGAGCCGCCAATCTGCAGGCCGCATCCATACCGTTTACTCAATTCCGCAAAGTCGTAGGACTGTAGAATCATGTAGGTGAATTCCGTGAAGCTGATGCCGCTGCCCTCACGCTCAATGCGCTGCTTGACTGACTCTTTCTGGATCATGGCGTTGACGGAGAAATGCTTGCCCACGTCGCGCAGGAAGGTCAGCACATCCATATCCCGGGTCCAGTCAAGGTTATTGACCACGATGGCGGACGCCTCTCCAGCATCAAAGTCAACGAATCGCGAGACCTGCTGGCGAATCTTGTCGACCCAGCCCGCAATCACTTCAGGCGTGTTCAACTGTCGCTCCTGGGCCTTGAAGGACGGGTCGCCAATCAAGCCGGTAGCGCCGCCGACCAGCGCCAGCGGACGATGCCCCGCCAACTGGAAGCGACGCAACATCAACAACGGCACCAGGGACCCGATATGCAGGCTGTCCGCCGTCGGATCGAAGCCGCAATACAGGGTGCGCACACCGCCGTCCAGCCACTCGGGCAGCTGCTCTTCACCGGCCGCCTGAAAGATCAGGCCGCGGGCACGCAGGTCGGTCAACAGGGCACTGCTCATCTGGCAACTCCTGGCTATAGTAGAAGAAGGCATTAAAAGGGGCGCAAACCATACAATAAGGTTCTCAAAAAGCAAGACGTTAAGTGCTTCGCCCCCCTGTCAGCCGCCAAAATTCTTTTATATACTCAAAGGCCTACAAAGCACAGCTCATAATGTTTATGCATAAATCGGGAAACGTTCGGGGGGCCACAGTGCGCCCGCCAGAGAAACAGGCATCGCATCGGAAACACCTGATTGCGGTAGGCGTCCTGTCGGCACTGGTGGCGGCTACCACCATCCTCACCCCATCGGGTGACGTGGCGGCGAACCGCGAGGACCGCAACGACATCGAGCTGACGCTGGAAGCTGACATCCTCAAGCCCATCGTCGTGGGCAGTGCAGCCGTACAGCAGGCCCCCGCTGAAGCAGAGGCCACTGCCGGGCCCGACCCGGTACTCGCCGCCGCACCGGCGCAGCCTGAATGGCATGAAGAGACGGTGCGCCGCGGCGACAATCTCTCTCTCATTTTCAAACGCGCGGGTTTCAATTCGTCGCACGTACACCAGGTGGTCAATGAAGCGCCGGAGGGCAAGGCACTGTCCCGTATTTATCCGGGGCAGACCATTGCGTTCCTGACGGCGGAAGACGGTGGCCTGCAGGCAGTGCGTCATGTCATTTCCCCGCTGGAGTCGGTTACCTACCAACGGGGCTCGGCGGGTTTTGAGACCGCGCGGGAAATCCGCCAGACCGACATACAGGAAACCTGGGTGAGCGCGGAGATCACTTCCTCGCTGTTCATGGCCGGTCAGGACGCCGGCCTCTCCAGCGGCCTGATTATCGAACTTGCCAACATCTTCGGCGGTGTCATCGATTTCGTGCAGGACCCACGCAAGGGTGACACCTTCCATGTCATCTATGAAGAAGTGCTGCTCGACGGCGAGAAATACCAGGACGGGGCCATTCTCGCCGCCTCCTTCACCAACCGGGGAAAAACCTACAACGCCTTCCGGTTTGAGGACAGTGATGGCCACGTAGCCTACTACAACGAAGACGGCATCAGCATGCGCAAGGCCTTCCTGCTCGCGCCTGTCGATTTCACCCGTATCAGCTCCAACTTCAACCCGCGCCGTCTGCACCCGATCTACAAGACCACGCGCCCCCACCGCGGCACCGACTATGCTGCACCAACGGGCACGCCGGTGTATGCGGCCGGCGATGGCAAAGTCATCAAATCCGGCTTTACGCGGGCCAACGGGAACTACCTCTTCCTGCAGCACGGCGACCGCTACGTCACGCGCTATCTGCACCTCCACCAGCGCAAGGTGAAGCAGGGGCAGCGCGTAACACAGGGGCAGGTGATCGGTTCCGTGGGGTCCACCGGGGCAGCCACCGGACCACACCTTCACTACGAGTTCCTGATCGACGGGCAGCACCGGGACCCACGCAAAGTGCACCGTGAATTACCCAAGGCGAAAACACTGGCGGCGGCAGAACTGCCGGCGTTCCGCAGCGCCATCGCGGATTCCTCTCAGCAGCTGGCGGGCCTGCAGGAAGACCGCCGCCTCGCCATGCGCAGCAACGACCGTAGCGCTTCGCCCGCGCCCTGAGGTGTCTGGCGATGCACTCTGCATAGGGCTCATGTCCGGGACCAGCATCGACAGCGTCGATGCGGTCCTGGCCCACATCTCGCACCACGGCCACGAACTGCAGGCCACGCTGGAACACCCCATCCCCCCCGGTCTGCGCCAGGCCATCGCCGACATCAGCCAGCCGGGTGACAACGAAATTGAGCGCATGGGCGTACTGGACCGCCAGCTGGGCGAGCTGTTTGCCGATGCCTGCACGGCACTGCTGGACCATGCCGGTGTACCGGCGTCCGATGTGTTCGTGATTGGCAGTCACGGCCAGACGATCCGCCACCGCCCACCCTCTGGAGGCAATGCCATCGCCTACACGCTACAGATTGGCGACCCCAGTACCATTGCAGAGCGCACCGGCATCACCACAGTGGCCGACTTTCGGCGCCGGGATGTGGCCGCCGGCGGAGAAGGTGCCCCGCTGGCACCTGCCTTCCACGCGGCAGCATTTGCCAGAGCCGGCGTGAACCGCGCTGTGGTCAATATCGGCGGTATCGCCAACGTCAGCCTGCTGGTTGGCGAAACGCTGCTCACCGGTTTTGACACCGGTCCGGGAAACACGCTGCTGGATCAGTGGGTACACCACCACCGGGGGGAGCGCTACGATCGTGATGGCGCGTGGGCAGCGGAAGGGGCCGTCGACCCGCAGCTGCTGGCGCGCATGCAACAGCACCCGTTTCTGGCGCAGCAGGGCGCGCGCAGTACCGGCAAGGAAACCTTCCATCTGAACTGGCTGACTCGCTGCCTTGCCGGGCTGACAAACCTGAATCCACAGGATGTGCAGGCAACACTCGCCGACTTCACGGCACAATGCATCGCCGACAGTATTCTCGGAAGCGCCGTGCCCGTGGACGAGATCTACGTCTGCGGGGGCGGCGCCTACAACACAGACCTGATGCGCCGCCTCTACCAACGACTGGCGCCAGCGCGGCTCACCACCACCGCGGAACTGGGCCTGGCACCGGAATGGGTGGAAGGTGCTGCCTTTGCCTGGTTGGCATGGCGAACGCTGAACAACCTGAACGGCAGCGCCGCTGAAGTCACCGGCGCAGCAGGTGCTCGGGTACTGGGGGGCATTTACCCGGGGGCCACGCGCTCGGGTGCCGGCGCAACGCGGCTTTCAGCTAGATAGAGAACGACGCTCCGCAGCCACAAGTGGTCGTGGCATTCGGGTTGTTGATCACAAAGCGAGCGCCCTCGAGGCCTTCTGTGTAGTCCACCTCCGACCCGACGAGATACTGGAAACTCATGGGGTCCACCAGAACGGCAACGCCCTCCCGCTCAATCACGGTGTCATCTTCCGCACTGGTGTCCTCAAAGGTAAAACCGTATTGAAAGCCCGAGCAGCCGCCGCCGGTAATATAGACGCGCAGCTTGAGCGAGGGATTCTCCTCTTCTTCTACCAGCTCTCGCACCTTGTTGACGGCGCGGGCGGTCAGATTGATCCCGGCGGGATTGAATGCTTCGGCTACCGACATACCTTTCTCCGGGGTATCGCGTTGCCCCGCAATGATTTCCAGTGCACCATTATGGTAAGTCCGACTATTTTAGTCAACTTTAGCCGCGGGTGCCTGCAACGCCGCAGCGTTGCGGCCAGCGTCATCCGGGTCCGCAGCCGTCTCCATGCAGTGCAACAGGCGGCCATTTACTTCGGCACCGGCGGCCATTTCGATGATGTGGTAGTGGACATCCCCCGCGACCCTGGCTCTCGGCGCCAGCTCCAGGTGGCTCGTGGCATGCACGGCGCCCTCCACGGAGCCATTGATCATAACCCTCGGCGCGTGGATCTCACCCTGGATGGAGCCGGCTTCGACCAGACGTACCATAGCGTCGCTCCCCGGGGCTGCGAGCACGTCCCCGACCACTTCACCCTCGATCTCCAGGTTGCCACTGAAGTGCACGTTACCGATGATCCGCGTCTCACGTGAGATCAGGGTTGTGCCGCCAGCGACCGCCGATGTGCCGCGCTTATTTCCCAACATGCGTAAATCTCTCCTGAACCTGCCACGGGTATTGCTCGCGCACTTCTGCCTTGCGCGGCGCCTTGACCGTTGCCACAACGCTGATGGCCTGAGGCTCGAAGCCTTCAGGCAACACCAGGTCACCTTCAATCGACTGAAAATAGCGGAACCGCAGGGGTAGCAGGCGATGCTCGATGTCGGGGCTCAGCTCAAACAGCGGGTAGCTGCGGACCTTGCCCGCCTCCTGGCCGGTAATCTCGGCATACAACTCGCCCTGCAGGGTGCTGTGCTTGCGCGCCTCCTGCTGTGCCACGATGCGGAAGCCATAGCGCCCGGGCTCGTCGCGCGGCACCAGCTCTATGGCGCGCAAGCTGAACCCCTGGGCGATTTCCCCCGGCGTCATCAGGCTGCGGTAAAAACGCACACCCTCTTCCAGCCCGGCAATCAGCTCCTTTTGCTCGGCCAGTTCCTGACGCACCAATTCCAGCGCAGCGCGGTCCACCTCGTGTCGCGCAGCCAGTACACCCACCTGCCGATTCAACTCGGCGTTTTCCGCCAGCGCAGCACGCATTGCCCTGCCCTGCTCACGGTATTTCATGGGATCGATACCGGAACCGCTGAACGCCGCCTGACGGCCCAGCAGAAACCCCGCGAGAAGCACCAGGGATGCTGCGAGCGCCAACCCCAGCACCACGAACTGATGGTGCCGGACATGGTAGCGCCGTACAACTGTGCGGTAGCGCTCCGCGCCGCTGCTCACAGGCGCCTCAAGGCAACAGACCCACCTGCTCAAGGCCACGGGTTTCCTGCAGCCCGAACATGATATTCATGCACTGCAGAGCCTGCCCGGACGCGCCCTTCACCAGATTGTCGATAGTCGACATCACCACCACGGTATCGCGGCCCTGTGGCACGCTGATGGCGAGCTGGCAGCGGTTGGCCCCCTTCACAGTGCGGGTTTGCGGGAACACACCCGGCGGCAACACGTCGACGAAGGGCTCCGTGGCGTAATACTCCTCAAACAGGGCCTGCAGATTGGCGGCGGGATCATGCAGCCGCGCGAAGAGCGTCGCGTGTATACCGCGCACCATAGGCAGCAGGTGCGGTACGAAAGTGACCGACACCGGGCCCGCCGCAACCTCCGTCAGCCCCTGCTCGATCTCCGGCAGGTGGCGGTGCCCGCCCACGCCATAGGCTTTGAAGCTACCCGCCACTTCGCTCAGCAGGTTATCGACTTTTGCCTGGCGTCCTGCGCCGCTGGCGCCCGAGGCGGCACTGGCAATCAGGCTCCCGGGGTCGACCTTGCTCGCCGCCAGCAGCGGCAACCAGCCCAGCTGGATCGCCGTGGGGTAACAGCCCGGGCAGGCCAGCAGCTGTGCGTCGCGAATTTTTTCCCTGTGCAATTCGGGCAGGCCATACACGGCTTGCGCCAGCAGCTCGGGGCTGGCGTGTGGCTCGCCATACCAGCGTGACCAGAGTTCGGCATCGCGAATCCGGTAATCCGCCGACAAGTCGATAATGCGCGTACCCGCGGCGAGCAGGTCGGGCACCATATGCATCGCCACGTTGTGGGGTGTGGCAAAGAACACGACATCGCAACCCGCCAGCAAGGCCACGTCCGGCTCTTCGAATGCGAGGTCGTAGATACCGCGCAGGTTGGGGTAGAGCTCGTCCACCCGACGCCCCGCCTCGGCACGAGAGGTGATCGCGACCACCTCGACGTCTGCGTGAGACGCCAGGAGCCGCAACAGCTCGACACCGGTGTATCCCGTGCCGCCCACAATACCTGCCCTGATCATTCACCCTCCCAAGACCACAACACAGCCAAAGCCTGATCACAGGCCGCCTGAACGCAGGCCGCCTGAACGCAGGCCGCCCGCAAACATCTTAGTATAAGAGCAAATTCAGCGCAGATAACTGTTAATATTCGCCTATCACCCCACACCGGCTGACGGATTGCACTCTCATGCTATGGCTCAAGGCGTTTCATCTGATTTTCATGGTGTGCTGGTTTGCCGGCCTGTTCTACCTGCCGCGTATTCTGGTGTACTTTGCCGCCAGCCAGGAGGCCGCAACACGCGCACAGCTGGCCATTATGGCGCGCAAACTGTACCGCTTTGTCACCCCGTTCATGTTCCTGACGATTGCCTTCGGGCTGGCGCTGGTCGCCAGCAACCCGGGCTACTACCTGGCCAGCGTGTGGCTGTGGGTGAAGCTGGCGGGGGTCGTCGGCCTGGTCCTGTACCATCTGCAATGCGGCCGCTATGTGCGCGAGGCAAACGCCGACAGCAACCGACACGGCCACGTGTTTTACCGGTTCTTCAATGAAATTCCCGTGTTGTTTCTTTTCGCAATCATCGTTCTCGCGGTTGTGAGACCGCTTTGACGGAAGCCGGGCAGGGTTGGCTATACTGCGCGCGAACCGTGATAATCCGCAGCCTCGCCACACAGTACAGCTGGAAACCGGATCAGGAACCCACTTCATGAGTACATCACAGCAACTCTTCGAGCGCGCCCTGCACCATATACCCGGCGGCGTGAATTCTCCCGTGCGCGCGTTCAAGGCCGTCGGCGGCACGCCGGTATTCATCGACAGCGCAAACGGGGCCTACCTTTACGACTGTGAGGGCAAGCGCTATATCGACTACGTGCTCTCCTGGGGCCCCATGCTCATGGGCCACAACCATCCCCATGTGCGCGAAGCCGTGATCAGCCAGGCGGCGAAGGGGTTGAGCTTCGGCACCCCGACGGAACTGGAAATACGCCTCGCCGACCGGATCTGCGAAATCATGCCAGGCATGGATATGGTGCGCATGGTCAACTCCGGAACCGAAGCCACCATGAGTGCCATACGGCTGGCTCGCGGTGTCACCGGGCGTGACACCATCGTGAAGTTCGAGGGCTGCTACCACGGGCACTCTGACTCCCTGCTGGTAAAGGCCGGCTCCGGAGCGCTGACCCTCGGTGTGCCGAGCTCACCAGGCGTACCGGCGGCATTGGCAGATCACACCATGACGCTGACCTACAACGACAGCGAGGGCCTCCGCCGCGCCTTTGCCGAACACGGCGACGCGATCGCCTGTGTCATCGTCGAACCGGTCGCGGGCAACATGAACTGCATCCCCCCGCAACCGGGCTTTCTGGAAACGCTGCGCGACGTATGCAGCGCACACGGTAGCCTGCTGATACTCGATGAAGTCATGACCGGTTTCCGCTTCGGCCTGCAGGGCGCACAGGGTTTCTACGGCATTGAGGCAGACCTCACCTGCCTGGGCAAAGTCATCGGTGGCGGCATGCCGGTAGGCGCCTTCGGTGGCAAGCGCGATATCATGGAGCACATTGCACCGCTGGGGCCGGTGTATCAGGCCGGCACGCTCTCTGGTAATCCCATCGCCATGGCCGCAGGCCTCGCGACCCTGGAGGTGATTTCTGCGCCGGGATTCTATGAACCGGTGTTTGCCCGCACCACCGCGCTCTGTGAAGGGCTCGAACAGGCGGCTGCCAGTGCCGGGGTTCCGTTTACCACCAATCACGCCGGTACCATGTTCGGCGGATTCTTCACTGACGCGGAACAGGTGAGCAACTACCAGCAGGTCATGGCCTGTGACAGCGCAGCCTTCAACCGCTTTTTCCACCTGATGCTGGATGCTGGCGTCTACCTTGCCCCGGCATCTTACGAGGCAGGGTTCACATCGGCAGCCCATACCGACGACGACATCGAGCAGACCCTGGCGGCAGCGCGCAGCGCATTTGCCAGCCTCTGAACGGAGAAACGCGCCCATGTTCCAGAGTTCTCGTGGCCCCTTTCCACAGACCCGCATGCGCCGCTTGCGCGCGCACGCCTTCTCCCGCAGGCTGGTGCGTGAACATGCGCTCAGCCCAGCCGACCTGATTTATCCGGTGTTTGTACTGGAGGGTCGTCAGCAGCGGGAAAGCGTGGCGTCCATGCCGGGGATTGAACGGCTCAGTGTCGACCTGCTGACAGATCTCGCGCGCGAGGCCCATGATCTTGGCATACCCGCCCTCGCCATATTCCCCGTGATACCGGCAGAGCGCAAAAGCCTGCGGGCCGAGGAGGCCTGGAACCCGGACGGGCTGGTCCAGCGCACCGTAAAGGCGCTGAAAGACGCAGTACCGAAGCTGGGGCTTATCACGGACGTGGCGCTGGACCCCTACACCACGCACGGGCAGGACGGCATCATTGACGGCAGCGGTTACGTACTCAACGACGTTACCACCGAAGCACTGGTACAGCAGGCGCTGTCTCACGCCGAAGCCGGTGCCGACATCGTGGCACCTTCTGACATGATGGACGGGCGCGTCGGAGCGATTCGCAACATGCTCGAGCAGCACAGCCACCCCAACACCCTGATCATGGCCTACGCCGCAAAATACGCATCGGCGTATTACGGTCCCTTCCGGGATGCCGTGGGTTCCGCGGGCAACATCAAGGGCGGCAACAAGTACAGTTACCAGATGGATCCGGGCAACAGCGATGAAGCGCTGCACGAGTGCGCCCTCGACCTCGCCGAAGGCGCCGATATGATTATGGTGAAGCCGGGTATGCCCTACCTCGATATCGTGCGCCGCGTGAAGACGGAGTTGCAGGCCCCCACCTTCGCTTACCAGGTGAGCGGCGAATATGCCATGCACATGGCGGCCTTCCAGCAAGGTTGGCTGGCACAGGAGCCGGTGATGCTGGAGTCACTGCTTGCCTTCAAGCGCGCCGGCTGTGACGGCATACTGACCTACTTCGCGCTGCAGGCGGCACGCGCCCTGCAGGACTAGGCGGGCTGTCGTGAGACGCTACGCAGTGCTGGCCAGCATCACGCTTTCCCTGCTCGCCACCCTCACCTTCGCCGACCCGGGCAAGGCAGACGACGAAACGGCCGAGAACAGTACACCGGAAGCATCCTGCCTGTGTCTCTGGGAAGGGAGTTTTGCCGACGTGCAGGACCGGGCGGACCTCGTCGCTGCCGTTACCGTCACCGGCGGTAAGGGTAATTCGGTCGACCTTGCCGTCGACAGCATCCTGCGCGGGCGCGAGTATAACCAGAGCATCAGGTTGTGGCTGCAGGCACGCGACTACTGCCGCCCGGACGCCACCGAGTTTCCCGCCAACAGCCGCTGGGTGATGGCACTCTACCGCATCACCGAACAGGTACCCGGCGGCTTCGACCCGATGACGCCGAATATCAGCTACGGCAGGCTCGGCGACTATTACCTGTCCAGCTGCGGTGGCTACTGGTTGCAACGCCATGATGACCGGGTCACGGGTAACCTGGTCGATGCGCCGCGCTGGGAGCGCGAGCCCAAAATGACGCCCGTGTTGCTGGACCTCCTTGCCGCCTATGTTCGCGGCGACATCAGCCGGGAGGCGTTGCGGCAGGCCAGTCGCGAGGACCCCGCCCTGCGCGAGCTGATGCTGGATACCAGCGAGTTCCTGCGCGAGGCACAGTAACAGGCCCGGGCTAGCGCCTGCGCCAGCTGCGACGTCGCTGACTGCCACCCTCGATCAGGTCCATGAGTTCATCCAGCATCGCCAGCGACAGGCCCCAGATGCGGTATTTGCCGAAGTGATAGCAGGGCATGTTCAGGGTGATGCGGTTGCGCTGCCAGCGCATCGTGTCGCGGTTGGCATTGTCGAGCAGAAACTCCAGCGGCACCCAGACCACTTCGGCGACTTCGTAATTGAGCTGGAAATGCACGCTGCGATCCACACGAAAGACAAAGGGGCTGACCGCCATGCCGAAGGTTCCGCGGTGCGGTCGCGCGTTGAGGTCGGACAGACGGCCAATGCAGCGACCCTGGCGCGCGAGGTCAAGCCCCACCTCCTCCCGCGTTTCGCGCAGCGCGACCGCGTAGCCATGGGCATCACCCGGATCCATGCGGCCACCGGGGAATGCCATATGCCCAGACCAGGGATCCCCCTCCCTTTCTGCGCGCTTGATCATTAGAATGTGCAGCTCGCCCTCTCGTACCTGCAAGACTAACGCTACCGCGGAGCGTTTCATCAACGGCCGCAACCAGGGCCGCGCGGGCCGATGCGCGGCCAGGCGGCTTTCGATCATGTGCAGCAGAGAGACAGACACCGGCGGATTCCTGCAGACTGGCACGTGATTAAGCCAGCCAGGGTAGAACATGACAAGCCGCCTCCTACCAGGACAACTGCATGACCGCGACACAGACCCTGTTTGAACTGCGCGATATCAACCTTGTATACCGTGCTCGCCCGGCACTGAGGCAGCTCAACTGGAGCGTGCCTGCCGGTCAGCACTGGGCCTGCGTTGGGCCCAACGGCAGTGGCAAAACCAGCCTGGCACGCATACTGAGTCACCATACCACTCACTTTTCGGGCGACTACCACAGCTCGGAACCGCTGCTGACCAGCGGTGTCGCCTACGTGTGTTTCGAACAGGCGCAGGCGCTGTGCGCTCGCGACCGCAAACTGGATGACTCCGAGTACCGCGCCGATGCGGCCGACCCCGGTACGCGGGTTCGGGACGCGATACTCGCAGGGCAGGAGGCCGACGAGCACTTTCTCGCGTGGGTCAGCCGATTGGGCATGGAGCATATCCTCGACCGCGGCCTGCGCTACATCTCCACCGGTGAAATGCGCAAGACGCTGCTGGTACGTGCGCTGCTCAGCAACCCCGCGCTGCTGATTCTCGACAACCCCCTGGACGGCCTGGATCACGCCAGTCAGCAGGCGATGAATGATGCCCTGGGAAGCCTGTTGCAAGGGCGGCGGAACCTGATCATCCTCTGTCGCCAGCTGGAGGACATTCCAGCGGGCGTACACCGGGTTCTCGTGCTCGATGAAGGGCGCGTTGTCTGCCAGGGCAGCCCCGCCGAGGTCCTCGCGCGCGACGACGTGCTGCGCCTGATGGCGCCTCCCCTGCCACCGCTTTGCGAACTGCCACCGCCGGCGCCACGCCCCTACCATCTGCCCGACGGCCCGCTGCTGGAGCTGCACGATGTGGCGGTGCGCTATGGCGACCTGACCGTGCTGCAACATCTCAACTGGCGCTTCGACCGCCACCAGCACTGCTGTGTATCCGGACCCAACGGCTGCGGCAAGACTACCCTGCTCAGCCTGATCACCGGGGACAACCACAAAGCCTACGGACAGGACATCACCCTGTTCGGTCGCAAGCGTGGCAGCGGCGAGAGCATCTGGGACATCAAACAGAAGTACGGTCAGCTGGACACCCAGCTGCAGCTGAACTTCGCGCGTTCCATGAAGGTAGTCGAGGTCGTGGTGTCCGGTTTTTTCGACAGCGTCGGGCTGTTTGACAACTGGGGCGACGTACAGCGCCGCGCCGCAGAGACCTGGCTGGATGCACTCGGCGTCGGCGAACTGGCGATGCAGAGCTACGACACCCTGTCCTTCGGACTACAACGGATGGTCCTGTTGGCCAGGGCGATGGTGAAATCGCCGCTGATCCTGCTGCTGGATGAACCGACCCTGGGTCTGGATGGCAATCACCGGAGGCGGTTGCTGCAGGCCATTGATCACATTGCGCGTCACAGCGATACACAGATCATCTTTGTCAGCCACTCGGCGGGCGATATACCGGACTGCATCAATCAGCAGCTGCGCTTCGAGCCCGCTGCAGACGGCTTTCGCGTAGTCTGCGAAAACGCCTAGCGCGCCAGGGCGCGCAGAGCCTCGCACTCGCTCTGGCTCCTGCAGTACAGGGTGCCGCGGGCCGCAGTGGCGCGCGCCTGTTCCATTTGCCCCTGGGCGGCGTAGGTTCGCGCCAGCTCAAGGTAGATTTCCGCGCTATCCGGGTCGATGCGCTGGGCGCGTTCCAGCAAGGACAGGGCGCCATTGTAGTCGCCCTGCGCGCTGGCGGCGCGCGCTTTACTCACCAGGCCGCTGTACGCGGCCACGGCGTTGGGCTCCCTGGCGGGCGGGGGCTGGGGCGCGACAGGCGGCTGCTTCTGCTGGGTCACCACGCCGGGCTCGGGGCGTGTTTCGATAGGCGCAGGTCCCTGCGGGGGCGAGTAGATGGTGCAACCGGATAGCGCCAGCAGCAGCACTGGCAGGGCGCTGCGTGGCAGCCGGGTGGCGATGGGCATCAGGAATTCCCCCCGAAGAGTGACTGGAACCAGTCGCGGATGGTGCTGCTCTTGCTGCCACCGCTGCACTGGCTGCGCTGGCGTGGCTCGGACCCGATCACGAAGGGCATCAAACGGGCGCCGGGGCAGCCCTCGCCGGTCACATAACCGGTGGCGCTGTCTATCCATTGGGGCTGCATGTCTTCAGGCATGCGGTACCCCAGTGAACGCTGGCTCGCGTTGGCCATGAAGTGGGACCAGATCTTCAGGGCGCCCGTACTGCCGGTGAGCCCTGTCGCGCTGTTGTCGTCGCGACCGACCCAGGTGACCGCCAGCAGGTCGCCGGAGAAACCGGCAAACCAGGAGTCACGCCCCTCGTTGGTTGTGCCGGTCTTGCCCGCCGCCTGGAAGCTGTTGTCGAGATACGCATAGGCACCCCGCCCTGTTCCCTCGCGCAGGACCTCGCGCAGCGCATAATGCAACAGGTGCATTGCCTGCAGGCTGACGGTACGATCGTATTCCAGTGGGTAGCGGCGCAGCGGCTCCCCGTCTGCATCGACAATCTCGCGAATACTGCGCAACGGCATGCGGAAGCCACCCGCGGCGATGGTCTGGTACATCGCTGCCATGTCCATGGGTGAGTATTCCCCAGCGCCGAGTGTGAGCGCCGGCACCTCCGGGATGTCACCCTCCACGCCCAGCCGGCGCAGCATGTCGGCAACCCGGTCGATGCCGAGATCCAGGCCCAGGCGGGCGGTGGCCAGGTTATAGGAATTCGCCAGCGCACGATGCAGCAGTACCTGCCCATGGGCCTGCCGGTCAAAATTGCGGGGCTCCCAGACGTCCCCGTTTGGCCCGGGCACCCGCAGCGGGGTATCCGCCAGGGGTGTGGCCAGCGTATAGCGACGCGGCTGTTCCAGCGCCGCGAGGTAAACAGCCGGCTTGAGCAGGGAACCGGCGGGTCGACGGGCGTCGAGCGCCCGGTTGAAACCGGCATAGCGTACCTGCCGACCACCCACCAGCGCCGCCACTTCGCCGCTGTCGAAACGGGTGACCACCGAGGCCGTTTCCAGTTTACCGGTGCCGTCGACCTGCTTCAGAATCGCCGTGCTGCTGCGCTCCATCTGCCGCTGCAGCAGGGGGTCAAAACTGGTAAAAATGCTGAGGCCAAGCGTGGTCAGGTCTTCATCCCGATACTCGAGGCGCAACTGCCGCCGCACCAGGTCGAGAAAGGCGGGGAAGCTGTCGCGAATGCCGTCGCGGTTGTTGAGATCGAGCGGCATGCCCTGAGCGACGTTCGCCTGCTCTCTCGACACCAATCCCTGCTCGACCATGACATCCAGCACGACATTGCGTCGGGATCGGGCGCGCTCGGGATTGCGCAGCGGATTGTACAGGGAAGGCCCCTTGATCATGCCCACCAACAGCGCCTGCTGGTGCAAACCCAATTGCTGCAGCGGCCGGTCGAAGTAGTGCAGCGAGGCCAGGGCAAACCCGTGAATGGCGCGCGGCCCCTCTTGCCCCAGGTACACCTCATTGAGATAGCTTTCGAGGATCTGCTCCTTGCTGAAGTGGAGCTCCAGCAGCACCGCCATCACCACTTCGGTGAGCTTGCGCACAATGGTGCGCTCCGGCGTCAGGTAATAGTTCTTCACCAGCTGTTGGGTAATGGTGCTGCCACCTGCCACCACCTGCCCGGAGCGCAGGTTGCTGAGCGCCGCACGGGCAATACCGGTCAGCGAGAATCCCCAGTGGTCATAGAAGCGCTGGTCCTCTACGGCCAGCAGCGTTGCGCGCAGGCTCTCGGGCACATCTTCCAGCCGCACCAGAATGCGGTCTTCACCGTGGTGTGGATAAATGCCGCCGATCTGTACCGGATCCAGCCGCATCAGATCGATGGTGCCCTGGGCGTCGCGCAACACGGCCACGCGATCGCCCTGCACTTCCAGCCGCACCAGCCGCGGCGGCTCGCGCTCCCCGGGGAAGCTGAAGCCCCGGGTATACAGGTCGAAACGATTCCCCGCGCGGGACACCTCACCGGGGCGCCGCGCCGCAGCCTGCTTGCGATAGCCCAGCACCTCCAGCTCCCAGGCGAGGTCATCGGCCGACAGGGCGGCACCGGCGAACAGTTCCAGTGGCCGGGCATACACCTTGGCCGGCAACTCCCACATCTTGTCGGTGAATGTCGACGTAATCCGCACGTCGAGGTACACAACCACCAGCAGGCCTGCAGCGCAGGCCGCTAGAAACAGCTTCAGGAATGGGCGACGGGTTCTGGCCATGGGGGGAGTGTAGCGCACACCCGCTTTCATTTGACTGGGGGATCGGGATAATAGCCGCCTGAACTGGAGGGAGCCACAGGCAGATGAAGAAATACACGATCTACGGCATGGGTGCAGCCCTGGTCGACACCGAAATCCAGGTGCAGGACGCTGAACTGACCACCATGGGGGTCGACAAGGGCCTGATGACACTGGTGGATGAGGCCCGTCAGGCTGAGCTGCTTGGCCTGCTGCAAGGTCACCTGGTAAAGGCCAGTCACGCCAGCGGTGGCAGCGCCGGCAATTCGATGATCGCTGCCGCCCAGTTCGGCGTGCCGACCTACATGACCTGCAAGGTCGCCGACGATGCCGACGGCGCCATCTACGTCAGGGACCTCGAGCAGGCGGGTGTGGCGCACAATATGGCGCAACGGCCGCAGGGCACTACCGGCAAATGCCTGGTGCTGATTTCGCCCGATGCCGAACGCAGTATGAACACCTTCCTCGGCATCAGTGAAACGCTGTCCGTACACGAGCTCGATCCTGCCGCACTGGCCGACTCAGAGTACCTGTATATCGAGGGGTATCTGGTCACCTCGGACACGGGGCGTGCAGCCGCCATCCGCGCCCGGGAGCTGGCCGAAGCCGCGGGTGTGAAGACGGTACTGAGCTTTTCCGACCCGGGCATGGTGGAGTTCTTCCGCGAAGGCCTGCAGGCCATGATCGGCACGCAGGTGGACCTGGTGTTCTGCAACCGGGACGAGGCCCTCTGCTGGGGCGACACCGACGACCTGAACACCGCCATGGAACGTCTGAAACCGATTGCGCGCCGCTTTGTCGTGACCTGCGGCGCCGCTGGCGCACTCGCCTGGGATGGCGTCACCCTGCACGAAATCCCCCCACACCGGGTACAGGCGGTGGACAGCAACGGCGCCGGCGACATGTTTGCGGGCGCATTCCTCTATGCCATCGGCCGCGGCGAGGACTACGCCACCGCCGGCCGTTTCGCCAGCCTTGCCGCGGGACGCGTGGTTGCAAACTACGGACCACGACTCCCCGCAGCCGACTACCCCGCCCTGCGCGCGGAGTTTTTCGGCGACTGAGCGTCGCTGCGACATGCGGCTGCCCGGCAGGTTCAGAACAGGTCCATCTGGCGCCCGGTAACCGCCGCAAAGGACGTGTCGAGAAAACCGAGTATGCCGTCCACCACCGGCGCCAGCTGCCGCTCCAGATAATGCCCGTAATCGAGCGGCGCCCGGGGAGCGGCGGCCGGCTCGGGTCCCGAGGTCGTCATCACGTATTCCACCCAGTCGCCCCGCGCCGGAGGCGACAGGCCGTGGTCGGCATAGCGACGCGCGGCTTGCACATGGGGCGGCACATTGCGCTCATAATCCATCAGGCGACGGCGCAGCCGCTTGCGGTACACCAGATCCCCATCGTGCTCACCTGCCAGCACCGCCGCGACCAGCTGTTGCAGCCACAAGTCCCAGGGCTGGTCGAGAAATACGCGCCGGTACAGTTCCTGCTGACAGTCGCGTGCGAGCCTGGTCCAGTCCGTGCGCACATTCTCCAGGCCCTTGAACACCACATGCTCGGCTGCCCCCGTCCCCACCAGGCCGGCGTAGCGCTTCTTTGAGCCTTTCTCCGAGCCGCGAATGGTGGGCATGAGGAACCGCCGGTAATGCGTTTCGAATTCCAATTCCAGGACACAGTCCAGGGCGAACTCGTCGCGCAGCTGCTGCTGCCACCAGCGGTTGAGATCGCGCTGCAGGATACGCCCCGCGGCCTCCGCCGCTGCGTCATCGGCGGCATCAGCAATCCACACGAACACGGAATCCGTGTCGCCGTAGATCACCTGATGGCCCAGGGACTCAATGCGCTCCCGGGTACGCAGCAATATCTCATGCCCGCGGCGAGTGATACTGCTGGCCAAACGAGCGTCGAAGAAGCGACACCCCGGGCTGCCGAGCACCCCGTAGAACGAATTCATGATGATCTTGATCGCTTGCGAGAGCGGTGCATCCTGCGCCTGCTTGGCCGCGTCCCGCCGCCGCCAGAGCGTCTCAATGAGGGCCGGCAGAATGTGCCCGCGGCGCGCAAAGCGAGCACCGGCAAAGCCCGGCACCGATGCCCCCTGCCGGGCATCGGCAAGGCCCAGGGCGAGGCCCAGCGGATCGATACAGAAGGTGCGAATGATACTGGGATACAGACTCTTGAAGTCGAGCACCAGCACGTGCCGGTAAAGGCCAGGACGCGAATCCAGCACGACGCCGCCCGGACTCGGCTCCTGATCGCGCTGCGGGTTGGGTGCAACAAAGCCAGCGCGGTGCAGCCGGGGCAGGTACAGGTTGTCGAATGAGGCAACGGAGCCCCCGAGCCGGTCCGGGTTGAGCCCCGTCATGACAGTGCGCGCGACGGCGAAGTCGAGCAACCCCGTGTGGGCGAAAATATCCGACACCAGCTCACAGTCGCGCAGGTTGTACGCTGCCAACCGTGCCTTGTCCTCCTGGAACAGGCGGCCGATTTCTTCGCCGCGCCCGGCGCCCTTAAGCAGCTTGCCGGTACCGAGCAACTCGTGCGCCACGGCATCCAGAGCGAAGCTTTCGAAGCGGTAGAAGGCAGCGCGCAGCAGTTCAATGCCATCAATCAGCAGGCGCCCCGTCAGTCGCGCGGTGCGCCGCTCTCCGTCCTCATCCAGTGTGCGCCAGTGTACTGTGGTGCCGGCGCGACCCAGACGCAGTGGTACACCCAGGGCATCCGCCAGTCGCTGCAGGTACCAGGTATCAAAATTCACTACATTCCAGCCAACCAGCACATCCGGATCGACCTCGGCAATGAAGTCAAGGAAACGTTCCAGCACCGCGCGTTGCGTGGGCAGCGCTTCAACCTGCTCCCCGGCGTCGCAGGCGCCCAGCATGAAAACGCGTCGCAACTGCTGGCCGGCGGAATCCCCTGCTGCAGGCGTCACGTGCACGGCAATCGAATACAGCTGCAGGCCTTCCATGGCCGTTTCAATGTCGAAAGAGGCCATGGTCAATTGCGGACGCAGTGCTGCGGGACGCAGCTGTGGGTTGCGCATATAGCCGTGACCCGTTCGCTGCTCCAGTTGACCCGCCAGTTGGGCGCCCCCGGTGATGAACCGCTCCATCAGGTAACGATCGGCCGGATTGATGTCCGCCTCCAGCGGGTCCGCGCCGCGCTCCAGCAGGCGGTCGGCGAGCGCTCGGGACTGCCGGTAGCCGGTACTGTAGACACCCACCACGGGCTGCATGGCGAAATTGCGCAGACTCAGTGGCTTGAGCTCCACGCCGGCCTGCAGCGCCAGTAGTGCACGCTGCTGCTCCGCCTCCGGAGCGGCGAGAAAGAACACCGCACGCTCACCCTCGATCTCCACCTGCACGGGACCGCGCGCTGTGGCAAACCAGAGCTCAACGACAATGCCACCCTGGCTCTCACGCCACTGCCGTGTGAGCAGAAAACCAGCCAGTTCCACCGACTCCGGCGCCGACGTGCTAGGCATATCGCTGCAGGTGCCTTAAGCTAACGGACATAACACCGACCGGACCATGCCCGCCTCCCTGGAAGATCACAATGAGCAAACCTGAAATCAAGCAAGACCCGCTCTACCAGCTGCTGCGCAATGAAGATATCAAAGGCTTCAACGAACAGCGCGATGTACTGGACACGGGCGAACTGCGCAGTGGCGATTACCGCGGCCGAGACCTGCGCAACATGAATGCGCGCGGCCTCGATTTCAGTAACTCCTATTTCCGCAATGCGGATCTCAGCGGTATCGACTTCCGCGAAACCAACCTGGAAGGCGCCAGCCTGCTCGACGCCAAACTGTCGGGGACCTACTTCCCCGAGGCCATCAGCGCGGACGAGATCCGGCTCTCGCTGGATACCGGTACCCGGCTGCGCTACGACCGCAAGTAGTACCCCGCTAGCCCTGGGCGAGCAAATCGCGCAGGTCGATCATGGCCGTATTGGCGCGGCTGATGTAGGACGCCATGACCAGCGAGTGGTTGGCCAGCAGGCCGAAGCCACTGCCGTTGAGAATCATGGGGCTCCACACCACGTCCTGGGTGGCTTCCAACTCGCGAATAATCTGCTGCACGCTGACCTGCGCGTTCTTGTTGGCCAGTACGTCCGCGAAGTCCACTTCGACCGCTTTCAGGAAATGAATCAGCGCCCACGCGGTACCACGTGCTTCAAAAAACACGTCGTCGATCTCCAGCCAGGGGGTGCTGACCAGCATCTCGGCCGGGGCCGGTGTTGACTGCCGCGCACTGCCGTCGCCCGCCAGATCCGTATTCAGGCGACGCTGCCCCACGCTGGCGCTCAGCCGCTGGGACAGGCTGCCCAGGCGGGAACTCACGGTCGCCAGCCAGTAGCGGAGGTTGTCAGCACGGGCGTAGAACTGGGCATCGCTGTCGTTATCATCTTCCAGGCGCGCGAGATAGCTGTGCAGGTGGTTCACGCCATCCCGGTACTGGGCCTCGGTTGTCGGCAGGATCCAGCTGTCGGAATTGAAGTTGAGCTGCGGCTCCGCAAGTGCCAGGTCCGGGTCTTCCCGCGACTGGGATTGCGAGCGACTGAAGACCTCGCGCAGGGCGCGTGCCAGATCACGGGACTGTATCAAGACCCCAAACTCCCAGTTGGGGAGGTTGTCCAGCCAGAGCCCGGGCGGGGCCACATCGTTACTGAGGTAGCCACCGGGCTTCTCCAGCAGGGTTTCCACGGCGCCGATCAAGGCTGCCGTGGTGGTGGAACCCACGGCGACCTGGCCGCCCGTTCGCGTGGAATAGCTGCTAGCACGCTCCGCGACATCGAAGGGCGCGGGCGTCAGGCTCCAGTAGGCACCCACGAGCACGGCCAACAGCAGGTACACCAGCACTGTGCCACCCAGACGCCGCGCCCAGACGCCACCGGGCAGCGCGCTATCACGCCAGTTGGCGATGCGATCCTGCAATTCTGTCATGGTTGTTCACTCCCTGGCGCAAAGGCCGTCAGTGGTGCTGGTGGTCGTGATGGGCTGCGGGGGCAGCATCACGACGGGTCTCCGCCGTGGTGCACAGCGGCGCGCCGTCGATCGTCAGGCACAGCTCCACCGCATCGCCCACTGCTGGCATGGTGTCCAGGTCCAGCAGCATAAGGTGCAAACCGCCGGGAGCGAAGGACACCGCAGCGCCAGCCGGCACCCGAACCTCAGACTGTTCTTCCATGCGCATCATGCCCTCGCTCTGCAGGGTTTCGTGCAGCTCCACGCGCCCGGCGATGGGCGTGCTGGCGCCGCTGATGACAACCGCTTCAGCGCCGGCGTTGCGCACCGTCAGATAGGCCGCGGTACGCGTCTGGGTCGGCGGCAGTGCGCGCACCCAGGCCCCCTCGAGCACCACCTGAGCGGCCGCAGCCTGAGCTAGCGGCAGTGCGAGCACAGCCAGAAACAGCGCAGAACGATAACTCTTTTGGCTCACCCTTTTTCTCTCCTGCAATGAAACTATCACGATATAGAAGGCTCAGATTATAACACTTGCGCGCAGCGCCGGTTGGCGCCAATTCGTTGGGCCGCCCGCCGCAGGCTGCTACAATCGCGACGCGGCACAAGCCGTTACCCTACAAGGATTGCTCATGCGTTTCGTGCTTGCCAGCCTGCTCTGGTTGTACAGCAGCCTGGTGCTGGCCCAGTTTCCCACCGGCACATCGGGGTCGAACCCGTTCGCACAACCCGATTTCCTGCCGGTGGAAGAGGCGTACCAGCTTGCTGTGGAGCCCACGGACGATGGCCGCGTAAGGCTTTACTGGCGAATCGCGGAGGGCTACTACCTCTACCAGCACGCCTTCGATTTCCGTCTCGAGCGCGGCGGTGAGTCCCTGCAGGTCAGCGCCGAGGTGCCACCCGGGCTGGCGCGCAGTGACGAATTCTTCGGTGATGTGCAGGTTTACTACAACGAGGTTGAAGTACTGCTGCAGGTCCGGGAACCGCCCGGCTTTGCCCGCCTCAGCGTGCAGTCACAGGGCTGCGCGGACGCCGGGCTATGCTACCCGCCGCGCACCGAAGTCTTTGACATAGACTTCGGTACGGGCCAGGCCAACCCGGTCGCCCAGGCACCGGTCGCCGCGACTGCCAGCCTGCCTGCCGCCGGTGCAGGCCTGTCGACCCTGCCCTACATGCTGCTGCTGGCTTTCTTCGGTGGCGCCATCTTGAACCTGATGCCCTGTGTATTCCCCGTGCTCTCGCTGAAGGTCCTCGGGTTTGCCAATACCGGTCGACATGAACGCCTGCACCACGGCTGGCTGTACACCCTGGGGGTTATCGCCAGCTTCCTGGCTGTTGCCGGCGTACTGATCGCCCTGCAGACCGCGGGGCAAGCGGTGGGCTGGGGGTTCCAGCTGCAATCCCCGGGCTTTGTCATTGCGCTCGCCTACCTGTTTCTGGCCATGGGGCTCTCGCTGTCCGGTATGGTACAGCTCGGCAGCAGCGTGATGAACCTGGGCGGCAGCCTGGCCGAGCGCCAGGGATCGGCGGGCAGCTTCTTTACGGGTGTACTGGCGGTGGTCGTGGCCAGTCCCTGCACGGCGCCGTTCATGGGCACTGCACTGGGTTTCGCGTTGACCCAGCCCGCGCTGGTGTCACTTGCCATCTTCTTTGCCCTCGGGGCGGGTATGGCAGCGCCAATGTTACTGCTGAGCTACAGCAGCCGGGCCCGTGACTGGCTGCCGCGGCCCGGTGTCTGGATGGAAACCCTGAAGCAACTGCTGGCCTTTCCGCTCTACGCCACAGCCATCTGGTTACTGTGGGTTGCCGGACGTCAGACCAGCGTGGATACCATGGCGGCCGCCCTCAGCGGTGGCCTGCTACTGGCGCTGGCACTGTGGTTGTGGCAGGGAGACACCTCGTCTGGCCGGGCCTCGCATGGCCGGGCCTCGTCTGGCCGGACGGCACGCAGGGTACTCGCGCTCGCCAGCCTGGCGGGGGCACTGGCGCTGGGACTCTGGCGCGTACCCACAGGCCCGGACACAGTCGCAATCGGGGTCGGTGACGCATCGGCCTGGTCAGAGGAACGAGTGGAGGAGCTGCGCCGCTCGGGTCGCCCGGTTTTCGTCGATGTCACCGCAGACTGGTGCATCACCTGCATCGCCAACGAGCAGGGCGTGCTCTACACCGAGGCGGTGCAGGCTGCGTTCCGGGCACACAATGTCGCCTTCCTGGTGGCAGACTGGACCAACTATGATGCCGATATCGCCAACTACCTGCGCAGCCACGGCCGCTCCGGTATTCCCCTGTATGTGCTGTATCCAGCCGACCCCGCGGCGGCACCCGTGCTCCTGCCCCAGATACTGACACGCAACGGGGTTATCAGCTCGCTGGAGAGTATTTCGGCAGATAGAGGCTAGATCCCGCTGATATCCTCGCGGTTTGCCGGAAATATGGCTGTTTTCGCGCAACTTCAGCCATCTCGCCTATTTCGCGGGCTTCTGTGTCGCCATCTCCCGGAAATGGGAAAAATTCGCCTAACTGGCAGCTAACATCCGCTATTTTCTAAAAAATCCTGCTCATTGATGGACAGCCACGGATTTTTCAGCCAGACTTTGCCGCAATGGGTCAAAAAACGCACAGGCGAATAACCATGGCCACCATTCTGGTACTGCACGGTCCCAACCTGAACCTCCTGGGGGAGCGTGAACCCGCCGTTTATGGCCACACCACCCTGGCCGACATTGACAGCCGTCTGACCCACGTTGCCACCGCGCAGGGACATCACCTGCTCGCCATGCAGAGCAACGCGGAATACGAACTCGTGGAGCGCATCCACGATGCGCGGCGCGAAGGCGTGAACTTCATCCTGATCAATCCGGCGGCGTTTACCCACACCAGCGTCGCGCTGCGGGACGCCCTGGCTGCGGTGGCGATTCCCTTTATCGAGGTGCACCTGTCCAACACCCACGCCCGAGAGCCCTTTCGACAGCACTCGTATTTCTCCGATCTGGCGGTCGGCGTGATCTGTGGACTGGGTGCACACGGCTACGAACTCGCTTTACTGGCCGCCCTGCGGCAACTGGAACAGCCCTGAAACGAAAACCAGAGAGAGCCCTGTCATGGACATTCGCAAAGTTAAAAAGCTGATCGAATTGCTGGAAGAGTCCAACATCGATGAGATAGAAATCAAGGAGGGGGAGGAGTCTGTGCGCATCAGCCGCAACAGCGCGCAACCCCTGATGGCGGCCTATGCACAGGCACCAGCCCCTGCTGCGGCTCCGGCACCCAGTGCTCCAGCGGCGACCCCTGCACCCGCGGCAGAAGCGGCAGCGCCCAGCGCACCGGTACACAGTGGCAAGCTCATCACCTCGCCGATGGTGGGCACCTTCTACCGTTCCCCCTCGCCCACGTCGCCCGCGTTCGTCGAAGTGGGCCAGAGCGTGAAGGTAGGCGATGTCCTCTGCATCGTCGAAGCCATGAAAATGATGAACCAGATCGAAGCGGACAAATCCGGCACCATCGAGGCCATCCTGGTCGACAACGGTGAGGCAGTTGAATTCGAGCAGCCTCTGTTCTCCATCGTCTGACACAGCCACCGGCGCCTGCGCGCCGCAAGCAGAGGAATACATCATGGCCAAGCTGGAAAAGGTTCTCATCGCCAATCGCGGTGAGATCGCCCTGCGGATTCTCCGGGCCTGCAAGGAGATGGGCATCAAGACCGTGGCGGTCCATTCCAAGGCGGATCGCGAGCTGATGCACGTGCGCCTCGCCGACGAGGCGGTCTGCATCGGCCCCGCAGCCTCCACCGCAAGCTATCTCAACGTACCCGCGATCATCAGCGCCGCGGAAGTCACCAACGCGAGCGCCATCCACCCCGGTTACGGGTTTCTGGCCGAGAATGCGGACTTTGCCGAACAGGTAGAGAAGAGCGGCTTCATCTTCATTGGCCCGAAAGCCGACACCATCCGTCTCATGGGCGACAAGGTGTCGGCCATCGAGGCCATGAAAAAGACCGGTGTGCCCACGGTTCCAGGCTCCGATGGCCCCCTCACCGATGACGCCGAGCGCACGCTGGAGATTGCCCGGCGCATCGGCTACCCCGTGATCGTGAAGGCCGCCGCCGGCGGTGGCGGTCGCGGCATGCGGGTTGTGCACAATGAAGCGGCCCTGCTGAACTCGGTGCAGCTGACCCAGGCCGAGGCAGCGGCCGCCTTCGGGTCCGGTGTCGTCTACCTGGAGAAATTCCTGCAAAAACCACGGCATGTGGAAGTGCAGGTCATCGCAGACGGGCAGGGCAACGCCATTCACCTGGGGGACAGGGACTGCTCGCTGCAGCGCCGTCACCAGAAGGTACTGGAAGAGGCGCCTGCGCCCGGTGTCGACGAACACCTGCGCGCCCAGGTCGCCGAGGCCTGCGTCAACGCCTGTATCGAAATCGGCTATCGCGGTGCCGGCACCTTCGAATTTCTCTATGAAGACGGTGGTTTTTACTTCATCGAAATGAACACCCGGGTACAGGTGGAGCACCCGGTGACGGAAATGATCACCGGCATCGACATCGTGCGCGAGCAACTGCGCATCGCCAGCGGCCTGCCGCTGTCGGTCACCCAGGAACAGGTAGTCTTTCGCGGCCACGCCTTCGAATGTCGCATCAACGCCGAAGATCACCAGACCTTCATGCCCTCGCCGGGCAAGGTCACCACGTTCCACGCACCCGGCGGTCCCGGCATCCGCGTCGACTCACACCTGTACGATGGCTACACCGTACCGCCGTTCTACGACTCCCTGATTGCCAAGATCATCAGTTACGGTGAGAGCCGCGAGATCGCCCTGGCGAGGATGCGGCAGGCCCTTGACGAACTGGTCATCGAGGGCATCCGCACCAACACGGCACTGCACCGGGAATTGGTGCGGGACCGCTCCTTCCAGGCTGGCGGTGTGAGCATTCACTACCTCGAAAGCAAGCTGGAAGACTGGAGCTAGTGAGCTGGCTACAGCTGCGACTGGACACCAGCCCGACGCTCGCCGCTGCCCTTGAGGAACAGCTGCTGGCGGCGGGTGCAGTGGCGGTGACCATGGAAGACAATGCCGACCAGCCGGTGCTGGAACCCGGCGTGGGGGAAACCCCGCTCTGGCAACACATACGCCTGACCGGCCTGTTCCCCGCAGACACCCACATGCCGTCGGTGCTGGAACGCATCCCGGACACACTCCTGGAGGGGTGCAACCAGCGGGTGGAAATCCTCGAGGACAAGGACTGGGAGCGGGAGTGGATCAGCCATTACCAGCCCATGCGCTTTGGCGAAAAACTGTGGGTCTGCCCCAGCTGGATCGACCCGCCGGATCCGGACGCCGTCAATCTGCTGTTGGACCCGGGGCTGGCCTTCGGCACCGGAACACACCCCACCACGGCGCTCTGCCTTGGCCAGCTCGACCAGCTGCCGCTGCGGGGCCACACCCTCGTCGACTACGGCTGCGGCTCAGGCATCCTCGCGGTGGCGGCACTCAAGCTCGGCGCCGAACGCGCCCTGGGGGTGGACAACGACCCGCAGGCGCTGGTCGCCAGCCGCGACAACGCCCGGCGCAACGGCGTTGCAGATGAACGCTTCAGCGTCACTCTGCCGGATGCCGCCACCAATGCCGCCTGGCAGGGTCAGGCGGATGTTGTGGTGGCGAATATTCTTGCCGGGCCACTCGCGGAGCTTTCGAATACCCTGCTCAGCCTGCTCAAACCGGGCGGCACCCTGCTGCTGTCAGGCCTGCTCAACAGCCAGGCGGCGGCCCTGTGCGAGCACTACGCGGCGCGCATCAAGCTCACCGTGGCTGGAGAGCGCGAGGACTGGGTGTGCCTGCGCGGCGAGCTGTCCCGGGCCTGAGCCGTCAATCCTGGGGTTCACGCCCCAGCACAGCGGCCATCTGCGCGTCACCGAACAGGTAGGATAGCGATCCGGTCATGTCAGGGTGCCGGCGCAGGCATTGTCCGCCATCAACATTGAAGCACTGACCCGTCACCCAGGACGACTCGGGGCCCGCCAGATAGCGCACGCTGGCGGCAATGTCTTCCGGTTCACCGGGCCGCCGTAGCGGTATCTGCTCCTCGAACGCCTGCATGACCTCGGGGCTGGCAAAGAGATCACCCGTGGCTTCGCTGCGCGTCAGCCCGGGCCGCACCGCGTTGATCCGCAGCCCAAGATAGGACAGCTCATCCGCGGCGGCACGCACCAGCCCTTCCAGACCGGCCTTGCCCGCGCAATAGGCAGACAACCAGGGAAACGGCATGCCTGCTGTCGTCGAGGAGATGCAGACGATGCTGCCACCACGGGCCATCAAGGGGGCCGCGTGGCGCACGGCGAGAAATACCGAGCCGATATTCAGGTCCAGTTCCCGACGCAGGCCATCCAGATCCTGCAGCAACAGCGGCTTGAAGCCCCCGCCGCCCACGGTGGGCACCACAATATCCAGCCGCCCGGCCACAGCGTGCGCCATGTCCACCGCCCTGCACACATCCTCCTCTCGCAGGGCGTCGCCGGGACACAGACGCACCTCGCCGCCGGGTACCTTCTCCAGCAAGGCGGCGCGCGCCGCCTGTAATGCCGCCTCACGACGCCCCATCAGCACCACAGCGGCGCCATCCTGCAGCAGTGCCGCAGCGCAGGCCGCGCCAATGCCGCCGGCACCGCCAGTGACCAGTGCCGTCTTGCCCTGCAGACTCTTTGCTGTGCTCATACATCCTCCTGTTTTCATTATTTTCGATTCCAAGACCGGCCCCCAGTCTAACCTGCCCGCGCCGCAGCCCACAGCGCGCTTTAACCGCAGGCCGCGGTGGCGTATCATAGGCTGCTCTCTGAAGCGACCTCACAGTCTCCCGCAATGCCACAAATCGGGCCTTACACACTGACCAATGCCGTAGCGCTGGCACCCATGGCGGGGGTCACCGACCTGCCGTTCCGGCAACTTTGTGCGCGACTCGGTGCGGGGCTGGTGGTGTCCGAAATGGTCAACAGCAACCCGCGCCTGCGGAATACCGACAAGACCCGGCTACGCACCCGCCACGATGCTGAAATCGAACCCCGCTCGGTACAGATTGCCGGCAACGACCCACAGCAGATGGCCGCCGCAGCGCGCTATAACGTTGCCCTGGGTGCGCAGGTCATTGATATCAATATGGGCTGCCCGGCCAAGAAGGTCTGCCGCAAGGCAGCCGGTTCCGCGCTGCTCGCTGACGAACCTCTGGTGCGGGATATCCTGCGGGCCGTGGTCGCGGCCGTGCAGGTCCCGGTCACCCTGAAAATCCGCACGGGCCCCTCACCGCAGGCGCGCAATGGCGTCAGCATTGCGCGAATCGCCGAGGATGCCGGCATCGCCGCGCTGGCGGTGCACGGCCGTACCCGCGCCTGTGCCTTCCGCGGCAGCGCGGAGTACGACACCATCGCTGACATTGTCGCCGCCGTGGATATCCCGGTCTTTGCCAATGGCGACATCGAGTCTGCCGAGAAGGCGGTAGCGGTGTTGCGCCATACCGGCGCCGCCGGCGTCATGGTCGGTCGCGCCGCACAGGGGCGCCCCTGGCTCTGCGGCCAGATCGCCGCAAGGCTGGCCAACGGCAGCACACCGCCCGCACCTTCGCTGGCGCAGCAGGTCGCGCTGCTGCATGGCCACGTCCGCGCCCTGCACCGCTTCTACGGCGACTTCCTGGGGCCGCGCATCGCGCGCAAGCATGTCGGTTGGTTCCTGCAACACCAGCCACAGTGGCTCATGTTCCGGGGCGAGTTCAACGCCCTCGACGACAGCGCCGCCCAACTCCACATGATTGACCGACTGTTTACAGGCACCGCCGCAGAGAACATGGCTGCATGAAGAAATCCGACCCACCCTCGTTTACACCCGACGTCCCAACCCTCCCCGACAGCACGCCTGCAGCGCCCGCACCGGAGCGATTGCACGATGCCGTGGCACGCGCAGTGGGGGAGTACCTCGAGGCACTGGATGGACAGTCGACAACGGATTTCTACCAACTCGTGCTGGCCGAGGTTGAGGCGCCCCTGCTGCGCGCCGTCATGGACTACACACGCAACAACCAGACCCGCGCTTCCCATATGCTGGGCCTGAATCGCGGCACCCTGCGCAAGAAACTCAAGCAGTACCAACTCATTTCCGACAAAAGCTGACAGGCACCCCATACACCATGAGCGACTCCCATCTCGTAACCGTTAGACGCGCATTGATCAGCGTCTCCGATAAAACCGGCATCGTTGAATTTGCCACGGCCCTGCAGGAACTCGGGGTTGCGCTGCTGTCGACTGGCGGCACCTACCGCCTGCTACGCGATGCCGGCCTCGCAGTCACCGAGGTTGCCGACCACACCGGCTTTCCCGAGATGATGGACGGCCGTGTGAAAACGCTGCATCCGAAGATCCACGGCGGCATCCTCGCCCGTCGCGGGCAGGACGACGCGGTGATGGCTGAGCATGGCATTGATGCCATCGATATGGTCGTGGTCAACCTGTATCCCTTCGAGGCCACCGTCGCCAGACCGGACTGCACGCTGGAAGAGGCGGTCGAGAACATCGACATCGGCGGCCCGACCATGGTGCGCGCCGCTGCAAAGAACCACCGCTGGGTGAATATCGTGGTGAATGCAGGCGACTACACCCGCATCATCGAGGAGATGCGCAGCCAGCAGGGCGCCACCACACTGGCAACCCGCTTCGACCTGGCGATTCGCGCCTATGAGCATACCGCCGCCTACGATGGCGCCATCGCCAACCACTTCGGAAAACTGACTCCGGGCGGCTCAGCGGCGTTCCCGCGCACGTTCAACACACAGTTCCACAAGGCGCAGGAGATGCGCTACGGGGAAAACCCGCACCAGAAAGCGGCATTCTACGTCGAAGCACGCCCTGCCGAGGCCGGCATCGCCACCGCCCGGCAGCTGCAGGGCAAGGAACTGTCCTACAACAACGTGGCGGACACCGACGCCGCACTGGAGTGTGTGAAGAATTTCGCCGAACCGGCCTGCGTGATCGTCAAACACGCCAACCCCTGTGGCGTGGCCGTCGCCGCGACGCTGCTGGACGCCTACGACCTCGCCTTTGCCACCGACCCGGAATCCGCCTTTGGCGGCATCATTGCCTTCAACCGGGAGCTGGACGCAGAAACCGCACAGGCCATCGTCGAGCGACAGTTCGTCGAAGTGATCATCGCGCCGGCTGTGAGTGCCGCGGCGCTGGAGGTGGTCGCGGCCAAGCAGAACGTGCGACTGCTCGCCTGCGGCAACTGGGGCCCCGGCATCCCGGCCCTCGATTACAAGCGGGTGAATGGCGGGCTGCTGGTCCAGGATCGCGACCTGGGCATGGTCGACAGCGCGGATCTGCGCATTGTCAGCAAGCGGCAGCCGACGCCGCAGCAGATGCAGGACCTCCTGTTCGCCTGGAAAGTCGCCAAGTTCGTCAAGTCCAATGCGATTGTCTATGCGGCAAATGGCCGCACGATCGGCGTGGGTGCCGGCCAGATGAGCCGGGTCAATTCAGCCCGTATCGCCGCGATCAAGGCAGAGCACGCGGGCCTCACCGTGCGCGGCTCGGTGATGGCGTCCGACGCGTTCTTCCCGTTCCGAGACGGCATCGACAACGCCGGCAAGGCCGGTATTGCCGCCGTCATTCAGCCGGGCGGTTCCATTCGCGACGAGGAAGTTATCGCCGCCGCCGATGAACACGATATGGCCATGGTCTTTACCGGCATGCGCCATTTCCGCCACTGAGAGAGCAACTGATGAACATTCTGGTGATTGGCAGCGGCGGCCGCGAGCACGCGCTGGCCTGGAAAGCGGCACAGGGCAACGACGTCGAGTGTGTATTCGTCGCGCCGGGGAACGCGGGCACTGCTACTGAAGCCGGCCTGCAGAACGTCGCCATCGACCCCATGGACTTCGCCGCGCTGGCCGACTTCGCGGTCGCGGAGAACATCGCACTCACCATCGTCGGACCCGAGGCACCACTGGTTGCAGGCATTGTGGATTACTTCCAGGAACGCGGCCTGCGCTGCTTTGGGCCGCGCAAGGGCGCAGCCCAGCTGGAAGGATCGAAGGCGTTCACCAAAGACTTTCTCGCCCGCCACAACATTCCCACCGCGGCCTACGGCAACTTTACCGAGCTGGAACCTGCGCTCGCATACCTGCGTGCCCAGGGCGCGCCGATCGTGGTCAAGGCCGACGGCCTGGCGGCGGGCAAGGGCGTGATCGTCGCCGAGACCCTCGCTGAAGCCGAAGCAGCGGTGACTGACATGCTGTCGGGCAACGCCTTCGGCGATGCCGGCTGCCGTGTCGTGATCGAGGAGTTTCTGCAGGGTGAGGAGGCCAGTTTTATCGTTATGGTGGACGGCGAACACGTGCTGCCGATGGCCACCAGCCAGGACCACAAGCGCATCGGTGACGGTGACACCGGGCCGAACACGGGCGGCATGGGCGCCTACTCCCCGGCCCCCGTCGTCACCGATGCCGTGTTCCAGCGCGTCATGGATGAGGTCATCCTGCCCACCGTGCGCGGCATGGCCGCAGAAGGCAATGACTACACTGGCTTCCTCTACGCGGGGCTGATGATCTCCCCCGCGGGTGACCCGAAAGTCATCGAGTACAACTGTCGCTTCGGCGACCCGGAAACCCAGCCCATCATGCTGCGTCTGCAGTCCGACCTGGTCTCACTGTGTGCTGCGGCACTCGACGGTGAGCTGGATCGCGCCGAGGCCACCTGGGACAGCCGCTGCGCCATCGGCGTGGTGCTCGCCGCCGGCGGCTATCCGGGGGATTACGCCAAAGGACTGCCAATCTCCGGGCTCGATTACGCCTTCCCGGAGCACGTCAAGGTCTTCCATGCAGGCACCGCCATTCGGGGTGACACGGTCGTCACCAACGGTGGCCGCGTACTCTGCGTGACCGCACTTGGGGAGGATATCGCCGCCGCCCAGCGCAGCTGTTACGACGCCGCTGAGCATATCCAGTGGGACGGCGTGACCCGACGCAACGATATTGGTTGGCGCGCGATTGACCGCTATAGTTAGCGCTTCACGGTGATGGAGCACGCCATGCATAGCCGAAAACTGACGCTCGTGGACCGCCTGCTGGGGGAAGCCGATATCGTATTGCGTACCCTCAGCAATCGCGGCAGGCCCGCCACACGCCCCTCTCCCGCCGAGGGTCACCGGGACTGCACCCTCAATCCGGCGCAGCGCAGCCACGTCGCTGGGCTGATGCGCGTCAACCACACCGGTGAAGTCTGCGCGCAGGCGCTGTACCAGGGTCAGGCGCTGACCGCCAAATTGCCTGCTGTACGCGAGGACATGCGCGAGGCCGCGCGCGAAGAAGAGGATCATCTGGCCTGGTGCGCCCAACGCCTGCAGGAGCTGGGTAGCCGCCCCAGCCATCTGAACCCCGCCTGGTACGGAATGTCTTTCCTGCTCGGTGCGAGCGCCGGCGCAATCGGCGACAAATGGAGCCTGGGTTTCGTGGCCGCCACGGAAGAGCGGGTCTGTCGCCACCTGCGCGACCACCTGCAACAGCTGCCTGCCGACGACCGCAAATCCCAGTTGATTCTGCAAAAGATGCTGGAAGACGAAGAGCGCCATGGCGAAAACGCCCTGGCAGCGGGCGGCGCAGACCTGCCCGCGCCGGTCAAGGACCTGATGAGCGTCGTGTCAAAGCTGATGACCCGCAGCAGCTACTACCTGTAAGTTGCCTGCTCCGCTGCTGGGCGGTGCAGCGCCCCTCAGGACGGGGAAAACGCCTGTATTTCGAAGCTGTGGCTCATCGCCACGCCGGCAGCACCCAGCATGATGGATGCCGAACAGTATTTTTCTGCGGAGAGTTCAACGGCCCGCTGCACCTGCTTCTCCTTCAGGTTTACGCCGGTCACCACAAAGTGCATGTGAATACGGGTGAACACCGCGGGCACAGCATCGGCGCGCTCGGCCTGCAGCTCTACGCGGCAGTCAACCACCTGCTGGCGGGATTTCTGCAGCATGCTCATCACGTCAAACGACGAGCATCCCCCCACCCCCAGCAGCAGCATCTCCATCGGGCGCGGGCCAAGATTGCGCCCGCCAAGGTCGGGCGGCCCGTCCATCACAACGCTGTGGCCGCTACCGGACTCACCCAGAAACATGGCGCCATCCACCCACTTCACGGTTGCCTGCATCGCTCGGCTTCTCCTGTTCGCAAGACGGCGCGAGCTTAGCACAGGGGTTTACGTTTTACTTGCCGCACGCGTGGGGTAATATTGGCCTACAGGTCGTATGGCAAGAAGAAGGAAATCCCAGCATGCTGAAGCACCAGGTCACCAGTGCCATTCCAGGTGTGGAGAACTTCCTCCGTCATTGCAACCGATCCATCTACCGCGCCAAGCATGTCATTCTGCAGGAGGGCGCCAACTGCGATCGCCTGTTCCTCATTCTGGAAGGCTCCGTGTCCGTGATGGTGCAGGATGAAAACGATGCGGATCACATGATGGTGGTCAGCTACCTGAATGCCGGTGACTTCTTCGGGGAGATGGGCTTGTTCGGCGCCAGCGAAGAAGTGCGCAGCGCCATGGTGGTCGCCAGGGAGCAGTGCGAGGTCGCCGAGATTTCCTATGCCCGATTCCACCAAATCCGCAGCCATTACCCCGACATTCTCTTTGCCATCGCCAACCAGATGGGCATGCGTTTGCGCCAGACCACACGCAAACTCAAGGATCTCGCCTTTGTCGATGTCTCCGGGCGCATTGCCCACACCCTGATAGACCTGTGCAAACAACCGGATGCCATGACCCACCCCGACGGCATGCAGATCAAGGTCACCCGTCAGGAGCTGGGCAAGATTGTCGGCTGCTCGCGGGAAATGGCCGGGCGGGTGCTGAAAAACCTCGAAGAAGAGGGTCTGGTGGCAGTTTCCGGAAAAACCATGGTGGTGCTGGGCACCCGCTAGTCGGGAAAGAACAGCTCCCGCAATTTCTCGCCGGGTTCCTCGGCGCGCATGAATGCCTCGCCGACCAGGAAGCTGAAGACACCCGCGTCCCGCATGACGGCCACGTCCTCCGGACTGTGGATGCCGCTTTCCGTGACCACCACGCGATCGCCTGGGATATGCGGCAGCAGGTTCAGGGTTGTATCGAGGGCGGTCTTGAAGCTGTGCAGGTCGCGGTTGTTGATGCCGAGCAGCGGCAGGCCCAAGTCCAGCGCGCGATCCAGTTCGGCGCGATCATGCACTTCAACGAGCACGTCAAGCCCGTATTCAGTGGCACTGCTGGCCAGCTCGCGCATCTGTGCATCCTCCAGCGCCGCCGCAATCAGCAGCACTGCATCGGCGCCGATGGCGCGGGCCTCAACCACCTGCCAGGTGTCGACGGTGAAGTCCTTGCGCAATACAGGCAGGGTGCAGGCGGCGCGCGCCTGCTGCAGATAGGCATCACTGCCCTGGAAGAAATCGACGTCGGTCAGCACCGACAGGCAGGCGGCGTTGCCGGACTGGTAGCTGCGCGCGATCGCGGCGGGATCAAAATCTGCGCGAATCACACCCTGGCTGGGCGAGGCTTTTTTCACCTCCGCGATCACCGCTGGCTGCGCTGCGCCCACGCGCTGGCGCAGCGCCTCCACGAAACCGCGCGGGGCGGACTGTTCCGAGATGCGGGACTCAAGGTCTGCGAGGGATTCACGGCGGCGCCCTGCCGCCACTTCCTCGTATTTGCGCGCCAGAATCTGGCGCAGGATGGTCGGGGCGGCAGCCATCAGGCGTGACCTCCCTGACTCATCATCTGGGTAAAATCGACAAACTCCTTCATCTTTTCCCGCGCCTGCCCTGTCGCCATGAGGTCCTCAGCCAGCGCCACCCCATCGGCGATGGTCGCCGCCAGGCCGCTGACATAGATGGTGGCACCCGCATTCAGGGCAATCATTGCGGCGGCCTTGCGTGCCGCTGGCGTATCACGCCCCGCCAGCGCCGCACGAATCAGCGCCGCCGACTCCTCGACACTGCCTACCGACAGCCCCTCGAGGCTCTGCCGCTCCATCCCGAAATCCTCGGGGGCAATGCGGTAGCTGGCGATATTACCGCGACACAGCTCGGCCACTTCCGTGCTGCCGCTCAAGGTAATCTCATCCAGGCCGCCCTCCCCGTGCACAACCAGCGCGTGCTCGCTGCCCAGCAGCTTCAGAACCTCCGCGAGAGGGCGGCATAATGCCGGGTCAAACACGCCGATCACCTGGCGGCGCACACCGGCCGGGTTGGTCAGGGGACCCAGCACATTGAACAGCGTGCGCATGCCCAGCTCGCGACGCGGGCCGATTGCATGGCGCATCGCGGCGTGGTGCGCCGGGGCAAACATGAAGCCCAGGCCGACACTGCCAATCGCCCGCGCCACCTGCGCTGGCGTCAGGTCCAGCGGCACCCCGAGATGCTCCAGCAGGTCGGAGCTACCCGATGTGCTGGAAACGGAGCGGTTGCCGTGCTTCGCGACCTGCGCGCCGGCCGCCGCGACGACAAAGGTGGCCGCCGTCGACACATTGAACAGATTGGCACCGTCGCCACCGGTGCCTACGAGGTCGACCAGGTGCTCACCGGAGACCTCCACCGGCGTCGCCAGCTCGCGCATCACCTGCGCCGCACCCGCGATTTCCTCGGTGCTCTCCCCTTTCATGCGCAGGGCCACCAACAGGCCGCCAATCTGGGCATCGGTTGCTGCGCCGGACATGACCAGCCGCATGACCTGCGCCATTTCATCACGGGTGAGTGACTGGTGATCCACCAGGCGGGCAAGGGCGTCCTGCAGGGTCATCAACGAGCCTCCTGTTGCAGAAAGTTGCGCAGCAGGTCATGGCCGTGCGCGGTAAGAATCGACTCGGGGTGGAATTGCACGCCTTCCACCGCCAGTTCCCGGTGCCGCAGCCCCATGATCTCATCCATTTCGCCGTCAGCGGTTTCCGTCCAGGCGGTGATTTCCAGGCAAGCCGGCAAGCCCTCCCGAGCGACCACCAGGCTGTGGTATCGCGTCGCCTCAAAGGGCTGGCTGAGACCGCGGAATACGCCCTGGCCACGGTGGTGAATCAACGACGTCTTGCCGTGCATCACCTGCCGCGCGCGTACCACCTGACCGCCGTAGACCTGCCCGAGGCTCTGCATACCGAGACAGACGCCGAGGATCGGCAGCTGGCCGGCATAGGTACGGATCACGTCCATGGAAATTCCCGCCTCGTTGGGCGTGCAAGGTCCGGGAGAGATCACGATCTTGCGCGGGGCGATGGTAGCGATATCGGCAACGCCAATCTCATCGTTGCGCACCACCTGCACCTCGGCGCCCAGTTCACCCAGATACTGCACGATATTCCAGGTGAAGGAATCGTAGTTATCGATCATCAGAATGTCAGGCATGGTCGTCCCTTGCAGCGTGGGGCGTGAGTTTACCATGCCTCAGGGCGCTGCGAGAGGGCAGCTCACAACGCACCCGGTAAAGATACCTGCGGCCCACAGCCCTGGCCCGCGAAAGAGGCCGCTGCACCCTGCTACTCAGCCGGGGCGCGGCACTCCCGGGGCTTTTCCAGCACCAGTACATCCTGGAAAAACGGCCCCGGCACTTCTTTCCAGTTGCCGTGATAGTGGGCGACGAGCCGCAGCTGGCTGGCCTCCAGCAGGCTGGCCAGGCCCACCGGCGTCATGCCGATGGCCTCCTCCGGCACCTGCGCCCAGCCGGGACACAACCACTCGGATGAGCCGTAAGCGGGCTGGTCGAACACCCAGCGCTCAAGCGGCGTGGCGTGAAAGCGCGCGGCCTTGTCCGCAGCGCGCGGCAAGGTGGCGTGATACGCCTCATCCAGCAGAAACACCGTCACCAGCGCCTTGCCGCCGGGCTCCAGCACGCGCGCCAGCTCCGCCATATAGAAACGGGCGTCCCGTTCGTTGAAATGCGTCCACACCGACAGCGCAGTCACCAGCTGTTGCCCAGCGTCGGCGACCGGCCAGGGGGCGCCCGCTGCTGTCTGGTCAGGCGCGTAGAACGGGTTGGCGGTGTCCAGGTGCAGGAAACGGTAGTGCTCACCCCGGTAGTGCTGGCGACAGAATGCAAGCTGCTCGGCAGCCACATCCAGGCCGGTGTAGCAGCCGCCGCGACCCAGAAAGGGTTCGCAGGCAATGGCCAGCAGGCCGGCACCACAGCCGACATCCAGCACGCGCAGGTCTTCCCGCCAGCCGATATGCTGGCCAATGAGCGTCTGGAAGATGCCGATAACGTGGGCCCACTCGGCATAGGCATACTTGCCACCGCGACGCCGCTTCTCCCCGGGTATCAGCCGCAGGTTGCGGGTGCGCAGCACGCGGGCCTGGTCTTCAGGCAGATACAGTTCATCGAGCAGCGCGTAGGGGTGCTCGCAGTGTGCCAGCAGAGCCTGCAGCTGCTCGCGCACGCTCACGGCGAGTCTAGCCCGGCCAGCACCATGGACGCCGCGCGGAACATGGCGCGCGCCTTATTGTGGGTTTCCTTCCACTCCAGGCGGGGCACCGAGTCGGCGACCACGCCAGCGCCCACCTGGATGTACAGCTTGCCGTCCTTGATCACCGCGGTACGGATGGCGATGGCGGTGTCCATCTCGCCGGCCCAGGACAGATACCCGACGGCGCCGCCATAAACGCCGCGCTTTACCGGCTCCAGTTCGTCAATGATTTCCATCGCACGTATTTTGGGCGCCCCGCTCAGGGTGCCGGCGGGCAGGGTGGCCCGCAGTACATCGATCGCCGACTTGCCCGGCTGCAACTGGCCACAGACATTGGACACGATGTGCATGACGTGGGAATACCGCTCCACCGCCATCTTGTCGCTGAGGGTGACGGAGCCGATACGGGCAATACGACCGATGTCGTTACGCCCCAGGTCGATGAGCATGAGGTGTTCGGCGATCTCCTTGGGGTCCGCGAGCAATTCCGCCTCCAGCGCCTTGTCCTCGGCCTCGCTGTAGCCGCGCCGGCGGGTCCCGGCCAGCGGGCGCACGGTCACTTCATTGTTCTGCAGGCGGGCGAGGATCTCCGGGGACGACCCCACGATATGGAAGTCCCCGAGATCCAGATAGTACATATAGGGCGAGGGGTTCAGGTTGCGCAGCGCCCGGTACAGATTCAGGGGCGGCGCGCTGAACGGCACCTGGAGGCGCTGCGAAGGCACAACCTGCATCACGTCGCCGGCCAGCACATAGTCCTTGATACGCTCTACAACCCGGGCGAAGCCCGCCTCGTCGAAGTGCGACGTCGCTGAGGCCTCAAGCGCATCGCTATCGGCGCCGCCCAGCGCCACATCCGGTAACGGCGGCATGGGTTCACGCAGTTTCAGCGCGAGCCTGCTCAGGCGCACCCGCGCCTCCTGCAGCGCGCCGGGCCGCTGCGGGTCGGCGTTGATGATCAGGCGGATGGTGCCGGACAGATTGTCGAACACCAGCACCTCTTCCGACACCATGAGCAGGATATCGGGGTTGCCGAGCTCGTCCCGGGGGGCGCCAGCGCGCAGCCGAGGCTCCACGTAGCGCACCGTGTCATACCCGAAGTAACCCACCAGCCCACCGTGGAATACCGGCAGGCCGGCATCCGGTGCGCTGCGATAGCGCTGCTGGAAGTCCTCGACGTACTGCAGCGGGTCGGCGACCTCGGCCTGCTCGACCACAGCGCCATCCACCAGCACCTCGACGCGGTTGCCGAACACCCGCAACAACGTGCGGCAGGGCAGGCCGATGATCGAATAGCGCCCCCACTTTTCGCCGCCCTGCACGGACTCGAAGAAGTAGGAGAAGGCCCCTTCACCCAGCTTGCGATAGGTGCTGACCGGAGTTTCGAGATCTGCCAGCACTTCGGTGCTGACCGGGATACGATTGTAACCCTGTGCCGCGAGGGCGCTGAATTCTGCCTCGTTCATCGGGGCTGTTGCACCTCCGCCAGCGCCGCCCGCATCTGCGCAATCACGGCGCGGTAGTCGGGTGCATTGAAAATGGCCGAGCCGGCCACGAAGGTGTCGGCGCCCGCTGCCGCAATGTCCGCGATATTGGCCGCGGTGACGCCGCCGTCGATCTCCAGCCGGATGTCGTGGCCCGAGGCGTCGATCAGGGCCCGCGCCTCGCGCAGTTTATCCAGCGTCGCCGGAATAAAGGACTGGCCGCCAAAGCCCGGGTTGACTGACATCAGCAACACCATGTCCACCTTGTCCATCACGTAGCGCAGCGCCTCGAGCCCCGCGTGCGGGTTGAACACCAGCCCGCTCTTGCAGCCGGCATCGCGGATCATCTGCAGGGATCGATCGACATGGGTCGACGCATCGGGATGGAAGGTAATATAGCTGGCGCCGGCCTCGGCGAAGTCGCCGATCAGCCTGTCTACCGGGCTGACCATCAGGTGCACGTCTATCGGCGCCGTGACGCCGTGCTTGCGCAGCGCCTTGCACACCATCGGGCCAATGGTGAGGTTGGGGACATAGTGGTTGTCCATGACGTCGAAGTGCACCACATCGGCGCCAGCGGCCAGCACGGCATCCACCTCTTCGCCGAGCCGAGCAAAATTCGCCGACAGGATAGAGGGGGCAATCAGGTAATCAGCCATGTGCTGGCTCCGGAAACTGAACAGGCGGCTATTCTAGCGGCTAAGTGCTGACAGATCATCCCGTGCTGTCCGCAGCGGCACGGAGTCGGGCATCCAGCGCCTGCAAGCGCTCAGGCGTGCCGACATCGGCCCAGGCGCCGGTGAAATGCTCACCCGACAGGCGCCCGGCGGCTATTGCGGTATCCAGCAGTGGTCGCAGGGGCAACTTCCCCGGCGCCATGTCGGCGAAGAAACCGGCGCTGAACACCCCGATACCCGCGTAGGTCAACCCCGTAGCCGCGGGTGGCCGGGGGACCACACGGCCGCTGTCCGTCAGCTGGAAATCGCCCAGCGGGTGCTGCGGTGGATTGTCGACCAGCACCAGATGTGCGGTACCGTCCGGCAGATGGGCGTGTGCAAGCAGGCGCTGCAGGGGGTATTCGGTCCACACATCACCATTCACCACCAGAAATGGGGCGCTGCCCAGCAGCGGCAGCGCGCGCTGGATGCCGCCCGCCGTCTCCAGCGGCTCTGGCTCCCGCGAATAGCGAATGCGCACGCCCCAGCGCTGGCCGTCGCCACACCAGTCGACAATCTGTTGCCCCAGATGCGCGACATTGATCACCAGGTCGTCCAGCCCGAGCGCTGCCAGGGCCTCAATGTGCCAGGCAATCAGAGGCCGGCCGCCCGCCTGCAGCAGGGGCTTGGGGGTATGCTCCGTGAGCGGCCGCATGCGCTCGCCGAATCCCGCCGCCAGGATCATGACTTTCACGTGCGGCTCCAGGGCTGGCGTTGGATAACCGGCAATACCCGCTGGCCAAACCAACCCGCTATCCCATCGAGCGCCGGATGTTGCCCCGCGTACAGGGCGAACACCTCCTGTACATACGCCAGCACCCGCGGCAGATCCTGCAGGTAGTCGGTCTTCCCGTCGCGCAGCGCCAGCCGTGCAAAGGTGCCCAGCACCTTGAGGTGCCGCTGCAGGCCCATCCAGTCGAACCAGCGCAGGAAGGTGGCGTCATCCAGCGCCGGCAGTCGCCCTGAGGCCGTCAGTGCATCGCGGTAGTCGAGCGCCCACCCTGCAACCCTGTCCCGCGGCCAGCGAACGTAGCAGTCTTTCAGCAGGGACACCGCGTCGTAGGTGAGAGGCCCGGACACGGCATCCTGGAAGTCGATCACCGCGAGTTGCCCGTCCGCCATGCACATGAGGTTGCGGCTGTGAAAGTCACGGTGTACCAGCACCCGGGGCTGGGCCAGGGCATTTGCGACGAGTAGCCCGTCCAGTTCCGCCAGCGCGGCGCGCTCGTCATCCGAGAGCGCGAGGCCGAGCAGCGCGGTCAGGAACCACTCGGGAAAACGCGCCAGTTCCTCACCCAGCAATCCCGCATCATACGCGGGCAGCGCAATGGTGTCGGCAGGGAGGTCCGCCATGCGCCGCTGAAGGGCCAGGGCCTGTCGATACCAGCCGTCGGCAGCGTCGGCGGTCAGCCGATCCAGCAGCAGGCTGTCACCGAGGTCCTCCAGCATCAGGTACCCCTGTTCGAGGTCCGCCGCGAGCAGCGCCGGCACGCGCACTCCGCCCGCCTCCAGGCAGGCGCGAACGGCAAGGAACTCGCGGTTTTTCTGCGAGGCAGGGGGCGAGTCCACTGCAATATAAACCTGCGCCCGCGTGCGCAGCCGGAAGTAGCGACGCTGGCTGGCATCTCCCGCCAGCGGGTGCAGAGTGGGCGCGTCATCGGCGTTGATTGACAGCGCCTGCATGGACCAGGAAAGCAGGCCGCCTGGCGGTAAGGACATGAGAAGCTCCCGCAACGAAAAAGACCCGGACAAGCCGGGGGCGATGCATTATCATCCCGTTTTACACCAAAAAATGCACCCAAACCTGATGACCCCGCGCCCGCACAGCCCCGTCCACCCCCGGTTGCGCCACCTCGCCATCGCCCTGAGCCTCAGCGCACTGTGGTCTCTGCAGGCTGTGGCGGATGATGCGGCGCAGCTGGACTGGGTGCCCACCTCGGCAACGCCCGAGGCGCAGCGCGACCCGCAATGCCTGCGATGCGGCGGCCGCTATGTCGACCCGCTGGCGGAATCAGACCCGGCAGACACCCCGGAAACCTCAGACATTCGTGCCCGCGCCACCGAGTCCGAACTGCAGGGTGACGATGTCTACCTGCGCGGCGGGGTGACTGTCGACCAGGGCTATCGGCAACTGCGCGGCGAGGACGGTTATTTCGACCGTGCCGAGCGCGAGGGTACCGTCAGCGGCGGCATCACCCTGCGTGAGCCGGGTGTCCTGTTGCGCGGGGAGGAGGCCCGCTATTCGGCCAACAGCGGTGAGGCCAGTATCCGCGACAGCGAATTCGTCCTGCACCAACAGCACCTGCATGGCAGCGCGGCGCAATTGCGCCGCGCCGCGGATGGCACGCTGTTCATCCAGGACGGGCGTCTGTCCTACTGCGCCCCGGATGATGAAGAGTGGGCGATGCGTGCCGACAACATCAAGCTGGACCTCGAGGAAGGGCTGGGCACGGCAACCGGCGCCAAACTCGACGTCGCCGGCGTGCCGGTGCTCTACCTGCCCTGGGTGCGCTTTCCGCTGGACGACCGTCGTCGCACCGGCCTGTTGTGGCCCGACATCAGCTCCGACACCAATGGCGGGCTGGACCTCGCCGTACCGGTGTATCTCAACCTGGCGCCGAACTACGATGCACTGTATACGCCGCGCTACATTCAGGAGCGCGGGCTGAACCACGAGCTTGAAACACGCTACCTGAACCGCAACACCGGGTTCTGGTCAGTCGGCGGCACCTGGATGGGCAGTGATGATCGCTACGCACGCGAGCGCCCGGATGCCGGGGACGATTCGCGCTGGCTGGCCAATGTGCGCCAGAACGGGCTGTTCGAGCAGCGCTGGCGCTCGCGCATTGACTACTCCCGGGTCAGTGACGTGGACTACTTCAAGGACCTCAATACCTCCAACCTGGACACCAAGCGCCAGACCAGCCTGTTGCAACTCGGCACCCTCGACTACCTGGGAGACCAGTGGCTTGTGGGCCTGGAGTTGCAGGAGTTCCAGTCACTCGCCGACGACCTCGACAACGACTACCAGAAACTGCCGCAGATCACCGCGCGCTACCGCGGCGAGAATACGCCCTTCACGGTTGCGCCCCTGTTCCTGTCGCAGTATTCGTACTTCGACTCCAACGATGATGTCGTCACCGGTCAGCGCATGTATCTCGAGGGCGGTGCCACTTACCCCATGCTGTGGCAGTACGGCTTTCTCAACTCCACCGCCAAGTACCGCTATCTCGAGTATGCGCTGAATGACAACGGCGAACTGGGTGATGACAGCCCGTCGGCGGGCTCGGCGCTGGCCAGCCTGGACGGCGGCCTGTTCTTCGAACGCGCCACCAGCCTTGCAGGGAAGCCGCTGCTGCAAACGCTGGAACCTCGCGCCTATTATCTGATCAGCGAATACGATGACCAGTCGACGCAGCCTGACTTCGACAGCGCCGAACTGACGTTCACCTACAACCAGCTGTTTCGCGATACGCGATTCTCCGGCCGGGACCGCCTGGACGATGCCAACCGCCTGTCCCTGGGTTTGACCACGCGCTATATCAGCGCCGAGGACGGTCGCGAGTATCTCAGCGCCAGCGTCGGGCAGATTTTCTATTTGCGCGACCGGCGCGTACGGCTGAACCCGGATGACACGGCGCTGGAGCAGTCGAGCTCTGAAATGGCCGGGGAAATCACCTTCACCCCCAACAAGCGCCTGAGCCTGCGCAACAGCCTGGTCTGGGACCCGGACAGTGGCAACATGAACGCCGGCAGCGCCTACGCCAGTTACCGCCGCTCGGACAACGCGGTATTCAACGTGGGCTACTCCTATCGACGCCCCGTCACGCTGGTCGACAACGATACCGTCACCGAGCAGGCCCACCTGTCCGCCTATTACCCCGTGAACAATCGCTGGAGCGTATTCGGCGCCGTGAACTTCAGCGTCGAGGGCAGTACCAGCGTGGAAGATATGTTCGGAATCGAATACGATAGCTGCTGCTGGCGCGTGCGCCTGCTGCATCTGCGCTATATCGATACGACGTCAGGGCAAGATCCGGACTTTACGGATCCCAACCTGGAACGGCGTTACTCCACACAGGTCCAGGTCCTGCTGAAGGGCATGGGCGGCTTTGGCAGCCGGGTCACCGACCTGCTTGAAGACATGATTCGAGGTTTTGACGAACGTGACTATTAAATCCGCACTGCTGGCCGCCGGCCTTGCTGCGACCCTGCTCCTTGGCAGCCAGGTGCAGGCACAAACACAGATACTCGACCAGGTTGTGGCCATCGTGGACGATGACGTGATCATGGCCAGCGAGCTGCGCGAGCGCGTTGCAGCCATCACCCAGAGCCTGCAGTCACGCGGGGTCGAATTGCCCCCGGAGGATGTGCTGATTCGCGAAACCCTGGACAGGCTGATTCTGGAGAGCATCCAGTTGCAGTTGGGCAACCGCGTCGGTGCACGTATCTCAGATGCACAGCTCAACCAGGCAATGGAACGCGTAGCCGCACAGAACCGCATGAGCCTGGCCGACTTCAGTGCGGCACTGGAGCAGCAGGGGCAATCCTACGCGGCCATGCGCGAACAGGTGCGGCGCGAGATGATCATCCAGCGGGTTCAGGCCGGCAACGTCAATCAACGTATCCAGATATCCGAGCAGGAGGTGCGCAACTTCCTCGCCTCACCGGAGGGACAGAAGCTGACCCAGCCGGAGTACCGCATTCTTCACGCCCTGCTGCCCCTGCCGGAGGATGCTCCCAGCAGTGACGTCGAAGCGGCGCGCAGTTATCTCAACGGCCTGCTGCGCCGCATCCGCGCAGGCGAGCCCTTCGACCAGGTCATTTCCTCCAACGATGGCCGCTACGCGTTCTCCGGAGGCGACCTGGGCTGGCGCAAGCTGGAGGATCTGCCGAGCCTGTTCAGCGATGTGGCACCGGATCTTGAAGTCGGCGCCACATCCGACCCGATCCGCAGCCCCTCCGGCCTGCACCTGATCAACCTCGCCGATATGCAGGGCGGTGAGCAGATGGTCAACCAGACCCGTGTGCGCCACATTCTCATCCAGCCCTCCGAAATCATGACGGAAGAGCAGGCTGAAGCTCGTGCACGGGAGCTGAGGAGCCGTATCCTGCAGGGCGAGGACTTCGCCGAACTGGCGCGCAAGTACTCCAAGGACATCGGCTCCGCCGCGGAGGGCGGCGACCTCGGCTGGACCACCCCCGGGCAGATGGTGCCCGAATTCGAGGCGGCGATGGCCGATACCGCCGTAGGGGAGATATCCGAGCCGGTGAAAAGCCAGTTTGGCTGGCACATCCTCGAAGTGATGGAGCGCCGCGAGCAGGACATGACCGCCCAGGCCATTCGCAACCGTGCGACCGAGGCGCTGCACCAACGCAAATACGACGAAGAGCTGGACGCCTGGCTGCGGAAAATTCGCGACGAAGCGTTCGTCGACATCAAATAACGCCGACGTGACGATTCCCAGAATCGCCATCACCGCCGGGGAACCTGCGGGTATCGGGCCGGATATCGTTGTCATGCTTGCCCAGCAGGACTGGCCCGCGGAACTGGTAGTGATCGCGGCACCGGGCCTGCTGCTGCAACGAGCGGAGCTGCTGGGGCTGCCGCTGAACCTGCAGCGTGCAGACTTCGCGGCGCCTACGCGCGCGCAGGCGGCAGGCACCCTGACCGTGCTGCCCGCCTCGGCGCCCAGCCAGGACAAGACAACGACAGGCGCGTCAGGCCTGTTCGCCCCGACACTGGCTGCGCCGGTGCTGCCGGGCAGCCTGGACCGGGCGAATGCGCCCTACGTGGTGCAAACACTTGAGCTGGCGGCAGACGGCTGCCTTTCCGGGTGTTTTGACGCGATGGTCACCGCACCGGTACAGAAGTCGATCATCAATGACGCGGGCATCCCCTTTAGCGGCCATACCGAGTTCCTGGCCGCCCGGACCCATACCGCACAGGTGGTGATGCTGCTCGCCGCCGATGAGTTACGGGTGGCGCTGGCCACCACGCACCTGCCGCTGTCGGCTGTCGCCCAGGCCATCACACGCGATTCACTGGCTCGCACCCTGCGCATTCTGCACGCGGATCTGCAGGGCAAATTTGGTATCCAGGCACCCTGCATTGCCGTGCTGGGCCTCAACCCGCACGCCGGCGAAGGCGGCCACCTGGGGCGCGAGGAGATAGAGATCATCACGCCACTGCTGGAGCAGCTGCGCGCGGAAGGCATGCACCTGCTGGGGCCGCTGCCCGCAGACACCGCCTTCAGCCCGACACTGCTGGAACAGGCGGACGCCTACCTCGCCATGTTCCACGACCAGGGCTTGCCGGTGCTGAAATATGCGGGGTTCGGCAACGCGGTCAACATCACGCTGGGCCTGCCGATCCTGCGGACCAGTGTGGACCACGGGACAGCGCTGGAACTGGCGGGCACCGGGCTGGCCAGTGATGGGAGCCTGCGCGCGGCGCTAGGCCTGGCCGTGAAACTGGCCCAGCAACGTAGTCCGTAGCACGCGGTCCCATCGGCGTAGCCGTCAGCGCGAAGCAGCCACCGGCTGCCGGTACTGCGCAATAACCTCCTCCGGACTCCCCTCAGCGCGCAATTGCCCCTGCTCAATCCACACCGCACGGTCACAGAGCGCCTTCAGCTGCCCCTCGGCGTGGGAGACAAACACCACCGTCTGCTCGCCGCCAAGGCGCTGCTGCATGGCGGCCAACGCCTTGTCGCGGAACTGCGCATCGCCCACGCTCAACACCTCGTCGATCAGCAGGATATCCACCCGCGTCAGCAGGCCGCTGGCAAAACCCAGACGGGCGCGCATACCAGAGGAATAGGTTTTCACCGGCTCCTCGAATGAGTCGCCCAGTTCTGTGAACTCGCGAATAGCGTCCAGGCTGGCCAGCGCATCGCGCTTGCTCACCCCCTGCAACATGGCGGAGATGAGCGCGTTGTCGCGACCGGAGAGGGAATCCTGAAAGCCCAGCCCCAGGCTGAGCAGCGCGCAGCTGGCACCGGCGCGGCGGCGAATCACCCCCTGCCGCGGCTCGATGATGCCGGCCATCAGGCGCAACATCGTGGTTTTGCCGGCCCCGTTGCGACCGACGATACCCAGGGTATCTCCCGGCATGACCCGCAGGGAGACATTGTCCAGCACATGGTGCAGGCCATGGTCGAAACTGCTTTTGCGCGCCATGTAGTGATGGGAGACGCCCACCAGTTCCAGCATCGGCAGGTCGCTCATGAGGTGATTACCCGCAGGGCGATAAAGCGGCTGTGACGCCGCAGCACTGCCAGTCCCGCCAGAGCCATCAGCAGCGCAACACTGCCGACAATCGCCAGATGCACGGCATTCGGCGCCACACCCGCCAGCAGGATCTGCCGGTAGGCATCCAGCAGGAAGGCGAGCGGGTTCAGTGTCAGCACCCAGTGGGTCATGGCCGGATCCAGGTCACGGGGGTCCCAGAACACCCCGGAGGTGAACATGAGAAATATGGTCGCCATGGAGATAAAGACGTGGAAGTCGAACACCCAGCACACCAGATAGGCCGCAAACAGCGAGCAGGCCACGATCAGCAGGTAGTTCACCAGCATCACCGGGAGCAGCCAGCCCCACACCAGTGAAGGCGCATAACCCTTGGCGAGGAGTACCGCAAACAGCAACAGGAAGACCGCGGCCTGTTTATACAGGCCCTCCTGAATGGTGGCCAGGGGAAACAGGCTCTTCGGAATATCGACCCGGCCGACCAGACCCTTGCTGCCGAGAATACTGCGGGCCGCCTGGTTCAGCGACTTGGAAAACCAGACAAACGCCAGCTGCCCGCACATCAGGAACACCACGAAATCTTCCTTGCGGTTCTGCAGGATGAGCTCGAAGACCACATAAAACACCAGCACATAGAGTAAGGGCTCAAGCACCCACCACACGTAGCCGAAAAAATAGCGCGAGGCATCGGCCTTCAGTGACAGGCGAGCCATGGTGTCCATGAGTGTGGCGTACTGCGAGAGTGTCATGCGGCGTTCTGGTAGCTCATCGATATGGGGCGGGAGTATAACAGCCGGGGCAGGAGAAGTGCGGTGGCCAGTGAGACACCAGTCCGGAATGCCCGCTGGCCATCGCCCGTGTGAAAACGTGCACTTTGCCCGGCATGCCCCGTACAATGCGCCCATGAAAACCACCCACACACCGCGCAAGCGCTTCGGCCAGAATTTCCTGCAGGACGCAGGCATCATTGCCGAGATCGCCAATGCCATACACCCGCAACCCGGTGAGCACCTGGTGGAGATCGGGCCCGGCCAGGGTGCGCTGACAGCGGCACTGATAAGTCGCGAAATACGCCTCGACGTGGTGGAACTGGACCGGGATCTGGTGACGGGCTTGCTGGCGGCCTTCAGCATCTACCCGGGTTTCAAATTGCACAGCGCCGATGCGCTGGCCTTCGACTTCGCCACACTGGCCCGCGATGGTGTGCCGCTCAGGGTGGTAGGCAACCTGCCCTACAACATCTCCACGCCCCTGTTGTTTCGCCTGCTGGAGTTCGCCCCCCTGCTGCAGGACATGCACTTCATGCTGCAGTTGGAGGTGGTCAACCGCCTGGCAGCAACGCCCGGGGGCAAGCACTGGGGGCGTCTCGGCATCATGGCCCAGTATCACTGCGCGGTGGAACACCTGTTCGATGTGCCGCCCGAGGCTTTTTATCCGCCGCCGAAAATCCAGTCAGCCATTGTCAGGCTGACCCCCTACCCGCATTCGCCCTGGCCAGAGTGCGACGAGGACAGTTTACGCAAGATCGTGCAGGCCTCCTTCGCCCAGCGCCGCAAAACGCTGCGCAATAATTTAAAGGGTATACTCTCCGATCACGAACTCGAGCAGCTGGGGGTTGACCCCGGTGCCCGCGCAGAGACGCTGCAGCTGCTGGATTTTATCCGCCTGGCCAACCACCTGAGCGATGCCTGACACCATGGAAACCCGAACACCCAGCCCCTTCGACCCCTCCCTGGTGAACGTTGATGTGGTGACCAGTTACCTCGCGCGCCATTCACGTCCCGCCGACGGGCAGTACACCTTTGCCTACACCATCACGATCCGCAACAGTGGCCGCCAGGCTGTGCAGCTGCTGTCGCGGCACTGGATCATTACCGATGCGGAAGGGGCGCAGCAGGAGGTTCGCGGCGAGGGCGTGGTCGGCGAGCAGCCGGTGATTCAACCGGGCGCGTATTTCCGCTATACCAGCGGCACAACCCTGGCCACCCCGGTCGGCTTCATGGAAGGCAGCTACACCATGGTCACCCGCACCGGGGGGGCAGCGGGCGGTGAGGCCGAGCAGCGCTTCGATGTGCCCATCCGCGCCTTTACCCTGCACACTCCCACGGCACTGAACTGAGTAGCCGCTGTGGCAATCTATGCAGTCGGTGACATACAGGGATGCCTGCAGCCACTGAAGCACCTGCTCAAGCGCGTGCAGTTCAACCCCGATCGCGACACCCTGTGGTCGGTTGGCGACATCGTCAACCGAGGCCCCAAGTGCCTGAAAACCCTGCGTTTTCTGTATGACATGCGCGACAACCTGGTCATGGTGCTGGGCAATCATGACCTGCACCTGCTGGCTGTCGCGGCCGGTGTGCGCGCACCCTCGCCCTCCGACACGCTGGGCAAGATTCTCGCCGCACCGGACCGGGACAAGCTGCTCAACTGGCTGACGCACCGACCGCTGCTGCACTACGAGCACGGCTACACCATGGTGCATGCGGGCATCCCGCCGCAGTGGAGCGTAGAAGACGCCATGCACCGCGCCTGGGAGGTGGAGGCCGTATTGCAGAGCCCCGATTGCATCACGTTCCTGGCGGCAATGTACGGTAACGAGCCGGCAGTCTGGTCCGATGAGCTACAGGGCATGGAGCGGCTGCGGGTGATCACCAACTACCTTACGCGCATGCGCTATTGCACCAAGAAGGGCGTGCTCGACCTGCTGAGCAAGGGCCCCATTCCCAACCCCCGGCCGGAAGGCGACAGCAAGAAGGTCTCTCCCTGGTTCAGCCACAAGAAACGCAAGACCGCGGGCGACAAGATCATTTTCGGTCACTGGGCCTCGATAGAGGGCGTTACCGACAGCCCGAACACCATAGGTCTCGACACCGGCTGCGTGTGGGGTGGCGCCATGACCCTGTACAACCTGGACACCGGCGAGCGCACCTCCTGCGCCTGCAAGAACGGGCGTTGTCGGGCGTGAAAACCTACCTGGTCGGCGGCGCTGTGCGCGATGCCCTGCTCGATTACCCCTGCAGCGAACGCGACTGGGTGGTGGTGGGGGCCACACCAGACACCCTGCTGGCCCTGGGCTATCAGCAAGTGGGCAAAGACTTCCCCGTTTTCCTGCACCCGGAAACCAAGGAAGAACACGCCCTGGCGCGCACAGAACGCAAGCAGGGTCACGGCTATACCGGCTTTGTAGTGCACTGCGATCCCGCAGTCACCCTGGAAGAGGACCTGCTGCGCCGCGACCTGACGATCAACGCGATGGCCCGCGACGCAACCGGGCAGATCATCGACCCCTACGGTGGCCAGCGGGACCTGCGCCAGCGCGTGCTGCGCCACGTGTCCGGAGCCTTTGTGGAAGACCCACTGCGGGTGCTGCGCACAGCGCGCTTCGCCGCCCGCTACGCGCACCTCGGCTTTACCGTTGCAGCGGAGACGCTGGCGTTGATGACGGACATCGTCAACCAGGGTGAACTGGAGCATCTGCCGGCGGAGCGCGTCTGGATCGAGATGCAGAGAGCTCTCGCTGAACGAAGCCCCGAGACCTTCATCACGGTACTGCGCGACTGCGGCGCGCTGCGCGCACTGCTGCCGGAGGTCGACAGGCTGTTCGGCGTGCCGCAAAGCCCGCAGTATCACCCGGAAGTGGATACCGGCCTGCACACCCTGATGGTGTTGCAGCAGGCAGCCCGCCTCACCCCCGCCGCGGATGTGCGCTTTGCGGCCCTGCTGCACGACCTGGGCAAGGGCATAACGCCGGAAGCCGAGTGGCCACGACACATCGCACACGAGCAGCGTGGGCTGTCGCTGGTGCGCGATGTCTGCCAGCGACTGCGCGCACCCAACCAGTACCGGGACCTGGCGCTACAGGTTTGCGAATTCCACCTGCTCTGCCATCGGGCGCGGGAACTGCGAGGCAAAACCCTGTTGAAGCTGCTGCGTGGAACCGGCGCCCTGCGCCAGCCACAGCGGTTCGAGGCATTTCTGCAGGCCTGCGAGGCCGACGCCCGCGGTCGTGCGGGCAGCGAGCAGCGCCCCTATCCACAGGCGGCCTACCTGCGCGAGGCGCTGCGCAGGGCGAGATCGGTCAGTGCCGAGGCGTTCGTGGCGCAGGGGCTTGCTGGCAAGGCACTGGGCGAGGCGCTGGCGGCGGAACAGATCCGCCTGCTGGACGCCATGCGCACAACACCCGCCGATTGAGGCGGCGCAGCGCGCCCGGCGTATTCACTCGGCGCGGGATATCCAGCGCCCGCGCCAGGCAAAGTCGACCCGCTTCAGCGCCTGGCTGTCCTGCCGAAACGCGCGCCACAGCTCGGCGTAGCTCGAACCGGTAGCGGGATGCCGGTGCGCCGGTGCCAACTCGGCCAGGGGGCGCAACACAAAGGCGTTTTCCAGTATCTCCCCGCGGGGGAGGCTGATGCCGTGGTGCTCGCCCACCAGATCGCCGTAGGTGAGAATATCGATGTCCAGCTGCCGGGCGGAGAAGCGGGTCGCATTCAGCGGGCGACCGTGCTCGGTCTCGATGGCGCGCAGGCGAGTCGCCATGTCGGCCAGCGGCAATCGGGTCTCCACCGCAACAACCATATTCAGGAAGGGTTGTCCGTCAAAGCCGATGGCGGCACTGTCGTACACAGGTGAGAGTTCCAGGGCGCCAAAGAGCGCCTGCAGCGCATCCAGCCCTGCAACAAGATAGCGTTCACGATCGATATTGCTGCCCAGGCCAAGAAAAACACGGGTCACGCCGGGCGTACCCCGCGCTCGATCAGCACACCGACGTCGCGCGCCTGCAGCACTGCCCCCGGCTTGCACAGACGCAGGCGCAACCACGGCACATCGAAGCCGCCAAGCACCTGCTCGGCAAGCTCCTCAGCAAGCGTCTCCAGCAGCTCGCAGCGCGAGGCCTCCACCCAGTCGATCACCCGCCGGGACACCGCGGCATAATCCAGTGCGCGGGACAGATCATCCCCCTGTGCGGCGGGGCGATTGTCCCAGGCCATTTCCAGGTCGATAAGCAGGGTTTGCCGGATTCCGCGCTCCCAGTCGTAGACGCCGATCACGGCATCCGCGCGCAATTCACGAATAAAGACAATATCTACCACGGCGGCCGTTCCTGCGCCGCAGCGGGGCGGCGACACGTATCTCGGGACATAATCCAGGCCTTCACTGAGCAGTGGCGCATGATACTGGCATCGGCGGCGCCCGACCAGCCGACACCGCTGCCACGGACTCCCTAGAGCGGCGGGAGTTCGGTCATTGGCCAGCGGGGCCGCACGGTCGTCACGGGGCCGTCCACCTGACCCGCCGCCAGACGCTGGGCCCCGGCAAAGGCGATCATCGCACCATTATCGGTACAGAACTGCGGTGCCGGGTAGAAGACACGGGCCCCGGTTTTGCCGAGTGCGGACTGCAACTGCGCGCGCAGATTGCGATTGGCGCTGACGCCACCGGCCATGACCAACGTGGACAGGCCCTCCTGTTCCAGCGCCCGGCGACACTTGATCACCAGCGTGGCAACCACGGCCTCCTCAAAGGCGCGGGCGATGTCGCACTTGTCCTGGTCGCTCAGGCCACTCTCCTCACGGCAGGCGTTCACGGTGTTAAGGGTGAAGGTTTTCAGGCCGCTGAAGCTGAAATCGAGCCCCGGGCGATTGACCATGGGTCGTGGAAAATCGAAGCGGGTGGCGTCACCGGATTCGGCGAGCCGGGCGATATGTGGGCCACCGGGGTAAGGTAGCCCGAGCATCTTGGCCGCCTTGTCGAAGGCTTCACCGGCAGCATCGTCCAGCGATTCTCCCAGCAGACGGTAACGACCGATGCCGTCGACCCGCACCAGCTGTGTGTGGCCCCCGGACACCAGTAGCGCGACAAAGGGGTATTCCGGGTGCTCCTTCTCCAGCATGGGTGCCAGCAGATGGCCTTCCATGTGATGCACGCCCAGGGCCGGGATATTCCAGGCCCAGGCCAGCGTCTGCGCCAGCGTGGCGCCCACCATCAGGGCGCCGACCAGTCCCGGTCCCGCCGTATAGGCCACGCCATCCAGTTCTGCCGGGCTCAGACCCGCCTCCTGCAACACCTGGTGCACCAGCGGCAGTGTCTTGCGCACGTGGTCGCGCGAGGCCAACTCGGGGACCACACCACCATATTCCACGTGTATTTCGACCTGGCTGAACAAGGCGTGCGCCAGCAGGCCGCGGCTGGTGTCAAAAATGGCCACGCCGGTTTCGTCGCAGGACGTTTCCAGGCCCAGAATTCGCATAAGGGCTCCATGATGTTTGCAGCGGGGGATAATACCGGGTTGTGCCGGGGCGTGCGAGGCTGGTCAGGCCCTCCGGACTTCCCGGGTTACGCACCCCGGACTGCGCGTCACGGGCTACGCACCCCGGACTGCGCGTCACGGGCTACGCGCCCCGGACTGCGCGTCCCGGGCTTTGCAAATGCCGCCACATGGGTATAGAATGCGCGACCTTTTACGGCTCAACGCTCCGGCAGCGGGTGTGCAGGCCACGAACAGACGAAACAGGTAAAGAGTTAATGCCGCATATCAAATTGAAGGAAAACGAGCCCTTTGACGTCGCCCTGCGTCGTTTCAAGCGCTCTTGTGAAAAGGCTGGCGTACTGGCAGAAGTGCGCAAGCGTGAGCACTACGAAAAGCCCACCACGACCCGCAAGCGCGCCGCGGCTGCCGCCGTCAAGCGCCACCTGAAGAAGCTGTCCCGGGAAAACCGCAAGCGCGTCCGCCTGTATTGATTCCCTGCCAGGCAGCACACAGGCAGCCCAGCCCATGAGCAGCGCCACACTTGTAGAAACCATCAAGGCCGCCATGAAAGCGGCCATGAAGGCCCGTGACAAGGAACGCCTGGGCACCATCCGGCTGATTCAGTCGGAATTCAAGCGGATTGAGGTTGACGAGCGCATCGACATCGATGACGCGCGCGCCCTCGCCATCCTCGACAAGATGATCAAGCAGCGTCGCGATTCGGCGCAGCAGTACCACGCCGCGGAACGCCCCGAGCTCGCAGCCCAGGAAGAACGGGAAATCGCGGTTATCCAGGAATTCCTGCCCAGCCCGCTCAGTGAAGCCGAGCTTGACGAACTGGTCAATGCCGCCATCAGCCGCGCTGAAGGCAGCGGCATGCAGGCCATGGGCGCCGTGATGGCCGAGCTCAAACCCCAGCTGCAGGGCCGCGCCGACGTGGGCGCGGTCAGCAGGCTGGTGAAGGCGCGCCTGACCGCCTGACCGGTGGCCTGCCGGCCCGCCCTCCATGCGCGTCGATGCTGCCGCCACGCCGCTCACCGCTGACAAGCCTCCGGCGCCGTGCTTCAATGGCCGGCTATACTGAGTATCGCTGATCTTCCATGGCCGGACGCATTCCACAAAAGTTCCTCGACGACCTGCTCGACCGCGTGGACATCGTGGAGGTGATCGATCGCCGGGTGAAACTGAAAAAAACCGGCAAGAACTACAGCGCCCGCTGCCCCTTCCACGAGGAGAAAACCCCCTCCTTCAGCGTCAACCCCGACAAGCAGTTCTACTACTGCTTTGGCTGCGGTGCCGGCGGCAACGCCCTCGGCTTCGTCATGGACTACGAGAACGTGGACTTCCCCCTGGCGGTGGAAACGCTGGCCAGCAGCCTCGGCCTGGAAGTGCCGCGGGAGCAGACACGGCCCGGCAGCCCCCAGCCCGGCAGGGAGGAAACCGGCAAACCGCTGTACGCCCTGCTGGAACAGGCCGCGCGCTACTACCAGAAGCAGCTGCGCAGCCACCCCGAGGCGCACCGCGCCGTGGACTACCTGAAGCAGCGCGGACTCACCGGCGAAATTGCCAAACGCTTTGACCTGGGATTCGCCCCGCCGGGCTGGGACAACCTGCTGCAGGCCCTCGGTGACAGCGAGGAACAGCGCAAATGGCTGCTCGAGACCGGGATGCTGGTGCAGAACGAGGCAGGGCGCACCTACGACCGCTTCCGCGATCGCGTCATGTTTCCGATTCGCGACCAGCGCGGCCGCATTATCGCGTTCGGTGGGCGGGTGCTTGGCGACGACAAACCCAAGTACCTGAACTCCCCGGAGACGCCCATTTTCTCCAAGGGCCGCGAGCTGTATGGCCTCTACCAGGCACGCCAGGCCAACCGCAAGCTGGATCGGGTGCTGGTCGTGGAGGGCTATATGGACGTGATCGCGCTGGCCCAGCACGACATTACCCAGGCCACCGCGACACTGGGCACCGCGACCAGCCAGGCGCATCTGGAGCGCCTGTATCGGCTGACACCCGAGGTTGTATTCTGTTTCGATGGCGATGCCGCCGGGCGCAAGGCGGCGCTGCGTGCGCTGGAAGCAGCACTCCCCTGCATGGAGGATGGACGGCAGGCACGTTTCCTGTTTCTCGATGAAGGCGAGGACCCGGACACCCTGGTGCGCAAAGTGGGCAGTGACGCCTTCCGTGAGCTGGTCAGGCGCGCGACGCCGCTGGAGACCTTCCTCTTCGAGGCTGTGAGCGAAGACCTCGACACCACCACCCTGGAGGGACGCGCGCGCCTCAGCAAGCTCGCCCTGCCGTGGCTGCGCCAGCTGCCCGAGGGCGTGTTCCGCCAGCTCATGTTCCGCTCACTCGCCGAGCGAACCGGGTTGACCGTTGCAGAGCTCATGCACCTGGAGGCACCACCGCTCGCACCCGCGCCTGGGCCGACCAACAAGGCCCCAGGAGAGCAACCCGAGGGCGGCGGGCCGAAGCGCCGCAATCCCAGCGGCCGCGCACCGCTGGGCTACAGCAATCTGGCCCAGGCGGCCATCGCCCTGCTACTGCACCAGCCCGACATCGCGGCCCGCGTGGAGGTTGCCGCCATCGCCGCGCTGGAAGGCGAGGACATCGTGCTGCTGCGCGAGCTGCTGGCACTGCTGCAGCGGCGCCCGGATTCCAACACCGCCATGCTGCTCGGTCACTGGTATGGCACACCGGAAGGTGAGCTGCTCAGCCGACTGGCCGGGGAGGAGCGACTGATTCCACGCGAGGGGATCGAACAGCAGTTTATCGATACCGTGGAAGCGCTGGCGCAGCTGCCCCAGCGCAGCGAATTGTCAGCGCGAGTCGACAAATTGAAAGCGACCAACTACGCTGAGATGAGCGAAGCGGACAAGCAACAACTCAGGGATCTGCTGAAGGAAAAGCAGCGTCTGGATGAGGCCCGCAAGAAGCGGCAGCCTTGAGCGATGCAGCAGCCTTGAGCGATGCAGCAGCCTTGAGCGACCCAACAGCCTTGAGCGGAGCAACAGCCCTGAGCGGAGCAGGAGCAACAGCCCTGAGCCTGACCGCATTGAGCCGCGCACCGCTCACGCCAAAGCGCTCCAATTAATACCGGGGATTGCACTGGAGGGTCGGCTCTGTTCCGGCTATAATTTCCGGCTACGTTTTTTTTGTATTTTATTCGAAGGTGTCTGCCGAATGACCAACGCCGCCCAACAGCAGTCCCGGCTCAAGGATCTCATCGCCCGTGGCAAGGATCAGGGCTACCTGACCTACTCCGAGGTCAACGATCACCTGCCCGAGGATATCTCCGATCCGGATCAGGTTGAAGACATCATCCAGATGATCAACGACATGGGCATCCAGGTGTTTGAAGTGGCGCCGGATGCCGATGAGCTGCTCATGACCGAAGGCGACAGCTCGGCGGATGACATCGCCGCCGCCGAGGCTGCAGCAGCCCTCGCGGCCGTGGAAACCGAAGCCGGTCGCACCACCGACCCCGTACGCATGTACATGCGTGAGATGGGCACGGTGGAACTGCTTACCCGCGAAGGCGAAATCGTCATCGCCAAACGCATCGAAGAGGGTATTCGCGAACTGATGGCGGCCCTCGCCCACTACCCAGGTGCCGTCAAGCAGATCCTGGACGAGTACGACCTGGTGACCCGGGAAGAACGCCGCCTGGGCGATGTGATGATTGGCTACCTGGACCCGGCCGACCATGTGCCTTCGGCCGCTGAAGTCGCCGAGAGCAACAACAACGAGCCCGACACCTCCGACGAGGAAACCGAGTCAGGGCCCGATCCCGTAGAGGCGAAGAAGCGCTTCACAGCGCTCAAGCGCCAGTTCAACAAGACCGAAAAGGCGATCGCCGCCAAAGGCCGTAACGACAAGACCGCCATCAAGGAAATGGAGAAGCTGGGCGAGCTGTTCAAGTTCTTCAAGCTGACCCCGCGGGTCTTTGACCCGCTGATGGAAGGGCCGCGCAAGGTGCTGGCTTCTGTTCGTGAGCAGGAACGCCAGATCATGACGATCGCCGTCCGTGACTGCGGCATGCCCCGTAAAGACTTCATCACTTCCTTCCAGGGGTCCGAATCGGACCTCAAGTGGATTACGCGCCAGACCCGAGGCAAGAAAGACTACGTCGCACGGCTCACTGCCCAGAAGGACACCATCCTGCGCCTGCAGCGCCGCATTATCGCGGTCGAGGAGCAGTGCGGGCTTTCGGTCAACGAAATCAAGGACATCAACCGCCGCATGTCCATGGGCGAGGCCCGCGCGCGCCGCGCCAAGAAGGAAATGGTCGAGGCCAACCTGCGCCTGGTCATTTCGATCGCCAAGAAATACACCAACCGCGGCCTGCAGTTCCTCGACCTCATCCAGGAAGGCAACATCGGCCTGATGAAAGCGGTGGACAAGTTCGAGTACCGCCGCGGCTACAAGTTCTCCACCTACGCCACCTGGTGGATTCGGCAGGCCATCACCCGCTCCATCGCGGACCAGGCCCGCACCATCCGCATTCCCGTGCACATGATCGAAACCATCAACAAACTGAACCGCATCTCGCGGCAGATGTTGCAGGAAATGGGCCGTGAGCCCACACCGGAAGAGCTCGGTGAGCGCATGGACATGCCCGAGGACAAGGTGCGCAAGGTGCTCAAGATCGCCAAGGAGCCCATCTCCATGGAAACCCCGATTGGTGATGACGAAGATTCGCATCTGGGCGATTTCATCGAGGACATCACCATCAGCTCGCCCATCGAAGCGGCTACCGGCCAGGGTCTGCAGGAAGCGACCAAGGAAGTGCTCGCCGGCCTGACCGCGCGCGAGGCCAAGGTGCTGCGCATGCGCTTCGGCATCGACATGAACACTGACCACACCCTGGAGGAAGTGGGCAAACAGTTCGATGTCACCCGCGAACGTATCCGCCAGATCGAGGCCAAGGCATTGCGCAAGCTGCGCCACCCGACGCGCTCAGACTACCTGCGCAGCTTCCTGGACGAGTAAGGACTGACCCGCGCGGGTCGCCACGGACGGCGCCTGCGCACACCGCCTATCGCCGGAGCCCGAACATGCCCGTGTCATTGTGCATGATCGTCAAGGACGAAGCCTTTTTCCTGCGCGACTGCCTCAGCGCTGCCGCACCGCATGTCGACGAACTCGTCGTTGTTGACACCGGTTCCAGCGACAACAGCCGGACCATCGCCAGTGACTTCACCGACCGGGTGTTCGATTACACCTGGCACGATGACTACGCCGCCGCCCGCAACTATTCCCTGGCACAGGCGCGAAACGACTGGATCCTCGTGCTGGACGCCGACGAGTTCATCACCCCCACCGACTTCTCTGCCCTGCACCAGGTCATCGCACGCACCGACCTCGATGGCTTTTTCCTGCAACAGTACAACTACAACAACGACCAGACGGCCTATGGCTGGCAGGCTGCGCAGGACCTCGAGCTCAGCCGCGGCTTCAGCGGCTATACCGTCAACCCCATCCTGCGCCTGTTCCGCAATCGCCCGGACATCCGCTACGCCGGCAGCATCCACGAGACGGTAGATGCCTCCATAGACGAACACCGTCAGGGAACGCTGCACATCCCGATCCACCACTACATCGACGCCAACCCGGCGCGACCGCGCAGCGCGCGCTCACTGCGCTATCTGGCGCTGATGGAGCGCGAACTGGGCACTCAGCCCAGCGGCAGGCTCTACAGCATCGCCGCGACCAGCGCGATGTACCATGCGGGGGACTTCTCCCGCGCACGCGACTACTTTGTGCGCGCTGCCGAGATGGGCTACCGTCCCGGGCACAGTCTGGAGGGGGCGGCCGAGGCCTGCTACCGGGCACAGGATTTCGGCGCCGCCAGCGACCTCTACCAGCGCGCGGAGGCCACGGGCCACCGCACACCCGCCATGTGCCTGAACCGGGCGAACCTCGCGGTCAAGGCGGGCGACCATGCAGGCGCTGCCACACTCCTGCAGGAATGCCTCGACCTCGGTGGCCTGAGCGCTGAAATCAATGCCGTGATCCGGCGCAACATCGAGAGCCTGCAGGCACGCTAAGGCACACATCGCCACTGATGCCCGACAGCCTGCGGCGGTCGCCCCAGGCCCCGCCGGGGGCCCCACAATTGACAGGCCCCCCGCGTCACCTACGCTTAGTGGATGCCGAAGCTGGTCTCACTGGCATAGCCCTCATAACAATTACAGGAAATACTGCCATGAAAACAGCAACTTATGCCGCTGCAGCGGCGCTCGTCTTGGCCGCGGCCAGCGCTGCACCGTCCAGTGCCCAGGATACCGCAACAGCTCAACCCCTCGAGCTCTATGCCTGTACCTTCAAGGAAGGAAAGGGATTCGCCGACCTTGAAAGCGCCAACAAGGGCCTGAAGAAATGGGCCGCGAAACACAGCCGCGGCTACAATGCGTGGATGATCACGCCGCAGTTCCGCACCGGGGAGATGCCGTTTGAGGTGGGCTTCATAGGCGCCTATGACAACGCTGAACAGTTCGGCGCGCAGATGCAGAAATGGGTGCACGAGTCGGGAGCAGTATCACAGGCCTATACCGATGCACTGGATTGCAGCCACGCGTTGATGGCGTCCTACACCATCCTGGAACCCGACGGCGAGCCGGGCGACGGTGTGGTCTGGTTCGCTCGCTGCTCCCTCGACGACGACAGCGGCATGGCTGACGCCATGGCCGGCCATAGCAGTGTCAGCGCCATGATGGTGGAGATGGAAGCGCCCGGCGCGAGCTGGATCCTGGCGCCCTCCCTGGGCGTCGGCGATGTTGAGTTCGACTATTATCACGTAGCCGCATGGCCGTCCTATGCCGCACTGGGCAAGGCCTTTGAGGCGTACATGAACGGCGGTGGTATCGCCAGGGCCAACGCCACCATGGATGATGTTGCGCACTGCAGCTCACCCAACCTCTACGATGCCGTGAATATTATCGCTGCTCCCTAGGCGCACCCACCCGCCGCGATCAGCCCCACACGGGGCTGTGACTGCGGTGGGTTCTTCTCTATAATCCCCCACCTGCATTATCGGGCCTATAGCTCAGTTGGTTAGAGCAGTCGACTCATAATCGATTGGTCCCAGGTTCAAGTCCTGGTGGGCCCACCATCTTCAACAGGGTGCATTCCGGTCACATAGGTTGCACTTTATTCCGAGGACATGGGTAACACTTTTGGAGCAAAGGGGTTCACACCCACTGGCTCCACCCTGTTCTCGGTCTGGTCAAAAAAGCCTAGGTCATAAT
>Ga0207884_1000156_pt1 | contig 65831 bp, 58 predicted proteins | sample MalvirmetaMSP144_FD_184236 | JGI IMG/M metagenome (GOLD analysis project Ga0207884, IMG submission 184236) | Marine viral communities from the Deep Pacific Ocean - MSP-144 (SPAdes) | ecosystem: Environmental > Aquatic > Marine > Oceanic | place: Pacific Ocean | collected 2011-07-08 | reverse complement strand
TGCCACCCCGAAGGCTGGCGACCTGCTGAATGCCGGCCTCAGTCAGAATCGATACGGCCATCGCTGAACGTCGCCCGGACCGACACAGGGCCACTACCGGCCTCTCGCTCGGTACATCTGCTACCTGCTGCCGAAGTTTGTCCAGGGGGATTAGCAGGTCAGACTGGAGAACTGGAGAATTATCCGAGCGAACCTCATCGATATCCCGCACATCCAGCAGTGTGACCTCTGAACGGTGGGACTGCAGCCAGTCAATATCCACCTCCGGGACACCGGCATAGGTCACTTTGATATCACCCCAATCAGGCTCTTCCGGCAACAAACCATTTTCCGGACAACCACTGCGATGATTGGCGGGAACTGCCTCGTCAATTTTCTTGGGGTGCGGCAGTTTCATGGCATGCATGTATTCAACAAAGTCATGCTCGTCGGCACCCCCGCCGACACGGGCGTTAAAGGCTTTTTCTTCACCGATGGTACTCTGGGTTCTGCCGTTGTAATCGTGTGCGGGATAGACCATATAGTGATCGGGCAGACTAAAGAGCTTTTCCGTGATCGAGTGGAACAGGTTGTGGGCACTGCCCTCTTGAAAATCACTGCGGCCACAGCCGCGTATCAACAGCGTATCGCCGGTAAAAACCATTGACTGATCTTCCAGCACATAGCTCATGCAGCCATTGGTGTGCCCGGGGGTTGACAGGGCTTTCAGCTGAATACCGTCAACACCAAAAACCTGCCCATCTTCCAGAGCGAGATTGACGTGCTCCGCGCCGATCACTTTTGCCGAAGCAATCTGGCAACCAGTCTTTTGCTGCAATAACCAGGCTGCTGTCACATGGTCGGCATGGGCATGGGTATCCACCACCAGCGCCAGTGACAGATTAAGCTCCCGCAGAAGTGCCATATCCCGCTGGGCCTGCTCGAACACGGGGTCGATAAGAATCGCCCGTTGGGTGGTTTCATCGGCCAGCAGATACGTATAGGTGGAGGAGGTGTTATCAAATAACTGCCTGAATAACATAAAACATCCTTCTATTGATGGTTGTATCTGGTTGATTATGGTTGAATCTGACTGATCTTGCATAAGACAAAACAATTGGACGAGCGTTTATCGCCAAGCGTACATATCTGTGTAAAATGTTTGCTTACCCTTCGTGGTGCCGGATGTTCTAACCTTCCCGACACCCGCCTTACAAAAGTGTTCGTTGATCCTATGAAAACTACCGCCAGACTGATAACTGTTATTGTCGTGCTAACCCTGATTCTGGGCAGCCTGTTCGCCTGGAAAATGCAACAGATAAAGCAGCAGCAAACCCTGATGAGCCAGGCTCCGCCACCCTCGGTGGTAGAGGCAACCCGCGTGGTGGAAGATTCCTGGCCGCAGTCGCTCTCGGCAATTGGTAGCGTTCGGGCAGTCAACGGTATACGGATTGCCAATGAAATGGCGGGTGTGGTTGAGCACATTGAATTTGAATCCGGCCAGCAGGTCAGCGCCGGTGATCTGCTTCTGAAACTCAACACCGATACTGATCAGGCCGCTTTGGAAACCCTGAAAGCCGAACAGCGGCTGGCCCTTCAGCAATTCGAGCGCTATTCCAACCTGATCCGGGGGAAAACCATTTCGCAGTCAGCCTTTGACGAAGCAAAAGCCACCCTGGAAGCCGCTGAGGCCAGGGTTCACGAACAACAGGCTATTTTGAACAAGAAGCGTATCCGTGCTCCTTTCGACAGCATTATCGGGCTGCGCATGGTCGACCTCGGTCAGTTTCTTGAAGTGGGCACCCCCATCGTCCAGCTCAGCATGCTCGATCCCATCTATGTGGATTTTACAATTCCCGAACGGGACCTTCCTCGCATCAGCGTGGGGGACAGGGTTGAAGTCCGTGTCGCCGCCCATCCAGGACAACTGTTCACTGGCGCAGTGCTGGCCCTGGAGACATCCGTCAGCACAGAAAGCAGAACCCTTACCGTGCGCGCCGAATTACCCAACCCGGAACATCGGCTGCGACCGGGAATGTTTGCCAATGTCAGTACCTATCGCGGCCAGCAGGATCGGGTACTCACCCTGCCGCGCACGGCAATTTCCTACAACACCTATGGCGACTTTGTGTTTGTCATCGAGTCTGGAGAAGATCAGCGAAAAGCAGTGCAGCGGCGCAGTGTCACTACTGGTGAAGTCCGGGACGGCAGGGTATCTGTCACCAGCGGTGTAAAGAAAGATGAACAGGTGGTTGCCACCGGCCTGCTGCGACTGCGCAATGGCCAGGCCGTTGAGATTGTCGACTCGGTGACCTCCGACAAGGCTGCCAACTGATGCGTTTTACGGATATTTTTGTTCGCCGACCGGTGCTGGCCACCGTGGTCAGCTTGCTCATTCTTCTGATGGGGTTGCGCGCAATTCTTGAACTGGAGGTCCGTCAGTACCCGGAGCTGGAGAGCACAACGGTAACGGTCTCCACGGCCTATCCCGGGGCGGACTCAGAACTGGTCAAGGGTTTCGTGACCATCCCGTTGCAGCAGGCCATTGCTGAAGCCGAGGGGATAGACTACCTCTCCTCCACCAGCCAGCAGGGTATTTCGACCATCGAGGCCAGAATGGTCCTGAACTACGACGCCAATGATGCACTGGCAGAAATTCAGGCCAAGGTCGCCTCGAAGCGGGATGTGTTGCCGGAAGCCGTGCGTGACCCGGTGATCAGTTCGACCACCGGGGACAGCACCGCGCTGATGTATATCGCTTTCTACAGCGACACCATCAAGGTTCCACAGATTACTGACTACCTTACCCGACAGGTGCAGCCGAGACTGCAGGCGCTGGCCGGGGTCGGCAAGGCCGAGTTGATGGGCAGGACCTTTGCCCAGCGGGTCTGGATTGATCCGCAGCGACTGGCCGCAATCGACATGACCCCACGCGACCTGATCGAAATTCTGCTGGACAACAATTATCTCGCCGGTATCGGCAGCACCCGGGACGAACTGGTGCGCATTGATCTGACCAGCAACACCGACGTCAACAATCCGGAGCAATTCCGCAATCTGGTCATTAAACAGACCGACGACAGCATTATTCGTCTCGGCGATATCGCCCGCAGCGAGCTGGGATCACAGACCTACGACTCCATCAACAACTACAAAGGCAAGCCCTCGACCTACATCGCCATCGAGATCGCACCGGGTGCCAACCCCCTGGATGTTGCCGCACTGGTGCGCGCCGAATTGCCGGATATTCGCTCACAGCTGCCCGAAGGCATGCTGGTTGAACTGCCCTACGATGCCTCGGAATTTATCGACAGCTCCATCAAGGAAGTCATCAAAACCCTGGGCGAAGCGGTGATTATCGTCCTGCTGGTGATCTTTCTTACACTGGGCTCCCTTCGTGCCGCTATCGTTCCATCCATTGCTGTACCACTGTCGCTGATCGGTGGCGCACTGATCATGTTGATGCTGGGCTTCTCCCTAAATCTGCTGACACTGCTGGCGATGGTGCTGGCCATTGGCCTGGTGGTGGATGACGCCATCATTATTGTGGAGAACGTTCACCGACATATCGAAAACGGTGAAAGCCGCTTCGAGGCAGCCCTGAACGGTGCCCGTGAGATGGCAACCCCGATTATCGCCATGACCACCACCCTGGTGGCCGTTTACGCCCCGATCGGTTTCATGGGTGGGCTGGTTGGCTCCCTCTTCACCGAGTTTGCCTTTACGCTGGCGGGTGCCGTGCTGATATCCGGGGTGGTCGCCCTGACCCTGTCCCCCATGATATCCGGCAAGATACTCAAGCCCCACGGCAACCCATCCCGCTTTGAGGGGTTTGTGGAGCGTAGCTTCAACCGACTCGCCAGCAGTTATCGGCGCTCACTGGCTTTCGTGCTGCAATCAATCTGGGTGGTGGTTTTTTTTGCGCTGGTACTTCTCGCATCCATCTATTTCATGCTGCAGCTGAGCCAGAATGAGCTGGCGCCGCCAGAGGATCAGGGCATTCTCCTGTTTATGGGAACGGCACCCCAAACGGCAACACTTGAATATATGGAAGGTTACGGCAACCAGATGCAGGAGATTTTTGAAGAACTGCCGGGTTATGACGAGACCTTCCTGCTGATCGGCCGAGGCAGTGCCAATTCCATGTTTGGCGGCTTCAAGATGAAACCCTGGGACGAGCGGGAGATATCCCAGTTCGAAGTGGAACCCCTCATGCAACAAGCCATGTCCAGAATCCCCGGCGTGCGCATTTCTGTGTTTCCCCGCCCGCCCATACCGGGAGCCGGCACTGGCCTGCCACTGCAGTTTGTAATCACCTCGGGTAAAAGCTATGAAGAGATTGATGCGCTGGCCGATGAACTGCTGGGAAGCGCCATGGCCAGCGGCAACTTCATGTTCCTGCAGAAATCCATTGAGATCGATCGCCCGATAAACAAAATTGTGATCGACCGCGACCGGGCTGCCGACCTGGGACTCTCCATGGGCGACATCGGTCGGTCGCTGTCCAATATGCTCGGCGGCGGCTACATCAACCGTTTTAACATGCAGGGCCGTTCCTATGAGGTGATTCCCCAGGTGGAGCGCAGTGCCCGGGCGTCAATAGACGACCTGAAGAGCTACTATATCCGGGCCGATTCAGGTGACCTGATTCCACTCAGCAACCTGGTGGATTTTGAGCAGCAGGTCGAACCCTCTTCCCGCACTCAACACAACCAGCTCAATGCCATCGCACTGGAAGGTGTCACCCAACCCGGCGTTGCCATGGGCGATGCCATCACATTTCTTGAGCAAAAAGCGGCAGAGCTGTTTCCGGCGGGTTTCAATTACGACTACAAAGGACAGTCGCGGCAATTCAAGCAACAGGGCAGCGCCCTGATGGTGACTTTTTTCCTCTCTCTGCTGGTCATTTACCTGGTGCTGGCCGCCCAGTTTGAAAGCTGGCGCGATCCGATCATTATTCTGGTCACGGTGCCACTGTCGGTGGCCGGTGCCATGGCGTTTATCATGATGGGTGCAGCGACCATGAATATTTACACCCAGGTGGGCCTGATCACCCTGATCGGGGTGGTCAGTAAGAACGGTATTCTGATCGTGGAGTTTGCCAACCAGCTGCAGGCCGACCGACAACTCAGCAAGCTCGACGCCGTGATAGAGGCCTCGGCCATCCGGTTGCGTCCCATCCTGATGACCTCCGTGGCACTGGTGGTCGCCATGGTGCCGTTGTTAATGGCAGCGGGACCCGGTGCAGAAAGTCGCTTTGCCATTGGCCTGACCATTGCCACAGGGCTGGGTATCGGGACATTGCTGACCCTGTTTGTACTGCCAGCTTTCTACTGTCTGCTGGCGGGCAGTCACCAAAAAGCGCATTAACCACGGCCAAATAATGCGCTCATTCTTCATAGCGGGGTGAATCAATCGCAACCATTCAAATCGGGACGCTCAAAACGCCAGCCGTCGTTGATCATCACCCAATTTAGAAGGGGTGAATTCGTTTCTCACACCTGGATTGGTTTTTTAGTCTCAACAGATGCAACAAATTAATGTGGAGGGACCCTAGCGAATTAAATCGCTGATTTCCTTTACCAGCATCGGCTGACTGCGTACCAGCGCGTTCAGATTGTTTCGCTCTTTGTCCAGCCACCCGGCGATGTTTTCAGCGGTAAGATTTTTGCCAAAACCATCATGGCTATCGTCGTGATTCCACAGGCGGTCGATGACCACTCGCCCCATTTGATGATTGTAATGACTCGATTCCCAATACCATTGCATTCGATGCTGTTTATCGCCCGGTTCGGGAAATGGCTCACTAGTGTAGGGGGAAATTGTCGAAAAATCCGTCAGTGTCACACGGCAACCCTTTTTCTGATACTGACTGACCATGTCCGCGAGCTGCGTTTTCCAGTTAAAAAACAGACCGAGATGACCCACTTCCCGAATCAACAAAAGCTGCCGGATATGTATGGGGGAAATAAACAGTCTGACATCCGTATTGTTCAGACAGGCATCGGCGAGCAGCGCATTCAGTGTCGCCACCCTCTCCACATAAACCCCTGTATCAAACCTTGAATAACGGCGGGCCAAATGTGCCTCGACCTTGCGCGTCATCCGTCGATGGCCGGATACCTCAAGTTTCTCCAGCATGGTTTCTGAATTTGCACCGCCGTTAAGGGTTGTGTTGTATGGGCGAAACATCACTTTTGCAGAGGCCAGGAAAGCGTTTTTTGACCAGAGCGCAACCGCCAGCTTTTTTAACCAGATTGGGAAACCGTCAGCATCGAGCCACGGCCCCGGTGTGGAGCCGCCAACAAGCTCTCTGTCAGGAAGAAATTGCCCCAAATCCAGACCGATCACCAGATGTCGCACGACATGGTCTTCAAGAACAATCCGTATATAGCGATCAAGCTCATCAAAACGCGCACCGGGCAAACCGAGATTCAGTATCACACCCAACCGTTCCGTCAATTGTCGGTCATCCACAGCGAAGCCACGTTTGACTCTTGAGTTTCCGGCTATGAGGGTATCCGGTCGATGGGTGTCGATCGACAAATTCTGTGCCGTTCGATCATCTCCCCAAACGCGCTCTCCCAAAAAAGTGCCAACATGCACGTCGTGGTTGCGAAAATAACCCAATGGATCAAGCGCAAAGTTGAGTGCGCCACCGAGCAGAAAAATCGCCGCCAGCGAACAGAAAAAATAACGGAGGTAAGTATTCATGGTCAGAATTGGTAGTAGATAAAGCGACTGGTTCCGCTCATGAAAATCAGTGCGGAACACAACAAGGCTGCCATGATAATCGCCCATCGACGACTCAGCCCAAACACCTGATGTCGAAACCAGGGCAACAGATCCGGTGCGGTTTTTTCGGGGCTCGAAGTGCGTTGGTCCAGCGCTGTCCAGTGCCTGGCAAACAGGCGTCGAGTGCTGGGCATCCCCCAAACAATCAGCACCATCAGGACCAGGTTGATTAAAACCCAGCGGTCAAACGTGCGATCGATGTGCTGATAAAGCGCGGTAATGTCTCCACTGAAAGTGGTTTGCAGGGCAACCATCATCTGCTCATACATACCGAATGCCACCTGCAGGTCACTCGAACGAAACAGCACACCGAGCAGGACCGTCACCAGGAATGTCAGCAACATCGAAAACCATGGGAACCCGCTTTTCCGAAAAGATAATCCAAGTTTTCCGGCAAGGACCCCGCGGTAGTGAACCCCCAGCATCAGCAGGCTTTGCAGTGCACCCCAGACGATAAATGTCGCACCGAGACCATGCCAGAATCCCGACAAAAGTGTCGTCACTGCCAGGGCACCCACATGGCCGACCTTAAATGTCTTGGCACGGGCCAGGGGAAAGAACACGTACTGGCGCATAAAAGCGCCAAACGAAATATGCCAGCGTCGCCAATAATCAAAACGGTTCACTGCCCGGTACGGGGCATCGAAATTGATGGGTAGATTGATATTGAGCATCCGGGCAAGGCCAATCGCCATATCCGAATAGGCAGAAAAATCAAAGTAAATCTGGAGCGTAAAACCCAGCGCCGCAGCCCAGGCATCTACCGGCGCAATGCTTTCACCTTGGGCAACATTCCCGTATACGCCATCAACGAATGGCGCAATGCTGTCGGCCAGCACCACTTTTTTGAAAAGACCAACAATGAAAATACACATTCCCAGGGAGAAGTTATCCGGGTTCCAGCGAAATAACCCGGCGCTCCTGAACTGGGGTTGCAATTCACGGTAATGGACAATCGGGCCCATGATTAACTGCGGAAAAAATGTGATAAAAAGCACGTACTCCAGTGCACTGCCTTCCGTAAGTTTGCCCTTGTAGGTGTCCACCAGAAAGGCGATTTGCTGGAAAGTAATAAAAGATATCCCAAGGGGGATCAGAATATGGTGGGTCGTACTGAAGGCTGCACCGTTGCCACCAAAAACAGCAATGACCAGCTTGAAATAAAACAGTAGCGCCACATTGGCCAGTACTGCAATCCATAGGCACAGCCGCCGGTAACGGGGCAGTTTACGGATGAGCCGCGCAGCAAGATAATTGAATAACAGGGACGCCAGCAACAGCCAGAGATAGGACAGCTCCCAGCTGGCATAAAAAATCAGCGAGGCGACAACCAGCCAGAGCAGCCCTCCGGTACGCCCGGCAAGATGCCCCACACCATAAAAACCGGCCAACACCAGTGGCAGGAAAACCAGCAGGAAAAGATAGGAGTTGAACAACATTGTGGCCGGGCTCTAACCAATGGGCCGGCGATAGAACAGAAAGCAGGTGTGATAGGTCGCCTGAATTTCGCGACTACCGGGTTTTTGATAGAGCGCTTCGTAGTAGTGGGGCATATCCCTGAGCACAGCCCTCGGAATCCGCCGCTGGCCCGCCTGGGAGTTCACTGCCCCGGCATCTTTAATGGACTGTAAAAACGTCCTGACATCGGCAAAATGCGCAAGAATATCCCGCTCAACCAGCTCGGCCTCCGGCAGTATCTGGCGAAGATAATCGACAGACTTCATCGGCACCACATGATTTTGAACAGCGAGCTGATTTTTCTGATAAGCGCAATTAAATGCATCTGCCAACTCACAGAAAGTGCGCTCGGCGAAGGTGCCCAGCGCCAGGAACCCGCCCGGAGCAAGCACCGAACACATTCTTTCGATGGCCTTATCGAGATGAACAAACCATTGCACCGTTGCATTCGAGACAATCAGATCAAACTGCCGGTTCAGTGATTGCAGATACTCTTCAGCGTCGATAACCAGGTAGTCAGGCCCCGGTACCTGTTCCGTGGCATAGTCGATCATCTCCTGCGAAATATCGATCGCCGTTATGTTCGCTGAGGGGAACAGGGCTTTGAGCGCATTGGTCAGCCGACCGGTGCCGCAGCCGACTTCAAGAATTTCCTGAACCTCCGCATCGGGTAGCTCGCGGCGGATTTTGTCCAGCAGGCATTGCCCCATAACCTGCTGAACTGGCGTCGCGGCCTCATAACTCTCCGCACGGGAGCCAAAACGATTGGCCAGTGCCCTCTTATCGAGTTCGAGGTGCGTGTTTTTGATCGCAGACAAGGGTGACAAAAGTCCTGTTTTATCGATGCTCGCAGTAAGCTCCAGGAGCCCGAGCCGGGGCTCAACGGTCATCCATTGCTGTGAGATGGGTTCTCACCTGCGCCAAATCACTGCAGGTCAGAAAATCCAGACTATTCTAGACAATCATGATGATAAAACAACCACTGGGCGAGAGGCACGGAATCGTCTAAGGTTGCAATCATTGATACGCAAGAAGGCCTCATAAGCCTGCCGAAAAAAGGGTGGAAAGACTATGTTGTTATCACTGTTGCTGTTTATCGGTTTACTCACAGCTGTATTTTATTACCGCCCGCCATTGCAAACCGGCTCTCTGGTTATGGTGGTCGGCACCATCTTGCTGACAATCTATTGCAGCGGTATGTGGCTGATATTGTTAGTGACGATCGGTGTATCCATCCTCCTCAATCATCCCCGGTGGCGTCAGCAATTGCTGATTAAACCGATGTATCACATGCTGCGAAAGTCCATGCCCACCATCAGCAAAACCGAGCAGGAAGCCCTGGAAGCTGGCACCACCTGGTGGGAAAAAGAGCTGTTCAGTGGCAAACCGGACTGGCATCAGTTTTCTGCGATTGCTCTGCCCCGGCTCAGTGAGCGGGAACAACAATTCCTCGACCATGAAGTGGTGGGACTGTGCCAGCTTATCGACGAGTGGGATGCGCATCAACGACAGGATCTCTCGCCGGAAGTCTGGGACTATCTGAGGCAACACGGCTTTTTCGGTCTGATCATCCCGGAGGAGTTTGGCGGGCTGGATTTCAGCCCTTATGCCCAGAGCCGCATCATGAGCAAAATTGCCAGTTGTTCACCCACGGCCGCAGTCACCGCCATGGTACCCAACTCACTGGGGCCTGGAGAACTGCTGGTAAAATACGGCACAGAAGAACAGAAACAGCGCTGGCTGCCGGGCCTTGCCAACGGCACAGAACTCCCCTGCTTCGGTCTGACGGGACCGGAGGCCGGATCAGATGCGGGCTCGATTCCGGATCTCGGTATTGTCTGCAAAGGACAACATAACGGCGAGGAAGTACTCGGTCTCAGCCTGACTTTCAGCAAGCGCTGGATCACTCTGGCACCGGTTGCGACGGCAATTGGCCTCGCCTTCAAACTGCGGGATCCTGACGGCTTGCTCGGCGACCCGGACACCGTGGAATACGGCATTACCTGTGCTCTGTTGCCCGCCGATCACCCCGGAGTCGAGATTGGTCGCCGCCACAATCCGGGGGCTCCGTTCATGAACGGGCCTATTAGTGGCACTGACGTGTTTATTCCCATCGACTGGATTATCGGCGGTGCCGAAATGGCCGGCAAAGGCTGGCGGATGCTGATCGAATGTCTGGGCGCAGGGCGCGGTGTATCCCTTCCGGCATTGGCGACTGCAAGCGGCGAAATGTGCTACCTCACAGTCGGGGCCTTTGCCCGGATCCGCCGCCAGTTCAATATGGAAATCGGCAAATTTGAAGGCGTTCAGGAGGCCACCGCCGAAATTGCCGCAGGTGCCTATACACTGGAAGCGATGCGGCAGATGGTGACCCGGGGACTGGCGGATGGTGCGCCCTCGGTACTGACCGCCATGGCCAAGCTCCATGCCACTGAACGGATGCGGCAGATCGTCAATCACGCCATGGACGTGGTGGGTGGCCGGGCCATTCAATTGGGTCCGCGCAATTTTCTCGGCTCGATGTACCACTCGGTACCGGTGGCCATCACCGTGGAAGGCGCCAATATTCTGACCCGCTCCCTGATGATTTTTGGCCAGGGTGCCATGCGCTGTCATCCCTATCTCTATGCCGAATTAAAAACGTTGCAACATGGCGATGAGCAAGCGGGACTGGCAGAATTTGATCCCCTTTTCAGGCAACATTTGGGACACATTTTCAGCAATATCGCACGGCTCAAGCTGTATGGCGTCACCGCGGCACGCTTCAGCCCGGTGCCCGACGACGCCTCTGATTTCAGTCGTCGGTGGTATCAGCGCATCAACCATCTGAGCGTAGCTCTGGCCAGTTGCTCCGACGTAGCCCTGGGTATACTTGGTGGGGATATCAAACGGCGGGAGCTATTGTCCGCCCGGCTTGGCGACGTCCACAGCGAACTGTTTATTGCCTGCAGCATCCTCAAGTACCACGATGCCAATCAACAGAACGATGCCACAGAAGCACACGCCCGTTATGCGGTGCAGCGCTCCCTGTTCAGGGCCCAACAGGCGTTGCTGTCATTTTGTGACAACTTCCCTTTGCGGTGGCTCGGCAAAATTCTGGCATTTACCTGCTTTCCTTTGGGGCGTATTCACCGGGCCCCGGATGATCATCAGATTCGTCGACTCGGCGGCCTGATCATGGAACCGAACCCCGTGCGGCAGGCACTGAGCCAATTCGTGTATCTCAACGAAGATCCACTGGATCCTGTGGGGAGGGTTGAATCCACCTATCAGGCATTGCTCAAAACAGACAAACCCTGGCAGGCATTCGTTCGTGCACGCAACAAGGGGCTTCTGCAACATCCTGATAATCTGGATCTGGCACTGGCCAGCGCAGCTGAACAGGGCATCATCGGTGCTGCTGATATCGAGCCCATTAAAGCCTACGACAAACAGCGTTATGACTGCCTGCTGACAGATCACTTTGAAGCGCTATAGACGGGGTTGAGAGCCAGAGTAACAACCGATGGTGACAGCTGCAGTATTTCAGTGCCGGCCATGATCCGCCGGCCTGCTCTGTATCGTCTTCGACCCGGATGATCTTTAAGTCAGGTCTCTCAATCAAGCTGACTTGGAAATCAAACAGGCTACGACACAGGGTTCATAGCGATTTTTGGGTCGCCCGGCGCATCAGTGACAAGTAAAGCCGATTGGGTAGCAGCCGCAGCAATTTCATCCAGAACACAAATCGCCGCGGGAAAGCAATCTCGAAGCGACTGGACAGCAGTCCCCGATAAATAGCCATAGCGGCATCATCCACCTCCATCAGCGCGGGCATCTGAAAGGTGTTTTTATCGGTCAACGGTGTTCGGACAAAACCGGGGTTAATCACCTGCAATCGCACCCCGGTGCCGTGTAAATCCATGTACAGCGATTCGCACAGACTGATCAATGCCGCCTTGCTGGCACAGTAAGCTGCGGCCGTTGGCAGGCCCCGGTAACCTGCTACGGAGGCCATCACAGCAATGTGGCCTTTCCGGTCGGCAAGATAACGATGCAGCACCGGATCGAGGCAGTTGATCGTGCCCTGAAGGTTGATATCCAATAGTCTGCGACAGCGCTGGGCAGAAAAGGCCTCGGCACTGGCGGGGTCGTGGGTCCCTGCGTTCAATACCACCAGTTCCGGAAACCGTTGTTCTCTGTCCCAGCGTTCAAACAGAGCGGCTATTTCGGCGGGGCGACGGATATCCAGGGGAACCGGAATAAATTTCCCGGGCGCAGAGACCAGCGATGACTGCAGCTGGTTTAGCTCGTCGAGATTGCGAGCAGAACCATAGACCGTTGCGCCACGCTCACAGAGCAAGCGTGCCAGTGCCGCACCGATACCCCGCCCTGCACCGGTAATCCATATACAGTGCCAGGGTATTTGCATTTCTTGTTTAACATTCATGATAGTCTTTACCGTCTCGAAAATAATGCTCTAAATGACAATCCAGTAAAATGACACCCTAGGACTGACAGGCTGGCCAGGCATCATTGGCGGGTTGATCAGACTCACGGCGAATGTAAAGCGTGATCTCACCCACGGGGATACCAAATTTGCTCATGGTGGCGCGGTTGATCAAATTGTTCTCATCCACCAGATAGAGCCAGTCATTCAGCTTGATGTGGCGCACCTTGCCGTTGACAGGAATTTCCAGCACGTATTGCCAGTTCAGCGCATTGCCTTCGGTAGTGCCGGATGCCTGACCCACCACATCACCAGCTGTACCGGTATATTGATTGCCGGTTTTGGTGAGGCGCCAGCAGCGGGTTTGCTGTTCACCGTCATTGAAGAAAAATTGTTCATCCAGAACCCCTTCGCCATCCTGCCAGGAGGCATTGATTTCCGCCCTGAAACGGCGAATCACCTTGCCGCGAAAATCCTGTACCATGCCATAGGCCACCAGATGGCCGTTGAAGAATTTGTCCAGGTGCAGCTCCGGCGTTTCATGCTGGTAATCCGTGATCGTGGAGGAGCAACCAGCCAATAACAGGCCAGCGAGACAAATACTTTTTGATACATTGCGGACCATTAAAAACTCCTCTTTTCAGCGTTCTCCCCGAAGTTTTCGGGTCAGTTTTGGATAGGCACTATCGTCTGCCAACCAGATATTCAAAAAGGCCTTGGCAAACACAGGATCCTCCAGGGAACCGATGTATTGACCATTGTGATGAAAGTGACCCCGGCCTTCCGGATCCATATAAAAGGTCAGCTCATCCCCCTCTGTCAGGTTTGGCCACATATTGGCTAGGCGCGTCATCCATCGATCCAGTTGCTCGTCCGGCAAATCACCGATCTGTTTGCGGGTTTCACTCACCAGTCTGGTGTTGCTGATATCCCGTCGGTAGGTGAGCCTCAGCATCAGAGGCCCCTGTAATTTTTCGTAGCGTCCGGAAGCGCTGTAGAGTTCGGCTCTGTATATCTTCATAAAAAAGACCCGGAGCTCTGCATGGCCGACAGACTGCAACCGGTCCGGCACGGGCACGGCCTGTACCGAAACAACAAAGAATGACAACAATATCGCAAGCAGTGCCCTACCAACCCTGTACACGATCACCTCCCAGCCGGTCTGCCAGCAACATCAGTGCGGGAAACAAAGCCATCCAGACAACCGCCAGAAGCATAAGGGAAGGAACCACAGCAAAACCGAAATCTGCCGCCCCCAGGTTAACTGCTGCCCAGTAGGTCAGTGCCCCAGCCACTGATCCGGCGGCTGCTGAGAGCAGGTAGCGCCTGGAAAAAAACCGCAGACATTGACGCAGGGTGGCAGCAAAACCCAGCCACAGCAGCACCAGCCAGACCGGGGGCCAGGGGTTATCCTGACTGAAAACAAACACCCCGCCGAGGGTAAGCAGAGCATCAACCGTAAAGCCCAATATTGCACACACCAGTAATACGTGGATCTCCCCTACAGGCTGACTGTGAAAGGCGATATGCAACGCCAGCAGTAATAAAACTACTGGAGCTGCACTATTGCCCAGCAACACAGACAGCCACCAGATGAACTGAAAGCCAGCGAGGTTGACCCAGAAACACTCGGAAATGCCAGAAAACAAGGTTTGATCTCCCGTTGTAATGGAACTGTTACGATTTACCACTACAGTCAGATCATCGGTCACTGATCCAGGCAACCAGACAGCGCGTATTGATCAGGGACAACAGCACCATCAACAGGTGGCAATAATGACAATCAAGCTTTTGAAGCGATTACGGAAAATGCGGCAATTGGATACCGTCCGGTTTATCCAGAACGCCTGTGCCCCCATGGTGCTTCAGGTGGCCTTTTTTGATAATGGGCAATTGCGAAAACAACTGATCAGGACCCGCGAGGGAGGGGTGATGACCTGCCGCCATTTGGGTGAGGCCTATGCGCTTTGTCGCTCCGCTGGCGTGCACCACGCTGAACTGGTGCAGATCGTCAGCCACGATGAAGCCTGTGCCGGTAACATTCCCACCGCCACTGGGCCCGTTATGTCGCTGACCTTTTAGGAGTGATATACCCTTGAACAGACTAACCCTGATAATGACCATTTTTCTGTCAATCCTCTGCGTCAATGTCGCCGCGTCGGAGGAAGCAATAACGACAGGCACTGACACCCAACAGGCCAACTGCATGAATATCTACCAGTTTACTGCGCCGGATTTGATTGATGAAAATCCGGTGGACTTTTGCAAGACCTACGCCGGCAAGGTTCTGATCATTGTGAATACCGCCAGCAAATGCGGGTTTACCGGGCAGTATGAGGGACTGGAAGCACTTTATCGTGAATTCGGCGATCAAGGCCTGGTGGTACTGGGCTTTCCGTCCAACCAGTTTGGCAATCAGGAGCCGGGAACAGCTGAGGAAATTCAGAATTTCTGCCGTGTCACCTATGGGGTGCAATTTCCGATGTTCGCCAAGACCCGCGTACGCAAGGGTGATGCCGACCCCCTCTGGACCTACCTCGGCGACACATCGGGCACCTATCCGAAATGGAATTTCTACAAGTACCTGATCAACCGCGAAGGCGAAGTAGTCGATGTGTTCAGCAGTGTCACCTCACCGGAGAGCCGACGGTTTCGTAAAGCTGTCAAGGCACTTCTTTGAATTGAACCGATAACATCCACCAGAATCGGAGCACGCCAAGTTGACGATACCAATGAGAGATCAGAGCATTGCCGTGATCGGTGCCGGTCTGGCCGGCGCCACCTTGACAGAGCGTCTACTGGAGGTGGGTTATCAGGTCACTGTCTACGAAAAAAGTCGTGGTACGGGGGGCCGCCAGGCCAGTAGCGGTCTATCTGAGGCGACCGTGGATCTCGGCGCACCCTGGTTTGAACCCGTTTCGGACAAGTTCAGGAACTGGCTGGAGGATCGGCCCGAAATACAGCGATTTTCTCCATCACACAGGGACTTTACCGGTCTGGAGCTGGATCCTATTTCGGTATATCTGGCAGCACCAAAACAGACCACCCTGACCCGAAACCTGCTGGGTAGCGCAGCATTCTGTTCTGCAACCCGGGTGGAAAAATTGCATCCCGGCTCGGAGGGCGTCGCTGTAGAAAGCGATGTCGGCCAACTGCTGAATACCCATCAGGCTGTGATTGTTACAACACCAGCACCCCAGGCTGAACCGCTGCTGGCCGCAATACCCCGCTTTGCCGAAGTGGCAAGATCTGCAGAATCGATACCTACATGGGTGGTGGCTCTGGGTTTACGTCAGAAGACCAAAAAATCGGTTGATCTGTTCAGCGGCAGACACCCGCTGTTGGCGAGGGCCATCTGCAACAGCAGCAAACCCGGGCGCAGCGCCGGGCCATTTGCTGAAACCTGGCTGCTGGAAGCCAACCCACAGTGGAGCGAAGTTCATCAAGCGTTCGCTCCAAAACAGGTGGGCGCCGAGCTGATTAAAGCCTTCCAATCCATCATGGAGGAGCCTCTGGAGATTGCCGCACTGCGCACCCATCGTTGGCTATACGCCAGGCACGGGTCTGCTGATTCCGCCGACTATCTGTGGTGCCCAAAAAACAGGATTGGTGTCTGCTCAGACTGGCTGGCTAGTACCGGCAGCGAAGGGGCATGGCTGAGCGCCAATTATCTGGCCGACAAACTGCTCACCAGCCTTAAAACTGTTTCCATAAATCTCCAGGCGTACCAGGATGACGAATAAAGCAGCTTTGGCCGATACAAAAATCGGGAATACCTTCCCCTTGGCGCTGAACAAACCGGGCAAGGTGATTGTCTTCTACGATGGCAGCTGCCCCCTCTGCCAAAAAGAAATTCACCATTACATCAGGCGGGATCATACCGGTCAGCTTGTCTGGGATGACATCTCAAAGGGCACCGAGCTCCTCGATGAGTTCGGCATCACACTGGACGAAGCCATGCGCCGGTTTCATGTGATCGACAGGGCCGGCAACGTGACCCGGGGGGCCGAGGCATTCCTCGCCCTGTGGCACGCTCTACCTGTTTATCAGCATCTGGCCCGAACCGTTGAATACCTTCACCTGACGCCGCTACTGGGTTGGGCCTACGAACATTTTGCAAGGAGACGGTACCGCAGTGCCTGTCAAAGGGGGTTCGGCAATAGTTGCGCGATCGACACAAAAAAATCCTGATGGGCTGCGCTGCCAATCTGTTAAAACGGGACACGCTGGTAGAACAGGACCGAACGACTACTGCCGTTGGTAGTCCGCAAGGCTGGCAGCCCTGGCCTTACTGTAATCGATGATGGGCGCGGGTCGCCCGACTTTAGCGGCAAATGCCGGGTCGTGTCGCTGCATGCCCTTCAGTTCCTTGAGTTCAGGCAACCAGTGCGCCACGTAGTCACCTTTTGGATCGAACCGCTCGGCCTGGCGCATGGGGCTGAAAATACGGAAGTACGGTGCGGCATCCGCTCCCACCGATGCACTCCATTGCCAACCACCCAGATTGGATGCGAAGTCCCCGTCGATCAGGTGATTCATAAAGAAACAGGCGCCCTTCCGCCAATCCTGCCGCAACAGCTTGGTCAGAAAAGAGGCGGTGATCATGCGCAGGCGATTGTGCATCCAGCCGGTCGCCAGCAGCTGTTTCATGCCCGCATCGACAATTGGAAAACCGGTTTCACCCTGACACCAGGCAGTAAATAACCGATCGTCGTCCAGCCAGCGAATACGGGATTCAACCTCGGGTCTGAAGGGTTGCCAGCGATTCATGTCCGGGAAATGCATCAGCAGATGGCGGTAAAACTCACGCCAGATAATTTCGGTCACCCACTGGTTGTCCATCCAGCTCGTGCTTTCTGACGCGGCCGCCAGTGCCGCCAGACACTGGCGCGGAGAAATCACGCCACAACTGAGATAGGGTGATAGTGTCGAGGTGCCGTCCAGCGAGGGGAAATCCCGGTCAGCGGCATAATCCTCTACGCGAATCGAAACAAAATCCGTCAATCGAGTATGAGCAGATTCTGTGCCCGCTGGCCACAGCGACGGAATCCAGTGGCTGCCATTATTGATCGCATAATCCACTCTGTCGGGAATCACATCGGCGACCAAACCGTTCGGTAAAGGCGGCGAAGATTGTACCGGAGGTGCCGGCAGTGGCACAGGGTGCTGCTCGATAAAAAGGCGTCGCCAGACTTTGCTGAAAGGCGTGAATACCCGAAATGGCAAGCCCTGGCCGTTCATCACTTTTCCCGGCGCAAATACCAGATCACCGTGCAGGCCGTAAACCGGGATATCGGCTTCGCGAAATCTGGCGTCGACCTGTTTATCGCGAAGATTTTCATTCAGGCAATACTCACGATTGAGATAAAGGCCATCACAGTGAAGTTGCTCGGCGAGTGATAACAACTTTCCTGGCAGGTCGGCAAAGCTATCCGCATGGATCAACTTGAGCGGAATCCCCAGCGCCGTCAGCTGTTGCTGAAGATCCCGCAAGTTGGCCAACCAGAATTCCACTTTCGCCGGGGACTCATCGTGACTGGCCCACTGCGAGGGGCAGATGGTCGCCAAAGCGAGTACGCCCTGACCGGCGGCATCGTCACAGGCCCGGAACAGGGCGGGGTTATCAGCTACGCGAAGGTCGTTGCGGAACCAGACAAATTTCACTGAGGGTTTTCCTGTAGACAGGTCCGTTAAATGGTTTGCAAAGAACGGCGGGGCGTGCCATTGGCTAGAAACCAAACAGTGGCTGGGCAATTTTACCAAGCAGCGTGGTATAGCGAAGCGGGTACTCGGTGGCGATCAAACAAATACAATCGTGATCGCTATCCACCAGTGGCTGGTGAGTAATCTGATCGTCCAGATCGGCAATATCGCCCGTACTGAACCGCCCCACTTCGTCGGAATAGGATCCCCGCAGCAGCAAGGTCAGCTCACTGCCCCGGTGGCTGTGCGGCAACGCAGCTCTGCCAGGCGCAACACGCAACAGGCGAGTCATGCCCTTGCCCTGGCTGGGCAGGTCATGAGCCCAAACGCCCGGGACCAGCTTTTTCCAGGACAGATCCTCCAGCGAATCCCCCACATAGCTTGCCAGAGGTGCCGGAATTTCACTGTTTGCCACAGAAGCCGGCCGCGCAACAGCTTCGGGTATACCCTCGTGATCCAGTCGATCAATCACCGATGCCAGAGTACTGTCACTGACCGCCGCCAGAGCGATGTTTTCCAGTAATGCGCCGCCGATTGCTTCAAGTTCGCGGCACCGTCGACGACAGATGCCACACATCGCCAGGTGTGAGGCGACCACAAGGGCGGGGCCCTGAGCCAAAGCGCCAGCCACATAACTGAATAGAGTCGCTTCATCGAGATGATGATTAATGGTCATGGTTACCTCTCAACGCCTGTTTTAACTTTTCCGATGCCAGACGAATTCTGGATTTGACGCTACCCAGGGGAATCGACAGCCTGTCGGCAATCTCCGAATGGGAGCGCCCCTCGTAGAAAGACATAATAATGACCTGTGCCTGATTATCGGGTAATTGACGAATTGCCATGGCGACCTGATCAGACATGACAGCCTGCTCAGCCAACTCCAGCACAGCGGGCTCATCCGCCTCTTCATGCCAGCTATCCAGGTCGTATTCCGGGTATTTCTGTTTGCGCATCCAGTCGATGCTCAGGTTTCGCGCCAGGGTGTAGATCCAAGTGCTGGCAGCGGCCTTGCCAGGATCGTACAGGTGGGTTTTTCGCCAGACGGACAACATGGCTTCCTGAGTCAATTCTTCAGCGGTGGCTTCTGTAAGACCCAGTTTCATGATGTACCCTTTGATTCTGGGCGAAAAGTGACGAAACAGACGGATAAACAACTGTCGGTCACGGGAAACGGCCAGTTCTGCCAACATTGCAGACCAGTCTTTCGCCGGTGTCTCGGATGTCTTTTCTGCTCTTAATGCCACGACACTCAACGCTTCATCTCCCGGCGGTTGGTCTTGCATGACTCTCCTTACGTGTGGTCAGTCTCGATAGATCACAGAGATTAGCGCCCGCGCACGATAAAGCCAAATAAAAGGGTGATCCCTCTCCGTACTTCCTGCGTAATATCAGCAACCCATTTGGTACGGACTGAACAATGAAGACCTCCACCCCGAAAAATTCAGCGCAAGACGCCCCACCCCGCAAGAATATTGCGGTGATTGGTTCGGGCATCTCGGGTTTGAGCTGTGCCTGGCTACTGAGCAGATCACAGAATGTGACGCTATTTGAAAAGGACGATCGACTCGGGGGGCATTCCAATACAGTAACCTTTGATCTGGACAAGCAGGCCATCAGCGTAGATACCGGATTCATTGTCTACAATCCCGTCAACTACCCCAACCTGGTAAAGTTTTTTGACCAATTGGGAGTAACAACCTGTGACACCGACATGTCCTTTTCCGTGTCAGTGAACGGCGGGGAGCTCGAATATTCCGGCAGTGGTCTGTCGGGGCTGTTGGCACAAAAACGGAACCTGTTCCGACCGGCTTTCTGGGGAATGGTGACCGATCTGCTGCGCTTTTATCGGCAATCACCAAAATTGCTCCAGGCTGCCGAGCTTGAGCACCTTTCCCTCGGGGAATTGCTTGAAAAACATCGTTACGGCAAATCCTTTATCAACAACCACCTGCTGCCCATGGGCGCGGCAATCTGGTCAGTACCTGTCGACAAAATGCTGAATTATCCCGCCCTGAGTTTTTTGCGTTTTTGCAGCAATCACGGTTTGACCCAAGTAAATAACCGGCCACAATGGCGTACGGTGGTCGGTGGCAGTCGTCAATATGTGGATAAAATTGCTGCCGCGCTGCAGGGTTCCATTCGATTGAATACCCGTATTCAGTCCGTCACAAGACTGGGGGAACAGGTAGCTCTGGACGACATTCACGGCAACCGGGAAATATTCGATGACGTCGTTTTTGCCTGCCACAGTGACCAGGCACTTGCCCTGCTGGCTGACCCGACAACCGAAGAGCAGTCCCTGCTCAGCTGTTTCCCCTACCAACGCAATCGGGCTTTTCTTCATCTGGACACCGATTTGATGCCAAAACGCAAGCAGGTCTGGTCCAGCTGGAATTATCTGACCAGCAACAAACCTGCATCAAAAAACGAGCAGCTGGTCAGTGACCAGAAAAGGAAAGTGTCCGTCACCTACTGGATGAACCAGCTCCAGCCGCTTGCTACCGAACAACCGGTAATGGTCTCCTTAAACCCCCTGAAAATGCCCAGGTCCGGCACGATTATCAGAAGTTTTTTCTATGACCATCCCACGTTTGATCAATCCTCGTTGGCCGCCCAGAAGCAACTCTGGTCACTGCAGGGCAAACAGCATACCTGGTTCTGTGGCGCCTATTTCGGTTACGGTTTCCATGAGGACGGCTTGCAATCCGGGCTGGCTGTCGCCGAAGCGCTGGGTGGTGTTGTTCGCCCCTGGCAACTGGAAGAGCCGAATTCCCGGATTGAAATCCATACTGGCTCACTGCCCGACTCTGCTGTGGAATTGTACTGTGTCTGAGGAACTGAAATCGGCCCTGTACAGTGGCCAGGTCATGCATCGGCGTCTGCGCCCGAAAAGACACCGGTTTACCTATCGGGTTTTCTCGCTGTATCTTGACCTCGATGAACTGAAAACACTGGATGGTCGACTTCGGCTCTTTTCCCTTAATCGTTTCAATCTGTTTTCCTTTCACGAAAAAGATCACGGCAGTGGGGAATCAGGCCTGAAGGGGCAAATATGCCGACTATTGACCGAGCGCGGTTTTGGTCATGCCACTGCCCATATCAAGCTGCTCTGCTATCCGAGAATACTGGGATACGTGTTTAATCCGCTGAGTATCTACTTCTGCTACAACGACCAACAGCAGCTGTCAGCTGTGCTCTACGAAGTCAGCAACACCTTCAAACAAAAGCATACCTACCTGATTCCAGTGGATCCACAGCGGAAAGACACCCTGGTTGACCAGCGGGCCGAGAAAGCCATGTACGTCAGCCCGTTCATGCCGATGGAAACCCATTACCGCTTCCGGATTCAGCCACCCGATCAAAAACAGGTATCTGTTTTCATCAGGCAATCCAACGACCGGGCAGACAAGCCCGGCAACCATGTACTGCTGGCCACCTTCAACGGCCAGTACCGGACACTCAACGATGCAACCTTGCTACGGCTCTTTTTCAGTCATCCGCTAATGACCCTGAAAATTATCGGTGCCATTCACTGGCAGGCATTGCATCTGTGGCTGAAAGGGCTACCCCTGCAGCCCAGACAAACCAAGCAGAACGCCCGCGATTTTAGCTGGCGGGATAAAGATGGAGTATTACACCATGAACGGCTCTGACCTCGATGCCGACGGTATCACCCCAAGGCAACCGACAAGTTCACCAGTATGGCTGGAAACGCAAATTATCCGGCTGTTGCGGAGAAAGCTGGCTCACTGCCAGGGAGTGCTATCGCTGCAGTTTCCCAGTGGTCACAGGCACCTGTTTGGTCAGGGTGAGACTGCTGCCTCTGTCAGCCTTTACTCAATAGCGCCCCTGTTCCGGTTATTCTTTGGTGGCACCAATGGCTGGTCAGACAGTTATTTACACAGTGAATGGGACAGTGCTGACCTGACAGCCCTGATCCGCTGGGCGATTCAGAATGAACCGACGCTGAACAGCATGGCGAAGGCTGGTTATGTCAATGACCTGCTCTATAATCTCTATCACTGGAGCCGTCGGAATACACGCCGGGGCAGCCGGCGAAATATTGCTGCGCATTATGATCTGGGAAACAATTTTTATCGGGAGTGGCTCGACCCCGGTATGACTTACTCTGCAGCAATGTTTGATGATGATCACCGGCAATCACTGCAACAGGCACAGAGGAAAAAGTATCAACGTATTCTCCATTTGCTGTCGCCTAGGGAACAGGATCATTTGCTGGAAATTGGCTGCGGCTGGGGTGAGTTTGCCGTACAGGCTGCCAAAACGGCTGATGTCCGGGTTCACGGCATCACACTGTCTTCTGAACAGCAGCGCTGGGCGGAGGACAAGCTCATCAAAGCAGGTTTGGCAGACCGGGTCACGATCGGTTTGACCGATTATCGAGACCTGAAAAGACAGTACGATGGGGTCGTTTCTATTGAGATGTTTGAGGCAGTGGGTGAAGCGCATTGGGACAGCTACTTCAAAAAACTTAAAGGCGTATTAAAACCCGGTGGCAGAGCCGTGCTGCAGATTATCACCATCGATGAAAAGCGCTTCGAAGTCTATCGCAAGCAGGCTGACTTCATTCAGCGTCATATCTTCCCCGGTGGGATGTTGCCCAGTGTGACGGCCCTGCAAGAAAAGTTCTCACAGCATGGCTTTTGTCTTGTCGATCAGGAAATGTTTGGTGGGGACTATGCCAGGACAATTGAACTTTGGCGGGAACGCTTCGAGGAACGCTGGGCGCAAATCAGTACCCTGGGGTTTGATCAGCGTTTCTACCGTTTGTGGCGCTATTATCTGAGTTACTGCGAAGGGGGGTTTAAAGAAGGTGCCATTGACGTTGGACTGTTCGTACTCGAACACCAAAGTGACAGATGACATTGACAACAGGGATCGTCTGCTGAAACGTCAGCGCTCCCGAAAAGCAACCCGCCGTCTCAACCAGCGAAACAGGGCACCCAGTACGGGCACTTTTTCATAGAGGTCGGCGCTGTCCCAGAAATCCTGGTGGCGGTCAATTTTGCCTGATGTATCAAAGGTCAGTCGACTGCTACCTTGAAACTCCAACTGGCCGGTCACATTACTGTTTCCAGAAAATGTCCAATATAAATAGGCGACAGTATCCTGTTGCTGGCTGTCGTGAACGGTAAAGCTCACACTGTCCAGCCGCTCAAACATCTCACGCAAAAGCGCCAGATAAGCATCGGCACCGTTCACTTGATTGAACGGATCAAAAAAAAGCACATCCTGGCTGAGGACTGCTCTCAACTGCTCAAGATTCGATCGATCCAACCTTTCCAGTAGGTGTATATAGTCAGTCAGGCCGCTCATACTGAGTCTCTTCAATCAACAAAAAAGGCCAGCCAAATGGCTGGCCCCTGGGGTTTTCGGCATAAACTACTTCACCGAAAGGTTAGTGCGATTCTGCTCCAGAACCTTTTCACCCACGCCCTTAACCGACTGCAGCTGTTCTACCGTCGTGAATGGGCCGTTTTCCTCCCGGTAAGCCACTATTGCCATAGCTCGCTTTTCACCGATACCCTTTAGCAGACTGGATAGCTCATCGGCTGTGGCGGTATTGATATTGACCATCACAGGTTGCTGCATCATCTCCTGGGAAGACGCCTCATCCGCTGTAACCGCCTGCCAGAACGGTAATACTGCAAGCAGGGACAACAGTAGAACGCCGGGAAGTATTTTTACATTTTTCATATCGAACTCCTTGTGCCAGGGGCACTCCATTTCATAGAAACGGCACATCGTGTACCGTGAATCAATCTTGCAAAATTTCTCGGTTGATGGCAAGTAGCGCCTTCACCGGATCCGGCGACTTGGTAATCGGTCGGCCAATCACCAGATAACTGCTACCGTTGGCAATCGCCTGCGCAGGAGTGACAACCCGCCGTTGGTCATCCGCCACGGCCGACACAGGACGAATACCCGGTGTCACCAGGGTAAAGTCGTTACCGAGCAAATTGCGGAGTCCTCGGGTTTCCATCGCGGAGCAGACAACACCATCCATACCCGAAGCCTTTGCCAGGGCTGCCAGTCTGTGCACCTGCTGTTCCGGAGTACACCCGATACCCAATTCCGCGAGATCTTCCGAAGAGAAACTGGTTAATACGGTCACTGCTATCAACAGCATATTGGTACCGGATTGGTCACTGGCCAACCGGGCATCCTCCATCATCCGACGGCCACCGGAAGCGTGCACATCGGTCATCCATACACCGAGATCAGCAGCGACTTTGACTGCAGCTGCAACCGTGTTCGGTATGTCGTGAAACTTCAAATCCAGGAAAACATCAAATCCCCGGTTGACCAGGGTAGTAACGAACTGGGGACCTGAACGGGTAAAAAGCTCTTTCCCAACCTTCAGTTTGCACAGATCGGGGGAGACATCGGCCACAAATCGCTCGGCCGCAGCCGCTGTATTGTAGTCCAGTGCGACGATTACCTTACTGTCAGTGGAGTGTGTCATGGGTTATTCTCATTTTAAAAATAGTACCTTTGGCAAGTGGTCACTCGCCATCAATTCCCCGAACAGGTTGGACCGTTTCCCAACGCAGACATTGGGGGCAGAGCCAGTGGAGCTGAGCGCCGCTGAAACCACACTGAACACAGCGGTATTGCGAACGGCGCGCCAGCAAACTGTCCAGTAGTCCCTGCAGCAAATGAAACTGCTCTTGTTCTGCACCGACATCTCTGTCGGCAGAGATCCTGAGTAATGTTTGCAGTCCCCGGATGGACGGATGCTCTCGCAAATAGCCCATTAAAAAACTTGTTGCCTGCTGTTCTCCGCACTGTTTTACCATTACATCCGCCACCATTTGCAGCAAACTGGCACCGGGATAGGCCTTCAGCCAAGACTGCAATTGCACGAGTAGGCCGGGCTCGTCACCAAGTTGTTCGTAGCACTGCCTGACCAAGGGGAGGACTTCAGGTAAATATTCGGGTTGTTGCCGGGGAATCATGCTGAAGCGTTTCAGTGCCTCACGGCAATTTGATGCCTGCATTTCCAAACGCCCCCAAAGCATATTCGCTCTGGCTGAATTCCTGTTGTACTTGAGAGCTGCTTTAATATGACGCCTGGCCTGTAGCAAATCAGACACGCCGATTGCTTGTTCGGCCAGTTCACAACAGAACTGCGCCTGCTCAATGTCGAGCTTATCCACAGACCGAGAAAATCGCTTCTTATCCATCATACCGGCAGCGCGGATAGCTTTTTCCCATTCCTGCTCACCACGATATATCTGAACAAGGTGTTGCAGAGACACCTGCCGGAAATCACTGCCCGGGTCTTCCACCAACTCCAAAAACAGTCGTTCTGCACGGTCAAATAAACCTGCCTTCAAAAAATCTCTACCCAGTTCCAAATGAGCCTGTTGCGACTGATCGTTATTGAGATTAGGCCGTGAAAGCAGATTTTGATGAACCCGGATGGCACGCTCTATTTCACCCCGTTGCCGCATCAGATTCCCCAGCGCCAAATGGGTTTCCAATGTATAGGGTGTGACTTCGACGGAACGGATAAAGGTATCGATAGCCTGATCCGGCTGTTCATTGAGGAGGAAATTGATGCCCTGAAAGTAATGGCGAGCAAGGTCCCCTTCACTGTTCGCCAAACGCTTGCTCTTACCACGGGTATAACCGGCAAACCAGAAAAGCGGAAAAGACAGCAATAACCCGATAATTAATAAGTGATCCACCATGTAGGGTATTGGGCTACTCCGTTTTGTTTTTTGCGCGGGCGGGAGCCACTCTCAATTTGATGAGCTGCTGATTTAGCACATGGACGCGTCGCCGGAGCCGCAGCAGCATCGGCAGGCTGGCAAGCACACCCATCAGGCAGCCAGCAAAAAGTGCCGCCAAGAGCCAGAGGCCGCGGGGCAACGGCCCCAACTCACGGCCAAAGAAATCAATCGTGATGGTATCCGGGTTGGTTAACACCAGACCAATACCCAGCAGAATTGCCACCAAACCGAGCAACAACAAACAGAGTTTTTTTAGCAATGCCATAAAATCCCCATAAAAAAACGGCAAGTCAAAGTACTTGCCGTTTATTGTAACCAAACTACCGATGGTTGGTCTTGTTTATCGTGTCATCGAACCCGCAGACTCAATCTGCCTCGAGACTGCTGTTAACGCGTTCGCGAAGCTCCTTGCCAGGTTTGAAATAAGGAACATATTTACCCGACAACTTAACCGAATCACCAGTTTTGGGATTACGCCCTACTCTGGGTGCACGATAATGCAGGCAAAAGCTGCCAAAACCGCGAATTTCAATGCGATCATTGTTCACAAGCGCATGAGTCATGCGCTCCAGGATCATTTTGACAGCAATTTCCACATCCCTGGGGGGAAGCTGATCCTGCTGGGTAACGATATAATCGATTAGTTCTGATTTTGTCATAACGTTCTGATTTCATAAGAAAAGGGGCAATGTCGCCATTACCCCCATCTAATCATTACTTCTCTTTGGTGTCCATCTGGGCCTTGATCAGATCACCGATGGTAGTCGGTGCAATATTATCTGTTTCAGACTTGCGATGTTCTTTGATGGCCGCCTTTTCCTCAGCAACATCTTTGGCTTTGATAGAGAGGTTGATAGTGCGGTTCTTGCGATCCACATTAATCACCTTGACCTCCACCTCATCACCAACATTCAGTGCGTTGCGGGCATCTTCGACCTTCTCACGGGAGATTTCAGAGGCTTTTAAATAGCCTTCGATATCACCGCTCAAAGTAACCACTGCACCCTTGGCATCCACTTCCTTGACTACACCATTGACGATCGCACCTTTGTCATTTTCAGTGACGTAGTTAGAGAAGGGATCATCTGACAATTGCTTCATGCCCAGAGAAATACGCTCTCTTTCCGGGTCGATGGAAAGTATCACGGTTTCAACTTCATCGCCTTTCTTGAAGTTGCGTACCGCCTCTTCACCGGTTTCGTGCCAGGAGATATCGGAGAGGTGAACCAGTCCGTCAATACCACCGTTCAGACCGATAAAGATACCGAAGTCAGTAATCGACTTGATACTGCCTGAGATTTTTTCACCCTTGCTGTGATTCATGGCGAATTCATCCCACGGATTCATATGACACTGCTTGATACCCAGTGAAATACGACGACGCTCTTCGTCAATGTCCAGCACCATGACCTCAACTTCATCACCCAACTGAACAACCTTGGATGGGTGAATGTTCTTGTTGGTCCAATCCATTTCGGAAACGTGTACCAGACCTTCAACACCATCTTCCAGCTCGGCAAAGCAACCGTAGTCAGTGAGATTGGTAACGACCGCTTTGACACGGGCACCTTCCGGATAGCGACCGGAAATATCGGCCCAGGGATCTTCACCCATTTGTTTCATGCCCAGTGACACGCGGCTGCGCTCACGATCAAACTTCAGCACCTTGACATCGATTTCATCACCGACATTGACGATTTCGCTGGGGTGCTTGATACGCTTCCAGGACATATCCGTGATATGAAGCAGGCCATCAATACCGCCGAGATCGACAAAAGCACCGTAATCGGTGAGGTTTTTGACGATACCTTTCAGGGTGATGCCTTCTTCCAGTTTGGCGAGCAGTTCATCGCGCTCTTCGGAATTCACTTTTTCCATCACGGCACGGCGTGATACCACGACGTTGTTACGTTTCTGGTCAAGCTTGATGACTTTAAATTCGAGAGGCTTGTCTTCTAAATGAGCTGTATCGCGGATCGGGCGAACATCAACCAGGGAACCGGGAAGGAAAGCTCGCAGGCCATTGACATCAACCGTGAAGCCACCTTTGACCTTGCCGCTGATTATGCCAGTAACCACTTCATCCGCCTTGTGAGCGGCTTCCAGTTCGATCCAGGATTCTGCGCGGCGCGCTTTTTCACGGGACAGGCGAGTAGCACCAAAACCATCTTCTACGGCTTCGAGAGCAACCTGGACTTCATCACCAATATTGATGTCCAACTCACCATTGTCATCAATGAACTGGGCCTTTGGGATCACACCCTCGGACTTCAGTCCGGCGTGAACAGTTACCCAGTCCTTATCAATATCAATAATGACACCGGTGACGATTGCGCCGGCGTTCATTTCGATAGTTTTTAAACTTTCTTCAAACAGATCTGCGAAACTTTCGCTCATTGAGATGTACCTGTAAAAATCGAGTCATTTGACTCTCAAACCGCACTACCAGTTATGCGGGCTGTTGGTTTCAGGGTGACATGGTGCGTTACTGGCCAAACACCACAAACCCGGTTTATTGCGGTGGCTGTATGCCGCTTGCCGCGACCACATCCACCACCTTTTGCAATACTTCCTCGATGGTCAAGGCTGAACTGTCCAACACCACGGCGTTGCTCGCAGGAATCATCGGCGACACTTTGCGTGTCATGTCCCGTTCGTCCCGTTTTTGAACCCGCTCGACGAGGGCGGCAAGGCTAACACTTTCCCCCTTATCTATCAACTGCTTATAACGTCTTTGCGCCCGCTCTTCCGAGCTCGCTATCAGGAAGACTTTGGCGATGGCGTCGGGGAAAACCACGGTACCCATATCGCGACCGTCTGCCACCAATCCCGGCGACACGGCAAAGGCTCGCTGGCGCTGCAGAAGGGCATCGCGCACTTCCGGATACGCGGCAACCACTGAGGCGTTAGTCCCCACACCCTCGGAGCGAATCAACGCGGATACATCCTCTCCCTCCAGCATCACTTTTGGCGTATTGCCGTTATCGCGCGTCTTGAATGAAATGTCCATATGGGCAGCCAATACAGCCAGAGACTCCATATTATCCAGCGATACGCCATGACGTTTTGCCGCCAGAGCCAGCAACCTGTAAAGCGCACCACTATCGAGATAGTGGAACCCCAACTTGGCTGCCAGCAACTGACAGATGGTCCCCTTTCCGGAACCACTCGGTCCGTCGATGGTTATGACTGGTACTCTTTTTTCATTCATCGTATTTCCTCGACAATTTTCAAACCGACAGTGTTGGCCAAAGCCACAAAGCCCGGGAATGATGTCGCTACATTGTTACAATTTCGTATCAGAATATTTCCCTGTGTCCTCAGCGAGGCAATAGCAAAGGACATGGCGATGCGGTGATCGCCCAGACTGTCCACCTCACCAGCACACAATGTGCCACCCTGAATTTCAATGCCATCCGGGGTGGGACACGCCTGGATTCCCAGACAGGCCAGGCCATCTGCCATGGCCTTGATCCGGTCACTCTCTTTCACCCGCAATTCCTCGGCACCGGTCAGGCGGGTTGTTCCTTCGGCACAGGCTGCCGCCACAAACAGAGCGGGGAACTCATCAATGGCCAGTGGCACCTGATCTTCGGGGATGTCTATTCCATGAAGTGGCGCATAGCGAACCCGGATATCAGCCACCGGCTCACCGCCGACTTCGCGGTGGTTGGTGAGCTCCAGGTCTGCACCCATCATCTGCAGGATATTGATGACACCAATACGGGTGGGGTTAACGCCCACATGGGTCAATGTCACATCAGAGCCCGGCGCAATTGCCGCAGCCACCATGAAAAAAGTCGCAGATGAGATATCTGCCGGCACATCGATGTTCGTGGCATACAGTTTTCCGCCGCCGTCGAGCTCCGCAACCGCACCCTCTCGCCTAACCGGATAGCCAAAACCCGTCAACATCCGTTCGGTGTGATCCCGTGTCGGCGCCGGCTCTGTGGTCCGGGTAGTCCCATGGGCATAGAGACCGGCCAGCAATACCGAGGATTTCACCTGGGCACTGGCCATCGGCAGACAATAATCGATAGCCTTGAGCGCCTGCCCGCCCCTGATACGAAGCGGCGGCCTGCCACCCTGTTCCGCTTCTATAACAGCACCCATTTGCCTCAAAGGTGCTGCCACACGCTCCATAGGCCGCGTCGACAGAGACTCGTCTCCCGTCAGTTCCACGTCAAAGGCCTGACCGGCCAGTAATCCGGCCAGCAGACGCATTGATGTCCCGGAATTACCGAGATACAGCGGACAGGCCGGCGCCTTGAGACCGGCCATGCCAACGCCGTGTATCACCACACGGCCGCTCTGCGGACCCTCGATAACCACACCCATATCCCGAAACGCCTGTAGCGTGGCGAGACTGTCTTCACCCTCGAGAAAGCCGGTCACGGTGGTGACACCCTCGGCAAGCGAGCCCAACATGATCGAGCGGTGGGATATGGATTTATCACCGGGCACACGAATGTTGCCGGTAACTGAATTGCCGGGGGAAACCCGGTAGTCAATAGTCTGAGTCATGGGCTCCAGGTAAGCCTTGTTTTCAAGCATTTTAGCAAAATGGTTGCGCGCTTCCCTGGCGCGGGTAAACACCCCCAGCAGGTACTCGCTGTCCTTGTTCTGAACAGCATCTTTCAGCTGATCCACATGATCGGTAAACGTTTCCAGCACGGCTAGTAGCGCCTGGTCATTCGCCATGACAATGTCGTGCCACATCATCGGATCACTGGCGGCAATACGCGTAAAATCTCTAAATCCACCGGCTGCGTAACGGAATATCTCACGGTTTTCACGCATACCAGCGAGTGTATCCACCAATGTGTAAGCCAGAATGTGAGGTAAATGACTGGTGGCCGCCAAAACCTCATCGTGTTCTGCCACCGTCATTTCGCTGATCACGGCACCCGCTCCCTGCCATAGATCACGGACGCGCTGCAAATGTTCCTCACCGGTTTCCTGCAAGGGGGTCAGAATCACCCTGTGCTCGTCGAACAAACTACTATTCGCCGCATCCACACCGCTTTTTTCTGAACCGGCGATCGGATGTCCCGGCACAAACTGGGCGGGCATTTTGCCATAGGCACACCGCACTGCGGCCACGACACTGCCCTTGACACTGGCCACATCGGTCACCGTTACGCTATCCGCCAGCAGTGGTTGCAATTGGCGCATAATATCCGGAACGGTCAGGGTCGGCACGCCCACCAAAACCACGTCGCCCTCACCCAAGTCCGCTGCCAGATCACCAATATCGGTTACGACCCGGTCAACCACACCGGTTGCCAGCGCCTTGCGCAGCGTATCGGGATTTCTGGAGCTGCCAATTACCTCCCGGCAAAGTCCCCGCTCACGGGCGGCCTTCGCCAGGCTGCCGCCAATCAAGCCAAGCCCCACTACCAATAGACGGTTGATGGCAGGCCTCATCAGGCTCTGTCCCCATCAGCAAGCAACCGGCCCAGTGAGTCTAGAAAGCGCTGATTTTCATCGGGCAGACCGATAGAAACCCGTAAATGGTGGGGCATATCGTACAGAGCAATGGGGCGAACAATGACGCCCTGGCCCAACAGTGCCTCGTAAAGGGTCGGCGCATCCCCCGGGACCTGAACAGCGATAAAGTTACCTGCCGATGGGATATACCCCAGCCCGAGGGCATCAAGACCGGCTACCAGCTGGTCGTAACCAGCGCGATTGACGTCGATACTGCGCTGCAGGTAATCATCGTCATCCAGTACCGCCAGTGCGGCGGCCAGTGCTGGACTGTTAACGTTGAAGGGCTGGCGAAGACGGTTGAGGATATCCGCCACATCCGGATGAGATACCGAGTAGCCGATGCGCAAGGCCGCCAAACCATAGGCCTTGGAAAAGGTTCGGGTAACAATCAGATTGGGGTAGTCGTCAATCAACTCGAGGGCAGAGCCATAACCGGGTTGGTCCACATATTCAAAATAGGCTTCATCCACCACCACCAGCACAGTGTCTGGCAGCTCTTGCAACAACGCTTTAATTGATGCAAGCGACACCCAGGTCCCGGTCGGATTGTTGGGGTTGGCGATAAACAGCAAGCGCGTGTGTTCATTCACAGCGGCGGCCATAGCCGATAAATCATGGCCCCAGTTACTGGCCGGAACAACAATCGCGTTAGCATTTTGCGCAGTGATTACCAGTTGGTAGACCACGAAGGCGTGTTCAGCAATGATGGCATTGTGCTGTTGACCGAGAAAACCTCTCGCCAGCAGCTCCAGAACTTCATTGGATCCGTTACCCAGCGTCAGCTGACTGACAGAAACAGCCAATTTCTCGGCGAGCCGGCGCTTGAGATAAAACCCGTTTCCGTCGGGATAGCGAGCACCATTTTCAAACGAGGCTTCTATAGCGGCTTTCGCCAGCTCACTCAAACCCAACGGATTTTCATTGCTTGCCAGCTTGATTGCACCGGAGATACCGAGCTCACGTTCCAGTTCATCGAGGGGCTTGCCGCCCTGATAGGGTTGCAAATGTTGTACGCCTGGCAACGCCAGGCTCTTTAAGTCCATACGCATAAGTATCAACCCAACGCCTGGTTACAAGACGGCTTTTGGATAGGAGCCGAGCACTCTGAGGTCAGCGACGATAGCAGCCACCTCTCGGAGCACTTCCGCCACTTTGGGATTGTCACAATGTCCTTCAAAATCAATAAAGAATACATAAGTCCATTTGCCGGTCCGCGATGGTCGGGTTTCCACCCGCGTCAAATCCACACCCTGGCGGTGGAAAGGCTCCAGCAGCTGATGCAGGGCACCCGGCTCATTGCGAACAGCTGCAATGATAGAGGTCTTATCGTCACCACTGGGCGGAATAGCATCCCGACCGATAATAAGAAACCGGGTGGAGTTATCTGGCCGGTCTTCAATTTTTTCTGATAACTTCTGCAAGTTATAGAGCTCAGCGGCCATATCGCCGGCAATTGCAGCACTGTTCCATTCACCAATGACACGCTTGGCCGCATCTGCATTACTACTGACCGCAACACGCTCAGCTTTTGGGTAGTGGGCATCAAGCCACTGACGACACTGGGCCAATGACTGCGCGTGGGAATAGATTCGGGTAATCCGGTCGGGATGTGTGTTGGGTCCGACCAGCAGATGGTGGTGAATTCGCAGCTCCACTTCACCACAAATCTTCAGGGTGGAGTCAAGAAAGGTGTCCAGAGTGTGGTTAATCATGCCTTCCGTGGAGTTTTCCACGGGCACGACACCATAGTTCACTGCGCCGGCAGCCACTTCCCGAAAGACTTCATCGATTGCACCGAGAGGCACGGCCAGTGCTGAATGGCCAAAATGCTTGAGTGCGGCTTCCTGGGTAAAAGTGCCCTCGGGGCCCAGAAAAGCGACTTTTACCGGCTGTTCAAGTGCCAAGCAGGCGGACATGATTTCCCGGAACAGCCTGGCCATTTCTTCATTATCCAGTGGCCCCCGGTTTTTCGTCATGACATGGCGAAGCACCTGGGCTTCCCGCTCAGGCCGGTAGAATGTGATATCACCCTCGGCACGTTTGACCTCAGCCACCTGTTGGGCACAACTGGCGCGCTCACTGATCAGGGTGAGTATCTGATCATCTATTGCATCGATTTGCTCGCGAAGCTGGCTGAGCTTTTTTTCGTCTGCCATACCGTCTCCCTGCTAGGCTTCCAGCTCTTCGTCAAGCAACGGTTCCTGTTCCTCTATCCTGGCCATACCCACCAGCGCCTCGCCCTCTTTGAGACGGATGACACGAACCCCCTGGGTATTGCGACCCAGCACGGATATTTCACCCACATGGGTGCGAACCATGGTGCCCTGATCAGAGATCAACATAATTTCATCACCGTCAAAGAGTTGTACGGCACCAACCAGAGCACCATTGCGCTCAGTGCACTGCATGGCAATCATGCCCTTGCCACCACGGCCCTTGGTGGGGAATTCAGTCAGGGCTGTCTGCTTGCCGTAACCGTTCCGGGAAACCGTCAACACATAACCATTTTCCTGGGGAATCACCATAGCCAATACCTGATGGCCAACAGGCAACCGCATGCCGCGGACACCCTTGGAAACCCGCCCCATGGCACGCACATCGGCCTCGGCAAAGCGCACCGCTTTGCCCTCGCTGCTGAACAGCATCACATCGCAATTGCCGTCCGTAATCGCAGTGCCCACCAGGTGATCACCCTCCACCAGATCCACCGCTCGCAGTCCGACACTGCGGGGACGGGAATATTGATCAAGCGATGTTTTCTTTATGGTGCCATTGGCCGTGGCCATGATCACGAACCGGTCAGCCGTATAATCCTCTACGGGAAGAATGGAGGTAATTCGCTCATTTTCTTCGAGGGGCAGCAAATTCACCATAGGCCGCCCACGGGAATTGCGACCAGCCAGAGGGATCTGGTAGACCTTCAGCCAGAAGACCTTACCCCGGCTGGTAAAACAAAGAATCGTACTATGGGTGCTGGCCACCAGCAGATGCTCGACGAAGTCTTCATCCTTAACCGCTGTGGCAGACTTGCCCATACCACCACGGCGTTGTGCCTGATAATCACTGAGGGGCTGGGTTTTTGCGTAACCACCGTGGGAGATGGTCACCACCCGGTCCTCTTCGGTAATCAGATCCTCAATGGTCAGATCGTGCTGCGATTCGATAATTTCTGTGCGGCGATCGTCACCGAACTCTCCACTGACTTCACGCAGTTCTTCCCTGATCACCTCCATGAGACGGCTGTGAGAATCAAGAATCGCCAGATACTCGGCAATTTCTGCAAGTTTTTCCTGATACTCGGCCAACAGTTTGTCATGCTCCATCCCGGTCAGGCGGTGCAGGCGCAATTCAAGAATGGCCTGGGCCTGGGCCGGAGACAGGAAATACTTGCCGTCACGTATACCGAATTGCGGATCCAGATCTTCAGGGCGACAGGCGTGGCTGCCGGTATGTTCCAGAAACTGGCCGACTGCCGAGGCGTCCCAACCGCAGGCAATCAGACGCTCTTTGGCTTCGGCGGGAGACGGAGATGCCTTGATCATTTCGATGACAGCGTCGATGTTGGCAATTGCAACGGCCAAACCTTCCAGCAAATGACCCCGTTCGCGGGCCTTTCTCAACAGATAAACGGTGCGGCGTGTCACCACTTCACGTCGGTGGCGGACAAAGGCTTCCAGCATTTCCTTGAGATTGAGTGTGCGAGGTTGCTCGTCAACCAACGCCACCATATTGATACCAAACACATTCTGCAGCTGGGTTTGGGCATAGAGGTTATTCAGTACAACGTCGCCCGACTCCCCTCTTTTCAGCTCGATAACAACCCGCAGACCGTCCTTATCGGACTCATCCCGCAGTTCTGAAATACCCTCAATTTTTTTCTCTTTAACCAGCTCGGCGATGCGCTCAATCAATCGCGCCTTGTTCAGCTGATAGGGAATTTCGTGAATAATGATTATTTCGCGACTGGTTTTCTCATCGCGCACCACTTCTGCTCTGGCCCGCACATAAATGCGACCTCGGCCTGTGCGGTAAGCCTGAATAATGCCGGCGCGACCATTGATAATGGCTGCCGTAGGGAAATCCGGGCCGGGAATAAAAGCCATCAGCTCATCAATGGTGATATCCGGGTTGTCGATCAGCGCCAGACAGCCAGCCACCACCTCCCGCAGGTTATGCGGCGGAATGTTGGTGGCCATACCGACCGCGATCCCGGAGGAACCGTTTACCAGCAGATTGGGGACACGGGTCGGCAGCACCTGGGGAATCAGTTCTGTACCGTCGTAGTTTTCAACAAAATTGACGGTTTCTTTCTCGAGATCGGCCAACAGAGAGTGGGCAATCTTGGCCATGCGGATTTCGGTGTAACGCATTGCCGCCGCAGAGTCACCGTCGATGGAACCGAAGTTACCCTGTCCGTCCACCAGCATGTAGCGCAGGGAAAACGGTTGGGCCATGCGGACAATCGTATCGTAAACAGCCGAATCACCGTGGGGGTGATACTTACCAATCACATCACCTACAACCCGGGCAGACTTCTTGTAAGCCTTGTTCCAGTCGTTATTTAGAACGCTCATAGCAAAGAGCACGCGCCGGTGAACCGGTTTAAGACCATCGCGAACATCGGGAAGTGCCCTGCCGACAATGACGCTCATCGCGTAATCGAGGTAGGATTGGCGCAATTCGTCTTCGATATTGACGGGCAGGATTTCTCTGGCTAATTCACCCATACTGCTGCTCGATCCCTTTCTGCTTGTTTTGGACGTTCAGGCGCCTGATGGCGCCAAAACAAGCGCGGGATCATACCACAAAATACGCTTGAAACGCCCTTGTATGCCTTTGTTTAATGATCTTTTTTCTGCGGGTATACTGCGCGACCTGCTAGCGATTCAAGGAATGGCCCATCATGACGCCTGAACCCATAGATCTGTTGATTTCAGCGCGCTGGATTATCCCGATCATCCCGGAGGGTCAGGTTTACGAAAACTGCTGTGTGGCTATCCGCGATGGCGACATTCTCGCCCTGCTGCCACTCATTGAGGCGGAGCGAAGGTACTGCGCTCGCGAACACGTATCACTGCCAAATCATATTCTGATGCCGGGACTGGTCAACGCCCACGGTCATGCCGCCATGACATTGCTGCGCGGCTACGCTGACGACTACCCGCTGAAAACCTGGCTGGAAGAGCATATCTGGCCCATCGAAATGCACTGGGTCAGTGACAGCTTTGTGCAGGACGGCACTGAACTCGCGGTTGCAGAAATGATTCGCAGCGGTACCAGCTGTTTTTCTGACATGTATTTCTTTCCCGAGAGCGCTGCCAGGGTGGCCAGCCATGCCGGCATTCGCAGTCAGATCGCCTTCCCGGTTTTCGACTTCCCTTCCCCTTGGGGACGCGGACCCGATGAGTATATCCATAAAGGGCTGCAGTTGCGGGATGACTACAAAGGACGCGACCTCACACGTATTGCCTTTGGCCCCCATGCCCCCTACACCCTCTCCGATGAGCCACTCCGCAAGATAGCCACTTACGCTCAGGAGCTGGACACCTGTGTACAGATTCACCTGCATGAAACCGCGGGTGAGGTTTCGGACAGCTTGGGCCAGTACGGATTGCGACCCATTCAGCGACTCAAGGCCCTGGAGTTCTTTTCACCCCTTACCCAGTGTGTACACATGACAGCATTGGACGAGAGCGATCTGGAAACCATCGCCAGTTTCAACGCCCATGTTGTTCACTGCCCGGAGTCCAATCTGAAAATGGCCAGCGGATTCTGTCCGCTGGCTCAGCTCCAGGAGCGAGGGATCAATGTGGCACTGGGCACTGACGGTGCCGCCAGTAATAACGATCTGGATATGTTTGGCGAAATGCGCACAGCGGCGATCGTCGCAAAGGCCGTTTCCGGCGACCCCGGTGCCGCCGATGCACATACTGCCTTGCAAATGGCTACTATCAATGGGGCCAGAGCGCTGGGCTGGGGGGACCGCATTGGCAGTATCGAAGCGGGCAAAGCGGCAGACCTGGTAGCGATAGAGGTTGGGACAATTGAAACTGAACCGCTGTATAATCCAGCGTCTCAACTGGTTTACACCAACTCCGGAAGTCGCGCCAGCCATCTGTGGGTCAATGGTCGAGCCTTGATGCTGGAACGGCAACTACAGACCATTAACGAACAGGAAATCATGGTCAAGGCCAGGCAGTGGCAACGCAAGTTTACCGGTAAAAGCTGAAGCATTTTTAAATCCGCCACATGTCCAACTGGGGATCCAACATGTCATCGCCCAATATCGATCCTGCCGAGATCGCCAAATTTGAAGCCCTGGCCAGTCGCTGGTGGGACCGGGAAAGCGAATTCAAGCCCCTGCACGACATCAACCCGCTCCGGGTTAACTGGATCGACCGCTACTCTCCGGTGGCAGAGCAAAAATTACTGGACGTGGGCTGTGGCGGAGGAATTCTGGCTGAAGCCATGGTTCATCGTGGCGCCGACGTCACCGGCATCGATATGGGCGAGGCGCCGCTGGCGGTCGCCCAGCTACACGGACTGGAAAGCGGTGTTACAGTGAACTATCTGCGCAGCACTGCTGAGGATATGGCTGCGCAACATCCCGAGCAATTTGATATCGTCACTTGCCTGGAAATGCTGGAACACGTGCCAGACCCGCTGTCCGTCATAGCCGCCTGTGCGCGACTGGTAAAACCGGGTGGCTACCTGTACTTTTCAACGATTAACCGCAACCCCAAAGCCTACCTGTTTGCCATTATCGGTGCGGAATACCTGCTGCGTCTTCTGCCGAGAGGCACCCATGACTACGGCAAGTTTATTCGCCCCTCAGAGCTCTGTCAGTGGGTCAGGGAATGCGGGCTGGAACTGCAAACCATGACGGGCATGGTCTACAACCCATTGACCCGCCGCTACCGGTTGACAGATCGTGATGTGGCCGTCAATTACATGATCTGCGTGCGCAAACCCGCCTGATGGGATATCCAGTTTAATGGCCAAACAACCAACATTTCAGGCTGTTCTTTTTGATCTCGACGGCACCCTGCTGGATACCGCACCGGACTTTCTGACCTGCACCAACCGGTTGTTGAACAGCCGAGGGATGCCACTGCTGACCGAGGACAACATTCGGAAAATGGTGACTCACGGCTCGGCGGGGATCATCAGCAAGACTTTTTCATTACACAACAGCCATCCGGATTTTGAGCCCCTGCGTCAGGAGTTGCTGTCGCTGTACATGGAGAACCTGGCAGAACAGACCCGGCCCTTTCCCGGCATTGTCGAGCTGCTGGCAGAATTGGCTGAACATCAGATCCCCTGGGGCATTGTGACCAACAAACCGGAACGGTATACCCTGGCCATCCTGGAGCGGCTCCACCTGACGTCCGCTCCCAGCACGATAATTTGCCCGGATCATGTCACCCGCACCAAGCCTGACCCGGAATCCGTCCTGCTTGCATTGCGGGAACTGGCTATTGCTCCAGAGGCAGCCGTCTTTATTGGTGATCATCTCAGGGACATCGAAGCAGGAATACGCGCCGGCACCGCCACTATCGCCGCCGCCTACGGCTATCTGGACGACAGCGAAGATCCGGGCAGCTGGGGGGCCACCTATACTGTCGATGATGCCAATCAGTTATCACCCTTGATTTTTCAGAGGAAACCCCATGAATCACAAGCAGTATCAAGCACCCGATAACCTGCTGGACGGAAAGGTTATCGCTGTCACCGGCGCAGGCGACGGCATTGGTGCCGAGGCCGCCAGAACCTTTGCGGCCCATGGCGCCACCGTTATCCTCATCGGCCGCACGGTCCCCAAGCTTGAAGAGGTATACGACCAGATCGAAATGGCTGGCGGCGCACAACCGGGTATTTATCCCATCTCTCTGGATGGTGCGGTGGAGAAAGATTACCGTGACATGCACGACCGTCTGGAAGAGGTATTCGGCCAACTGGACGGCCTGCTTCACAATGCCGGGGAATTGGGACAGCGCACACCCATCGCCAATTACACACTGGCCAGCTGGCAAAAAGTCATGCAGGTGAATGTGACCGCCGAATTTCTCATAACCAAAGCCCTCCTGCCCCTGCTGGAAAAATCAGATAGCGCTTCGATTATCTTTACCAGCTCCAGTGTCGGCAAAGTGGGCAAACCCTATTGGGGCGCTTATGCAGTCTCAAAGTTTGCCATTGAAGGCTTGTCACAGGTATTGGCCCATGAGCTTGAGGGTACCAGCAACATCAGGGTGAACTGCATCAATCCCGGGGCAACCCGCACTCGCATGCGGGCAACGGCATTTCCGGCGGAAGATCCTGCAACCGTAACCACTCCGACAGCCATTATGCCCACCTACCTTTACCTTATGGGCAGTGCCAGCGAAGGGATAACCGGCCAATCTCTGGACGCGCAGTAAACAAACCCAGGCCTTGCCCCTAACCACTGACCGGCATCGCCGGAACTTCCCGCCGGCGACCACCGCGCATATTCATAAAGGGCCGCTCTACGAACAAATACACGGCGGTGGCGATCAGTAAGCTGAGGGGAACGCCCGCAACCGTTGCTATGGCAATTTTCTGAAGGGTGGGCAATTCAGCCGCCAGCTGGAAAAGCGCACCATAGAGCGCACCGATCACAAAAGGGTGGAACAGGTACGTCGAGTAGGCCAACTGTCCTATCGGATATAACCAGCGGGCGGAAAGCCCCCGGGCCAGCCAACCACAAAAGCCATACTCACAGTAGAGGCTACTGATCAGAAGAAACCCGATGGCCATGGTAAACAGGTGCCTGAAGCTCATGTAGTAAAAAGTGCTCAGTGATGAAGGAAACGACACCAGTTGATTATTGACAGGGATCGATAGCACCAGCACCACCACAAGCAGTGAGAAAAAGGATAGCCAGGCAATGAGCCTCCCATTCCTCCGGAAACAATTCCGCAGCGCCTCTGGGTGGTAGACATGGAAATAAGCGACGAAAATCCCGGGCAGAAAACTGCCAAAACGCGTCCATGGCTTCACATAAATATGATCAATCACATCAAAAAAGCCTTCGCAGGCATTTTCATACCAACAGATGGGCAGTGGCAACTGGTGATGTTTGATCACCAGATAACGAATTAGCAGTGATGCAACAACTGCAACCATCATCGCAACCGCTAAAAACCGTACACTGCGGCGACGCAAGACCCAGAGCAACAGGAGCGGGAATAGAAAATAGAACTGCTCCTCAATCGCCAGAGACCAGGTCCAGGGCATAAAGTGAGTGGAGGCCGGCAATAAATTATTGATGTAGAGGAGGTTACTCCAGATGTATTCCTTGTTGGGCAACAGCAACAGACCAAAGCCCATGGCAAGCAGATAAGCCGGCATCAGTCGCATGAATCGGCGTTTGTAGAAATGACCGAAACGAATACTGCCCGAAGACTGGTGCTCACTCATCAGAATCGATGAAATCAGAAAACCACTGATCACAAAGAAAACATCAACACCCAACTCGCCATTGAATACCCAGTTCAGCCAGAACGGCGCCTGATAAAAAAACCGGGCCGCCCCTTCATCGAAAACGGCCAGTATCCAGACACAGTGGATAGCCAACACAAGCAGAATAGAGATGGCGCGCAGCCCATCCACAGGCCTCATCTGGCCGGGCAGCGGACTCAGCAGAAGATTGAAGTTGTTACGGAGGGCGAAAGGGTCTGCAGAATTTGACACGTTTTTATTCACTACCTGTACCGGGGTTCAGAGATTCACGAAGCATGGGAATACAGTCAACAATACCCTGCCGAAAGGCAACCCGGGATTGATAACCCAGCTGCTGCTCCGCCTTGTCGGTGGGAAACCGGACATCATGGGATAACAACTTTGCCGCCGCCTTGCTGATGGGCAATTTACCCAGCAGCCCGATTTTTGCCAGGCCTTCGGCGGCACTGGCCAGTAGTCCAACCAGACGAGCATTGACGTTACCGGGCGTAGCCAGCTGCATCTCTTCACATAACGTCATGGTCAGTTCATGCCATTGGGGCGAGGCTTTGGAACAGGCATTGTATATCTGGCCATCGGCCTGGGGGTGCTCTGCGGCAAGTATCAACAGGTCCACCAGATCACTGATATATATCATGGGAATCTGGCTGCGGCCTCCGTCAACCAAACGGAATTTTCCCGCTTTGAGCATTGACAGCAGTGTGGGCAAAAAACCACCTGGCCGATCCCCAGGTCCATAGATAAAAACCGGCCTCAGGATACTGACCTGAAACAAGCCAGCCTGGCGGGCTTCAAGGCATGCCGATTCCGCTGCAATTTTAGCTCGACCATAGGGGTCCATACTGGAGGTAAGCAGCGGCATCGATTCCGTATACCATGTGGCATTTTCTGTCAGCTCATAAACAAGAATGCTGCTGACATACACAAAACGCCGCACCCCGGCCGAATCGGCTGCTTGGAGGAGATTGCTTGTGCCCTGGGCGATAACCTGATGAAAATCATCAATCTGGTGTTCAACACCTGTCAGCGCCGCACAATGAAAAACGATGGAGCAGTCCTTTAATAAACCAGACAGGGATTCCGACTGGCAGAGGTCACCGAAAACCACAGTCGCCCCCAGCTTTTCCAGGGGAGCATACTGACTCTGCTCGCGAACCAGCACCACCAGCTCCCACCCATCAGAAACCAGGCGGCGAACAAGGGCACCACCTACAAACCCGGTGGCACCGGTTACAAATGCTCGTTTTGTCAAAACACCATTCCCTGTCACCCCACAGCTGGCCCGATTTATCGGGACGATGGCCCCTTGGAACGCAGTCGTTTCATCTGGCGCTCCCAGCGTTTTCTGTCCTCAGGTAACTGTTTACGCTGTTTTTTGCTGGCGGGCATATTGGTCGCAGCCAACAGGTCTGACAGCGCACCGTCATCAAGCTCTATCCACTGCCCCATGCGTACATAGGAAGGCATAAAAATTGGCCCGAACCGGACCCGTTTCAGACGGTTGACCTCAACGCCCTGCGACTCCCACAGTCGCCGCACCTCACGGTTGCGGCCCTCCATCAGCGCTACGGTATACCAGCCATTGCTGCCCACCCGCTCCCCGGGCACCACATCGCTGAATTTGGCCGGACCATCTTCGAGCAACACGCCCTCACGCAGGCGCTTGATCATGGCGTCGTCAACAGCACCGTGAACCCGTACCAGATATTCCCGATCCACCTGGTAGGAGGGATGCATCAGACGATTGGCCAACTCACCATTGTTGGTAAACAGCAACAGACCGGTGGTATTAATGTCCAGCCTGCCCACCACGACCCAGCGCTCGCCTGTCAATCTGGGCAGGTGGTCAAACACGGTTTTACGGCCTTCGGGATCAGACCGGGTACAGACTTCGCCCTCGGGCTTGTTATAGAGCAGCACGCGAATTTTCTGGTCAGCCGCAGCTAATTTGATGCGCTTGCCGTCGACGCTTATGGCGTCTTCAGCGGTGACACGATCGCCCAGCTTCGCCGGCTTTCCGTTGACCTCCACACGCCCATCAGTAATCCATTGCTCAAGTTCACGACGGGAGCCATAGCCAGCAGCAGCCAGTACTTTTTGTAATTTTTCAGACATCAGTGTTGCCAATCGCCGGAAGGTGGGTTGATTTCAGTATTGTCATTATCATCTGGGCAGGATTCGACCCCGGCATCCTCTGTTTCAACTGCTGCCACTGAAACCTCACCAGCATCTATATCACTCTGCTTCTGTGCGGACATATCAAGTGTCAATGAGGGATTGATATCATCAATATCGCGAATATCATTCAATGGCGGCAATTGGTCGAGGCTGCTCAGGCTGAAATAATCGAGAAATTCGCGCGTGGTTGCATACAATGCAGGACGACCCGGCACATCACGGTGACCGACGGCCCTGATCCACTCGCGCTCCAAAAGCGTTTTGATAATCTCCGAACTGACAGATACCCCCCGAACTTCTTCAATATCACCCCGGGTAAGCGGCTGGCGATAGGCGATCAGCGCCAGGGTTTCCAGTAATGCACGGGAGTATTTTTTGGGTTTTTCTTCCCAGAGGCGATTGATCCAGGGCGACAGTTCCTGCCGAACCTGAATCCTGTAGCCGCTGCCGGTACGTTTCAACTCAAATCCGCGATCGCCGCAGTCTGCATCGATCTCTTCAATGACCGCCAGCAGCTGATCCTTTTCCGGTACCTGATCGATATCGAACAGCTGTTGCAGATGACCAATGTCCAGTGATCGCCCAGCGGCCAGCAAAGCACCTTCTACGATTTTTTTTAACTGATCATTTTCCATCGTTATGACGCCTGTTACCCCTGCTAGGAGCGAGCCTTAACATGAATAGCTCCATAGGGCTCGCTCTGTACAATTTCAATGAGAGATTCTTTGATCAATTCCATCAGCGCCAAAAAAGTGACCACCACACCACCGCGACCTTCTGACAGTTTGAACAAACTGACAAACGGCAGAAACTGCTTACCCCTCAGGGCTTCCAGTACCTGGGACATTCGCTCCCGGGTGGACAATCGTTCCAGTTGTACCTTGTGACTCTCGAACATCTGCGCACGGCGCAGCACATCGGCAAGCACCAGCAGCAGTTCTTTCATGGCAACGTCTGGCTCAGGCCGTACCTGCCGACAATCCGGTGCTTTTGCCGTGGCCAGAAACACATCGCGACCGAGGCGCGGCAGGTCATCAATGTCTTCGGAAGCCTGTTTGAAGCGTTCATATTCCTGGAGCCTGCGGATCAGCTCGGCCCGGGGGTCCTCTTCGTGCTCTTCAGCCACCTGACGGGGCAACAACATACGGGATTTAATCTCGGCCAGCATGGCTGCCATCAACAGGTATTCGGCAGCCAGTTCCAATTGCATGGATTGCATCATCTCGATGTAAACCATGTACTGCCGGGTAATCTCCGCAACGTTGATCTCGAGAATGTCCAAGTTTTGCCGTCGAATCATGTAAAGCAACAGATCCAGGGGACCCTCAAATGCCTCAAGGAAGACCTCCAACGCTTCAGGTGGAATGTACAGATCCTTGGGTATCTCAGTAATCTGACGCCCCAACACGACAGCAAAAGGCATTTCCCCCTGTAAGGGGTGAGGCAGTATCTCGGACACCGGATCCGCTTGTGTTGTCTCTCCTTCCGGAGCAGCTGTCATGATCATAAATCACTTTAGGCAGATGGTATGGGGGGCCTGGTATTGGGCCCGGATATTATACGGTGACTGGCAATCACAGCCACTGGTCGAAGATAATACGGTCAGATAATAACGTCTTCAAACCGACCAACCCCCTGGCGGGTAACCTGGGGCACCTCACCGGAGAGGTCAACCACGGTGGTCGCCTCAAGACCACAATAGCCCCCGTCAACGATCAGATCCACATGATGTTCGAGGGTATCACGAATATCATAGGGATCCGTCAACGGGTATTCATCCGTCGGCATAATCAGTGTGACACTCATCAGGGGTTCACCCAGCTCTTCAAGTAGCGCCAGTGCGATTGGGTTACCCGGGACCCGGAGCCCAATCGTTTTCCGTTTCGGATGCATAAGCCGACGGGGTACTTCGGCGGTCGCGTCCAGGATGAATGTATAGGGTCCTGGCGTATAGGTCTTCAACAGGCGAAACACCTGATTATCCACCCTGGCGTAAGCCGACAGCTCGGAAAGATCACGACACATCAGGGTAAAATTGTGATGTTTGTCCAATTGGCGGATCTGACGGATTCGGTCCAGCGCTTTTTTGTCGCCAATCTGACAACCGAGGGCATACGCAGAATCGGTGGGATAGACGATAACACCACCGGCACGGACAATTTCCACGGCCTGACGAATCAGTCGCAGCTGGGGATTTTCAGGGTGAATAGAGAAAAACTGACTCATGGGGCAAACATCTGTAAATTTCCGCGCAATTATTACACATTTGCCGGTCAATAAAGGCAGAAAAGTATTTCTGATTGAAGTGGTCAGGGGCCATTAAACAGGCACGCCAATCCCAAGAACAATCAAAAACATTCATGCATCAAAAGCGGGGCGAAGAAAAGCCCTCTCAAAATCTGCCGCCGAAACAGGTTTGCCAAAATAATAGCCCTGACACGTATCACAACCCAATTGCTGAAGAAGACGGTATTGCTCTTCCGTTTCCACACCCTCGGCAACCGTACTCAGCCCCATGCTCTTGGCCAATGCCACCACCCCGCTGACAATCGCCTTGTCATTTTCGTCCCGATCGATATCCCGGATAAACATCCGGTCAATTTTGAGCACATCGACCGGCAATCGCTTGAGGTAATTAAGTGACGAGAATCCACTGCCGAAATCATCAATCGCCAACGTCAGGCCCATCTTGCGAAGTGCATTCAGGTCGGATTCCAACGCCTCGGGGTTTTCCATCAACGTACTCTCGGTAATTTCCAACTCCAGTGATTGCGGACTGATCTCATATTTGTCGATAAGATTGCTTATTTTCTGACGAAAATCCTCCAGCTGGATATCCTTACTGGAGAGATTCACAGCCATCTTCATCTCGCTACCATTGTCACGCCAGATTTTGAGCTGTCTGCAGGCGTTTTCAAGAACCCAGTCACTGATTGTGTTGATCAGTCCAGACTCCTCCGCAAGGGGAATAAACGTATCGGGAGACAGTAGCCCGTGTTTGGGATGCTGCCATCGGATTAGCGCCTCCGCTCCAATCATTTCTCCTGATGCCGTATCTATCTGGGGCTGGTAATAGAGTCTCAGCTCACCATCTGTAGCGGCGTGCCGAAGTTCGCGCTCGACTTCCATGCGGCGCACCATTTCGTCTTCCATACCTTCAATGTAGAAACAATAGCCATTGCGGTGTTCTTTGGCACGGAACATCGCTGAGTCGGCATGTTTCATCAGCGAGCCAACATCCTGCCCATCATCGGGGAAAACGGAAATACCGATACTGGTGGTGACAAACATTTTTTGCTGTAAAAAAACAAACGGCTGGCCCAATGCATCGCAGATTTTGCCCGCAATTTTGGAAACGATATCCCGATCCGTCACGCCTTCAAGGACCACAGTAAATTCATCGCCACCGAGCCGCGCCACAAAATCCTGGTTCCTTACGCAGCGCTGTATCCTCTCCGATACGGCTTTTAACAGCAGGTCACCGGCATCATGGCCCAAGGTATCGTTGATCATTTTGAACCGATCAAGGTCGAGGAACATGATGGCAACCATTTTTTCCTCAATCTGTGCGCGGTTGACCATCACCCTGAGCTGTTGCATAAGATTGGTTCTGTTGGGCAAACCGGTCAATGGGTCGTGATAGGCCAGCTGTCTGACGTGTTTCTCTACCTTGTTCGCATGAATCAGTCGCGATACGCGCTGTTTGAGCACAGCAAAATGGATGGGTTTTGGGATATAGTCGGAAGCGCCGGCAGCGAAAGCCTTGACGATGGCTTCTTCATTATCCAGTGCCGTAATCATCAATACCGGCGTATTGGCGCCCTTAGGCAGTTGACGGATTCGCTCACAGGCAGTGAAACCATCCACCTCGGGCATCATGGCATCCATCAACACCAGGTCGGGCATATCACGCTGACACATGGAAATCGCCTGCATACCATTGCCGGCTTCCTCAATCACGTAATCCTCATTTTTGAAAACGTTCTTTAACGCCAGTCGCATGGAGCGATCATCATCAACCACCAGAATGTGATAGCTCTTTTTGCGTACTTTGTCAGCATCGTCCGAGTCGGGTATGAACTCTTGAAGATCCTTGCTGAGAGTAGCAAAGGCCCCCTTGAGTTGTTCGAACAGACTATCGGCACCAGCCAGATCGTCAATCGCACCTTTTTCTTCAATCGTTTTGGCCAGCTCTGTGACACGCCGGGCACCAAAGTTGGACGCACTGCCCTTCACCGTGTGCGCGAGCTCTCTCACCTGGCGCCCATCGCTCTCTGTAATGGCTTGTTTAAGCGACTGAAGATACACAGGAGTGTCTTCAAGAAACGCTTCAATCATTGAAACGATCACTTCCCCAACGCTTGCTTTCAACTCCTGGATAACCAGTGGGTCATAACTGAATCCAGAAACGTCCACACCACGAACAGAAAAAAGGTCGTCGTCCCCGTGGTTATCGGTAGATTCATCTTTGTCTGGTGGCACCCATTTCAGGAGCATTTTTTCCAGATCATCTATACGAAGGGGTTTTGACAAAAAATCGTCCATACCTGCGTCCATGCAACGATCTACTTCCAATTGGGTATTGTTGGCAGTCATCGCGATAATAGGAATACCGGGGCTGTTATCATGGCCGCCTTCGTACATCCTGATTTGTCTGGTCGCATCGTAACCATTCATGACCGGCATGTAACAGTCCATCAAAACTGCATCAAAGCGATTGCGAATGACTGCCTCTACAGCACCCTTGCCCGTATCGACCAGTTCGCACTGGCAACCCATACGCTCAAGCATGGCAATCGCTACTTTTTGATTGGGACGATTGTCATCTACCACCAGGATTTTTCGCTGTCGGCTATACAGTTTGTTGATTGTTTTAGTGGTTGTTTTTTTCTCATCAGTCTCGACGACACCGAGGAATAACTGTTCCAGGCAACCTTTGATTTCGGTAGTTCTCAAGGGTTTGTTGAGACGCGCCATGCCAGCCATTTTTTCTAGGCCGCCAGTTACCCAGGGGTTATTGAGAATAGCTATCAAGGTATCTTTCAGGGAGGCCTCTTCCTTGACCAGCTTGAGAAAATCAGGTCCCTTCAGGCCCGGCATATCTTCATCAATCAGGAGAATATCCAGCTCTTCATCATCTGTGGACATTTTACGGATGAGCTCCAGTGCCTTGAATCCCGAATCGGTTGAATCGCAATGAATTCCCAACCTTTCCAGTTGTTGCACACCAAAGGCGCGCACGATCGGACTGTTATCAACCAGCAAAGCACTTTTGCCGGAGAAGGTGGCAGCTGCACTCACTCCGGTATTTTGATCGCCTCTTATTTCTGTGGGCAGGGTGAACCAGAACGAGCTTCCATTGCCCTGCTCACTGGATACCCTGATATGCCCTCCCATGAGTTCAACAATTTGCCTGCTGATCGCCAAGCCGAGACCGGTTCCCTCATATTGTTTTGTGCTGGAGGAGTCCACTTGGGTAAAAGCCTCAAATATACGGTTCTGGTCTTCAACTGTAATCCCGATACCGGAGTCGCGAACTTCAAATTGCAACATAACCTGTTCAGGGGGAGCATTATCATCATTTTCAATAACCGTCACATAGACCGCGACCTCCCCAATATCGGTAAATTTGATCGCATTGCCCAACAGGTTAATCAGTACCTGTCGAATTCTCGACGCGTCGCCATTAATGACGGACGGCACCTGCTCACTGGTCAGGTATCCCAGATCAATTTTCTTCTTCAAAGCCTGGTTTGCCAGCAGGCCCGTCACGTCATCCAGAAGCTCGTAAAGGTAGCAATCTTCCTTCTCAATGGTCAGGTTATGGGTATCAATTTCCGAGAAAGTAAGAATTTCATCGATCAATTCCAGCAAGCCTTCACCAGAGGTCTTTGCTGTTTCCACATACTCGAGCTGCTTCGGGCTCAACCCCATGGTCATCAAAAGATCCAGCATGCCTAGGACTGCATTCATCGGAGTGCGCAGTTCATGCGTCACATTGGCCGCGAATTCTCCTTTGATACGGGCGGACTCCAGCGCCGCAGACATGGCTCTCACCAACTCCTGCTGTCGATTTTCCAGGGCTTCCATCATGGAATTGAAAGCATGCTGCATGTCAGTAATATCGGCGGGGCCGCCCAGGTCTGCACGAATTACTGAATCCCCTTCTTCAGCGCGTTTCATGGTTATCGAAAGCTTTTCCAGAGGATTGGTGAGGCGACGGGAAATCCCCAACAGCAACAACAGCAGAATCACAGCAATAATCATGGAAATGAACAGGTTGCTCTGCAAAATACTTTGTTCCATCAAAATCAAAGCATCCTTGCCAACAACAACCGAAATATAGCCCAGCGTCTCCCGCTCTGACTTACCATCATCAGAGTATTCTTCCCAGAGGGCATCCTCAGTTTTCCCGGCGATAACAGGCGCGTTAAACACCCAATGATTATCATTCTCGTGAATGAGGCTGACTTCGTCTGAGTGATCTCCTGACTGCAGCGCCTCATCACCCCCGGCATAGAGGACCTCACCCGTATCCAGCATCACGGTTACAGCTTTGACACCGGGGAAGTTAAGAGCGTTATCCACCAGATCCTTGGCGCTCTCACGACTCTGGTAGAGAAGAGACAGCTCACCCTGCCTGGCAAGCGACTCTATTACCTGGAAGCCCTGTTGAAGTTGGCCATCACGAAAAATTTTACTTGAAATATTGCTGACTGCGAGAGATGTGATCAGTGCCATCACCAGAATACCAACCACAAAAATCAAGGCCAGCTGGTGCCTGAATTTCATGTTGGTGGTTTTGTTTCTGGAAAGCCCCATCGTTCAATAGTTACCTGGCTGGCAACAACAGATTGACTTCGTCCCTGAGCTTGGAAGAAAGAGACAGACCCAAGTGATTCCCTGTCCGCTCATTAACCGCCAGCAGGACGTCCTGAAGCGGGCTCATCTTATGATCAATGTCACTGCTGAGTATTCTATTGGCGAGGTTACCTAGGCTTGCACCCATCTTTCGGTTATCCGGATAAACGGCAAACAATGCACCGTGTTTCACGTGCAGCGGATTCGAGGAAAACACCACCAGATTTTTTTTCCATGCAACATCCAACAGCATCGATAAAATGGCGCTATTCACAAAAGAACCATCCTGCAAAATCCAGACGGCATCACCTGAGCTCGCGTGTTTGGTCAACTCGGCATAGATAGCGGCTGCCTCTCTGATATCTGAACCCTGATGAATGATCAACTCCTTCCCCCTGCTGGCCAGAAACTCACTGGCACCAAGCAACTGAATGTCTTCTCCCTGGGTTTTTTTTACCACATGGACCCGCTTGACGGCAGGAGACAACATAATCAGTTTTTCCAGAATGACCTTTGAATCGGGAATCATTAAAATTCCCGGAAACGGATACCGTGCATCACTGACTGCTCCCAATACAATGGGCACCTGATTTTTTTCCAACTCCAGGCTTAGCACACTTCTCTGCCCCAGAGCCAATATGACATCAGGACGATTAGCTTTGACAATGGGTAAGGCAACCTCATTTTCGTCCAGAGAAACAAGCGTTGTTCGCCCCCGGAATTCCTCTTTTGCTCCGGCCGAAATATCTTCAAATATTTTTGAGAAAGGGGCGCGTATCTCCGGGTAGAGAACAAGCAGCTCAGCACTGACTGTATGGCTACTCAAACCGGATAAAAATAGCATAGAAAACAGCATAGCCGCTGTAATAAACGAGCGGCTGGCAAATAGAGAAGAGTTAAGAAAAAGTTGTTTCATCCTTGGATCCTGTCGAATAACCGACTACAGCGTTCCCTAATAGTTATAACGTATTTCAGCCATGATAGTCTGACCCGCCAATGGCAGATCATCGGGTATGAATGCCCCAAAATCCGAATTTGGACTGGGCTCTCGGGCATTTTCATCAAAGAGGTTTTTGACAATCAACGCCACATCTACTCCGGTCCAGAGGGACTTGCGGCGCAGTGTCACATCGACCAGAGCATAATTATCAATATCGGAACGGGCATCCCCCCCTGCACGATTCCGATCCATGACCCAGTTCGCCTGCAGGTTCAGATTCCAATGCTCGGAAAACTGCCAATCCATCTGAGCATAAAGTTGTTTTTCCGGCGAATTTGCCGCATCTTTATCGAGATTTTTGTCTTTTGACTTCTGCCAGGCGAAATTACCAATCAGCTTTAGGCGCGCCGTTGCATTCCAGCGAGCTTCAAACTCCATACCGTGCCCGGTTTGCTCACCCGCGTTTTGGGCCGTGCTGGAGCTACCACCGGGATCGGAGACAAACTGAATAATATCGTCCCATTCATAATAAAATGCGTTGACGTTGATTATCAGATCGTAATTTGGACGATAGTCAAAAGCAATTTCATAACTTTTCAATTCTTCCGGATCCAGTGTTGGATTCCCGGCAAACAGCGGATTATTGATTGCTCGTGTTTGTGCGAAAGATGGAGCCCTAAAAGCTTCGCCATAAATAAGCTTGGTGGTCAGCTTTCTGGTGGTGGACCAAACCAGTGCAAAACGCGGGTTTACTGTATCACCAAAATCCGAGTAGTGGTCATAGCGGACACCTGCGGTAAGCTCCCAGTCGTTGGCAAACCGCCAGATATCCTGCAAAAATACATAGTTGTTTTCCCGCTTGTCTTCTTCGAGGAAAACGAAGGGTGTGTCGCTCACATCCACCACCGGGTCTCCAGGCATAATGGGAAAGCCGGTAGATGGATTAATACCGTAATTTTTTGACTCTTTTACCTTGTAAACATCACCGTAATAATAACCCGTACCAAAACCAATCTCGTGTTTTTCTATCCCCGTATAAAAACTGGATATATTCAATCTGGAGTGACGCTCATAGACTTCCGGACTACCGATCACACCATCAGGAAAGCCACCCGGATAAATCGGCACCCCGAAAGGATCAAAAAAGGGGCCCGTCGATCCCGCCGGGTAAAGCACCAGATCGCCCTCCACTTCCTGGGTAGTGTGCAGGTAACTGGCCTGAACCTTTAAAGAGAGGTCTTTGATTATGGCTTTATTGTCATAGGTCAAATCAGTGTTGAATCTTTGGCTGGAAAACCTATTATTTTCTGCCAGCGCCTGCGCAGCACCGACGCCATCACCCGCATTATTTCGCGACTGCAGCCCCCCACGAAGCGTCAGGTTTTTATAGACCAGCTCCAAACGAGCATCATAGTTTTCACGCTGGGTATTCACTGAACCCGGCGCCAGTGACGCATTGGTTCCGCTGAACATATCCCAGAGGGATTGGGCGTCTGTTTTTATTTTTTCGTTAAAGCCGTCGGTTTTTTGACCCTCCAGGATGCCATAAAATTTCAGATCACCTATCGAGCCACCTTTACTGATCCAAAAGTCCTTGGTATTAAACGTACCGTACCGGGCTCCGGCCTCAAAATGCTCTTCCCCATTGGCCTCGTGGGTGACAATATTGATGACACCGGCAAAGGCGTCCGCGCCATACAGGGCAGACCCCGGTCCTCTGATCACTTCGATTCGGGATATCGACTGAACCGGCATCCCCCCCCATACAACATTATTATCCCCATTAAACAAATTGGTTATCGGTATCCCGTTAATCAGCATTAAAACCTGAGGATTGAATCCCGCATAAATACCACGGAAGGTATAGATTGGGTTATAGCCTGTAATATCTCTCGCCACATGCAACCCGGGAATGGTTTCCAGCACATCATCGATGTCGCGCGCACCGATCTTTTCTATTTCTTCTGCGGTAACAACCGAGGCAACGGCCGGGGCCTTGGCAATCGGCTGGGTCACCCCGGTGGCGATACTGATAAATTCTTCTCCACCATACAGGGACATCAGCTCCATATCGGAGTCAACCAACAGCTCATCGGCAATGGCGGTTAATGAAGCCATTATCAAGAATGGCGCAAATATCATTTTTTTCATTGTTTATTTACCCCAAACCCTCAACTCTTCTGAGCCTTCATAATTAATACGAGATGTTCGCAATGGAAAAAAAGCACCTTCCGGCTTTTTGCTGGCATCCATAAAGCAGGGAATAACTCCCGCCGTAAAAGTAAGCGTGGCCAAATGGTAATGTTGTTCGGGGTCTATTCCTTCGTCCGCCAATAATCCCGCGACCACACCAGATGCGTTGATGCGATACTTGTATCTCGAGTTTGCCAAATAGCCATCCACGTCAAATGCCAACTTGGTAAATGGCCCCTGACCGGCATTAAGAGACTGAGCAAAAGCGAGCAGAGGACCTACGCGTTCATCCTGATCGACAAGAGGCCGACCATAGCCATAAATACCCCGGAATTTTTTCATTTCAACAGAAAGCAGATCTTCAAGCTTTTCGCCAGCATGTAGTTTTTCTGAAACACGGTATAAAAAGTCCATTCCACCTTTTATGGGTTTTAATCCGTATATTGTCGCCTCTGAAATAGCCAAAGCACCCGCCGAGCCTAAAACCCCGGTAGAGCGGACTGTGCCTGCCAGGGCTGCAATACGGTTATTCCATAAACGGGGATCCGGGAAACTGGTACAGATAACCCACATGCCCTCAATGAGCCTAGCTAGCCTTGGAGAATAACGACCCGTGACACTAAATAACAGGTACTCTAACCAGCGATAATCGTTCAATTCCGTGAGAACGTCTTTACCTCTTAATGTAACTTTTTCTCCCGGAAACCACGCCCCCATGGATGTTTCCCAATTGTCTTCGTACTTTTGCAGGTTATCCGGCATGCTCAACCCTCATCGCTCACTTGATCGTAAGGCATAAGTTTCAGGCCATTTCCAAAAAAAGGATATCGACGCCATCCCAGTTTTCCCTGCTCAAGTGAGTGCGCCGCTGCGCCGGGCAACCGAAGCAGTATAAAAAGAATTTCCGATTCTTCAGCGGAAAGCGACAAATCGTTCATCGCGGCAGCTGCGACACCGGACATTGCCAGAGGCGCATCCGCAAAAGCTTCAAGTTTTTCACGATGTCGCATCAGCCAGGTGAGACTATTCCCTTCACTTATTTCAGCAAGATACGCCAGGGTTTGTCTGACAGGTTTAGGGCAGCTGACCCCGTTCGGGTCAAAGCCTGGGGCATGCTCCATCGGTATCCAGACATCAACACGTTCCTCCTGGGGGGGGGATTTAATCATCGCTTCCCAGGCATCAAGATCCGTACCGCATGTCTGCCAACAGTTAACCGCCGTATAAACTTCACGGCCACCACCCAGGTTTCCAGCGCCTACTGAAATTGCGGCAATCAGTGCCGATGCCCGGGTGGACCCACCCACAGCGGCACACATCGCTGCACGAACACTGTGATCCCGCAGCCCCGGGTTGGCTAAAGCAAGTGCCAGACCTTCCAGAAGCTTTGATGCCACAGCTGTGGGCGGCTCGTGCTTGAAAAGCAGGTATAGATAATCAATGTAACTGGCATTGCGCAACAAATCCCCAAACACATCAAAGCCGGCGCAATAGCAGGCAGCCGCCGCAAATGGATTATCATCCTCGGGCACTTCACGCCAGATTTTGGTGGTAATTTTTTCTTGCTGCTTATTTGTCATACTGGCTGCTTTTCAATGCTTTTGTTCGCATACCCATAGGGGGTGCTTCATCAGCATCGATCCTGATATCTAACAAAGTAGGTCCGTTACGATTACAGATGGCAGCAATATCCAACGCCAATAAATCGTCTGGTGAATGGATTATATGGCTTGCAACGCCCATGGAACGAGCAAACGCGGAAAAATCAATAACAGGCAATTCATAACCTATCGGTTCAGCACCAGTAAGCCGCTGACCATGCCTGACCATACCGTAGCAACTATCATTCAGTATCACGAAAATCACAGGCAAGTTTTCTTGGATGGCTACTGTAATCTCCTGGCCGCTCATTAACATACTGCCATCACCCGTAATACAGACAACTGGACATCCCTTTTCTGCCAGAGCCGTACCTACCGAACTACCAATCGCCCATCCCATGGATGCGAACTCTAGTGAAGCCCTGAACAACCCACCACGCCCATTTCGTTTACCAGCAATTCTTCGATCATAAGGATGCAGGTAATGTGTAGCCCAAGTAAAGGCACCACCGGAATCAGCAAGATAACGAGTGTTCGGGGGGAAAATTTTGGGTAGCTCCCTCATCAGTCGCTGAGGTTTAATGGGAGTTGCATCAGAGCAATAAGATTCCGGGTCGTCCATGATGAAGTGGAGTTCTGGCTCGCGATGAAAAGACTCGGCAGGTGCACTGCTCTCTCCTATAGCATAAATTTTATGCCGCTGGTTCTTAGCCAGTTTTTCGACCAGATGCTCAAAAATAGTTGATAAACGCCCTCTAACATGCAATTTAGCCATTGGCGTTCTAATAAAATTTTCTTCTACAGACTCGACATGAATCATTTTCGTAGTCAGTAAAGATTGAGTATCCCATCCATCACTAGCCCACTCCCCCAGTGTCGCTCCGATAGCAACCAATAAGTCAACTGACGGATCTGACAATACATCGCGAGCACTTTGGTGACCCGCAAAGCCTATTACTCCACGAAACAGAGGATGATAGGGGCTCACTAAGCCTTTACCATGAGGCGTGACCAAGATCCTAGCACCAAGATCTACAGCAAGGCTGAGGATGGTTCCAATAGCTTCACTCGCGTCATCACCAACAAGAAATACTGGGTTACGGGCATTCAACAATTCCTCATAGAGGTGCTTAACTGCCACATCATCAACTAGCGAAGGCTTATTCAATAAGTTAAGTAAGTTGTAAGTTGGTGCTGTGTGAGAAACCTTATCCCGCATAATATCAAGGGGAACGCTCAAGTGAACGGGCCCTCCAGGAGATTGAAGGGCTGTCATAATTGCTGACACCAGTTTCGCCTCGAATTGTCCGGCATGAGAAATCAAGGTGTTGTAGCGAGTACAATATTCAAATAAACCAACTGTATTTGTGCCTGTGCAGGATGATTCTTGGAATGCCCCTCGCCCAAACGTAGACAGTGCAGTCTGAGCTGTAATCACCAACATCGGGATATTGTTTTCATAGGCTGAGGCCACACCTGTAATCAGGTTGGTGGCGCCGGGCCCGGTCGTTGCACAACAAACCCCCAGCTTGCCAGTATTCCGGGCATAGCCATCGGCCATAAAGGCAGCGCCGCTTTCATGCCTGGCGATAACAGCACGGGGGCCGCCTCGACGTTCGCTCCGTGCGAGTGCGCTGTAGAAGGGTTCGATAGCTCCACCTGGCACCCCGAATACATACTCCACCCCAAGCTGCTCTAGGTAGGTTATCAACAGGTCGCCAAATTCTCTATCCATTTGCAGTTGCTGCTTTGGCTTGTTACTCATCCCGAGAACGCCCATATTTTTTTCCTTTTTAATCAAGGATATAAGACTTTTTCTTAAATCTATTGCGATGATTTATGCATTATTGCCTTATTTTTATTCAAAATTCAACAAGTTGGCTACTTTTTATCTCCTACTTTTCCGGCATCCTCAAGGTATTGACGGAAGGCCACTTCCGGTCGATAAACCGATCGCCTTACCTTACAATGGCGGGCCACACACAGACTGATTTACACCCCGCTAATGAACGAGCTGTCTCCAACACCCCAAAACACCCAAGCCAATAACGGCAAAAGTGAAAGCCTGCTTCTAAACCTGCTTTTCAACATTATCATTCCCACACTAATTCTGACCAAACTCAGTGGTGACGGCTATCTCGGCACCCGACTCGCTATTGTGGTGGCGTTGGCGTTCCCTGTCATCTACGGACTAAAAGACTTTATTGCTGCAAGAAAAATCAATTTCTTCTCCGCACTGGGTGTTGTTAGTGTTTTTTTAACAGGCGGAATCAGCCTTCTTGAACTGGACCCGGCTTATATCGCCATAAAAGAAGCGCTTATCCCCGCCATATTCGGGCTGGCCACCATTGTCTCCCTGAAAACGCCCTATCCACTGGTAAAAACGTTTCTATACAATGACAAGATACTTCAGACAGATCGTGTAGCCGCCGCACTGACAGAAAGGGGCAATAGTCTGCACTTTGAAAAATGTCTGGCCAATGCATCATGGATGGTAGCTGGGTCTTTCTTCCTTTCATCATTACTGAATTATCTGTTGGCCACGCTGCTGATCACTGCGCAGCCGGGTACAGTTGAATTTAACGATCAGCTGGGCAAAATGACGGCGCTGAGTTTTCCGGTCATTGCCCTTCCAGCGATGTTGGTATTGATGGGAGCACTGTTTTATCTCTTCAGGGGGATTACCAAATTGACCGGTTTATCCCTTGAGGATGTGATCCACCACCACGACAAAAAAGGGAAGTGACCCTATGTGGTATGCCATTATCAGCCAGGATGTAGCAAACAGCCTGGAACTGCGACTGGCTTCCAGACCCGCCCACCTGGCAAGACTGGAAGACCTGAAAATGGCAGGGAGGTTACTGCTTGCAGGGCCTCACCCTGCTGTAGACAACGAAAACCCCGGCGAAGCGGGCTTTTCCGGCAGCCTGATCGTAGCAGAATTTGAATCACTGGAAGCTGCAACAAAATGGGCCGATGCCGACCCATACAACAGTGCTGGGGTCTATGCCAACGTTTTGGTCAAACCATTTAAAAAGGTACTGCCTTGAACTCATCACAGCCATTAGAGATATTTATGCTTAAAACCATGCGACTATTTTCAATGGCAGTATTAGTGCTGCTCGCAAGTCAGGTCAATGCGGAGACAATTTATGTCTCTGACGAATATACAGTTCCATTGCGATCCTCACCCTGTGCGGGGTGTGCCATCCTGCATCGTGGCATTAAAAGCGGCACTGCGATGACCTTGGTGGAAACTAATGGGAAAGGCTGGACACATGTCACTACGGCAAGTGGACTTGATGGCTGGATGCCATCGCAATATCTACAGAAAAAGCCTGTTGCCCGCGACCTGCTTGAACGCATGGGAACCCAACTGGCCACAGCCGAGAAAAAAGTTCAGCAACTGACAGAAAAACTGGAACAGCTGGAGGAAGAGAACGCCCAATCGCTGTCCGAGCTTGATCACCTCAAAGAAACGAATGATGAAGTGAGCAGCGAACTATCGTCTATCAAGAAAATGTCTGCCAATGCCATTTCGATGAATGAACAGAACCAGGAACTGCTGGAGCGCAACGGGATATTGCAAAATGAAATCGATGTACTGAAAGCAGCCAATCATCAACTGGAGAGCAGCGAAAGAAACACCTGGTTCCTGTATGGCGCCCTCGCGGTACTTATGGGATCGATGCTAACCGTCATTCTGCCCAGGTTAAAAAGACGCAAACGATTCTCGGAGTGGGGATAAACCTATGAAACACCTCATCGCAGCAGCGATATTACTGTTAAGTACAATGGCCACTTTTGCAGCCTCCAGTGAACCCGTGCAGGTACTGCTAAAAACCAGCATGGGCGATATTCAGCTGGTACTGGACCCACAAAAATCACCAACGACCGTCGCCAACTTCGTCCAACTCCTGAAAAACAAACATTATGACGGCCTGATTTTTCACCGGGTCATACAGGGTTTCATGATTCAGGCTGGCGGCTTCAATGAGTACATGAGCCCCAGAGAACCCGGCAGCAAACCGATCAAAAATGAGTCCTATAATGGACTCAAAAATCACAGGGGCACGGTAGCTATGGCGAGAACATCCGACCCCAATAGCGCCAGGGCGCAGTTTTTTATCAACCTTGACGACAACTGGAATCTGGATAAAACCCCGCAGAACCCCGGTTATGCGGTATTTGGAAAAGTGACCAAAGGCATGGAGGTGGTAGACAAAATTGCCCGTGTCCCGGTCGGGAAGTCAGGCCCCCATGATGATGTCCCGAGGCAACCAGTGCGGATTATTGAAGCAACCCTGCTGGATGCCCAATAAAACATGAGCATCGCTCTCAGCGTCAACCTCAATAAAATCGCCCTGATTCGCAACTCCCGTGAAGGGAACTACCCGGATCTGATCGAACATGCCAGGGCCTGTATCAGCCATGGCGCAAATGGCATCACGGTGCACCCCAGACCGGACCAGCGCCATGTCCGACCCGGCGATGTATTGCAACTGGCCGAGCTCCTCAAACCATTACCTGACATAGAATTCAATGTTGAGGGCAATCCGTTTGCAGCGCAGAGGGGCAGCTACCCGGGCCTGACTTCACTGGCAGAAGCGGCGCTGCCCGACCAGTGCACACTGGTGCCGGATACGGATCACCAACTCACCTCCGATCACGGTTTTGATCTGACCAAAACAGCAGACAAACTATTACCGATTATCGAAAAATTGAAGTCTCTCAAGATCCGGGTAAGCCTGTTTATGGATCCCATCCCCGAACAGATTGAGTTGGCAAAACAGCTCGGTGCGGACCGCATCGAGCTGTATACCGGCCCCTATGCTGCAGCCTGGAACAGTGGCCCGGATACACTGGAAAACCTGTATCAACAGCACCGACGGGCGGCGCTACTGGCCTCGGAACTCGGCCTCGGCGTCAATGCCGGACACGACCTCAACCTGCACAACCTGCCCAGATTCTCGACGATTCCCGGTCTGAAAGAAGTCTCAATCGGTCACGCGCTGATTGTAGACGCGATTACTCTGGGGCTGGCAGAAACTGTCAAAGCCTACAAAGCCATTCTTGAATCGGCGACAAATCCGCAAGAAATCAGTTAACGAACTTTTCAGTTAACGAACTTTGCGGCATCAGGTTTCCCCGGTTTCACTGCGCTGCTGACAACCAATACAGCGAGCCGATTCAGGTTTTATCTCAAGCCGCCGGGTATCAATCAGCTCGCCGCATTGCTCACACCAACCGTATTCCCCGTCATCCAGTAACCGCAAAGCTTGCTCTACTGCCACCAGGCGCTTGCGATAAGCAGCTCTACTGGCATGGGACATCTGCTGCTGTTGCATTGCATCCATTCTCGATAATCTGCCGACCATGGTCTGGTCGAGGGCCACGGTTCGGCTCGCATCTGAGGATAGATCCAGCGATTCACGGAGCTCGATCCGCAAGCGTTCCAGCATATCCCTAAAATGATCTAACTGTTTATTGGTTAGCTTCTGCATAGGCTTATAATACGGGTTTATCGATTACCGGTTGCACACAATGACACAACATTATAATGCGCCCGCCCAAAGGGGCGAGTATCTCGAGCGAAAGCGTTTCTTTGACAAAATGCTCACCATCTATGGACGCAAGCCGGTGCTCGAAGCACTCGAAGACCATAACATTCCCTGCTACCGGCTCCACCTTGCCGAGTCCAATCAGACGGGGGGTATCATTGCCCAGATCATGAAACTGGCCGAAGTTCGGGGTGTGGAGATAAGGTTTCACAGCCGTCAGGCGCTGTCGCGTATTTCTCGCAACGGCAAGCAGGATCAGGGCGTGGCAGCGGATCTGGCTTGCCCCAACCACCTGTTACTGGAAGACTTTCTCACCAAACCACCAGCGGGCAATTACAGCCTGATTGCGCTGGACGGGATCACCAATCCACAAAATCTCGGCATGATTATCCGTTCGGTAACCGCCAGCCCCTGCCACGGTCTACTGTTACCCGCCCAGGGTATTGCCGCCATTTCTCCGCTGGTCATAAAGGCCAGCGCGGGAACACTGTTCAAGAGCAGACTGATTCACTGCGACAATCTGGCAGAGGCGCTTGAGGCACTCAAGCAACGGGGCGTCACCTGCTGCGCCCTGTCCTCCCACGGAGAAAACACACTCACTGATTTCCGACCGAAAACACCAGTCATTTATGTGCTGGGCAATGAAACAGAAGGGGTGTCAAAAACTGTCAACGACTGCTGCACAGCCCACCTTCGGATTCCCATGCACAATGGTGTGGAATCACTGAATGTGGCAGTCACTGCAGCCCTGCTGGCTTTTCGGGAATCCTGCTGAACCGATCAGCATTCCCGGGAGTCGTTGGGCAATGGTTTCCAGAGATCACTGAATTTAATGGCGACTAACGCCGCCGCCACGGTCAATGCACCCAACGTACCAATGGCTGCCAGCACCCCCACGGAGGCAATAGCATGACCGCTGAGCCACGCACCGACTGTCGCAGCACCAAACAGCGATAACTGGTAAACAGAGACTACCCTTGCCCGATACTTCTGGGGTGACTCCTCATGGGTTAGAGAGCGGCCCAGCATCATTGCAACCCCCGAGGCGCCACCCCACAGCAACACCAGTAAAAATAATAGCCAGACGGGCGGGTGAAGGGCGATGATGATCAGAAATAGTCCACGTATCAGCAAACTGGCCAACAGCACTCTGCCGGGCTGTCTGAACCGCCCCACCAGTCGAATAATAATCACATTGGCAATGATCACACCCAACATAAAGGTAAACTGGATGGACGCAAAAAAGGACGCCCCCTGCTGGTAAACCTCACGGGTCAACAGGGGCATGGCAACAAGATAGAGCCCAAAACCGAGAAAACCGGTTGCCGCAACCACCATCATCAACTGAAATAACCGCCGGTGATGCCAAACCAGTTTCAAGCCGGACATCATGTCCACCCAGGTAGAACCGCGGCGACCCATACTGCTCTCAGGCAAGTAACCGAGACTGTTTCGCAGCAACCAGCCGGAAGTGGTCAGCATTACCAGTTGAAGAGCAATCAATGGCAACAGGCCGATACGATCCATATAGCCAGCCAGCAGAATGCCGGCACTTTGGGCAGTAAACTGCACAAAAGAAGCCCTCGCGACAGCCTGTTGCAACTGACTGTCAACAACACGCGACAACAGACTTTCCCTGGCGGGCTGCACAAACGCGGTGATGGTGCCAAAACAGACCCCGTAGAGCAGCATCACACTGAAAGATAGCTGCCCTGACCACAGTGTTCCCATCAGCAAAAGACAAGGCAGGTTATAGAGCAGATAAAGCCGAAACAGGTGCTGTCCGGGGTGGCGATTATCCGACATGACACCACCCCACAATACAAATAACAGCTGTGGCAGCATCAGGGCCATCTGCGCGATACCAACACGCTCGGCCGGTTCATTCAAAACGCCGACCAACAGCCAGGGAAACAGCACGATTTGCAAACCGTGCGCAAAGGAACTCACGCCCATACCCTGCAGGTAAAAACGAAAGCTGCCGGTCGGACTCTCCGTCAAGGCGTTAGGGTTGTCAGTCATTTGCGATACAAACAGTCAGAAAAAGTGCCTTTAAAAGCTCACAAAGCAGCCATTCAGGGAACAGTGGAATTGTTTGTCAAAGCAGTCCGTGCGTCTTAAAAAGGGCCAACAGCTGATCTTCATCCATGACCGGCACCGCCAGCTCTCTGGCTTTTGTCAGCTTGCTACCTGCGCCTGGGCCTGCCACCACACAAGCAGAAGCAGATGACACACTGCCGGCCACACGTGCTCCCAATTGCTGCAACTTCTCTTTTGCCTCGGATCTTCCCATCGAGGTCAGTGTGCCGGTCAGCACCCAGGTTTCGCCGGCCAGTGGCAGCGATGATTTATCAGGTGCCACCATATCCGGCCAATGCACACCCGCTTCACGCAGCGCTTCCACAATCTGCCGGTTCTCCGGCTGTTGAAAAAAAGTGCTCACAAAATGTGCCACAACCGGTCCCACATCGGGTACTTCCCGGAGCTGCTCTTCATCCGCTGACTGTAGAGCCTGAAGATTGCCAAAATACTCTGCGAGACTGCGCGCCGTGGCCTCACCCACTTCACGAATCCCCAGTGAATAAATAAAGCGTGGCAGCGAGGTCTGCTTTGAAGCGGCCACAGCGGCCAGCAGGTTAGCAGCAGACTTGTCCGCCATTCGCTCCAGACCCGCCAGTTGATCGACTGTCAGTTTGTAAAGATCAGCTACCGAGCTGACTAGTCCCCTATCCACCAGTTGCTCAACCAGCTTGTCGCCGAGGCCATCAATATCCATCGCCTTGCGGGAGGCATAATGCTTGATCGCCTGTTTGCGCTGCGCAGGACAAATCAGTCCACCGGAACAACGGGCTACCGCTTCGCCCTTGACCCGTTCCACCGGTGATCCACAAACCGGGCAATGATCAGGAAACACCACATCTCTGGCGTCGGATGGCCGATCTTCGACGATGACTTTAACCACCTGGGGGATGACATCCCCGGCACGGCGCACAATCACCCTGTCGCCAAGTTTGACACCCAACCGGATCACTTCGTCCTGGTTGTGCAGGGTTGCATTACTCACCGTAACACCACCTACAAATACCGGCTCCAGCCGGGCGACAGGGGTTACTGCACCTGTCCGCCCCACCTGAAACTCAACATCCAGCAACCGGGTCATCTCCTCCTGAGCGGGAAATTTACGGGCAATCGCCCAGCGGGGAGCCCTGGCCACAAAGCCCAGTCGCCGCTGGGTCCCGAGGTCATCAACCTTGTATACAATCCCGTCAATATCGTAAGGCAGCTGCTGCCGAACAGAGATCATTTTTTGATAGTAATCAATACAGCCTTGAATGCCCTCTGCCAACTCAATATGGGGACTGATAAGAAAGCCGAGTTTTTTCAACAAATGGAGCGTGTCCATATGCGTAGTCGGCCACGGGAGTCCTTCCAGACGACCCAGACTGTAAGCCATCATTTCCAGCGGTCGCGACGCGGTGATTCTCGAATCCAGTTGCCGAAGACTCCCCGCTGCTGCATTGCGGGGGTTGACGAACAGTTTCTGGTCAGTGAATCTGGCCCTGGCATTCAGTTGCTCAAAACCGGACCGGGGCATATAAATTTCACCCCTTACCTCCAGAACCGCCGGCAAGTTCTCACCTTGCAACCTGAGAGGAACAGAATTAATCGTGCGAACGTTCGCAGTAATATTTTCGCCGGTGGCACCATCACCCCGCGTGGCAGCACGCACCAAATAGCCGTTTTCATAGAGCAGGCTGACGGCCACCCCGTCCAGTTTCGGCTCGCACACATAAACCAGCGAATCCTGGCTCTTAAGACGATCCTGCAAGCGGCGATTAAAATCCACCAGTTCATCGTCACTGAAGGCGTTTTCCAGCGATAACATAGGTACTTCGTGGGTAACCGGCTCAAAGCTGCTGAGCGGTTCGCCACCCACGCGCTGGGTGGGCGAGTCCTGGGTTTTCAGCGCGGGGAACTCCGTTTCCAGCCTGTTGAGCCGCTGCATCAAGCGATCGTATTCAACGTCCGGAACTGAAGGCTCATCCAGCACATAATAACGGTAGTTATGATCATTCAGCTGCCTGCGCAGCGCAGCCGCTTCCTCCCGAACGGCAGAGTCCGGTGAGGCCATTATTCAATTCCGGATAACTGGGTGCGGCAATAATCTGCTATGCGCTGCCGATAGTGCTCTTCTGTCTGCCGGGTGAGGACGCTGCGGCTTTCATCTTTCAAGGTGCCGCCGAGATCAGTGGCCATCTGTCTGGCAGCGCCCAACAACAGCTCAAAAGCGGCGGCGGGATCATCGACATCCTCCATGGCAAAGAAAAAGCTGACACCCGGTGTGGTAAATTGCTCCATATCATTCAGGTCAAAGGTACCGGGATTAACGGAATTGGCCACGCTGTAAAGTACCGGCCCCGAGCCATCGTCACCGACATGGCGATGAAAAATCTTCATCGAGCCATAACGCAATCCCTCCGCAAGCAATGCATCCAGTAAGGTCTGCCCCGCAAACACCTTGTCCTCACCCGCCATCAGATGCATCACCACAACACTGACGACAGAGGCAGGTTTCCGAGTGGCGCGCTCTGAACCCGATGCCTTTTTCTCAACGGTATCTCTGCCAGAAGCTTCTTTCTCAATAACCTTCTTCTCAACGACCGCTCTTTCGACAACGTCTTCCTCAACAGCTTCGTTCTCAGTAACCTCCCCAGAGGAATCGGGGACAGTCTCAGCCGGCTCCACATGGACAGGTCCGGACGGTGGGACCGAATCCTCCTGAAAAAGACTGGATTGTTCCGGTTTTTTGAAAGGCGCCGTCAATTTCGGTTTATTGGCCTCGGCTCGTTGCCTGACAGCCCGGCTCATTTCCTCAACATCGGATTCATTCCGATAGCCGACAACCCGTGCGCCACCGCCGGGCAACTCACTACCATATTCATCCCGCCCGGCATCGCTATCAAAAATGGGCTGTTTCCGTTTTGACATATGAATTCTGTCGTAACGGGCATTACGCACACGCCGGATCACATCGAGGACAATCGCCAGTACAACCAGCACGCCCAATGCAAGCATCATTTCGCGAGCACCAAATTCCATCGTCTTTTTTATCCTGTCAAAATTTCGCTTTGCGAATTTAATAACCCTGTGGCAACAGCAATGGTCTTCTGGCCAACCGGGGTAATTTACCGGGGCCTGTTAACAGGCCCTAGGCTTCCGCTAACTCCACGGCCTGATTAACATCCACACTGACCAAGCGTGACACGCCTGGTTCGTGCATGGTAACCCCCATCAACTGATTGGCCATTTCCATGGCAATCTTGTTATGGGAAATGTAAATAAATTGCACTCTGGCAGACATTTCTTCCACCATTCTGGCATAGCGCCCAACATTCG
>Ga0207884_1000149_pt1 | contig 67785 bp, 57 predicted proteins | sample MalvirmetaMSP144_FD_184236 | JGI IMG/M metagenome (GOLD analysis project Ga0207884, IMG submission 184236) | Marine viral communities from the Deep Pacific Ocean - MSP-144 (SPAdes) | ecosystem: Environmental > Aquatic > Marine > Oceanic | place: Pacific Ocean | collected 2011-07-08 | reverse complement strand
TCAACACTGCCTCTTTGGAATCTGCAGTTATTCCTGATTCTTCAAAATCTTTGAATTCAGCATTACCAAGCCTCTCTTTCAGTCCATTCATAACGGTTGAGTTATGCACTCCCCCACCAGATACAAACATTTCAAAAGGCGTATTTCCGATAACTTCTTCAAAAGCTCGTGTAATACTTTGAACTGTTAAATGGGTAAGTGTGGCTACAAGATCTTCGGGTTCCAGCTCGATCTTAAATCCGGTCATTAATTCTTCCACCAGATCCAGATTAAAATGTTCTTGTCCCGTTGTCTTTGGAAAAGACTTTCTGAAAAATGGTTCCAGTAATAAATATTTCATCAATCCGGAATGTACTTTTCCTTTTGAAGCAATTTTTCCATCCTCATCAAAATGCTTGTTGAAATGCTTTTTCATGGCTTCGTTGATGAGCGTATTTGCCGGGCCAATATCTGAGATCAATATCTCCTCACCACTTTCCTTACTTGGTAGCCAGGTAAAGTTTGAAATACCACCCAGATTTAACAATAATCGATGTTTTGATTCCGACCTGAATAAAGCCTCGTCCATAATTCCGGCTATTGGAGCACCTTCACCTCCTTTGGCAACATGTTTTTGGCGGAAATCAGAGATGGTAACAATTCCGGTTTTTTCAGCAATATGATCTCCATCCACGATCTGAAGCGTACTGTTCATCTTTTTATTCGGATGGTGATAGATCGTTTGGCCATGACTAGCAATCAAGTCCACCTGATGCGCTTCAACTCCCCATTCTTCTAGAGATTCCAAAACCAACTCAGCATATAAGTGAGCTAACTCTGTATGCAAAACACAGACTTCCTGAAGATTAACCTGCATCTGAGACTGAACAGCTCTGATTCTCTTTCTTAAGTCTTCAGAATATTCTACAGTTCTAAAATTCATTAAATGAGGCTTCTTCCACTTAAACTTACACATAGCAATATCGAGTCCATCTAGTGAAGTTCCGGACATTAACCCAATAATAGTTCTCTGAGGTTTTTGGGCAATCTCAGTTAGTCGAAGAAGTTGCTTGTTCATGACTCAAACTCGGGGTATTTTTGCTTCAAATCAAATCCATCTGCATGAATAATATAGAAGAAACAGAACATCAATCTTTTGAAGAAGATCTACAGTTTTTAATTAAAACATTAAAAGACAGCTTCGAGTCCACGGATGTTCAATATTTTGTGGATGACCACAATGATACTTTGTATGTAAAACTGGAAGGTCTGGACGAATATCCCGAGGAAGAAATTGAAGAGATAGCTACTCCTATTTTCGAAATTCTGGATCTTGATTTTGAAGAGATTGTTTTATTACCGCTTTAGCTGATAGCTGATAGCTGACAGCTGACAGCTGACAGCTGACAGCTCAAAAAAGCGATTTTCCATCCTTCATTCCTATTTAAAAGCTTTGTATTTTGGATAAATTTCAAAATTATTTTCCATGAAGAGTTCTAATTCCGGCTATACTGTTCGATGTATTATTTGTGATACAGTAAATGACGAGCGCGTCACAAGCACCTACTGTACTAACTGTGGCGGTGTGCTAACCGTTGACTACAAAGAATCCCGGGAAGAAATTCAATATCCACTAAAGGATATTATTCCAGATCCGCTGAAAACAGATTACACTTCTTTAAAGAAACTGGAACGACTTTCAGAAACATACGAAGCTGAAATATATGCTAAACTTGAATTAGAAAATCCTACGGGTTGTTTCAAAGACCGGGGAAGCTATATAGAAGTTTTAAAAGCTATAGAATTAGGTGCAAATGCCATTTGTTTAGCTTCTACTGGAAATATGGCAGCATCTGTTGCGGCTTATGCATGCTATTTTAAAATTCCTTGTTTTGTATTTGTTCCTGAACAAACTCCGGATGCTAAACTGGCTCAATCCACTATTTACGATGCCACAATCATCAGAATAAAAGGCGATTTCAGAACTTGTGAACTGCTTTGTAGGGAATTCGCCAAATCAGGAAATTATTACTTAGCCGGTGATTATGTGTTCAGGCAGGAAGGCCAAAAATCTTTTTCATATGAACTGATCGAGCAAGGTGCAATGGATTATGATTATATCTTTGTGCCGATCGGAGCAGGAACGAACTTTGCCGCTATTTATAAAGGATTAGTGGAATTAAAAGCAGCCGGAAGAATAGATAAAATTCCAAGCTTCGTTGCCGTTCAGCCCGAGCAAAGTTCTCCGGTTGTTGAAGGTATTTTCAAGAAAGAAAAGATCATTAAAGATCAGGTGAATACAATGGCTGATGCCGTAGCTGTTGCCGATCCTTTTGACTTCTATAAAGTACTGGAAGGCATTAACGAAACCAATGGACATGCTTTTACGGCTACCGAGAATGAATTACTGACTTCCATGAAAGAAATGACCGTGGAGGAAGGAATTTTCACAGAACCGGCATGTGCAATTCCTTTAGCTTGCTTTAAAAATAATCTGGATATCTTTAAAGGAAAGAAATGCCTGTTTGTTCTTACCGGTACGGGATTGAAAGCAGCTCATATTGTTGCTAAATATTCCCTTTCCTCTCCCATCCTTTCACCAAAGCTGGAACGCATTCAGCAATATATAGAATCCGGATTCCCCGATATGCAGAAAAACAGTTGGGGACAATCCAGAGATCTTTTCTCCGGTAACGTCACTCTGGATGAAAATCATGAGAAGCTCTATTCCGAATATGTAAACGGCATCAATAAAAAAGGAAAAACCCTTAAGGAAGCTGAGATCAAAGCTCTTAAATCGATGGTTTCTACAACAGATGCTGATCTGGAATTTCCGGTTGAGGTTGTTGATTATAAAATTACTATGCGGAAGCATGGATTGGTTGCCGCTGCGGTAAAAATGAAAATCAACGGTGGGGAAGAAGTCGTTTCTCTTGAACAAGGAGTAGGGCCTATGGATGCTGTTCTAGCCGCTATGAAAGCTGAAACCGATTCATTCCTTGCATTGCAGATTCTTAATCACGAAGTCGAAATTTTAAGTCCTGATACCGATTCTTTGGTTATTGTTACCTTAACACTCGAAAAAGAAGGGCATGAATTTACAGCAAAAGCTGCTTCTCCGGATACTTTGGAGGCATTAATACAGGCTTTTGTGAATGGTTTGGCGATTGCTAATAAAGCATTGGCGGTTTAGTACAGTGCTAGGGTGTTAAGGTGTGATAGTGTAAAGCTTCAGCCATAACACTATCACACCTTAACACCTTTTTTGATATATACTTCATGAACTTTCACTCCTTCATCTTATCCTAGCGGTACAATTGATAAAAATTCTTAAATACATAATGACAACATTTCTTGTTTTAGCAGTTGTTCTGGTAATTGCTACTTTTTTCTATATGCGACAGGCTAAATTTGGGAAAGCACCGGCCGGCCTACACCTCGAAACCATCTCTAAATCGGAAAATTACGAAACAGGGATGTTTAAAAACCTACAGAATACACCCGATCTTTCTGAGGGACATTCTTATTTCAGCATTTTATATGATCAACTTTTTGTTAAACATCCGAGAACTAAACCGAAAGACGAAATTCCATCCTCAAAAACAGATCTATTCTCTCTTTCGGAAAATGAGAATGTATTGGTTTGGTTCGGACACTCTTCTTATTTCATTCAAATGGATGGAAAAAAGATTCTGGTTGATCCTGTATTCAGCGGTAATGCCTCTCCCATTCCCGGAACGGTAAAATCTTTTCCGGGGACAGATATCTATACGATCGATGATATTCCTGAATTAGATTATTTGATTATCAGTCATGATCACTACGATCATTTAGATCACAAAACCATTACGGGATTAAAAAATAAAATTAAGAATGTGGTTTGTGGGCTTGGAGTTGGATCACATTTTAAAAAATGGGGATTTTCTGACCAACAGATCACTGAGCAGGATTGGTTTAGTGAGCTACAAGTGGATTCGGGTTTTTCTATTCATACCATGCCCACTCGTCATTTTTCCGGCCGTGGTTTTAAACGAAAAAACACACTTTGGGCTTCTTATGTATTAGAATCTGAATCCCAGACCATTTATATTGGCGGTGATAGTGGTTATGGAGATTTCTTTGCGGAGATCGGGAAACGGTTAGATTCTATTGACTTGGCTATACTCGATAACGGACAATACAACGACGCCTGGAAAGAAATACATATGCATCCTGATCAGGTTTTACTAGCTGCTCACGATCTGAAAGCAAAACGCCTCTTCCCTGTTCACTCTTCAAAATATGTTCTGGCTATGCATCCTTGGGACGAACCTTTGAACAGAATAACTCAATTAAATCAGGAAAGTGAAAATCCTATACCATTATTCACTCCTATTATTGGAGAGAAAATAAACCTAAATGAATCCGGTAAAATTTTTGATAGATGGTGGGAAGAAATTGATTAGAATTGAATGATTTTTTTTAATCCCCGAAAATTGTATCGAATTTCTTCATCCGCTATCACAAATGATTTATCTATTATGAGGCGGGTTGGATACCCATATTTTGGGCTATATTCTACAAATATACTGTCTGCTCTAGATTGATATTCATCTATTAATTGAAAAGCCTCATTAATAGTTGTTATACGGGAAAATGCTCCATCAAAATTTGTTTGCCTGCCTTCTAGAGTATGATTGCTAAAATTCACATCTAGAACCTTGTTTTCTTTCACAAATATTTCCGCTCCATACGGCTGACTGCATTCACAAGCCCACTTTTGCTCAATGTAATAATCTTCAAGATTATAAGCTTCCCAACGTTCTTTCGGGTTTTCAATTGAACTGAAATCTTCTTCAATTTCAATCAGTATTGGTTCTGAAATATTTGATGTACAGCTTAAAGATAGTGCTATAAGGATTAAATAAAGAGTAACATTTTTCATATTAACCGAATTATTTTACGACTTTAAAATAATATAAATACAATAACTTAAAAATAATATAAATACAATAACTTAAAAATTACCTTAGCACCTCTTCCAACTCCAATGAAGCATTACTTCCTTCATCAGGGTATTTCACTATAATCGGGCAATCCATACTGAATCTATGTTCTTTGGTCTAGTCAGAATTATCAATCTATAAAAATTAACAAATACTAATTATCTATAAAATGTCCTAATAGTTATTTTAAATACAAATTTAAATACATTTTCGAGGTCATAAGAAATTTACGGGTACTATATTTTCTTCTATGTTCAGTCTTATTAGTTACATTTTCAAACTGTTCGGAAGATTCTCTATCTAATAATAATATAGAAACTTCTGTTAGCGATGATGCGCTTGCTAAGAAAGGAGGAAAGGGTCATTCCTCTGCAAATAGTAATTCCAATTCCAATAATGCCGGAACCAGAACAAAACTGGATCAAGTAACTGAAGATGAAAATAATTCTTATTCAGTTTACACCCATTCACTTTGGGCCGGTCAGGACTCTTATGCAGGTGAAGTTATTGTTACTAATAACGATGATGAATTAAGCATTACTTACAATACCGATGCCAGTGCAGACTTAAAAGAAGTACATATTTATATATGGACCGATGAAAGTACGATTCCAAATAAAAGGCCAGCTCCCGGAAAAGCACCTTTTACAGCCGAAAACCTGAATGCAGACATATATTCAATTTCAATATCTGAAAATATGGTTTGTGGAAGGAAGTTTTATATTTCAACTCATGCTGCTCTTATACAAAACGGAACTGAGGAAGACTCGGAAGATGATGGTGGTGATAATGATAATGGTGACGACGACGATAATGGCGAAGACGATCCGGATTTCAAAGTTATCGCAACTAATTCTAATGCCGGAGAGACTGCTTATGCAGGTGGTTCAGGCTTTTCTTCCCAAAAAGGTGCATGGTGGGGTTATTTTGAATACGTTGTGGAATGCTCAGACGATGATGGTGGAGTAGTTACCCCTCTTTAAAAAAAGAACCTTTAGTTGATTAGTTAAAAAAGGAGTTGTTAAACAACTCCTTTTTTATTTATCTGAGCGCTTCTTCCAATTCTAACGAAGCATTACTTCCTTCATCGCGATACTTAACGATAATCGGGCAATCCATGCTTAGTCCTTGTTTCTTGGCCCAGTCAGAATTTACAGGTCTCGAACCCGGAATTACTACTGCTCCTTCAGGGATTTCTGAACCGCGTTCTCGAACCTCTTCATTCACAGAATCATAAACAGGAATAGATTTAGATAACACAACTCCCGGAGCAATTACCGCTTTTGTTTTTACCAGTATCCCTTCCACGATCACAACTCCCGCACCAATAAAACAATCGTCTTCAATGATCACAGGATTCATTCCAACGGGTTCCAAAACTCCACCGATTTGTACTCCCGCCGACAAGTGCACATTCTTTCCGATCTGAGCACAAGAACCCACCAGCGCATGACTATCCACCATAGAGCCTTCATCTACAAAAGCGCCTACATTCACATAAGCCGGTGGCATTATGATCACTCCCGGAGCAACGTAAGCTCCACGTCGAACCGAAGAGCCACCCGGCACTAAACGAACTCCATCTTCCGGTTCAAAAAATCTTGGAGGAAGATTATGCTTGTCTACAAAACCTTCATAAATCCCTTCGTAAGAAGTATTTTCGCCGTTTTTGAAAGATTCTAAGATCGCTTTTTTAACTTCCACATTGGCTTTCCAGCCGTTTTCAGTTTTATTAGCAGATCTGAGTTCGCCTGTTTCTAATTTGTCTAAAATTTCTTCGTAGTTCATTCTATTTTAAGTTGCAGAGTGAAAGAAGTAGCAAAGTAACAGAGTAACAAAGTGGTTTCTCCTACTTTGTTACTCTGTTACTAAACGCGTAGCGTTGATGTCACTTCTTCACTTCTTTCTATACCAATTATTTATTTTTCTGTCTGCTTCTAAAAGAGCTTCTTCACCTTCGTGAGTTAAATCTTTTAATGAAAGTGGTAATCGTACGTTCGTATTTGTGATCCAGCCCTTATGTTGTAACAACACTTTCGTGGGAACAGGATTTGAAGCTGAAAAAAGTGCCTTCGCTGATTCTTCCCATTCTTCAAAAAGCTCATCAAAATTTCCATCCAACATTAAGTCTACCATTTTTCTGGTTTGAGACGGCCACACGTTGGAAGCCACAGAAACAAGCCCCACTCCTCCTTCTTTCACAAAAGCTTCTGTTAAAGCATCGTCTCCGGAATAGAAATCGAGATCGGGACTATGTTTTCTGAACTCTTTGAACTCTTCTACACTACCACTCGCTTCCTTTACACCAACTACTTGTGAGAACTTTTTAGAAAGTCTGGCTGGAACTTCGGGATGCAACTTAACTCCTGTTCTGGAAGGCACATTATACAAAATACATGGGGTTTCAGTAGCTGAAAGCAATTCTGAAAACCATTCGAACTGACCTTCTTTACCAGGTTTTGCATAAAGTGGAGTCACCAATAACAGAGAGTCTACACCAACTTCATCACAGTAAGTAATAAATTCTTTTTGAGCTTGAATACTATGCCCACCAATTCCCACCATCAATGATACATTCAAATTCAGTTCCTTAGCAAACTTAACGATCGCTCTCTTTTCCTGAGCATTAAGATTCAGACCTTCACCCGTACTTCCAAGAACTAAGGTACCAACCTTAGCTTCCTGTTGCTTTAACAATAGGTACTCAAAGCTTTCAAAGTCCACACTTCCATCTTCATTGAAAGGTGTTATCATTGCAGTAAAAACTGGAAATTCTGGTTTAGTCATTATTTTTTGTGATGAAATCAAACAATTGCCCAAAGGTATAAATACCACTAGTTAAATTCTTATTTTTGAGCAATTGTTCCGCTGCCCAAATTGCACCTTCTGCAAACAGGGTGCGATCTAAAGCATCATGTTTTAGTGTTATTTTCTCGTTTGCTGTCGAAACAGTCAGCTCATGAATACCGTTCACATCTCCTTCTCTTGCTGATGTAATTTCAGCTTCTTTATTTAACCATTCCTTCCAGGAAAGAGCCGTACCACTTGGAGCATCTTTTTTATACACATGATGTATTTCATGAATTTTGAACTCAGGGTCTTTTAATATTTCTGATCCCGCTGAAATAGCTTCAATTGCATTTCTAATAATGTTCATCCCTAAGCTGAAATTGGTAGCCAACACCCATTTGGTTTTCTTTTTTTGCACATCATCTTCCAGATCTTCCGGCCAGGAAAACCCAGTACTTCCCCAAGCAGCAGGAATGCCTGATTCTAATACCTTCGGTAAAATATCTTTTACAGCATCTCCGGGCACAAAAATTATGACCGCATCACTCTCTTTCAGCTTTTCGAGTGTTGGAGGATTGGATTCATCGAACGCATAAGCAAGATTATCGCCCAGCATTTCTACTACTTTGCTTCCTGTTTTACCGGTACCAATTACTGAGATTTTCATATTTCAATAAACTCCTTATGCAGCAATTTTACAATAGCTTCACCGTCCGGTTCATCAGCTAGAAAACAGATATTGTTCTCGCTGGCTCCGTGACATACCATCCTGATATTAAAATCCTTTAGTTTATCAAATATTGCTCCGCTTATTCCGGCAGTTTTATTCAGGTTATTCCCGATCAGCGCTATCAAAGAATATTCCTTTTCGATTTTAACTTCGCAAAACTTTTTCAATTCGTTAATTACATCCGCAGTTAACTCAACTTTGTTCGATGCGTTAACGGCTGTATCTAGAGTTAAAGATACACTCACCTCACTGGTACTTACCAGATCAACCGAAATTTTATAATTTGCCAATACCTGAAATAACTTTGCGAGAAATCCATACTGGTGAAGCATCGCCAGACTTTTAACAGTCAAAAGCGATTGGTTTTTCCTAAGTGATAATGCTCTTATTACCGGTTTTTCCAATGATTCATGAACGATCAATGTCCCTTCTTTTTCAGGCTCACTGGTTGAAGCTACTCTTACATTAACTTTACCTCTTATTGCCGGTTTTAAAGTAGCCGGATGAAGGACTTTACCTCCAAAAACCGAAAGCTCAGCCGCTTCATCAAAAGTGATCTCTTTGATAGGTCTCGCTTCTTTTACAATTCTTGGATCTGTAGAATATATTCCAGCTACATCTGTCCAAATTTCTAACATCTCTGCTTCAAGAGCTTCTGCAAACAAGGCTGCTGAAAAGTCACTTCCCCCTCTTCCTAATGTGGTTGTATTTCCAAAAATATCCGAACCGATAAATCCTTGTGTTAAATACACTGCATCTGAATTGATCTTCTCATTGATATTTTTCCTCAGTTTCGGAAGATCAACAACTGCATTTCCAAAATTAGAATCTGTTTTCAGAAATTCACGAGCGTCTAACCACTTTGCATCCACTCCATTCTCTTTGAGAACATGGATAAAGATCTTTGTAGACATCAATTCACCAAAGGAAACTAAGCGATCTTTCCATCTCTTATCTCTTGCAACCTGCTCCAGATGCTGCCGAAGTTGAGTCAGTTCTTCTTTAAAATCCCGTTCAGCCTCTTCCTTATTTTTCAGCTCATGGATTATTGAAAGATGCCTTTCTTTGATACGAATCAAGATCTCTTCCTGAGATGTTGCATCCAGCTCTGAAATCCCCAATGCAACCAAATCATTGGTTGTACCGGAAGTCGCACTTATTACAATTAACTTTCTGTTTGTTGCGGAGCCAACTATTTCTGCACAGTTTTTCATTGCTTGAAAAGTGCCAACGCTGGTCCCACCAAATTTTGAAACGATCATATTCCTCTTAATGATTAAGCTTGAAAATAAGAAGCTCTGAGATTAGTAAATCAAAAAATCATCTTTTTTTACCAGCTTTGATTTTTTAATGATCTCCCTTTCAAATCATCCTTAAAATGTGTTATTCTCTCAGAGTTGATTATTTAATAAAATTACAGTGCAAATAAACAGAATCAAGCTTTTACTTTTATTATTCATATTTGGAATCTCCTGTTCTTCTGAGGCTACCAAAGACGGAATTACCATTACTGAATTAGAAGAACGTCTGGAAGATATTTCAGCTATACAGAACGATTCTCAGCGAAAAGCGGAAGCAGACTCCCTTTGGGGAAAGCTCACTCTTGAAGATCAGATACCATTCAAACAAGATTCAATTGCAGTCTTTTTATTCAAGGGTGAAGCTGATCAGGTAAGTTGGAACGGTGATTTCAACTCTTGGAGTGGAGATAAGAGTTTTAATAACGAAGGCATCAGAATTGAAGGAACCAATATCTGGATGTTGAAAGCTGTCTTTCCTCCGGATGCCCGCATTGACTACAAAGTTACTATTGATGAAAGCTGGATCTTGGATCCGGTAAATCCTCATTACCAGTGGAGTGGTTTTGGACCGAATTCCGAACTCAGGATGCCGGAATGGGAACCTGAACCTTTACTTGAAAGAATTCCTGAAGCTCAAGAAGGATCACTAACCGAAAATGTTTTGATCAAAAGCACTCATCTGGGGTATGATGTTCAGTATCAGGTCTATACACCGGTTGGCTATGAGAATCTGGAAAACCTACCCGTAATTTATATTCTGGACGGACAAGAATATTCTGACGATAAACTTGGTGGAACAATAATTATGTTGGATAATCTCATCCATTTGAAAAAAATCAAACCAGTTTTAGCTGTTTTTATTGATCCAAGAGATCCGGATGATCCGGAAAGCAATCGCAGAAGTAATGAATTCGGTACTAATCTTGATTACAACAATTTCTTTATCAAAGAATTAATGCCCAAAATTGAATCCGATTACAAAATATCCACAAAGAAAAAAGACACCGCTCTTCTGGGAACTTCTTTAGGAGGATTAAACACTACGTACCTTGGGTTTTTAAATCCTGAGAAATTTGGGAAATTAGCGATACAAGCACCTGCTTATTGGTACAAAGAAAAAGAGATCTTTGGATTAGTCAGAGAAACTGAGAAAGCAGATTTTGATATTTTTATGAGCGTAGGCACTATTAATGATAACATACCTGACGCCAGACTGATGAAGCAAGAATTTGAGCGACTTGATCTTGACATGAATTATTTGGAAGTAAATGAAGGTCACTCCTGGGGAGCATGGAGCGCCCAAATGGACGATATTCTCATTCAATTTTTTAAGAAATAATAAAACAGAACTGATCTATTTATGGAAACACCTCTGATTACTAATGATGCTGTAGTTTTTGGATTGCTAATGGCAATACTGGCTGTAATTTTTACTACTTCTCACAGCGACAAACCCGGCTGGCAAAAATTCTACAAATTTGTTCCATCACTCCTGCTTTGTTATTTCGTGCCTTCCGTTTTTACCACGCTTGGAGTAATTTCGCCGGATGGATCCAGTCTTTATTATGTTGCTTCCAGATTTCTTTTACCTGCCAGTTTGATCTTACTAACGCTAAGTATTGATCTAAAAGCAATTGCCAACCTGGGATGGAAAGCAGTGGTTATGTTCTTTGCAGGAACTATCGGAATTATCATTGGTGGTCCACTTGCTTTAATTATTATCGGAGCAATTAATCCAGATATAGTTGGTGGAGCCGGTCCTGAGGAAGTTTGGCGTGGACTTTCTACTGTAGCAGGGAGCTGGATTGGTGGTGGTGCAAATCAGACCGCTATGTATGAGATTTTTGAGCCCAGCGACACCCTCTTTAGCGCAATGATCACTGTAGATATCATTGTGGCAAACATCTGGATGGCGTTTTTACTATACGGTGCAGGAATAAGTGACAAGGTCGACAAATGGTTTAAAGCTGATTCTTCAGCAATTGAAGCCCTCAAGAAAAGTGTTGCTGACTATCAGGCAAGTATTGCGAAAGTTGCAACTTTGGTTGACCTCACAAAGATTGCTGCCATCGCTTTTGTAATTACAGCACTCGGTCATCTAGTTGGAGATTCGGTTGGACCTTGGGTTTCTGAAAATGCTCCGATGCTAAGCCGATTGAGTTTTAACTCTTCTTTTTTCTGGATCATCGTAGTGGCAACTCTTGGTGGTTTTGCTCTTTCATTTACAAAAGCCCGTGAGCTGGAAGGTGCAGGAGCTTCTAAGATTGGAAGTTTATTTCTCTACATTCTTGTAATGACCATTGGTATGAAAATGGATTTAGGCGCATTCACGGAAGTTCCCGGATTCTTTGCAATCGGTTTTGTTTGGATCATCATTCATGTGATCGTTCTGCTTGGAGTTGGAAAGCTTATTAAAGCTCCTTTCTTCTTTACAGCGGTTGGAAGTCAGGCCAATGTTGGAGGCGCTGCATCAGCTCCAATCGTAGCATCCGCATTTTCTCCTTCTCTTGCTCCTGTTGGTGTATTGCTCGCCGTGCTTGGTTACGGAGTAGGAACATTCGGTGCGTGGCTATGTGCTCAGATCATGAGGGTTGTTTCTTGATCTGGTTCCACACCCTCAATGTTTAACTAGCTCCGCTGCGGAACTACACTTGAAAGCTATGCTTTCATTGAGGCAGAGCCTCAAAACCGCATTCCGAACGAGACGTTCGGAACGAGAGCTAATTCTCTATTATACTTTCGTGCTTCCGTGATTTAGTGGCAAAATACCTCCTCCAAAATCAACGATCCTTTTTCAAATATGGTTACAGGTAATTCGTATCTTTACAGAGATCAGAATTTAAATAATTAACCATTTTTTTGTTGTGAAGAGAGCCCTCAAGTTCCTCCTCGTTTTTATAGCAGCTACTATTGTAATTGTACTCGCTGCAGGAATTCCAAATTACTCAGCTTTTAAAACACTTTTCTCAAATACTGATGGTATGAGAGAAGGTTATGAATATGTAGAAAAGACATTTTCACTACGAGGATTAACTGAATTCATTGGCGAGCATCCTGAGTATATGTCCATAGTAAGTTTTAATGTTGATAAACCTGATTCAGGTATTTATTACGGTGCAGATATCCCTCGTGCACAGGGAGCTATTTCGAATCTTTTTCTTCTTATAGAATTTGAACGACAAGTTCTGGAAGGAAAAATTGATCCTGATGAGCCTGTTCAGATTTCAGATATTGAACGTTTTTTCCTTCCTCAGATCAGTGAAAACGCATATAATTCCAGCATTGAACTTCTTGAGGCTAAGTCAGAAGATGGTGTTCTCACTTTGGATGAAGCAGTAGCAACGATGATAGCATCAAACGGATTAGCTATTGCAGACTATGTCTGGTTCAAGTTAGGAAGAGAAAATATCTTTAATTTGATTGATGAGCTACAATTGGAAGTCACCGAAGCACCTCTTCCCTTTTCAGGGCTATATCTGGCAATCCAGCCAACTATCTCAGATACCAATACAACAAAATCATACGATAAGATCATTGAACTGGCGTCACGTTTCAATTCTGACGATACTTTCAATTCAGAAACCAAAGAGCTTTTCAGAGAAGAGCGATTGAATCTGAGTTTCATTCAGGAAAAAGATGCATTAGCTGAATTCCCTCAAACTACAGCAATGGAAATGGCTACGTTGATGGCTCAACTTCAAAAAGATGACCTGATTTCTGTTGAAGTCTCACAAGCTGTAAAAGAAAAAATGAAATGGGTCTTTGGCGGAGAAGCCATAAAACGTAGTTTCAGTAATTACGGAGCTATTTATGATAACCGAATGGGAATGCTGAGCGGCATTGATTTCGGAACTTCTATCTATGACGGACATACTTCAGCTCAAGCGGTATTTTTTGACCAATTGCCCGTAGCGTTCTTTATTCATTTATCGGCGAACCATATGCAGGAAGACTATCAACAACGCCTGATCTGGGATCCCGCTTTGTATGAAACAACTGTAAATGAAATCGAAAAAAATAACTGATGTCGAAATACAGATTACTCACTTTTTATTGGCTGATTCCAATGTACCTGTTCTTTCTGGTGTCTCAACAAGCTATGGTATATGTTGGGGCTAAAGACACCGTTGAAGAAGGAATTCAATATGAAGCCGATGTTCTGGATATGGAAGTAAAACAGATCGCTGCTCAAAGTAATGGCTACATTGTTATCGCTTTTGAAACGAATTCAGGTACAAATATCGAACGTAAAATGACACTTTCTATTCAAATGGCTCAACAACTGATGCAAAGTTCTAAAGTAGAATTGAGTTACCGAAAAGGTGGTTACCCTGAAATCGTGCTTCTCCCAACCTATGAACTTCAGGTTAAAACATCGCTGTTCAATGGAGCCGTAGCATTTCTCGGATTGATCGTGACTTTAATTGCAGGTGTTCGTGTTCAAAAGTATATAAACAGAAAAAGCGCTGATGAAACCGGCGAAGATTTTAATATAGAACGAGTTGATTCATGAAAGGAACACTGTACTTAATACCCACAACACTGGGCAAAACTCCAGAAAACAACGCTATTCCTGAATACACACTTTCAATTCTTCGTGGATTGGAATCTTTGGTAGTAGAAAATATTCAGACTTCTGTAAAATTTCTGCAATGGGTTGGTGATACCATTCCGGAATACAAAATCGATTTCTATCAACTGAACAAGAATACTCCTGATACAGAGATCTTTTCTTTTATGAAGCCACTGAAAGCTGGTAAGGATGTTGGATTGTTATCCGAAGCAGGGGCTCCAGCAGTGGCCGACCCGGGTTCCAAGCTAGTGAAAATGGCTCATCAGAACGGAATTAAAGTAGTTCCTTTGGTTGGACCTTCTTCAATTTTACTTGCACTGATGGCTACCGGTTTTAACGGACAAGCGTTCTCTTTTCATGGTTATCTTCCTATCGATGCCAACAAACGAAAGCAGCTGTTGATACAGTTGGAAGGGGAATCACGCAGACATGACAGAACTCAATTGTTCATGGAGGCTCCGCATAGAAATAATGAAATGTTCAAAGCTGTTCTGGAGACCTGTGCTCCGCAAACCTGGTTAAGTGTTGCCACTGATATTACTCTGGAAACTGAAGAAATTGCTACAAAAACGGTTTCAGAGTGGAAATCAGCAGATAAACCTGACCTGCATAAAAGACCTACTATTTTTTCTATTTACGCGAAGTGATATAGGTTAACCACAGAGGGCACAAAGAATTTATCTTTCTCCCAAGCTCCTGCTCCCTATGGAGACGAACCCCGAAGATGAATTCCATTCAACTAGTTTCGTATCTCCGCTGCGGAACTAAGCTTGAAAGCTCTGCTTTCATTGAGGCAGAGCCTCATTTTTTGGAAAAGGAATCAAGCCTTTCGAGTTCCAAAAAAAAGTATTTGGAGCAAGAGCTCCATACTAAATTCCCAAGCAGGAGCTTGGGAAAGAGGTAGAGTTATTGCTCGGAATCAAATTTTGTCATCAAAAAAGAGCGAGTTTTTATAAAAACTAAGCTTGAAATAATTAGAAATATAATAATATTGATAATTATTACTGGTAATTCATTACCACGGAAAGCTGCAAAAAGAAAGAAATTAATTCCTAAAATCATTAATGAATGAACTATGATAGCTCCCAGCACAATTGATAAAATCAAAGAAACGATGATTATGGAAATATTTCTAACGTGTTTTCCTATAACCCCAACACCTCTACTCCTTGATTGAAGATAATATCAACCGGAATATTTTGTTCGGATAGTTTTTCCAACGAAGCTTCCAACTGAGGAGTTCTGACCGCATATTTGGTCACAAAAGCATCAACGGCTTCGTAGTCCCCATTTCCCTGGAGAGTTAGAATTTTCTCAGAAAGAGCATCCACTGCAGCTTCTACTTTGTCAAAATTGATGGCATAGGTTTCAGTTTCTTCATTGTAAGTGAAAGCTCCCATTTCCTGAAAGAAGTTGAATCGAATTAAATTCGCTCTACCATGAGCGCTTGAAGAGCCAAATCGAATAGAACGGAAAATGCTTGCCAAGAAAGTCACGTAATCGTTTTCAATGCTTCCGGTTGTGATCATTCCTTCCTGAGCTCTCAATGACTTAACCATATACAAACCAAGAACATCAGCCTTTCCTTCTTCCAGTGCTGAAGCATGGTTTTGAAGTGCTTCCCGAACCGTTCTGTTTCCGGTAATTGTATTCTTGATTCCAAGTCCATGAGCAACTTCATGAAACATAGTATTTCCAAAGAAAGAATCGAATGAAACGTACTGTCTCTGACTCTCATCGATCAACACTTCTGATATCGGAACCAGGATCTTATCATATTTTGCCTGCATTGCATTTTTTAGCTGTAACCTTCGTGTTCCTTTTTTAAGCTGAACTTCTTCATCGTTAGGAAGATTGATAGCTATCGTCTTAGAACCGGCATTTGAGTCTCCGGCATAATAAATTACATCATAAGCATTCAATTGAGAATCATTGCCCGGAGTTTCTTTCTTATACTGTGCATCAACCGGCAAACCTTTCTGAAGTTCAGGAAGAACAGCAGTGTATTTAGAAAGTCGCTCGCTCCAGCTTTTATCTTTTACTAACACAAATGCTTCGTTGGCTGCTTTATAACCGTATAACTGATCTTCGTAATTTTCAATTGGACCAATAACGATGTCAATTCCGTTATCTCTCATATCCATCCAAGCCAGATCACTTTCCTGATATTCATTTGATTCCAAAGCATCGGCACGTAACATCAGATAATTTTTCAACCCTTTATCATCTGCAAATTCAGCCGCTTCTCTCAATTTCATTGCTGCTTTCTGGTGATATTCTTCAAAAGCTTCGTTATAGGGAATCGTCATCAACTCCCCACTTTCACCTCTTCTGACCAGCGTATACAGGCTGGCTTTGTCTTCTGACTCCCAGGCCTCAAATTCTTCTTTGGTCATATCAGAAGGGTAAAAATTTGCTCCCGCTGGTTTAGCGTCTGTTCCTTCAATAAAAGGTTCATTTCCATCCAGACGATCCCAAGGACCATAGTTTATATTAAAGAATTCTTTCTCTTTTTCTGATAGCGATGCATACACATCACCTTTTTCTCCATATGCTTGTAACCAGAAAACTTTATTCATTTCTTTTCCGGCTTCGATCAAAAGTGGAATCATTTTCTTTTCATTTTCAGAAAGCTGACCAAGATCAGTCGTTAGCGTAAACTCTGTATATTTTGAAAGCAACTCATCCATTTCATCATTGTTTTGCTTTGGAGCACAGGAAATTGTCACAGTTAGCATTAAAACTGCGATCATCTTTAAAGTCTTCATAATAATTATTCTTCGATTTGTTTGATGGGGACACTACTTGGCAATAGTTGTCTTCTGTTAAGTTCTGTAAGTATAAGCTCTGTGATCTCTCCTTTCAACAGAAACTCGTATCTGATATCGAGTACATATGCTTTCACTTTTAAGTGTATCAGGTAGTTTTTGTCGATGACCTGATTTTCAGTGATCACAACAACGGGTTTATTCAAATACACATATCGAGATGTAATTGCTGCTTTGTATGCTATTTCTTTAACGGTATCAATATTTGTATCAGCAGGTAAATAAATAGATGCCACTACTTGGCAATCCAGAGCTCCTGTATTTGAATTTGAAACCGAATTGTTAACAATATCTGCGTTTGGTATAGTTACCAGTGAATCATCCGGAGTTACAATTCTGGTAGATCTTAAACCTATTCCGGTTACTTCACCATAGTATCCGTCAATTTCGATCTTATCACCAACCTGAAACGGACTGTCTAATATGATGATAAATCCACCGAAAATATTCTTCAGAATATCCTGTGCCGCAAAACCAACTGCAATTCCGATAGAAGCTCCAACTGTCAGAATAGTTTCGACCGGTGGATTTATAATTCCTCCAATCACAATAAACAGAGCAACTGACCAAAGAATCACATTTAAAAATGGAATCAGTCTTTTTATAAGCAACCGGTATGAAGCCTGATTTTCTGCAAGTTTACCAAGCAGAAAAGTGATAAATCTGTTCAACAAGAATGCAAATATCAGTACAATGAATGAAGAAATGATCTTGCCAGTAGAAAATAGCTCTTCAAAAGGAACGATCTTTGGCTTAAGGTTTATGACATTTGAAGAATCAGTTACTGCTGAATCTGCCTGAACGGTACTTAGCGAATCCTGAGCACTCAAAGTAAAAGAACTCAAGCTGAAGATCAGAAACATGAAATATGTAAATAGTTTTTTCATGATCAATGAATAATGTTTCTTCGTTTCAATAGCCTCAAAACCTGACGATATACAAGTTGGTTCAGGTAATATCCACTCTCTTCTTCGATCAGGATTCCGCGCGATTTTAATCTTGTAAGCAGCACTCTGCTTTGAGCAAGAGTTAAATTCAGAACTCTGCAAAGCTCAGCTACTTTTAAAGTATCGTGCAATACAATAGCCGCAAGAGTAAACAGTGTTTCAGGCTTTAAAATCTCCAGTGTCTCAATATTAACAGGTTGAAACGGAGAAATAGTTATAGTTCTTCGTTCCACCTTTTTGATGGAGCGAAGCCACAAAATTGTAGCCACAGAAGTGTTTCCCTCAGTAATATCTGCCAATCTCTCGAAATAGATCTCTTTCAAATACTCCTGAACAGCTTTGGGATCATTTAGCCTCTTTTTATAATTTCGAGATTTTCTGGTTGACTCATCGGCTTCAAAATTCAATCTATACACACTTTTATCGTGGCGATTCATAATAACCGACTGTATATGATCATCACTCAATGCATCTGTAAAGAAAATATGTGTGAAATGAGTTTCTACTCCTTCAACTTTGTTCAAAAACTCCCATGCATACCTGGAACATGTAGTTATCCAAAACACTTTTCCTTTGGTTTCAGAAATGATCAACCATAAAGCATCAAGTGCATCAAAACCGTTTATGTTTCTCAGATATAGTTTCTGTAGACCTTCAAGATTAACTACAATACGCTCTTCCATTGCATTTAGCGCATTTACGATATGCTCAGGACGATTCACATCTTTGATTTCAAAAGCGCTGCCAAATAAGCTTAATATCTGCTCTATTTTCCAGGTTGATTGCTTTATTTCGATATTGACGATCTTTTGCTCTTTAAAGATCTCATCAGTTAACAAATTTGAAAGGGTTGATTTACCACTTCCCTTTTCACCAATTAATGCCACACTGCTTGGGAATCCATCTTTCCATGCATCAAAAGCCTTTCCAACCGCTCTAATGTTGTCAGATGCATTTACATAAAGCTCCATATCTATTTGACTATTCAGATCAAATAACTCTCTGTATGATTTTGGAAGCTCCTGTATTTTCTGATCAGTTTCTGTAAGGAAAGTACTTAAACCAACACTTTTTTGAACAGATTTATCATCAATGATCTTGAAGCCAAAAATAGTTTGTATTGGAATGATTATCTGACGCAGCTTTCTGCTGGCAAATCTTAAAAAAACTGCTGTGGCATCAACAGTTTTAGCCCAATATGCAATAGTCAGGTTTTTAACCCTTCCTGCCCAACGCTTTAGACGTAGCTTATAAATTTTTGATCTTGTACTAATTGTAATCTGGTTTAGATGAAAACTTCACAAATGTACTACTTTTGTTACATCATACATAGATGTTACAAAAATTTATATTTATCCACTTCGTTAACAGTTTCAAAATGAGGCTTTTTATGCATCTCAGAATGTATTAAATTGAGTAAATCATCTACAAAACTATGTTTAACAAAATTACCCTGAAAAGAATGTTTAAAATTCATTCTAGGCGTACCTTCTTTTTTGTTTTTCTTTGCTTTCTTATAGTAGCATCAAGTGATTCACTATCGGCTCAGAACAATCTTTCACGGATATCAACGGTTGACCGAAGTGATGGTAAGGGAGCTGTCATCAGATATCATTTTTCTGAAGCTGTTGACTCTTTTGAAGTCATTCAACCGGCTCCTGATCTAGTGCAAATGGTATTATACGGTGATATTGATACTACTGGAATTCAGCTGCCGGATTATGGGGATAAAGTCAATCAGGTTATCCTATACAAACAGGATTATGGATTTGGAGTAGATATCTATTTAGGACAAGACTATGCTTATATGGCTGATGCTTACCCTGACCAAAATGGAAAACATCTGTTAGTTGGTCTCACCGAAGCCAATTATGAAGAGCTGGATGCCTATTCTCAGCAATTTCTGGCAAAGACCTGGTATGATAATTTTGAAATAACTGAAGACGCTGCCCCGACAACTATTATTGATACAGGTTCAGTTACAGATAATTACAATCCTGTTCGTAATAAATTAAAGTTTGATAAGATTGTGATCGACGCAGGGCATGGCGGACATGATCCCGGGAATTTAGGCTACAAAAGAAGTGCTAAAGAAAAAGATGTTGTTTTAGCTATCGCAAAGAAATTAGGTGGGTATATAGAAGAAAATCTCCCGGATGTGGAAGTAATTTATACAAGAGAGACAGATGAGTTTGTTGATCTTTGGGAACGGGGAAGTATTGCGAACAGAGCTGAAGCCGATCTTTTTGTATCTATACATGCTGATGCATGGACTCAATCTTCTGTGCGAGGCTCTTCTGTTTTCTTTTTAGGATTGGGTAGCACCGATCGTTCTTTTGAGGTAATGAAAGAAGAAAATCAAATTTACTCTGAGCATGAAGTTATAGAGGACTTATCTGAAGAAGATTTGATTGTATATGAACTTGCTCACAGCGGAAATATCGCAAACAGTGAACGAATTGCTTATATGGTGGAAGATCAACTTAAGAATCGTGCACAAAGAAAATCGAGAGGAGTTAAACAGAAAGGACTTGTTGTATTATATCAATCAACCATGCCTGCTATTCTGGTTGAAACAGGATTTCTGACAAACCCGGCTGAAAAAAGATATCTGACAAGTGATTGGGGACAAAGCTTAATTGCATCAGCAATTTACAGAGCTATAAAACAATACAAGAAAGAACAAGACGAAAGCTATTCTTTAAAAGTGACTTCAGCGAATGACTAATCCTTTGATCATCGGAGTTGCAGGTGGTAGCGGCTCCGGAAAAACTACAGTTGTAAATACTATTTCAAAAACTCTTGGTGCTAACAAACACCTACTTTTACAACACGACTCTTATTACCGCGACTTAAAACATCTGCCTTTTGAAGAACGAATAAAGCAGAACTTTGATCATCCGGCTTCATTAGAAACAGAGTTACTTATCCGACACATTAATGCTCTTTCTGAAGGATACCCGATTGAAGTACCCCAATATGACTTTGCAAACCATATTCGAAAAGAACAAACCACATCTGTTACTCCTAAAGAAGTTATTCTGGTAGATGGAATTCTTATTTTCAGTGAGCCTGAACTTCTCGAATTAATGGATGTGAAGATCTTTGTTGATACTGATGACGATATTAGGTTGCTACGGAGACTTAAAAGAGATATCAGCGAACGTGGTCGGTCTGTTGAAAATGTAATGGAGCAATACCAAAAATTTGTACGCCCAATGCATCTGGAATTTGTTCAACCCAGCAAGCGCTATGCAGATGTGATTATACCCAGAGGCGGAAAAAATAAAGTCGCACTGGATATGGTTCTGGCATTGATCAATGAAAAGCTTTCTAACCGCGAATAAAAGCTTCCATTCCTTTAAAGATCAGGAATTCATCTCTTTTAGAATTCATCGAAATTAACTTGGAGATAGCACTAGCATCTCCTCCGGTTAAATAAAGGCTAAAATCTCCAAACGATTCCTGGTAACGTTTTAAAGAAGCATTGATTCCATCCACAAAAAAAGCAACCTGACCCCATTGTAAAGACTCTGCAGTACTTTTTCCTGGAAATTTCGTTGGAATTTCTGTTTCAATTGTAGGGAGTTCCGGTGCTGAAGTTTTGAAAATATTCAGAATACTCTGTAAACCTGGCATAATAACGCCTCCCTGGTAAACTCCATTTTCATTCATTATATCTATAGTACACGCACTTCCCGCATCTACTACTACAACAGATTGCTTCTCCTGTGCATATGCTCCTAAACATCCCAAAAAACGATCAATTCCCAATGTTTTTGGTGTTTCATAATTCAAATTATGCTCAGGGACTTCACTGATTTCGATGTTTTTTATTTCGAACTCCGTTACCTGATTCTTCAGTAATTCAAAGTGATCTTTTCTAACACTGGCAACTACAAGATCCTGAATTGAGTCTTTATGTTGGTTCAACCATGAAATCAAATATGTTACTGATTTAAAATTATCAATAGACTTTTCCCAAGCATTATTATTCCTGAACGCCACCTTTATCGAGGAGTTTCCAATATCAAGAAAAAGCGTTTTTTTTGAATTTTCTGAATCGTTTTTGCTCATGAATTTGTATTACATTAAAGACATAAGAGAATAATCAATCTAACGGATAGTATGAATTTAAAATCAAAGATTGCGATAGTTACCGGAGCCAGTAGTGGAATTGGTGCAGAATTTTCAAAAGACCTTGTTAAAAAAGGCGCTAAAGTATATGGATTAGCTAGAAGTATCGATAAGCTCAACAGTATCAGAGAAAAGCTAGGAAATAATTTTGTTCCTGTTCAGCAGGATATTACAAACAGTGAAAGCCTGGAAACCTGGGTTGAGGAAACATTTTCTGATGATCATTCACCAGACATTTTAATTAACAACGCCGGCCTTGGGTATTTTGCAAACGTAGATGATTTAAAAATTTCCGAATGGGATAAGATGCTGAACGTAAATCTTTCCGGAATTTTCTACCTAACCCGCTTGATCGTTCCCTTAATGAAAAAAAGTGATGAGGTTTGTCACATTGTAAATATTTCCTCTATTGCCGGATTGATGGGAAATCCACAGATATCAGCTTATAATGCTACAAAATATGGTTTAAGAGGATTCAGCGATGCCCTGTTCAAAGAACTTAGATATGATGGAATCAAAGTTTCCTGTTTTTTCCCCGGTTCTATAGCCACAAATTTCTTTGATGCCATTGATGAAGTTGATCAGCACCCGAATATGATGCAAGCATCAGACGTTTCTAATACATTAATCCATGTTTTAGAAACACCTGATAATTTTCTGATAAACGAGATCATCATGCGTCCACTTAATCCAAAGAACCCCGGTTAACCAGTGAAAAGAGCAGTTGTTCTAATTTTGGGTATTACTTTTTTGATCTCATGTAGCAATGAGCATCCCGTTCAGAAACCTGATCCGCTAATGGATGAAAGTCTTTATTTGGATCTTTTTTATGAACTGGAATTGCTTAGAGTTTACCAAAACAGAGGCACAGGTAGCGTAGTTATAGATTCTTTGCATGAAGAAATTTTTAAAAAATATAAAGCGGATAAAGAACTTTTTCTTGAAAGTCATCAATTCTATCAAAGCCAGATAGATAAACAGCAAATAAGGGTAGATACAGTTATTGCCAGAATTGAGAAAGAGCTTCTGCCTCTAGTTAAACTGGACTCGCTCAAAACTCAGGAAGAGAACGACAAAGTATACTGATCAGAATCTTCTTCACTTATTGAGATAGCACCTTCTTTAGTCAGATAAGATATTACTCTTTTCACTGTACTTTGGTCTACTGTTAATTCTGAAGCAATTTCTTTGAGTGATGCATCTTTTGTTGAAAGCAAATTAAGAGTCAAGTCAATCAATTCACTTTTTATAACAGATTTATTAGGGGTTGATTCGTTCTTTAAGCAATTGTCACAATGCCCGCATGACTCGCTTTCAACATCACCAAAATAGTTTCTCAGAAAAACTTCTCTGCAAGTTTCTGAATTTATGAATGAATTCATTTTATCCAGTTTGGAAAGTAAAACACTCCGATGTTTTTCAACTTCCTCTTTTTTGATTGGCAGTCTGGCTGATCTTGGTTCTAAAATTCTTATTAAGTCTCTTTCCTCAATGACTGTAAAAACGAGAATGTGATCGTTTTGCATTAATACATTCAATGCTTTTATCAATCCGTTCCTGTTTATATCCAGTGCTGAAAGCAAGCTTTCTTCATCTGTTTCGATCATATCATTGAAAACTTGAGGATTAAGTACTCTCTCAAGTTTGTCCACGAATTCAGCCTTTTCGGTATTATTACATCGCTCTTTAAATTTCTGAAGCATATCACGATTCAAAGTAAACTGAATACAGAAAGCTGGTTTAACATCCGGCATCCAAGCCAATACACCAAACTGCTCCAAAATCCTTAGAGAAGTTCTTATTATACCTAAAGGTTCTTTGCATCTTTTTTGAAGCGCGTTTAATTCCAGTGCTCCAGATTCTAACATTACAGCTCCTTCAGCCAACTCAAAGCTATCGCAAAGTGTTTGATACACCTTTTCCAGTTGTTCTCTGGTAGGATAGCTTTGTTCAATTCTTTTTTTAGAAGCTGTATAATCAGATGTTTTGTAATATAAAATCGGATATGCCTCTTCACCATCTCTTCCTGCCCTCCCCGCTTCCTGATAATAAGCCTCAATGGAATATGGCATAGACTCGTGAATTACATATCTGCAATCAGGTTTATCTATTCCCATTCCAAAAGCATTAGTAGCCACAACCAGTGGGGTTTCTCCCTTTATCCAACGAGTTTGAATTTTTTTTCTCAACTCACTTTCCACTCCTGCATGATAGGCTTCTGATTTTATACCTTTCTTTGAAAAGAATTCTGACCAATATTCACAGTTTTTTCTGGTACCGCCATAGATTAAACCATCTCCCTTTTTCGAGGCCCTGATAACGCCATTTATCAGTTTCTCTCTCTTCTTTTCAGTTTCAACCACCCACCATTTTAAATTCGGTCGTTTAAATCCTAACGATATAACTTCGGGTTGCTTGAAGCTCAGATTCTCTAGGATATCTTTCCGAACTTCAGGAGTAGCTGTTGCAGTTAATGCGATCCAGGATGCAGAATCCGAAATGGATTCCAGATTTGTTTTTATATCTCTGTATGCAGGCCGGAAATCATGCCCCCATTCAGATATACAATGAGCTTCATCAACCGCAACAAGATTGATATTGAGGTTATTCAGTTCGTTTTGAAAGAGTTCCGTTCCTAGTCTTTCAGGTGCGCAATACAACAATTTGTACATGCCATTTCTGGCGTTGACCAATCGTTGTTCAACTTCATAGAACGGAATTGTATTATTTATAAATGTTGCAGAAATCCCCTGATCATTTAATTGCTGAACCTGATCCTGCATCAAAGCTACAAGTGGTGAAATAACTAAGGTCATTCCTTCAAATACAGTTGCCGGAACCTGATAGCAAAGTGATTTACCTCCACCAGTTGGAAAAAGAACAAGAGTATCTTTTCCCGAGAAAACAGATTTAACAGCAATATCCTGTCCTTCCCGGAACGATTCGTACCCCCAAAAACCTTTTAAATGTTCTAATGCCTGATTAAATTGGTTCTGCAATTTTAAACCTCAATTTCTTTATCCAAAAGTATTGATATCATTCTGTTCATCAAATAAAAACATGAAGTTATTTTTCTATTTATTTTTTCTAGTTGTATTCCTGAGCTGCGCATCATCCTCTCCTAAAGAGAAATTAGACTATCGTGAAGAGATGAGAAATTTCGTTATTGAAATATCAGAGTTTGCCCGGGAGCAAGACTCCGATTTTATAGTGATCCCCCAGAACGGTCACGATTTAATTATTAAAAAAGATAGCAGCATTGCCGAAGATTACCTTTCAGCGGTAGACGGATTAGGCCAGGAAAGCCTGATCTTTGGTTATTACGGTGACAATACGGTTACCCCAACCGACAGCAGAGAATATCTGCTTCAATTTCTGAGAACAGGAAAACGACAAGGAAAAACTGTTCTAGTTACAGACTATACCGATGAAGACCAAAAGATTAAGCGGTCTTATGAAAGAAATTCTTTGAATGGCTTCATCTCGTTTTCTGCGCCTGAGCGTGAACTAACTTATGTCCCCGAACCATCTGAATTTGTAAAAAATGAAAATAGCAGAGATATAAAAACCCTTTCTGACGCCAGGAATTTTCTCTACTTATTGAACTATGAAAACTACGATTCTAAAGAAGCACTGCTTTCAGCACTGTCTGATACAAATTTTGATGTTTTTATTATGGACGCTTTTTTTTGGGGTAAGATATTTACACGTAAAGATCTGGATCAGATAAGAACAAAAAGTGACGGTGGTAAGCGACTCCTTATCAGTTATATGAGTATTGGAGAAGCTGAAGACTATAGATTTTATTGGGATGAAAGCTGGGATAAAAAGGAATTAAAATGGATCGACTCGGAGAATCCTGACTGGCCCGGAAACTTTAAAGTGAAATACTGGAATGAAGACTGGAAAAAAATTATCTATGGTGAAAGTGATTCGTATACACAAATGATTTTAAATGCCGGTTTTGACGGCGTATATCTGGATATCATTGATGGCTTTTGGTATTTCGAAAACCTTAAATCAGATTAATTTATTTAAATTTTTTGAAGTTAAATCACCGGCAAACTACCTTCAAACATATTTTCAAAATTCACTTCTTTAGGTTCTTCTGCTTCAATCAATAAGCTAATTACATCCCCGGCTTTAGAACAAGTAACATGACTGATAGGGTCCAGGTCTGGAGTTACCAGGCCTTGAGCAATAGATCTATCGACCGCGTTTCTGATTGAATTTGCTTCACGGTACAATTCAAAGCTTTCCAACATTAAAGCAACTGACAATATAGTTGCAATGGGGTTTGCAATATCCTTGCCCGCTGCTTCAGGATAGCTACCATGTATAGGTTCAAATAACGATGTTTGATCACCTACTGATGCGGAAGACAGCAAACCTATTGAACCTGTTATCACACTTGCTTCATCGGAAATAATATCCCCGAACATATTCTCTGTTAAAATTACATCGAATTGATTAGGTCTTTGAATTATCTGCATAGCAGCATTATCTACATATAAATACTCTACCTCTACCTCAGGATAGTTTTTTGATAAGTCCTGAACTGTTTCTCTCCACAATCTGGATGTTTCCAATACATTTGCTTTATCAACCAATGTTAATTTCTTACGTCGTCTCATTGCTGCATCAAAAGCCATAACTGCAACTCTCTCAATTTCATTTACACTGTATTCGCAAATGTCATAAGCAGATGTTCCGTCTTTACTTCTTCCTTTTTCTCCAAAATATATTCCGCCGGTCAATTCACGATATACAATCAGATCTGTTCCGTTTATTCGCTCTTCTTTTAAAGGAGACCGATTGGCTAGTGAATCAAATAGTTTAACCGGACGAATATTTGCATAAAGTCCTAAACTCTTCCTTAGCTGTAACAGACCCTGCTCAGGTCTCACCTTTGCTTTTGGATTGTTATCGTAAGAAGGATCTCCTATTGCACCAAAAAGGACGGCATCTGCTTGTCTGCAAATTTCAATCGTTTTTTCAGGCAAAGGGCTGCCGGTTTTGTTGATCGCATCAGCACCAACCAGAGCATATTCGTATTCGAATTCGTGATCAAATTTCAAAGCAACCCCCTCAAGCACTTTTTTAGCTTGTTTAATTACTTCGGGGCCAATCCCGTCACCGGGTAGAACAGCTATCTTTTTCTTCATTCTCAAAATTCTTTGTGTGTTTGTTCAAATTGTTCGATCTGACTTTTCTTACTTATCAAATAGTCTATATCATCATATCCATTTAATAAGCAGGTTTTTTTATATGCGTTGATATTGAATTTCTCTGTATTCTTTGTCTCTGAAATTGAAATCTGTTGATCTATCAATTCAATCTTAAGCGTTGTATTCTTGTCTTGTTTGACCAATTCAAAAATAGTTTCTAAAAAAGCATCGCTTACCTGTACAGGTAAAAGACCATTGTTAAGAGCGTTCCCTTTAAAAATATCGGCGAAATAACTGGATACTATAGCTCTGAAACCAAAATCGTAAAGCGCCCACGCTGCATGTTCCCTACTTGATCCGCACCCAAAATTCTTACCTGCCACCAAAATGCTTCCGGAATAAGATGGATCGTTTAGTATAAAATCTTCTTTCAGGTCACCTTCCGAATCAAACCTCCAGTCTCTGAATAAGTTTTTTCCGAATCCTTCTCTTGTAGTAGATTTCAGGAATCTTGCCGGTATGATCTGATCTGTGTCAATGTCTTCGTTTGCAAGAGGTATAATTGTACTGGTAAGAGTTTTAAACTTTTCCATTATGCCGTTGCGATCTTATTTACAAAATTTCTAGTGTCTACGATTTTACCTTCAATAGCTATTATTGCCGCTGTTAATGGACTTACCAACATTGTTCTTGCTCCGGGACCTTGTCGGCCTTCAAAGTTTCTGTTTGATGTAGAAACGCAATATTCACCATCCGGTATTTTATCTTCATTCATACCTAAACAAGCTGAACATCCCGGCTCCCGAAGTTCAAAACCGGCATCTGCCAGCACCTGATGAATTCCTTCTTCGCGCGCTTGTTTCTCAACTTGTTTGGATCCAGGAACGATCATGGCTTTTACATGATCCGCTTTTTGTTTCCCTTTTACATACTCTGCAACAATTCTCAGGTCTTCAATTCTGCTGTTGGTGCAACTACCGATAAATACATGGTCAATCTTTTTGTTTAACAAATATGTACCGGCTTCCAGGTTCATATATTTCAGTGACTTTTTAAAAGAATCAGAATCATTCTTCGGAATAGTCTCATCAATACCAATTCCCATTCCGGGATTGGTTCCATATGTGATCATAGGAGGAATACTTTCAGCTTCAAACGTGTACTCTTTATCAAAACATGCGTCCTCATCTGAATACAAAGTTTTCCAGTAATTGACAGCTTCTTCAAAGGCAGGGCCATCAGGAGCAAACTCTCTCCCTTTGATATATTCGAAAGTAATTACATCAGGAGCAATCATACCTCCCCTAGCTCCCATTTCAATACTCATGTTACAAATGGTCATCCTGGCTTCCATAGATAAAGAAGTAATCGCAGATCCCGCATACTCCACAAAATACCCCGTGCCACCGGCTGTGCTCAATTTTGAAATGATATACAGAATAATGTCTTTTGAAGAAACACCCCGGTCAAGTTCTCCATTAATAGTGATTCGCATTGTTTTGGGTCGCTCTAATAATAAACATTGAGTTGCCATAACTTGTTCTACCTGAGAGGTGCCAATTCCAAAAGCAATTGCCCCAAAAGCTCCATGAGTAGAAGTATGGCTGTCGCCACAAACTATCGTCATTCCCGGTTTTGTAATTCCCAATTCAGGGCCGATTACATGAACTATTCCCTGATAAGGATGTCCAAGCCCATAAAGATCAATACCAAAATCCTTACAATTTTGGATAAGTGTATCAACCTGAAGTTTAGAGAGAACATCTTTAATAGGAAGATGTTGATCTTTTGTAGGAACGTTGTGATCTGCGGTTGCTACAATTTTATTTTTTCTGAATAGTCCTATTCCTCTTCGTCTTATTCCTTCAAATGCCTGAGGACTTGTGACTTCATGGATAAAATGTCGATCTATGTATAATATTTCCTGTTCGCTTTCTACAGAATCAACTATATGACTATCCCAAACTTTCTCGAAAAGCGTTTTGCCCATTATATTATTTTTAAGCTGTTAGAGAATCAGAGGTTTGAGAGAATAACTGTATCAGATCCTTATCAGTTACTACTTTTTTGGTGTCTGCGATAGATAAAAATCGTTTATAATGTTCTTCCAATTCATTCTTACTTACTTCAAAACCCAGTCTCTTCCCCCTGAATTTAAGAGCGGCTCTGCCACTTCGGGCTGTAAGTACAATAGAAGATTCGCTAACACCCACTTCTAAAGGATCAATAATTTCGTAGGTTTCTCTGTTTTTTATAACTCCGTCCTGGTGAATTCCTGATGAATGTGCAAAAGCATTAGAACCAACAATTGCTTTATTAGCCTGAACCGGCATTTTCATCTTTTCAGAGACCAACTCGCTTACAGATTTCAAACATCTTGTATTGATACCTGTGTCATATTCTAACCCTTTCTGTTGTCTTAATATCATAACAACTTCTTCTAATGAAGCATTACCGGCTCTCTCCCCAATACCATTCATTGTACATTCTACCTGAGTTGCACCATTCACCACTCCCGATATAGAGTTTGCTGTTGCCAAGCCAAGATCATTATGACAATGAGTAGAAATAGTCACATTCTGAATGCCTTTTACATTCTCATATAGATATTTAATTTTTTCGCCATACACCCATGGCATACAATATCCGGTTGTATCAGGAATATTCAGAACTGTTGCTCCGGCTTTAATCACTTCTTCCAAAATATTAGCCAGAAATTCGTTTTCAGTTCTTCCGGCATCTTCCGCATAGAATTCAACATCTTCTACAAAGGTCTTGGCATATTTTACAGCAGCCACTCCCCTCTCTACTACCTTTTCTCTTGTAGTTTTTAGTTTATCAAACACATGACTGTCTGAAGTACCGATACCGGTATGGATCCTGCTATTTTTTGCATCTTCAATTGCTTCAGCGGCAACTTTAATATCGTTTTTAACAGCTCTTGATAATGCACATACCGTTGTATTCTTGATAACACGCGATATTTCCTGAACTGATTTAAAATCTCCGGGGCTGGATATAGGAAATCCAACTTCCATTACATCAACACCAAGGGCTTCCAGAGCTAAAGCTATTTCAATTTTTTCATTTGTATTTAGCTGACATCCCGGTACTTGCTCACCGTCTCTAAGTGTGGTATCAAAAATTTGTATTCGCTTGTTTGGCATTATACTTGGGATTTCTAACTTAACTAAATATTCTAAAGCGTTGTCGTTGATGGTTTATTTATTCGTAGAAATTACCTTCTCCTTATAATCTTAAAAAACAAGATTTATGATTAATTACGACACCCAAGAAAATATTTGATATAATTAAAATTAATTTTAACAAGCTCTTAACTGTTATTTTATATTTGCTTTTTTACAATGGCTAACCAACCAAATGATCATCTTTATCAACTAATAAAGTCACTTACTAAAGCAGAGAAAAGAGGATTTAAGATCTATGCCACTCGCTCAGGAAATGAAAGCGCCAAATTTATTAAACTGTTTGACGCTCTAGATAAAGCCTCTTCTTATGATGAAACTGCCATTATTAAAAAAGTTAATGGAATTCATAAGAGACAACTTTCGAATCTTAAAGCACATCTTTATAAGCAAATACTTACCAGCTTAAGGTTGATCAACATAAATCATAATATTGATATTCAACTTCGTGAACAGCTTGATTATGCACGAATTTTATATAACAAAGGGCTTTATCAACAAAGCTTGAAGATTCTTGAAAAAACAAAAGAAGTAGCAACTCAACACTATAGAGCTACTTTACGCTACGAAGTTTTGGTCTTCGAAAAAATTATCGAATCACAATACATTACAAGAAGCCTAAAGAACAGAGCTGATGAACTTATTGAAGAAACACAAGTAACACTTGGCTCAATGACAGAATATACGGCTTTGAGTAATCTCGCTCTGAGGTTGTATGGTATTTATATTAAAGCCGGACATGTTCGTAATAAGGAAGACTTTGAAAATATCTCCTCTTTTTTCTCTGAATCAATTAATAGCGTTGACGTTTCAGAACTGGATTTCTTTGGAAAGCATTACTTAAATGTCTCTCACGCTTGGTATAGTTTGATCGTACAGGACTTTCTGCTTCAGTACAGGCATGCAACCAAATGGGTGGAGTTATTCAGAAAAAACCCCGAAATGCTGGCATTAGAGCCTATTTGGTATTTAAAAGGAATGCATGTGCTATTAGAAGCACTTTTTGTGCTTGGACACGCAGAAAAGCACTCCCGGGAAATTGAAAAACTGGATGAATTTCTCGCCAATCCACCAAGCCGCATAGACGAGAATTTGGAAACTGTAGGCTTTATATATTCCTATACATCTAAAATAAATGTTCATTTTATTGATGGTAGTTTTACAAAAGGTGTACAGTTAGTTCCGGAGCTACTAAAAAAACTGGATAAGTTTGCAAATCAGGTAGATCCACACAGGATCCTCATCTTTTACTACAAAATCGCCTGTCTATATTTTGGAGCGGGAAATAATAAACAATCCATTCACTTCCTTAACAAGATCATCAATTATCCAGACTCAAGACTCAGGGAAGACATTCATTGCTTTGCCCGGATATTGAATCTGATCGCTCATTTTGAAATGGGGAATCAGACTTTGGTAGATTATCAGATTCGTTCTGTTTATCGGTTTCTTCGGAAAATGAACGATCTTAATCTTGTTCAACAAGAGATTTTGAACTTTATACAAAATTTAGGCAGTCTTAGAGAAGATCAGACTAAAGAAGCTTTTCTTAATTTGCGTAACAGACTTCTTGAGATCAATAAAATGCCGTACCAGAAAAGACCATTTTTATATTTGGACATCGTATCATGGTTGGAATCTAAAATTTATGAAAAACCAGTTCAGGAGATCATTAAAGGTAAATTCAAATCCAGGTAGCTTACATTCACAAAGTTTGGATATCCCACTTAAGCGCAATAATTGAGTGTATATTGTTTGATATTTGAATGAATTAGACATTTCTTTGCTCCAACAAAACTAATTCAAAAATGATTACACGCACCATTATCACGGTCATTATTAATGTCATTGGTACCAAATACCGACCGGGGAAGTAATGTGTGATCCTAATACTCTACAAAACAGCCTTCCCTAATCCGGAAGGCTTTTTTTTTACACTTAATCTAAAGAATGGCTGAATTAAATAAGTTTAGTAAACTGATTACCCAAGATGGTTCACAACCAGCTGCTCAAGCAATGTTACATGCTATTGGTTTAAATGACGAAGACCTGAATAAGCCAATGATCGGAATTGCCAGTACGGGTTATGAAGGAAATCCTTGCAATATGCACCTAAATGATCTGGCGGTACATGTAAAAAGAGGAGCTCAAAAAGCAGATCTCACCCCTTTGATCTTTAATACTATTGGTATCAGTGATGGTATTTCTATGGGAACTCCCGGAATGCGGTATTCTTTACCTTCTCGTGATCTGATTGCTGACTCCATGGAATCTGTAGTCAAAGGCATGAGCTACGATGGATTTATCGCGATTGTAGGTTGTGATAAAAATATGCCGGGTGCTGTTATGGCAATGCTTAGAGTTAACAGGCCTTCAATAATGTTGTATGGAGGGACTATCGCGGCCGGACATCATAATGGAAAAAAATTAGATGTTGTTTCTGCATTTGAATCCTGGGGACAAAAAGTAGCTGGCAAAATTGATGAAAATGAGTTTAAAAAAATAATCAAAAATGCTTGTCCCGGAGCCGGAGCTTGTGGCGGGATGTATACTGCCAACACAATGTCATCTGCTATTGAAGCGCTTGGCTTGGCTCTTCCCTACAACTCTTCGATTCCTGCTACGAATAGCGGCAAAGTTATTGAATGCGAAGAAGCAGGATATCATTTAAAAAACCTCATTGAAAATGATATAAAACCACTGGATATACTTTCAAAAAAATCATTAGAGAATGCTTTCCGAGTTGTAACTGTATTAGGGGGTTCAACAAATGCCGTTTTGCATTTACTAGCTATTGCAAAAGCTGCTCAATTAGATTTTACGATTTCTGACTTTCAAAGAATCAGTGATGAAACACCTTTTCTGGCTGATCTAAAACCAAGCGGCTCTTATGTGATGGAAGATCTTCACGAAATAGGTGGCGTTCCTGCAGTAATGAAATATATGCTTGATAAAAATATGCTTCATGGTGATTGCTTAACAGTGACGGGAAAAACTTTATCTGAAAATCTTGCTGAAGTAGCTCCTCTGTCAAATGATCAAAAAGTCATCAAACCAATTGAAGATCCCATAAAGGAAAACGGACACATTCAGATCTTATTTGGAAACCTAGCCAGTGAAGGTTCTGTAGCCAAGATCACAGGAAAAGAAGGTCTAATATTTGAAGGGGCAGCAAGAGTTTTTAACAGTGAAGAAGAAGCAAATGCAGGAATTCGGGATGGTCTTGTTCAAAAGGGAGACGTTGTTGTGATAAGATATGTAGGCCCCAAGGGTGGTCCGGGAATGCCCGAAATGCTCAAGCCAACTTCTGCTATAATGGGAGCCGGACTAGGTAAAGAAGTTGCTTTGATAACAGATGGAAGATTCTCAGGGGGCTCTCATGGATTTGTAGTTGGTCATATTACTCCGGAAGCCCAAACCGGAGGAGTCATAGGTTTGGTTAAAGATGGAGATGTAATCAGTATTGACGCTGTCAAAAATACAATTAATGTTCAATTGACTGATGAAGAGCTAAAGGCACGAAAGGCTGAGTGGACAGCGCCTCCCATGAAAGAAAAAAGTGGACAGCTTTATAAATATGCATGCACTGTTGCTTCGGCATCACAAGGCTGTGTTACTGATGAATTTTAATTTCTCAAACATTGATGAAAATTATGGAATCACAAATAGTTACTGAACAGAACAAAAAAATTAATACTGAGTTTATCAATGGGGCCGAAGCTGTAGTAAAAATTTTAATTGAAGAACAGGTCGAAGTCGCATTTGGTTATCCGGGTGGCGCAATAATGCCTATTTATGATGCTCTTTATGATGAGCAGGATCGTATACAACACGTTTTAGCACGACATGAACAAGGTGCTATTCATGCAGCTCAGGGCTTTGCAAGAGTAACAACAAAACCGGGAGTTTGTTTAGCTACATCAGGCCCGGGTGCTACGAATTTGATTACAGGTCTTGCTGATGCGCAAATTGATTCCACTCCACTCGTTTGTATAACAGGTCAGGTTCCTTCTTCCCTCTTAGGAAGTGACGCATTTCAAGAAACCGATGTAATTGGAATTTCAATGCCGGTTACTAAATGGAATTATCAAGTAACTGATGCAAATGAAATTCCTGAAGTGCTTGCTAAAGCATTTTATATTGCCAGCTCCGGAAGACCAGGCCCCGTTTTAATTGATATAACCAAAGATGCCCAGTTTCAGAAATTTGACTATAGCTACACTTGTTTCAAGAAAATCCGCAGTTATGTACCCAAACCTGAAATAGATCCTTCCAGCATTGAGAAAGCTGCTTCAGCGATCAATAATGCAAAACGCCCCCTTATTTTATTTGGACAGGGAGTTATCCTTGCAAACGCGGAGAAAGAGTTCAAAAATCTTGTAGAAAAAACAGGAATTCCTTCTGCCTGGACTATTCTTGGATTATCAGCACTGGAAACTGACCATCCTCTAAATGTCGGAATGTTAGGCATGCATGGTAATTATGGACCTAATCTACTTACAAACGAATGCGATGTACTTATTGCTATCGGAATGAGATTTGATGACAGAGTAACCGGAAATCTGAGTAAATATGCTAAACAGGCTAAAGTTATACATCTGGAAATCGATCCTGCTGAAATAAACAAAAATGTTAAAGCAGATATCCCTGTATTAGGTGATGCCAAAGAAACGATTACGCACTTACTTAATCTGGTAAAGCCAAACAGCCACGAAAACTGGCTTCAAAGATTTATCGATTGTGCAAAAATAGAGCGTGAGAAAGTAATAGATGAAGAACTAAACCCTAATTCTGAAACTCTTTCTATGGGTGAAGTCATCAATATTATTAATAAGCATACACAAGGAAATGCGATAATTGTGTCCGATGTAGGTCAACATCAAATGGTGGCTTGCAGATATTCTAAATTCTCAAAAACTAAAAGCAATATTACATCAGGAGGTTTGGGGACAATGGGTTTTGGGTTGCCCGCCGCTTTAGGAGCTAAACTTGGTGCCCCTGATAGAACTGTTATTGCAGTAATTGGTGATGGAGGTTTTCAAATGACCATTCAGGAGCTTGCTACTATCTATCAAACCAAAGCAAAAGTAAAAATACTGCTGCTTAATAATGAGTTTCTGGGAATGGTAAGACAGTGGCAGCAGCTCTTTTTTGAGAAAAGATATTCATCTACTGAAATGATAAACCCTGATTTTCAAACTATTGTAAAGGGCTACTATATCCCAACCAAAAAAGTAACGGAAAGAGATAAACTGGAAAAAGCTATCGAAGAGTTTTTGAATTTTGACGGAGCCTATTTTCTGGAAGTAATGGTAGGAAAAGAAAACAATGTATTCCCTATGGTACCAAGTGGTGCCGGAGTTTCTGAAATAAGATTGGAGTGACAAGAATGGAAAAAGAAGAATTTACGATAACAGCGTATACAGAAAATCATGTTGGATTACTCCATCGCATTACCATCATCTTTACCAAGCGGAAAGTGAATATTGAAAGTATTACTGCTTCTGAAAGCGAAAAAGAAGGGATTCATAGGTTTACTATTGCAGTAACAGAAACTGAAGAAGCTGTTGAAAAAATAGTTAAGCAGATAGAAAAACAAATTGAAGTATTAAAAGCAGATTACTATAAAAACAAAGAAGTGGTTCAGCAGGAAGTAGCTCTTTATAAGATCCCAAGCAAATCATTGACAAATGGCATAGAAGTAGAGCGGATTGTAAGACAGCATAATGCACGCTTTTTAACCATTGAAAAGGACTTCCTGGTTATCGAAAAGGCCGGTTTCCGTAGAGAAACCAAAGCATTATTTGACGATTTGATACCATTTGGCATTAATGAGTTTGTGCGATCCGGACGTATTGCAGTATCCAGAGAAGAGCATGGAATAGGAGAATACGTTCAACAAATTTTATCGAAGAATTGAACCAAAAAATTATATCAAACAATAAATCAAACAACAAATAAATGGCACTTTTAAATTTTGGTGGAGTTGAAGAACACGTTATAACCAGAGAAGAATTTCCTCTGAAAAAAGCACAAGAGGTTTTAAAAAATGAAACTATAGCTGTAATCGGATATGGAGTTCAGGGCCCCGGACAAGCTTTGAATCTCAGGGACAATGGATTCAATGTAATTGTTGGGCAAAGAAAAAATTCTAAAACATGGGATAAAGCTAAAAACGACGGATGGATTCCGGGTGAAACACTTTTTGAGATCGAAGAAGCCTGTGAAAAAGGCACTATTCTACAATACTTATTATCCGATGCCGGACAGATCTCTCTTTGGCCCACAGTTAAAAAGCATTTGACCAAAGGGAAAGCGTTATACTTTTCACATGGTTTCGGAATTACTTACAAAGAACGGACAGGCATCATCCCTCCTGATGACGTAGATGTAATTCTGGTGGCTCCAAAAGGATCTGGCACTTCGCTAAGAAGAATGTTTCTTGAAGGCCGAGGCCTCAATTCCAGCTATGCCATCTTTCAGGATGCCACCGGTAAAGCAAAGGAAAAAGTATCTGCTCTAGGAATTGGCGTTGGATCAGGATATCTGTTTCAAACCGATTTCAGAAAAGAAGTATTTAGTGATCTGACCGGTGAGCGTGGTACTTTAATGGGAGCTATTCAAGGTATTTTTGCTGCTCAATATGAAGTACTCCGATCTAATGGACACTCCCCTTCTGAAGCTTTTAACGAAACCGTTGAAGAGTTAACACAATCATTAATGCCTTTAGTTGCAGAAAATGGAATGGATTGGATGTACGCTAATTGTTCAACTACAGCACAAAGAGGAGCTCTGGACTGGTGGAAGAAATTCCGGGATGCATCAAAACCTGTTTTTGAAGAGCTTTACTCTGAAGTAGCTGCCGGTAATGAAGCCCAAAGATCAATTGATTCCAATAGTCAGGACGACTACAGAGAAAAACTCGAAGAAGAACTCAAAGAGCTTAGAGAGTCTGAAATGTGGCAAGCAGGATCAACGGTTAGAACGCTGCGTCCTGAGAATAATTGATCAATGTAGAACAAACCAAATCTCGTATTTGTGAAAGTTAAAACAACCTACTACCCTGCTTTAAAAAATATCGAAAAAGCCGCTGAGACATTAGAATCTGTTGTATATAAAACTCCTGTACAACAAAGCTTCTCTCTTTCAGAAAGATATAATTCGAATATTTATTTAAAGCGGGAAGACGCCCAAATAGTGCGTTCCTATAAAATCCGAGGTGCATTTAATAAGATAAACTCAATAAAAGACACTGATCGAAGTGTTGTTTGTGCAAGCGCCGGTAATCATGCTCAGGGTGTTGCACTATCCTGCTATAAACTCGGAATCAAAGGTATAATATTTATGCCTGCAACCACTCCTAAGCAAAAGATCCGGCAGGTGAAAATGTTTGGAAAAGAAATGGTTGAGGTGATTATTGAGGGAGATACTTTTGATGATTCCTCATTATTGGCAAAAACATTCTGTAAAAAAAATAATGGGATCTTCGTTCATCCCTTTAATGATGAACTAGTAATTGAAGGACAAGCAACTGTTGGCTTGGAAATTTGCGATCAAACAGACTTTAAAATTGATTATCTATTTATTCCTGTTGGAGGTGGCGGGCTTTCATCGGGAGTATCAAGTGTATTTAAGGCTCTGAGTCCTGAAACAAAAATTATCGGTGTTGAACCAACAGGAGCGCCTGCTATGTTTAACGCTTTTAAGCATGGACAAATACAAGAACTAAGAGAAATTGATAAATTCGTTGATGGAGCTTCTGTAAAAAAAGTAGGCGAACTGAACTTTCCTGTTTGCAAAGATAATATGGACGAAATTTCCTTAGTAGATGAAGGAAAATTATGTTCAACGATTATTCAAATGTACAACGAAAATGGTATTGTACTGGAACCTGCCGGTGCACTTTCTGTTGCTGTTCTGGATAAATTTAAAGATAAAATAAAGGATAAAAATGTAGTGTGTATCCTTTCGGGTGGTAATAACGATATTACCAGAACTGAAGAAATACGCGAACGATCACTGCTTTATGAAGGTCTAATGCACTATTTCATCGTTCGTTTTCCGCAAAGAGCAGGCGCCCTGAAAGAATTCGTGGAAGAAGTATTAGGCCATAATGATGATATAGTTCACTTCGAGTACACAAAAAAAACATCCAGAGAAAGAGGGCCTGCTTTGGTTGGTATAGAACTACAATCAAGAGAAGACCTTGAACCCTTGATAGAGAAAATGAAATTGAAAAGTTTCTTTGGCGAATACCTTAATAAAAAACCGGATCTGTTCAGCTATATGATCTGACTTTGAAATCATGGCTACATCAAATAATTAATCAATGAAAATATTAAAGTTTGGAGGAACATCTGTTGGCTCCGAAAATGCAATCAGAAAAGTTGCTGAAATTATTAGCAAGCAAGAACAGCAGGTTGTTATCGTAACTTCAGCCGTAGGAGGTGTAACTGATCAATTAGTAAAAATTGGCGAGCATGCCTCCAAGGCCGATGATCGTTATGAAATTTTGTTATCGAAATTAGTAACTCTGCATAAAGAATTGTACCTAAACCTGACCGGAAAGAAACCGGATGAAAATTTCCATCAAATTATTATTGAGCTACAGGAAATTTGCAAAGGTGTTGAACTTATTAAAGAACTCACACCTCGTAGTTTTGACTATATTTTAAGTATAGGAGAACGCCTTTCTTCACTGATCTTAAACGAGTTTTTTAAAGCTCAGGGGCAGGACATTCAATTATTTGATAGTCGTTTTATTATAAAGACTGATGATGATTTTGGAAATGCCAATGTAGAATTCACTGAGACAAATAAACGGATCAAGGAAGCTCAGAAATCATTTAAAGGAATAAATCTCTTTCCCGGTTTTATAGCTTCCAATAACGATTCAGTAACAACAACTTTGGGAAGAGGCGGATCAGATTACACCGCTGCAATACTTGCCGCTGCGTTAGATGTTGATGAATTTGAGATATGGACTGATGTAGACGGATTAATGACAGCAGATCCGAGAATCGTAAAGAATTCAAAAGTCATTGAACATGTTTCTTACGAAGAAGCCATGGAGTTGTCTCATTTTGGGGCAAAAGTTATATATCCACCTAGTATCCATCCTGCTCTTAGTAAAGGCATTCCTATCAGGATAAAGAATACTTTTAACCCTGATAATCATGGTACGCTTATAACCAAAGAATGGGATGAAAACAAAGAACTGATCCGAGGTATTTCCAGTATAAAAGCTGTGTCACTGGTTACACTAAGTGGTAGCAGTATGGTAGGTATTCCCCGGTTTTCTTCCCGATTATTTAAAGCTCTTTCTCTTGCAAAGATTAATGTGATCCTTATTACTCAATCTAGCTCAGAACACTCAATAAGTGTTTCCATTGATGTCAAAGACGCTAAAAAAGCTGCACTGGTACTCACTGATGAATTCAGTGAATCAATTCGAACCAAAAAGATCAATCCCATAGAAGTTGAAAATAATTTGTCTATTCTTGCACTCGTTGGTTCGAACATGAGAAACCAGGTTGGTGTAAGTGGCCAAATGTTTAATGTACTTGGAAAGAATGGTGTAAGCATTAAAGCAATTGCTCAGGGTTCATCTGAAAGAAATATCTCGGCAGTAATTCATCAAAACGATCTGGATAAAGCCCTTAATGTACTTCATGAAAGCTTCTTCCAATTTGTTACGCGGCGTGTAAACCTGTTTATCATTGGCACAGGAAATGTTGGAAAAGCCTTTATTGATCAGCTGACCCAACAATTCTCATTTTTAAGAGTGAATCATCAACTCGATATTAAAATTATTGGTGTTGCCAATTCCAGAAAAATGAAGTTCAATAAAAATGGAATACCATTATCTAAGCGGGAATCTGCACTGAATACCGGTGATACATATTCGGAAAATGAGTTTCTCGATAATATGTATTCTATGAATCTTCGAAACAGCATTTTTATTGATATAACAGCATCTGAAAGTATAGCTTCATTGTATCAGCAGATCCTGCAGAAAAGCATTTCGGTTGTAACCCCAAATAAGATTGCCGCTACCGGATCTTACTCTGATTATCTTGCTCTAAAAGCATCCAGTAAAAAATTTGGGAGTAAATTCTATTTTGAAACAAATGTTTGTGCCGGATTACCTGTCTTATCAACGCTGAATGACCTCGTTCGGAGTGGTGATCAGGTAAATCAAATTGAAGCTGTGCTTTCAGGAACTTTAGTTTATCTGTTCAACGAGTACGATGGATCTGCAAAGTTTGTGGATGTCATTAAAAAAGCAAAAAAACTGGGATACACAGAACCGGATCCCAGGCTCGATCTGTTTGGCTCAGATGTAAAACGAAAAATTCTGATTTTGATCAGGGAAAGTGGCTATCAATTTGAGTATGAAGACATTGTCCTCGAATCATTTTTACCTGAAAGTTGCCTCAAAACTTCATCGCTTGATGATTTTTACGCACAGGTTGAAAAAGAAGAAGAACATTTCTTAAATCTGTACAAAAATGCCCAATCAAATAATACCCGACTCAAGGTTGTTGCAACTTACAAAGATGGAATGGGTTCGGTAAAACTAAAAGCTATTGAATCCAGTCATCCTTTTTATAATTTAGATGGTAAAGATAATATCGTTTTATTTTACACAAACAGATACAAAGAACAACCTATGGTAATTAAGGGCGCAGGAGCAGGAGCTGATGTAACAGCTTCAGGAATTTTTGCTGATGTACTCCGGATTTCCCAATCTGATTTATAATGAATGAAATCAAAGTTTTTGCACCTGCTTCAGTAGCAAATGTCGGTCCCGGGTATGATACTTTTGGATTTGCTATTGAAGAACTTGGTGATATTATTACTGTTTCAAAAAGGAACGATCAGAAACTAAATTTTCTACCCTCTATAGGTGCTGAATTACCAGTTGAACCTTCAGAAAATGTAGCCGGAGTGGCCATTCAATCGTTTTTGACTAAGTTGGGCTCCACTCAAGGCTTCGACATTACTATTGAAAAAATGTTTCGTCCCGGAAGTGGTCTCGGAAGCAGTGCTTCAAGTGCGGCCGGTTCTGTTTTTGCTGTTAATGCATTGTTAGGGTATCCATGCACAACAAAAGAACTTCTCCCCTATGCTTTAGAAGGTGAAACCTTAGCTTCAAAATGCTATCATGCAGATAATGTAGCTCCCTCACTTCTTGGAGGCTTTCAAGCAGTAAGAAGCTATGAACCCCTCGATATTTTCAGCATTAAAAATTTAGAAGCGCTACGCGTGTTGATCATATTTCCTGATGTCCAGATCAAAACTGTGGAAGCAAAAAAGCTTCTTCCTGTAACCCTTTCCATAAAAGATGCCAGAGAGCAATGGGGAAATGCTTCTGCAGTTATTCACGCTTTGCATACCAAAGATTTTGAATTACTGAACAGAGCAATTACTGACAGAATTGCTGAACCTGTTCGAAAGAACTTAATCCCAGGATATGAAAAAGTAAAAAAGATAGCATCCGAATCCGGTTCGGTAGGTTTTAATATTTCGGGTTCGGGACCATCTATGTTTGCTTTATTTACGGATGAAAGTAGCTTAACATCATGTTCTGAAAAAATTGAAAAATTCTACACCTCAATTGATCTACCTGTAAAGATCCATATTTCAGGTATTAACTCAGAGGGATGTAAGATCTTATGAAGTTCTATTCAACGAATAAAAAAGTAGCTCCCCTATCTTTTAAAGAAGCGGTTATTCATAGTCTCCCCCCTGATCGTGGACTTTACTTTCCTGAAAAAATCCCAACTTTGGAAAGTGATTTTTTTACGGAACTGGGTTCATATACTCTTCCTGAAATTGGTTACAAGATACTTGCTCCTTTTACTCAGGAAAATATTCCAAAAACTATACTTAAGGATATAACAAAAGAAGCTTTTAACTTTGATGTTCCTTTAAAAAAAGTTGAGAATGGGATTTATAGTCTGGAATTATTTCATGGACCAACTTATGCCTTTAAAGATATTGGAGCTCGTTTTTTAGCTCGCTGTTTGGCTTATTTCAATGAATCTCATAATAAAGAAGTCACCATTCTTGTTGCAACGTCTGGCGATACCGGTGGAGCTGTTGCTTCGGGTTTTTATGATGTTGATGGTGTCAATGTTGTGATTTTATATCCAAGTGGTAAGGTTAGTGAATTACAGGAAAAGCAACTAACCACTCTTGGTAAAAATATTACAGCAGTTGAAATAGATGGTACTTTTGATGATTGCCAAAATATGGTAAAACAAGCTTTTTTAGATAAAGAACTAAATGAAACTCTAAATCTCAGTTCTGCAAACTCAATAAATATTGCTCGCTGGCTACCTCAATCTATCTATTACTTTGAAGCATTTAAGCAGTTACAAAACCGGGAAAATCTGGTCTTCTCTGTGCCTTCAGGAAACTATGGTAATCTATCTGCAGGATTATTAGCTCACAGAATGGGATTGCCTGTAAAACATTTTATAGCAGCATCAAATCAAAATGATGTGATCCCCAGATTTTTAACTACTGAGGAATATCAGCCATTAAAAACTATTCCCACTTTGTCGAATGCTATGGACGTCAGTGACCCAAGCAATTATCCCAGACTAATGGAACTTGTAAATGGAAATCATACAGAGCTACAAAGTATAGTTAAAGGCTTTTCAATGGATGATGTTCAAACTCTCGAAACCATCAAAAGCTGCTTTGATCAAAACTCATATATTACAGATCCACATGGTGCCATTGGCTATCAAGCCTTAAAAGATAAAATGGCTTTTGATGAGAACGGAATATTTTTAGAGACAGCTCATTATTGCAAGTTTATATCTACTGTTGAAAAAGCGTTAGACAAAACAATCTCTCAACCTAATTTTGTATCTGAGCTAATGAGTAAACCCAAAAAGAGTATAACTATGAGCAGTAGTTTTAAGGAATTTAAAAGCTTTCTTTTCCAATAGCCTTTTTCAAGTTTGCAACGTGAGTCTGTGACTCCATCTTTAACATATTCTTGCTGCTTACTGTACTTTCACATGCAAATGAGAAGAATTAAGTTGGAGCGATTCTAAAAATCCTGACTTACCCGGTAATTAAAAGTGAAACACTAAAAAAATCTACATACAAATGATTTTAGACATCGATTTTGACAATGTCTATCTAGAAATCATTGATGAATTTTGGTACTTCGAGAATAAAAAATATTGAATTGAGTCTACTTTATCAAAGTGAATCTCTTAATCGCTCTTCTCCCATTCGCTTTTAATTCATAAATATATATTCCGGAAGCTAAATTTGCTCCATTAAAAATCACTGAGTGATTTCCTGAAATCTTGCTATCGTTAACTAAGGTGGAAATCAGTCTGCCAGTAATATCATATACTTTTAGTTCTACAAATCCGGGTTTTTCTAATGAAAAATTTATCCTTGTAGAGGGATTAAAAGGATTCGGATAATTTTGATCTAGTTTAAAAACTTTGGGGGTCACAATAATTTCCTCTTCATTTGAAACCCTTACATTATCATTCCCTTCATATAATTGAAGTATAGCACCTTCACCCAGAACATATGAATAGATCCTGATATCATCTAAACTTCCCATATATCCTTTAGCTGGATTACCTGTATTGTCCCTTCCTGCATATAGGTTATAAGATATATCATTAGTAACATGACCAGAGAAGCTCTTTATTCCCATATCCTCAAGATCAAGCTCATTATCTACATATACTCTTAGACTACTATCTCTATCGAAAACAGCAACTAAATGATGCCATTGTTCATCCAAGAATTGATTCTGACCGTTCGTAACTAATGTGTTAAATTCATTTTCTGCATCTTCAAAAATCACCCTTAGTTTTCCATCTTCAATTAACTCTATTGCCCACCTTGCTTCATTTAAAGTAGCATGGTCATTTCCCTTTCTAAGTATCTGATATTGAGCACGGTCATCATTTACCGCTCTGAACCAAAGTGAAAAAGAAAAGTCTTTTTCCCCGAATTCAATAGAATCACTACTCCCAAAGTTTATGTAATCATCTCCATCAAAAACATAGGCATTATTAAAGTTGCCAAATCTATCTGCAGACAGAATCGCTCCGACAACTTCTCCGTTATTTTCATAACCACTGGAGTCTGCAGCGTTTCCATTGAACTTATAATGTGCCACTAAACTATCAGCTGTAACTCCTGTTGAGTCTAGTGATGAACCCAAAGACCAGCCTCCTTCCGTATATAAATTAAGAATTACAGAATCACTGAGTTGATAATTATAAATTCTCAAATCATCTATATCCCCAATAAAATTTCTATCGAACATTCTGGACGATCCTATAATCAAGTTCTCATTTGAATTAAAAGAACTTCCATGTACTTCTGATACACCTTCTACAATTAAATCCCCATTTAAATAAGCTTTCATTTCTGATCCTTTTTTAGACATCACTAAGTGATACCAATCATTATTTTTAAGGACTTTATTAATAACCGGATCAGGCAAGCCCTCAGTGAGATGAAATACTTCATCTTCTAGTTTTATTTTAAAAGCACCATATTTTAGAGCATCTGAATCCTGGCTCAAAATTGTCTGAATTTGATTTCTGGAAGCGTCAATGTTAGTTGGACGCACCCATAAAGAAATTGAATGACTAGGAAAATCAAAAGTAGAGTTACTATTAATCAAATCATTACCGTCGAAACGATAAGCGCTATTTGGATTACCAAAACGATCATCAGTTGAAACAGCACCTATAACCTCTCCATCATTACCAAAACCGCTGGAATCATTAGCGCTACCATTAAAAGGGTAATGTGCAACAAGTGTATCAGGAATTGATTGCAATGTGTCTGCAAATGTTTCTGGCCATCCATTATCATAGTATAGCTCATTAACAGATGAACTATCTAAACTGACATTAAAAATCTTTAGGTCGTCAATTTTACCATTGAAAGCGTATTGACTAATTGCACCCCCATAGGTTCCGATAAAAAGATCTGATGCAAAATTACTAACTATTAAGTCAGTAGAGTCTACACTTTCAAGTCTGTTATTTAGATAAATCTTAACGGTTGAACTATCCCATACTCCAACTAAATGTTGCCAAACATTCTCTTCAATAACATTCTTAGTTACAACCCAATCTCTGTTTGTTGCACTTCCGTTTTCATTGATTTGAAAAGACCCAAGCGAATCAGCTCGAACACCAGATGCGTACTCTCTGTTTGTTGAACTACTTCCTTTGTATAAAATAAACCTATCTCCGGGAAATTTGGTTTTAAACCAAACACTAATACTCAGTCTAAAATTTGTTGGTGTCAGTTGATCTGCATCTGAAACCCTTATAAAATCATTAATACCATCAAACTCATAAGCACTGTTTACATTTCCAAATCTATCAGTAGTAAGTCTTGCTCCAAATACTTCTCCATCATTGCCAAAACCACTTGAATCAATAGCACTGCCACTAAATGGATAATATGCAACTAAAGTGTCAGAAATTGCTCCTGATGAATCAACTATTGATTTTCTTGAGAAATTCTGTGCATTTAAAGAGGAGCTGAATACTGTGAGAAATAAAAAAAGAGAAAGATTTTTCATCCGAAGATTCTATATGACTTATAAGTTAAACGTAAATACAATATTTAATTATTAATTTCTAACCAACATACTCACTATTTTTTTCCCGCCTTCAGTTATTAACTTACTTTTTTCATTAAATCCTAACTTCTGATGAAAAGCCATTGAGTCAGGGTTTTGAGGTTTCACGTTGACTTCGCAACAAACTAAACCCGTTTCATTTTTTTCAAACAGAAATTCATATAGTTTTCTCCCCATCCCCTTTCCTTTAAATTCTTCTTTGATCACTATACGATCTACATACTCGAATTTTTTGTAATGATTTTTAAAGAACTTGTAGTTTACACTTCCGTAATCAGCTCCTTCTCTTAGAGAGATCATGAAACCGGTAATTTCTCCTTCGATATCTATTACTATAAAATTGGAAGCTATTTCCAGAAATTTCAGAAATTCTTTTCTTCCGATACTCCCAACATGAGGTACTTCTGCCTCATTTAATTTCAGGATTTCAGAAATATCTTTTGTATTCGCTTCTCTAATTATCATCTTCTCTAATAAATCTTGACTAAGATACTCTTAATAGTACAATAGTTTTCGTTAAAAGGGCACTTAAAACCATAAGTTATTTAATCGTTTTCAATATTTTAACTATTCCTTTCTAAAATAAATTCTACTCTAAGAACAGAACATAAAATTTATATTTATTCAAAAACCAGCTTAATGGATTGTAAGAAAACAGAGTTTAACCTTGATTCCAATATTACATATTTAAATTGCGCATATATGTCTCCGCTTATGCGTTCTGTTGAAGAAGCAGGTATACTGGGAATCAAAAAGAAAAGACAACCCAATATAATTTCCGGGGAAGATTTTTTCTCTGAATCAGACGAACTAAGGGATGAATTCTCAAAGCTCATCAATTCGGAACAAAGCAATCAATGTGTCGTTATTCCATCAGTCTCTTACGGTATGGCAAACGTTGCCAAAAATCTAACCTTAGAGAAAGGAGATAATATAATTGTAGTAGGCGAACAATTCCCAAGTAACGTATATCCTTGGATGGAAGCTGCCCAAAAAGCAGACACTGAAATCAAAACCATTTCTCCTCCTGATACAAAAGCAGGGAGAGGCGAGCTATGGAATAAGCAGATTCTGGAGTCAATAAATGAGCGGACTAAGCTTGTAGCTTGCGGTCATATTCATTGGGCAGACGGTACAATTTTCGATTTACGCTCAATTAGACAGAAAACTTATGAAGTAGGTGCATGGCTAGCAGTAGACGCCACTCAATCGCTAGGAGCTTTACCATTCGATGTTCAGCAACTAAAGCCCGATGCTTTGGTAGCTGCAGGATATAAATCTTTGATGGGCCCTTACAGTATCGGAATGGCTTATTATGGTTCAGCTTTAAGTAATGGATCTCCTATTGAACAGAATTGGATCAACCGGTTCGAAAGTGAAAACTTTGCCAATCTTGTAAACTATAACAATGAATACCAACCTGGTGCTTTGCGGTATGAAGTTGGCGAACATAGTAATTTCATCTTGGTTCCTATGATGCTCGAAGCACTCAAAAAACTAAATGAATGGAAACCTGAAAATATTCAACAGTATCTGATCGATCTGGTTGAAAAACCAATTTCAGAATTACGGAAATCAGGGTTTATTATTGAAGAAACAAAATACAGAGCTTCTAACTTATTTGGAATTCGTCTAGCTGATCATCACCAAATGAATAAGCTGAAAACAAAGCTGCTGGAATCAAACATTCTCGTTTCGTACAGGGGCGACGCCATAAGAGTTTCTCCAAATGTGTATAACGATTCGGATGATCTGAATAAATTAGTTCAAGTACTAACCTCAAACTAACAAAGATGAATACATCACGTCGAGACTTCCTTAAAACATTAGCTACCGGATCTACGGTTTCAGTGCTTTCAATGTTAACTCCTGTTGAGTTAGTCTTCCGGGAAAAGCTAATCAACAAATTTTCAGCTGGTAAGCTACCAACTAAAGGTGATTATTCTCTGGATAGACAAATTAAATACCTAAACCATGGTTCTATCGGAACTATTCCTAAGATTGTACAGGAAGCTCATCGCGAATATTTATCACTATGTGAATCCAATCCCTGGTTTTATATGTGGAGTGGCGAGTGGGAAGAGCCCATCGAATCCGTTAGACAAAAAACAGCGAAGTTTCTAAATGCTGATAGTGATGAAATTAGTTTTCCTCATAATACAACAGAAGTATATAATCTTCTGGCTCTAGGCTTACCTCTTGGATCCGGTGATGAAGTATTGTTTTCAAACTTGAATCATGCCGGAGCAAGCATCCCTTTTCATATTCATTCAGAAAAGAGAGGTTATTCTGTAAAAGTATTTGATATTCCTGTTGATAACCTCATTAACATAACTAAAGATGATATTCTGGATCTCTACGAGGCTAATATAACAACCAGAACGAAACTTGTAGTCATTCCTCATATCGATAATACATTTGGGCTAAGACAACCTGTAAAAGAAATAACTGCTCTTGCCAGATCTAAAGGGGTGGAATTTGTTTCTTTAGACACAGCTCAAACAATGGGAATGATTCCTATTGATGTAAAAGATCTGGACATTGACGTCATTGGAACAAGTGCTCATAAATGGATTCAGGCTCCTAAAGGAGTTAGTGTAGCTTATTTCAATAAAAGAATTCATCAAAAATTAGATCCGATGTGGGTAACCTGGGGGCAAAAAGACTGGAAAGACTCCGCCAGAAAATTCGAAGATTACGGAACCCGGAACTTACCTGAAGTATTAACTTTGGGGCATTCAATAGACTTTCAAACGAATATTGATCGATCTTTAAAAGCGGATAAGCTTAAAAGCTTGTGGAAACATGCTCAAAATCTGAGCGAACAAAACAATAATACGGTCTGGAGATCACCTTCTGATTGGGAGCTTTCCGGTTCGCTATTTGTCATTGAAATAAAAAATGAAAAACCCTCGATCCTGTCAAAAAAACTGTTCCAAGATAAAGGGTTTGTATTTCGTCCTTTTGATCAACACTCTACGATACGAATTTCACCAAATGTATTTAATACGACTGAGGAGCTAGATGAGCTTTTCGATTTAGTCTAGTTCAACATCATCTGGTGAATCATCATCAGATATTAGATCGTCGACATCGGAATCGTCTATCAGGTCATCATCTTCATCGTCCTCAACATCTTCTATATCAATTGGAGCAGGCTTCTTTTTTTCGGGTTTCTTTTCAGTAACAGCACCTGCTCTTCTTAAAAGAATAGCTATATCTTCTTGTTCATTTTCTGTAGCAATCATCATAGCTGTATCACCATTCTTATCACGCAGCTTTACATCAGCTCCTGATGAAATCAGAAACTTTACAACCTCATGATGACCATTTTTTGCAGCAAGCATCAATGCAGTATGTCCCCATCTTTGCTGAGCGTTTACATCTCCTCCTTTCTCAACCAATAGTTCAACAGCTTCCAGGTTTCCTGCCCTTGATGCTACAATTACAGCCATATCACCAATTTGCACACCTTTATCAAACAGCAATTTCATCATTTCTATATTACCGTTTTCAGCCGCTTTGTTGAGAGCAGTGCCACCCATTTTAGTTTCTGCATTCAAGTCAGCTCCGGCATTAATAAGAAGTTTAACAATATACAGATGGTTCTTTTCAGCCGCAGTAATAAGAGCATTAGCTCCGCTTGATGTGGATTCATTTACATCTGTTTTTGCTTTAATAAGCTTAGCTACTTCGGCTTCATCTCCGGATTTAGCAGCGATGATTAATTGAGGTTGATCCATATGGTGGTTCTGTTAACGTGATATTTTCCCGATGATAAAAAACGTGCTCGTATTCTCAAATTAATAAATAATAAAATTTGAACTATTCGAACGAGCCTTCTACTGTATAACCGTTTATAAACTCTTCAGAACTCATTCTTTTTTTACCCGGTAATTGCAGTTCTGTAATCTCAATGGTTCCTTTTTTGCATCCTGCGAGCAACTTTCCCTCTTTTACTAATAATTCAAATGGATCTATATTTATTTCAGGGCCGGGCTTTGACTTATAGATTTTCACTTTTTTGTCTTTCCAGGTAGTCCAGGCAACTGGAAAAGGATTTAATCCTCTGATTAAGTTATGAACTTCTCTGGCAGTTTTATTGAAATCTACTCTTGTATTTTCATTGAACAACTTAGGAGCCGGAGTAGCTTCTGAGTCATCTTGTTTTTTCAGATCATAATTTTCTGATTCTATGAGATTGATTGCTTCTAACAGATGGTTACTTCCTTCTTCCATAAGCTTAGCATAGATCTCACCCGTTGTATCATTTTCACCAATTGTAATTTTCTTTTGAAGAAGAATATTGCCTGTATCCACTTTTTCATCGAGAAAGAAAATAGTACAACCGGTTTCTTCTTCACCATTTATTACAGCCCAATGAATTGGTGCCGCTCCCCTATATTTCGGCAAAAGAGATGCATGAAGATTAATACTTCCTACTCTGGGTATTTCCAATATGCTTTTTGGTAATATTCTAAAGGCAACAACCACAAAAAGATCAGGCTTTAACTCTTTTAAAGTTTTTTCGAACGCTTCAGATTTCAGATCCTCTACTTCAATTACAGGTAAGCCCAGCTCCAATGCTTTTGCTTTCACTACTGTAGGAGCCACTTCAGAACCCCTCCCTCTTCTTTTATCTACATTGCTTACTACTGCTTTAATCGTGTGGCTGGAATTAAATATCTTCTCAAGACTTGGAATTGCAAAATCAGGAGAACCCATAAAAACGATATTCATCTCAACCCCTTAAAACTATTGGATACTCTACTTCAATATTTCCTGAATCTATTTGTTCTAGATCAGACTTTACCATTCTTTTTCTAAACGAGCTTAAATAATCAATAAATAGTATTCCATTCAGATGATCATTTTCATGTTGAATAATCCGGGCCATCCAACCTGAGAACTCCTGCGCTCTTTCTTCAAAATTTTCATCTTTATAACGAATAACAATGGTTTCCGGACGAAATACTTTTTCTCGAATTTCCGGTATGCTAAGACATCCTTCATCCATTGGAGTATTCTTCCCTTTTTTTTCAATAATTTCAGGATTTATAAAAACCAATACGCCATGTTTTTCATCATCTTCTTCCAGAACTGGATCACCATCTACTACAAAAAGTTTAAGTGACTTACCTATCTGTGGAGCGGCGAGTCCAACCCCATCAGAGTTATACATGGTTTCTATCATATCTTCAATAAGCTCAGAAATCTCTTCAGTTAGTTCACTTATTGGCTCGGTTTTATCTCTTAAAACCGAATCATTGTAGGTTACAATGGGTAAAATTGACATAAAAAATTAATGTTTAGACTCTAAGTAGGTCTGTAAGATAAGGGCTGCGGCGATTCTATCCACACGTTCTTTTTTTCTTCTCTTTTTTTGGGGGACTCCTATTTCTATCATCACATCAAGAGCTTGATTAGAAGTATATCTCTCATCGACTTTAAAAACCGGAATATCCGGATGTAAATTCTTTAGTCTGTTTATAAATTCCTGAACCATTTGGGTTGCTTCACCTTCTTTTCCATTCGGAGTTAGTGGCCAACCTACTACAATGCCCTCAACCGGAGACCCTTCCACTATATGAGATATTTTATTTATGATCTCATCCGGTGAAAAAGTCCCCAATGGCGAGGCGATAGTTTGTAAAAGATCGGTTTGAGCGAGTCCACAGCGTTTTCTGCCGACATCAATTCCGATCAAGCGTGCATAGTTTTGCACAGTTACTTCTTTTTTACGTCTTCCAGAGGTTGGCGTAAGAAAGATTTCATAAGCTTACTTGGCTTAAAATGAGTTTTACGGTGAGCCGGCACGTATATAACTTCGTTTGTTTTTGGATTTCTGGCCTTAGGCTTAGCTTTCGTTTCTTTAACCTCAAGTACTCCAAAATCTCTGATTTCGATTCTGCATTCTGTATCCGCAGACATCATTATTTCTCTTAAGGCAACGATCACTGCATCTACCCACGGTTCTGCATTTATCATTGCTTCGTCCTGTGCCTCAGCAACACGACGTACCACATCACGTTTTGTATATGTCATCATAGTTATATTGTTTAATTAAAGCGAGCTTAGATACCCGCATTGTCCTTCCTGATTTTTTCGCTATTGACTTTTGCTTAATTTGAAACCTAAAGCGATTTTTAATCATTGACACCAATATACTTACAACTATACATTCTCAAAAATTAATATTGTTAAAGTTATTCATATCTCAGAACATTCTTTACACCTTCCACTCTCTCTAGTCTTTTCATTATTTTTTTAAGGTGTTGTAATCCATCAACGTAAATTGATATAATTCCTTCAAACATACCACTATCACTGTTTACATTAATACTTTTCATATTGGTTGAAAGTGATTTAGACAATACGTCAGTGATATCGTTAATCATCCCTACTCTGTCTTCTCCAATTACCTTTACTGCACCAAGAAACTTAGTTTCTATATTCTTAGACCAATCTACATCCACAATACGTTCACCTTCAGTTTTAATTAAATGAAGTGCATTATTACACATTGAACGATGAATTTTTATATCTCCTGTCCTGCTTATAAATCCTATTACATCATCTCCCGGAATCGGATTACAGCAATTAGCATACGAATATTTAACATTACTGAGTTCACCATTTATAATAAGAGATTTTCCATCACCTACTGAACGAGCTTCATTTATGTATTTTTTCTGGATCTCCTCTTCGGTGACTTTAGTTGTCTCAGCTTGCTCTTCTTCAATGCGTCCGGTGCTTTTATATTTCTTTACTTCACTGAATAATTTATTTACATCAAATGAACCTGCCCCTATCGCATAAAAAAGATCTTGAGTAGTTGTAAAGTCGAACATTTTGGCAAATTTGGTAAGTTCCTGATCGCTAATTTCAATTTTTCCTCTTTCGGACCTTTTATCCCAAATCGCTTTACCTTCATCAGAAACGGTTCTTTCTTTTTGCTTGATGTACTGCCTGATTCTGGACTTTGCTTTATGAGTAACCACATCGTCAATCCAGTCTACATTCAGATTGATTTTATTTCCTGTCAAAATCTCAACCTGATCTCCATTTGAAAGTTTTTGTCGGAGTGGTACCATCTTACCATTTACTTTAGCAGCCATAGCACGTTCACCGACTTCACTATGAATATCAAAAGCGAAATCAATAGCAGTTGCTCCACTTGGAAGAGTAGTAAGCTCCCCTTTTGGAGTAAAAACGTATAGCTCTTCCTGATATAAATTAAGCTGAAAATCTTTTACAAAATCTGTGGCTGCATCAGGACGGGGATTATCCAGAACATCCCGAACCCAATTAACAAACTTATCAAGACTTTCTGACCCTTCCTGCTCTCCTTCTTTATATTTCCAATGCGCAGCAAGGCCTTTCTCAGCAATGTCATCCATTTTTCTGGTTCTTATCTGAACCTCAACTTTCTTTCCCTGGTTGGTAATTACCGTGGTATGCAGAGATTGATAACCATTCGCTTTCGGTACTGAAATAAAATCACGAAACCGTTCCGGAATAGGAGTATACCAGTCGGTAAAAATGGAATATACTCTCCAGCAATCCTCTTTGGTATGAGGCACTTCCAAAATTACTCGAATTGCAAAAAGATCGTATATCTCTTCAAAAGGCTTTTGCTGACGTTGCATTTTTTTATAAATGGAATATATATGCTTCGGCCTTCCCTTAATTTCAAATTCCAGCTTTAACTCCTTTAGCTGCTTCTGGATTGGAGTCATAAACTGCTTTATAAACTTTTCTCTCGACTCCTTCTTTTCTTTTAATTTCCTTGCTACAAACTTAAATGAAGTAGGATCGAGTGTCTTAAAACAAAGATCTTCGAGCTCATTTTTAATTCTGAATAACCCAAAACGATGCGCCAGAGGGGCGTAAAGATCCATTGTTTCATTTGCGATCTTTAACTGCTTTTCCCGTTTAAGATGATGGATCGTTCGCATATTATGTAACCGGTCTGCAAACTTTATAAGCACTACCCGGATATCCTCCGCCATAGAAAGTAGCAGCTTCATAAATGTTTCTGCCTGCTTACTATCCCGACTTTTAAAAACGCCTTCTATTTTTGTAACCCCATTTATAATGACCGCTACCTGCTTGCCAAACCAATACTCAATATCATCCAGAGTAACAAGAGTATCCTCAACAGTATCATGCAAAAGAGCTGCTATTACAGAAACCTCATCAATATTGATCTCTCTGGCAACGATCTTGGCAACTTCAACGGGGTGATAATAATAAGGTTCACCGGAAGCTCTGACCATTCCGTCATGAGATAAATAGCATAATTTGAAAGCTTTTTCTATCTGCTTTTCGTTTACCTCACCAATATACTCACGGCATTCTTCAAGAAGCTGCTTCAGATCTTGCTTCTGAGCCTTTTTGAGTTTAAGATCATCTAAATCTTTACGTGCTATTTCTTTTAATTCACTCATCCTTACTAACAAACATTCACATAATCTTTATGATTTCATTTTCAGTTAAGTTGAAAATAAAACGTATAAAAAAAGCGGTTATGCAAATACAAAACCGCTTATAGTAGTTAACTAAATTTAAAAACTAAGTACAACCCCAAATATTATTCTTCCCGTCTTGTCATTGATGTCGGGAAGCTCAAGATTTCTGCTAGAGAATCTATATTCAACAAATGGTTTAACCAATGGAATAACAACTACTTTTGCTCCGGCGAATGTATTCCAATAAATGTTAGATTCTTCTTCCTCGCTTGGTTGTTGATTTGGAGGTGGTGGATTTGAAAAATCCTCAGCGCTAAGATCTACAGTTTCTGAGCCCAGTCCTGCACCAACATAGGGTTCTAATAATCCCAAAGTTATTCCGGCATAAGCAGCTAAACCAAAATCATAGTTCTCAATATTCTTATCATACGAAAATGTAGTTTCTTCAATATTATTGGTTTCACTAAAGTAACTGAAATGAGCTCTTAAGCCGAAATTAACTACTGGTATGGAATTTAAAAAACCTGACTGGATGCGAACTCCAAATCCACTTTGAGGTTCCTCATCTCTTAGTTCAAAAGAAGCACCTACTTCGATCTGAGCAAAAGCAGATGATGTCAAGATCAAACAAAGAATAACCGGAAAAATCTTTCTCATCATTAGTATTATTTTCAATTAAATTTCTCTTAAATGTACAAAACAGAAAAATTAAAGCCATCTTTAATTACATAAAAAAAGCCTTGCTGAAACATCAACAAGGCTTTTAGAAATTTAAAATTTCATTTATTGCTCAATTGGAGGAGCATCTGTTGCTTTAACTCTTTGCTCCAATTCAGTTAGTATAGAGTTTACAAACTGTTCAAAATTGTTATTTACAACCTCAAATTCAGCTTTGCCTGCTTCTACAGTGCTTATATGTAACGTTGTAGGACCATAAGATGAAAACATAGCTCTTATACCGGTAAACATTCTACTGCCGGGTGTTGGCGCTGTTCTTTCTCCAATCACTCCTTTGGCCTCACTACCCTGCATCTGCTCTCTGAAATCCAATAGTTTCATGTGCGCATCATGAAGCTCTTTCATAAGATCAGGATGTGCATTCGTTGAATTGGCCACCGCCCTTCTCATTGCATCTACTTTGTTCATATGCTTTTCTAAAGTATTAGAAAATTGGGTCATATCATTTTGAAAAGCAATCAAGTCATCCTGAAATTTCATTCTAACATCTTCAGAAATTCTTTCGATGGTAGGTTCTCTTAATGGAACAATATCAAACTCCATCGGACCTGACAACTCTTTGTATTCACCATTTTCAACAACAGCAAGCGTGGCTGTGTATGTGCCCGGTAAAACCGGAAACCCACCTCCGAAAAAACCGCCGCCGCCTCTTGGTCTATCTAACGGAACTACACTTTTTGACATATAAGTCATTTCCCAATTTACTCTGTGCATTCCTTTTGAAGCAGTTCCGTCAACATGATTGACAATGTTTCCGTTTTCATCCCTGATTGTAATTTTAATGCTAGGTTTTTCCTGCCTCATTTCATCTTCTAGTCCATCCCAACCTGGAAAAGGAACATCAGCATCCTTAGAAAGCTCGCGTTCTTCTTTTTTACGATCTGCTTCCAGAGTTGAATACCCTTCTTTTAAATAATACGTAAATACTGCTCCATGAGGAGGATTGTCAGCTGTATAAAAAGAAGCACCCGGATCTATCTCAACACTTCTTGGCCGATACCAAAGAGCATCTCTGCTTTCAAAAAGTACTGCATCATCGTTAAGTGTCTCTTCATCTATACTTCTGAGTGGAGTAATATCATCAAGAACAAAGAATCCCCGGCCAAAAGAAGCCGCTACCAAGTCGTTGTGCTCTCTTTGAATAGTGATATCTCTGAATGAAATAGTTGGGGCACCACCTTTTAGCTCAACCCATTCGTTTCCTCCGTTCACAGTAAAGAATACACCAAATTCAGTTGCGGCAAAAAGCAGATCTTTATCCACATGATCCTGCACCATTCTCCATACCAAATGTTTTTCAGGAAGATTTCCTGAGATAGAAGTCCACGACTTTCCTCGATTGGTACTTTTTATCAGGTACGGTGTGAAATCACCATATTTATGATTATCCAGAGCTGCGTAAACAGTATTGGCATCATACAGATCTGCTCTGATATCGTTTACAAAAGCAGTTTCGGGTATCCCTTTTATATCACCTACATTAATTCTCGTCCAGCTTTCACCCCCGTTTTCTGATATTTGTATAATACCATCATCGGTTCCTGCATAAAGCAAACCTTCTGCTAATGGCGACTCGCCTAACGATGTGATCGTGTTATAATTCGACATTGCTCCAACATCCCAGGCGTTATCCCAACTTTGTTGTTTACCCATTATAGGTAACGTAATTCGTTCCTGATTTTTGGTAAGATCTTCAGAGATCGGAGTCCAACTGTCACCTCGATCGTCAGATCTCCACACTCTTTGAGAAGCAAAATACAATCTTGTTGGACTATGAGGACTAATTAAGATCGGAGCATCCCAATTGAATCTCTCAAAATCCTCACCCTCACGAGCCTGAGGCTGAATAAATACAACTTCTCCAGATTTTCTGTCTATTCTGTGTAATCCACCTTGCTGGGTTTCTCCATAAACAATATCCGGGTTACCTGGCTCTGTGGCCGTATCGTGTCCATCAGCAAAAAGAATATGCTTCCAGTCTGCATTCCTGATTCCTTCATTCAGATCTGTTCTGGACGGCCCTTCATGAGTTCCGTTATCCTGAGTTCCTCCATACATATTGTAGAATGGCTTCTCATTATCTACTGCAACTTTGTAATACTGAGTGAGCGGGAGATTCGGAATGTATCTCCAGTTATCGCCATGATCATAAGTTTCGTAAATTCCACCATCTGATCCCATCAACAGATAGTCAGGGTCGTCTGAACGAAAAGCCAGTGCATGGTTATCAGAATGCTTATCTCTTTCTGAAATATTTTGATACGTTCTTCCATGGTCATTTGAGACTATTGTTCTCACATTCATCAAATACAATCTTCCAAAGTGATGTGGGGAAGCATATAATTCCTGATAATAATGTGGACCCGTTCCACCAGAAACCATATCAGACATCTTTCTCCAGCTGGCGCCGTTGTTTTCGGTCATAAATAAACCACCTTTCGTATGATCCAACTCAATTGCTGCATATACGATGTCAGGATTTTGTGGAGAAATTGCTAAACCAATTTTTCCAAGATTAGATCCCGGAATACCATTTTTTAATTCCATCCAGGTTTTACCACCGTCCGTAGATTTATGCAAACCACTTCCCGGTCCGCCACCTAAATAAGCTGCTACAGTTCTGTGTCTTTGCCAGGTTGCTGCATACAATACCTCAGGATCTCTCGGGTCTATCACAATATCCGTTACTCCCGTCCACTCATCATCTCCAAGAGTTTTAGACCAGGTATCTCCGCCGTCTTCGGTCATATATAAACCTCTTTCCCCACCTTTTTTCCAAAGTGGACCTTGAGCAGCTACCCAAACAATGTCAGAATTCGTAGGATGCACAATTATTGTAGAAATATGCTCGGACTCTTTTAGTCCCATGTTCTTCCATGAATTCCCGTCATCGGTGCTTTTATAGATTCCGTCTCCAAAACCGACATGACGTCCGCCTACATTCTCTCCTGTTCCAACCCAAACGGTTGAAGGTGTACTTGGATCAATGGCAATACTACCTATTGAATAAGAAGGTTGATTATCGAAAATTGGTTTCCAGGTGATTGATGCATTTTCTGTTTTCCATACTCCACCGGAACCTACGGCAACGTACCATACGTTTTCGTTCTCAGGATGAATAGCGATATCTGCTATACGTCCCGAAGCGAAACCTGTACTCACATTTCTGAGCTTGAGTGCGTTATAATTTGTGGATGCTACCTTTGATTTTTCCTGTGCAAACACCGTAAATGTACTCGCGATCAAGAAAATTACTAGCGTAATTAAATTGAGTTTCTTCATAGCTGACGAATTATTGTAGTTAGTTAATAGTATAAACTCTTGCTAAAAAGTTATTTAGGAACTTAATTTATATCTGTAGAAAATCAATCCGGGTTAACAGACTTTATCAAATGACGGAGAATCAAAAAAAATCTGAAATACTCTTTGTATAAGAAGAAACTATACCCGTATATTTGAGGCTCTTAAAAACCATGCCCGAGTGGTGGAATTGGTAGACACGTTGGACTTAAAATCCAATTCTAATTAAATTGGAGTGCCGGTTCGAGTCCGGCCTCGGGTACTTTAAAGCCTTGTAGCTCATGCATTTATAGAGTTACAGGGCTTTTTTGTTTTCACATGATTGTCAATGCCTTCCATTCTGGGGACAACATAGGGACACAGAATTTAAAATCTTTTCTCATCAATTGGGATCTAAATCCAACAATTTATTATTATTCAACACATACTTATCTCCAATGATCAAACATTACATATTTTTTTTTGGAGCGAATCAGCATATTTTTTCTAATAGTATATTCCCTTACTTTCGATGACTAATCTTAATTATAAAAAGTTTAAGAAAATAAAATTGGTGAATTTGTATTGAAATTACTTGATGACGTAATCGATTTCGATAAGTACCGAACTCCATATGATACTGATACCCTAAAGCTGCATGAAGAGCACTTCTTTAATTTTGCATTATGGTATTTGGCATATGACGTAGATAAGGATCAATCTCTTTTTGCTACCGACTTAAACCCAGATAATCGTAATCCGCTAGATAGACTAATTAATGTTGGCACTTCGTATTTACAACTATTCTTTGATTATAAACTACTTATTGAAGATTACAAAGTAAACTACCATGGGATCAAATATAGTAAAGTTCATTATGTGCTTCCTATACTTAGCAAAAGAATCCCTGCTTTACTAAAAAATAATAGCAGTATAATTTCGGACTTTTATACATTTGATTTTGATAATATCAAAGATGCCCCTAATCATTTCGTTTTTTCCGATAAACAAGGAGGAATTAAGTATAAAGATGAAATAAAATTTAACCCTCTAAACATATTTCCAATCCTAAACGAGCTTAAAAATGAACCTAAGGCAAAGCAGGAATTGCTAGCCTATAAACGATTATTATTAAACCCATCATTTGCAATATCTGAATATCAATTCTTCCATGCTTTCAATATTCATGATGATGTAAGTCTCAAGGCAAATGATCATCCTATAATTATCAATAGCCTCAAGACTTTCGCGAGTCCATATATTAAATCTAAGGCAGTTAAAACTTTCAATCGCTTTGCTGAACTTACTATTAAGTATTATGTACTTAGATTAATGGAATACAATTTTTCAATTCAAAATGAACTTGATTTTTCTATTATAGTTTCTGGACCAACTGAACATGTTAGACAGCACCTCTTTTTCATAATAGAAATATTCGAGGAATATGATATCTCAAATTTAACTGAGATATTATATAGTTTAGCATGGAAAAAACTACCAGATGGGAAATTAAATAGACTCAATAAAGACGCTATCAGACGCATTATCCAGAGGGAAATTGAAAATATAGGCGAATCTTAATTTTTGTAAAACTAGACAAAAGTTCAGCTCAATAGGATTTTCTGAAATTTTAACCGGACTGTATCTTTAAAAATTCAGGACAAGCTGAATTTACTTCAGGACAGCCAATTATTTTCTAAAAAGCTTTATTTATTTCTGGTATGTCCTGAGTTTTCTCCTGTAATCAAAATTAAACAGGAGATATCTTGAAAATAATTCGTCCAAAACAATTAGCAGAAATACTAAGCGTTTCCACAGTCACTCTTTGGCGAATGGAAAAACGCGGGGAGCTTCCACCTCGTATTAAAATATCAACTAGAGCAGTTGGTTGGCTTGAATCTGAAATAAAAGTATGGCTCGACTCACTTTCTAAACCAGCAAGTCAGGAGGGAGATTATGAAACGAGCAAATAAAATAAGAGTAAGGACAATTACTAATACTTCTTGTGTTAAACCCTCAACCACCCCTGACACACTGCTTGAGTTTAAAGATCTAAACTATAGTTTCCTGCAATACTACCGCATTCATGGCGAGGTAGTTGATTGGTATGGCCGGTTAGAAAACCTAGGAACAATTATCTCAACTCCTCTAACATTGATATGCCCACCAGAGTTAACAGAATTATTAGGTATTAACAATTATGATACCATTTCACTATCTCTGGCAGACATCCCTCCTCTAAGGGTAATTAATCTGCAATCAATCAAACCTGCAAACTCCGTCGGTAACAAAAACTACCTTGAATTAACTGCAGGGTTAAAAGTGGCTAAAGGTGACTTCTTTGTTTATAAAGGACACTTAACCACTGTTATTCATAGCAAGCCTACTACTGGATTTATAACACCAGACACTCATATTAACGATGACGTCATTGAGGCAGAAACTTCAACAAATCAGTTACTACCAGAGGCAAATAATGAATAAAATAGAATTGTACTACAAATACCTGAACAACATAACTGAAACCAATAGACAAGGACTTAAAGGTGATTCTCCATTTGGTCAAGGAGAGATCATAATAAGTAATTCTGGAGATTTCAAATGCAAGGCAACTGGGAAATATGGATCAGTCATAGATTTTGTAAAGGGATTTAACCTGCAAATGACACAAACTGGATTGGTGAAAGTACTAACATCTGAGCTTATCTTGACTAAATCTCATCTAGAATCAATGCTACGGTCTGTAGATTCTTTTAAAAAAGATTCTGCCCGGCTTAAAGTAGCAGGTGAGAAACTTGAACTTCCTAAAGAGTTCCTAAAAGATGCTCAAGGATATATGAGTACGCGAGATTTTCAATACAATATGATTGATCACTATTCGCCATCTGGTATTCCATTGACGGTTTCCAGTTTCACTTTATATAAACCTCTATCAAGATCTATCGGAGTACCACGAATGCCTCTAAAAATATCAGAAACGGTGTTCTTTGTCGAAAACTCTTTAATGGCAAAGTGGATTTCTAAACAACTGAAACTGTCATCAATTCCTTGGCCTAAAGAAGATGACCTTCTTAATTATGAGTACGAACGCCTTCTGAAGGAAAAGAATGTCATTGTCCTTTATGAAGATTTCAACTTTTCCTACAATGACAGTTTCTTTCCTTTCTTAGAAGCTATTCAGGATTCCGTCAAAAGTATCTCAGCGTTAAAATACAGAGATTTAACTCAGGGTACCTCTTTCGTAAAATGGATTCGGGATCCAATAAATAAGGCTAGAGTGTTAGAAAAGGCTCAAGATTGTGCTGATAAACCGTTAATTCCCAAAGATATGTATCAAAAGAGTATCTTTTCGAGCACCAAAGAAGAGTTAACCTTTGCTCAAGGATATTCAAGAGGCTTCTTTTTCTATGGAATGAACGATGGCAATATTGTACAATCTCACCCCCTTGATATCCACTCAGTGGATTCAATAGAAAGAAAGTTTAATGTAAATGTTGTTGCGCCTGCTGAAGAAAATAGACCTCGATCCGCTAAGTTATCTCCTTCAACAATCCTCAATATCAGTGAATCTATATCGAATATTTCCCCTGTTACCACGTACGCAACCTTACGCAAATTCATCTCAGATCGTATCTATTTTGGTGAGAATGAACAAGATATCGAACTAGTTACTCTCTGGATTTTAGGTTCTTATGTTTACCAACTTTTTAATGCCTATCCCTATCTTCATATTCAAGGGCTTGCCGGCAGTGGAAAAACTACTCTTCTAGAAATTATTGAAAGCACCTCATTCAATGGGGCTCTGGCATCAAGAATTACTAGTGCTCGCATGATGAAAGAGATAAATGATACGAAATGTACCTTATGTCTGGATGAATTCGAAAAGTCTACTGGGAGTCAATCTGCCTCCACTACTCAAATTTTGAACGCTGGATATAAAAAGAGTGGCCGATATCTTAAAATGATGGGAGATGGCGAGAAAGATCAATTCCTCGACTTATATAGCCCAAAAGTATATGCAAGTATCAGTGCTATTAAAACAGATTCATTGGCTTCAAGGACACTACCTATAAGGCAACAAAAAGCCTCTTCATCTATTGCTTTAACACCATGGGATCCTGAAGATCGAACTACAAGACAACAACTCACTTCTATTATTGAAGGCGGGTATGCAATTGGGTTATACCATCACCATTACTTGCAATATCTAATAGCTACTATGCCAAATAAGGTTCTTCTGCCAAGTGGGTTATCAATAGAAGGAAGACAAAAGGAATTGGCGCTCCCTATTTTGGTTTTGACAAATTTTTTCGACCCAAGTGGAAGTCTAGAAGCTACTATAAAAAATCTCTTAGAAGCTAAACTTCTACCAGCCAATCAAGATTCATTCAAAAAAATCAAAATGTTTACAAATACATTAAAAGAGTGGTCTACTGATCTTGAAAACCTACCATACGCCCTTGATAAAGAAATGGTCTGGATACCTAACCAAGCTTGGAACAACACAGCTATCCTATCTGAGTTTGATAGAAAAACCTCTTTATATAATTGGATTAAGACATTCCACAGTGATGTCACGATAGAATCCAAATGGATACCTAAATTAGGTAAATCTAAAAGTAGCATTGGAATTCCACTCGCCCTAAACATCAACAATAAGGAAATTAGGTCATGGCTTGAGTTATTATCCGTCTCTGAGGAGAATAAACCAAAAACCTAAACTCCTAAACCACCTAAACAAAGTGAGAGAATTTGAGCCCATTATAATACTCTCACTTTTTTCTTTTTCCAGTAAATTCGCTTGACAAATGACTTCAAATAGTTAAGATTATAAGTAAAGAAGTCATATAGACGAATTAATTTAATAAACACAAAGAGAGGTATATACAATGTATACTAACATACATAACGAATTAAAGCAGCTCCATCAGTGAGTATGTCACAAAGATAAAATTCCCCTTCAACCAAGTGGTAGGCCGGCTAAAACAAACGACCCAAACACTTGAAGTACATTCCAAGAAAGTTTGCGAGCGGTTAACGATCCTTCAAATACAAAATGTACTGGGCTAGGATTTGTTTTCACCCAGAATGACCCGTATATCGGAATTGACTGCGATGGATGCTTAGAAGGAGATAACCTTAACCCCTTTGTGCAAGAGCTAGTAAAATACTGTGATTCATATACCGAAAAATCTATTAGTGGTACTGGAATACATATTATAATAAAAGGAAAGCTTCCTGACGGGTATCGTAATAAACGGTCTATGTCTCACCAAGGCTTTAAAGCTCTGGAAGTATATGATCATGGTAGGTATTTCACGATGACGGGTGAAGCACTAAATGAAATAAAACCCGTCCGAGAAGTGAATTTGTCTAACTTCCAATATGGAGTAGAATCCAATACTACAGCTAGTAAGAAATCGTATGTAAAACGAGAATCTCTTGATATGACCAACATTGATTGGTACGTAAAAAAAATAACCGATAGTCAATCTGGACAGAAATTCGCTGGCTACAATTATCGAGGTGATTTAACACCAGTAGATGGAGATCAAAGCCGGGGAGATTTTGAGTTTGTGAAAATTATTGCCAATGAAGTTGGATTCCAGCCAAAAGTAATCGATTCTGTATTTAGGGCTTCTGCTATGATGCGGCCAAAATGAGATCAGATTCACTCTTCAGAAAGCAAAACCTATGGGAAGATGACTATTGATAAAGTACTTGAGGGGTTGCGAATCAGGCATACAAGCTGAATAGAAAACTATCTTAGCTACAAGTATATAGTTCGCTATAATGTCGTTTTAGGTAAAACTGAGATTATGTGAAATGGCCTCTGAGTGCTCATGGAGGATTATCAATTTAATTCCATAGTTCGAGATTTAGCTAACCGCGGAGCCAAAGCGCCTGTACAAAAAATCTTTGGGCTATTAGAATCCAACTTTGTTCCCCGATATCATCCATTCCGCTCATACTTTGATTCTCTTCCCGCTTGAGATGGTAAGGATTGAATACAAAAACTTGCCAATCAGGTGGAAACTGAAGACAAGACATATTGAGAGTTATGCCTACGGAGATGATTGGTTGCTTTAGTTGGTTCGGGAATTAAGGATAACATTGTCAATCAAACTGTACTCATTTTCAAAGGAGGACAGGGTCTTGGAAAAAGCACCTTCATTCAAGGTCTTATTCCAAAAGAACTAAAAAACTACTTCTATAACGGGAACTTAAACCCTGATTCTAAGGACTCTGTGATACAGCTTAGCGAATCTATTCTTTGTAATCTTGACGAGTTAGACTCATTAAGTAAGTATAAAGAAAGTGCATTGAAAGAGATGATTACTAAGGCGGACATTCGTATTCGTCGTCCTTATGCTCGATATGCAACAAAAATGGTGCGCCATGCTAGCCTATGTGGCAGTGTTAATCACAGTGCTATTCTTCATGATCCCTCGGGCTCAAGGAGATATTTAATACACACTGTGAAAAGCATCAATTACCAGCATTCCATCCCAATGGACAAGGTGTATGTACAGGCGTTGCATTTATTCAATAATGGATTCAAATACTGGTTTGATGGGGAGGACATTGAATTGGTAAATACACAAAACAGGAAGTACGAAGTTCAAACCATCGAGGAGGAGCTCTTACTTAAGCATTTCAAGAAAGCATCTAAAAATGATCAATTAGCTCAAAAGTTGCGGGCCACCGAACTCCTAACAGAGATCTATAGGAATAAACTTCCCGCAAATGCTCATTCAGCTAAAATCAGAATTGGTGTAGCATTGAGTAAAAACAAGTTCGAATATACCGAAGCAAATGGCTCTAAATACTGGTGGATCGTTAGAAAACACTTTCCTATCGATTTAGATTAAATACATCATAAGTAGTAGGTTTGCATTTAAACCTCCTACCTATTAAAACACTGAAAGACAATGAATTAATGGAAATAGTAGGGTCTGTAGAGTCTATGTTGATAAAAAAAAGAAAATTTGATATCAGTACATATATAAAAGTGGTTGAAATCAAGTCCACACATCCTACATTAACGACAGCTTCCGCTGCAAATTGGTGCATTGATCCTAGTTTAGAACCTAGAACTAAATAAAAAAAATAACATTACATATAGAGGTATTAATTAACTACGTATGAAAAGGAAACACAATTACCCTAAAAACAGAAAACGTCGAGACACAAACTATGCAACAAGCACTAAGCTAGTGCATGCGCATGGGTTAAAGAACATAAGGAGACTTTGAACACGCCATGGAATGTACAAATGTGGGGAACTGCTACAAACATCCCCATATGTAATCCGGCACTTAGTTCATAAATACCAATGAAAGCGACCAGCTTCCAGAGCTCCCTTTATTTATAAAGGAGTTCAACGAGGCAGAGTTTCAGCCTCGCATTACAAAAGTCTGGATTTTTCCAGATCTAATATTAAGTCAAAAAAAAAGGAGCATTCAAAAATGAATACTTTAAAAATAGATGCAAAAAGCATTCAAAAAAAGGAAAGTCAGTTTTTAAACTGAATTAAAGAAAACCCAAATCACGAATGGCCACATAATTGAGAAATTGCTGAGATTCTTACTGAATTTCCTAACATCGACTCGTTAATTAGCCTTTTCCATATAATGATAAAAGATGAATATTTTGATATAGATCATTTTGTTGAAGTCCTGGAAACATGAGAGTACTACTGAACCAAGGTTGCTGAGTAGTCAGTAACCTGTTTTAATTCGGAAGCGGTTTGATAAATTCTAAGCCTCGATAGTAATATCGGGGCTTCTTTTTAGTTAATTTCGATCTTTAGGAAAAAGGGGACCCAAGCACCCCCCGCCCTTCTAGCTAGGGTTACATCTTAGTGAGTTAATTTCACATATAGGGTCTAAGCCAAATATCCCAGAAAACGAGATTCTGAAATTTTTTTTCAAAATTTTCAAACTTCTAGCCATACAATTTGAACCTAAAAAGAGAGGGATACTCTCTTTTACATAAGCCCTTCGCTCTTCAGCGACAAATAGCCACTTCTAGTAAGGATAATATGATCATCAAGTGTTATACCTAAGAGTTTCCCTGCGTTAGTTAGACGAGCAGTGAGAGAGATATCCGCATTGCTTGCTTTGAGATTTTCAGATGGGTGATTGTGTGCGCAGATGAAAGAATCTGCCCTTCCAAGTAATGCCGTTTGAAATACAGCTGAGGGTTCAACAATGGTAGCTGTACACCCACCAATGGATATACGACTCCAGCCTAATACTTTCTTGGCATTGTTAAGTAGTACGACAACAAACTCTTCTCGAAGCTCTAAAGTATTCTGATCCCATATTGACCTCAGATAATCTGCGGCTTCTTGTGGGCTTGTAATAGATGGTAATGTTTCGACTTTCTGTCTGGCTTTATAAGCCAGCGATACTTCTGCAATAGTTGGCATTTATTTAGGGTTGGTTAAGATTTAGGAGCTTTATAGCTCACTATTCTTATACCTTTTTCGTCCAATTATTTTAAGACTAGGATGTAAAACTAATCTTTCTTTACTTTTATAAAATTTGCCGCTGTATCTATTAAGCTGGTATTTAACTGCTCATTTTGAAGGATGCCTGTTATTGATGGTCTAAATAAATTCATCATTACAATTGTTCGATCTTGATCAGTTATATTTACATTTTCATTAAGAAGAGCTAAAAAAGTATTAGCCATGACAACTCTTTCACTAGACTCGGTTTCAAGGTGTCGATGACTCAGATATAGCTTGGATAGTATTTTTAAACCCCAAATTATAATGCCAATTACAGCAATAAAAAGAACCGAATTACCAAGATTATTTTCGGTTCTTTCATATAATAAAAACCATCCTATAAATAATATACTTATGATCGCAATTGGTAAATATATCACTAAATACTTTAAATACTTTTTTCCTTCTTTCTTGTGATAACCTTGATTTGTCTTCCAATACTCAACAGGGGCTTCTAATGCTTTCTCTTGTATAAAA